>ERZ1026941.197-NODE-197-length-27071-cov-6.660238_pt1 | contig 27071 bp, 17 predicted proteins | sample MGYA00519305_ERZ1026941 | MGnify/ENA primary metagenome ERZ1026941 (study PRJEB26926, sample SAMN06164614) | human gut metagenome | biome: ENVO:00009003; feature: ENVO:2100002; material: ENVO:00002003 | host: Homo sapiens | place: USA | collected 2012 ...
TCTACACGTAAGGAGTCGTCGGCAGCGTCAGATGTGTATAAGAGACAGGCCTTGTTCTGGGCGGCCAGCGTGTTGTCGAGTTCCAGCTGGAGGGCTTTGCGCCGGTCGTCGAAGCTGATGATCTTTTCGATGACAGGCGTGGCGTCCACGCCCTTCTTGGCCAGCTTGCGTGCGGCGGCCTCTTTGTCATCGCGGATTTGCTTTATCGTAAGCATAATATCGTGAGTTTTTTGTGTTTTCGCCTTACAACCTGCAAAATTAGTAAATTCGCGCCAAACTGTCACGCCGAGACGCCGTTTTTTGCGATTTTATGAAAAAACCGGACTTCCGCCCAAAGCGGAAATCCGGTTTTCGGTTGTGCGGGCTGCGGATCAGCGGGTGTGGAGCACGAGGTCCGTGCGCAGACGCTTGCCTTCGGCCGGGACTTTCGCCGCCGTGCTTCCGGAGGCTTTCGCCGGAACGGCGACGCGTTCGCCCGTCAGGTAGGTCGTGAAGCGCTGTCCGCCGGTCTCGATGCTTCCGGTCCGCGATTCCGCGGTGCGGGCAGCGGTCTGTGCGGACGCCTGCTGGAGGGGCTTCATCTTGAGGGACGAGTAGGTTTTCGAACCGGCGTACTGGCGCAGGTAGCTCGAACTCGACGCCTGCGGCGTGCTGAAGAGCAGGAACATGTAGCTGTTGACCTCTTCGGGCGAGTAGGGGCTTGAAGCCCAGTAGAGCGTGTCGCCGATGTAGCCGACGGCCATTCCGGCGTCGCCCCAGAAGATCGACAGTCCGTTCGAGAAGCCGAGCGTCGCATAGGCGCCGTTGTACATCCCCGCGTACTGGGGTTCGACGATCAGCATGTGCAGCTCCTTGTCGTAGTAGCCCTTCAGCTGGGGTGCGAAGTCGCGCATGTCGGTCATGCCGCTGATGAGCACGTCGCGGTCGTTGATGCGCGCGATGTCCATGCGGAAGGTCTTTTCGGACGACTGCGAATCGACGTCGACGGTCGCCGTGACGCCGAATGCGCCGATGAAGTCCTCCAGGGTCTTCGTCCGGTCGAAATCCTTGGCGAAGTAGCCGAACGTCGACGCGCTCTTCGAAACGAAAGCCGTGTCGCCGAACGAGTTGTACATCAGCAGGGCGAGTGTGTACGTGCTGCCTTCGTCGAGCGGGCTGAACGACGTGCCGCGGCCTTCGGGGGAGTTGAGCTGCGCGATCATCTCCTCGGGAACGTCGTAGCCCCGGGATGCGGTCACCTCCTCCAGTGTCATGCCGAGCGCTTCGCACAGGTAGTCGGCGACGGCGGTTTTGACGCAGAGATATTTCATCGCCGCCACATTCGCGGTCTGCATCTGCCAGATGAGCGTGTTGTAGGGCGAGTAGTTGAGGTTGTTCTTCGGAGCGTAGAACTCGAATTCGAGCGATCGGGGAGCATATTCGTCGTTCGGATCGTTCGTGAACCGCTGCGTGTAGAGCTTGCAGGGGTTCTCGATCGAGTCGTAGGCCAGCGCCACGGCGGTGTAGTTGCCCGAGGGAACGTTCCAGACCGAGGCGTCGTCCGCGAGGAGCGTCACCACGGGGGTCACGGCCTCCAGTTTGTCGTCGATCAGCTGCCGGCGCACCTCCTGCTGCCGTTCGGCGTCGGCGGTGATGTCTCCGGCGACGACCGCGGCCTTGTAGTACTTCGTGTATTCGTTGGGCGAGAAGTGGAGTTTCGGAGCCTTGAATCCGGTGCTCGTGGTCTCGATGCCCTCGAAAGCGATCTCCACGACGGGCGTGGTGTCGATGTCGGTGTCGAAGACCAGTTTCTCGGTCCCCTGGGCGAAATAGCCCGACGACACGTAGTAGATCAGGTAGAACGAGAAGGTGCTCTCGCCGTCGAACGTGCAGGGATAGCTGGCGTACGCCGAGTCGTTGCCGGTGTAAACGGCCATGTCGGCGACGTAGACGTACTCGTTGTAGTTCGAGTTGTAGTAGCCGATCGACTGCGCCGGCACGGTGCAGGTGTTGTCGTCGTGGAGGACGAACTTGAACGTCACGCCGCTGGCCCAGTCCTTCAGCCGGAAGATATTGGCTCCCACGGCTTTCTCGACCTCCAGGCCCGAATCGCGGCCCGAATAGTACCCGTTGTAGTGGTAGGTTGCCAGCTGGGGGATCTCTTCGCCCTCTCCGGTGGTGCGGTAGAGCGTCTCCCACTCCAGTTCGTAGGTGGCCGAAAGGGTCACCTTGTCGGAGTACTGCGCCACCTGCGCGGCGTTGTCGCCCGGACGCGCCTCCCGGCTGCTGATGTAGAGCGTGGTCTTGTAGTTCGAACCCATGACGAAGTTCGAAAGGTCGACCTCGACGGGAACCGTCACGGAGTGGCTGCCGTCGGGAATGGTCGCCTCGGCCGGAACCGAGAACAGCTCGTAGTCGTCGTCCTTGGTCGCCAGATAGACCTTGTAGGCGCCTTTGTTGCCCGGACGCGCGATTTCGACGTTGATCACGCCCTGCACGGCGTCCTGCGGAAACTCCTTCTGGATGGACGACTGGATGAAGTGGATGGCCTTCGCATCGTCCTTGTTGGGGGTGTATTGGTCGCCCTCCTGCGTCTGGCTGCAGGCCGCGGTGAAGAGCAGCAGTCCCGCACCCAGATATTTCGATATGTTTTTCATAGTGTACTTGATTTTCAACGGTTCAAAGGCTCGTTAGGGATTCTGGTCCTCCTCGTTGATGTTCGGATTGGCATCCAGTTCGGCTTTGGGAATGGTCAGCACCCAGTCGTAAGTGTCGGCTTTGGTGATGTTGACGTTCCGGCGGTTCATCATCGAAATGCACTCCTCGGAGAAGCCGTCGTCGGTCCGGCGGTCGATGCCCTGGCCCAGGCGGCGGACGTCGAACAGCCGGCCGTACTCACCCCACAGTTCGATGCGGCGGTGGGTGAGGATGTTTTCGAGGAACGATCCGGTCCAGGTCGTGGTCGTCGCGCCGAGCAGCGTGCCGCTGCGGTTGTTGGCGCTGTAACCCGGGTCGCGTTCGGCCATGACGGTGTTCATCAGTTCGCGTGCGCTCTTGAGGTCGTCCAGCCGCAGGGCCGCTTCGGCGGCCGTGAAGTACATCTCCTCGACGCGCATGTAGATGTAGTCGCCCAGGAAGGAGGCCACGTTGGCGAACGAGAATTTTTTGCTGACGTAGGGCGACTCCTTGTCCGAGGGGTCCCACCAGTCGCGGCGGATGTCTGTCGCGCTGATGCGGTTGTAGAGCTGCTTGCTGATCAGCTTCGGAGCCGATTTGGCATAGGCGCCCTCCTTGTTGTCCATGTGGGTGAAGAACCCGGCGTAGCCGCCCGCCTGGTCGGCCACCTGAATGCCTGCGCCCCACATGACGTTCTGCTTGTCGAGCGAGTTCATGCCGCCCGTCAGGTCGCTCTTCGTGCCGACGGCGTAGCCGCCTTCGTCGATCACGCGCTTGGCCGCCTTGAATGCCCCGTCCCAGTCGCCTTCCGCCAGACAGGCGCGCGACTTGATGCCCAGGGCCACGTAGAGGTTGATGTGCGATTTGTTATTCTCGGCCAGCGTGGTTTCCCTGGCCTTTTCGAGCAGTTCGATGGCACGGTCGATGTCCTGGTCGATACGGCCGTAGACCGTGCGCAGCGATTCGCGGGGCTGTCCGCCCGTGTCGATCGACGTGCCGGTGGTGTAAACCGGTACGCAGGGCTCGTTCCAGCGCGAAGCGCCCGTCAGGGAGTTGTAGGGGGCGCGGGAGAACCACGTCGCCAGGTTCAGGTAGCAGAGCGCCCGGATGGCGTAGGCCTGTCCTGCGACGTAGGCCACGTCGGCCTCCGTTCCGGCCATTTCCGGCTCGGCGTCGATGATGTAGTTTACATTGGCGATCCATTTGTAGTTGGCGTACCAGACGTCGTACGACCGGAAGGCCGACGAAGTGTAGTTGCTCTTGACGTTGTAGCAGTGGTCGCCCCAGAACCAGCCGTTGCCCTGCGACTGCATGATCAGGTCGTCGGCCATGCAGTCGAGCGCCAGGTTGTAGGCCGCGATGCCGAAGCACTGGTGGGTGTTTGCGGTCGTGGACCATCCGGCCGTCCACATCGAGCGGTAGACGCCGTTGACCGAAGTGATGGCCGTGGATGCCGATTTGAGCAGTTCCTTGCCCGAACCCGAGTCGGTCGGGGAGAAATCGAGCATCGAGTCGCTGCACGAGGGGGCTGATAAGCCGATCAGTGCGATGATAAGATATATTGCTTTTTTCATAGTTGTTTTCTCCCGTGGTTAAAAGTTCAGGTCGATACCGAATGCGATCACGCGCGACGGGGTGTAGCTGTAAGCCACCGATCCCGTGAAGTTATACTGCGGGTCCATGCCGTCCATGTGGTTGAACATGGCGATGTTGTCCAGCGTGGCGTAGATGCGCAGCGACTCGATGTCGATCTTCTTGAGCCAGCGCTTGGGAAGCGTGTAGCCGACGGTGATGTTCTTGATGGCGAAGTACGAGGCGTCGATCAGCGAGTTGCTGGTCGTGGCGTACGAGCCGCCCACTTCGAGCATCGGCACGTCGGTCTTGTCGCCCGGCTTCTGCCAGCGGCGTTTGGCGTTTTTGTGCCAGTTGTTGCCGGCGTACTGCACGTACATCGAGCCGTTGTAGAGTCCGTCGTAAACCCATCCGCCGATCGAATAGGTCGTCAGGAACGAGACGTCGATGTTCTTCAGGATCGTGAACGTCGAACCGATGCTGCCGAAGAGTTTCGGCTCGCGGCTTTCGTGGTAGTATTTGCTCAAGGTGGCCATCGCCACGTTGTCGGTGATGTACTCGTCGCAGCGCGTGTTCACCAGCGCCCCCTCGTCGTTGACCGTCTGGGTCCAGTAGGCGTAGTAGAGCTGCTTGCCCGTGGCGGGGTCCACGCCGGCCGTTTTCGGCAGGTAGAAGGTGTAGATCGGCCGCCCCACCTCGATGACGCGGATGTCCGACGTGATGACATCCTGGCCGCCCGTGAGCGAGAGCACCTTGTTGCGGTTGAACGAACCCATCAGCGTCGCGTCCCAGCGGAAGTCGCGCTTGTCGAGGATCGTTCCGCGCAGCGAGACCTCGAGCCCCTGGTTGCGCAGCGAGCCGACGTTGTCGTTGAAGCCCGTGAATCCGGTCGAGATCGGCAGCGGACTGTTGAGCAGCATGTCGCGCGTTTTGCGGTTGTAGTACTCGACCGAAACGCCCAGTCGGCCGCCGAACATCGTGGCTTCGATGCCGGCGTTGAGGTTGCCGTTCTTCTCCCAGGTCACCTTCCTGTTTTCGAGCTTGTCGACGAAGGCGCCCGCATCGGTGGCGTTGGGCCACGTGTAGTCGTAGAGACCCTGCCATGCGTAATAGGTTCCCAGGTTGTCGTTGCCCTGTACGCCGTATGAAACCTTCAGCGTGAGATTGTCGAGCCACTGGCGGGTGTTCTCCATGAACTGCTCTTCGGAGATGCGCCACGAGGCGCCCACCGACCAGAAATGGCCCCAGCGGTCGCTGGGATGGAAGCGCGACGAACCGTCCGTTCGCCAGCTGGCGTCGATGTAGTAACGGCTCTTGAAGCCGTAGTTGATGCGCGCGAGGTAGGACTCCACGCCGTAGTTGTGCGAATAGCTGTTGTTGTCGGTGGTCGTCACGGCGGGTCCCAACTCGTCGATCCCGCCGACGATGCCGGTTTTTTCGCCGAGGGCGTAGTTGTACTTGTAGCGGTAGTACTCATGGCCGGCCAGCAGGTTGAGGGAGTGGTCGCCGAACGTGCGGTCGTAGGTCAGCAGCTGGTTGAACGTGTAGCTCAGCGTGCGGGTGTTGGTCTTGCTGAGGCGTCCGCCCTGCTGGGCCGCGTTGCCGTGCTCCTTGTCGTAGACCAGCGTGCGCTGGTAGTCGGTGTAGTCCGTACCGAAGTTCATCGTGAGTTTCAGTCCGTAGAGCCGGGCCTCCTCCCTGACCGTCCCGAAGGTGATGTAGCTGCGCGCCGAAAGCGAGTTGCGGGTGTAGTAGGCCTTGTTGTTGTAAAGTTCGGCCTTCGAGTTGAAGCCCTGGGCCGAGGGGCGGTTGGCGTAGCCGTTGTCATCCTCCGATCCGTATTCGTATTGCAGCCGCCCGTCGGCGTCGCGCACGTTGTTGCCGGCCATGTCCTTCAGGTAGACGGGATAGACCGGGGCCATGAACTGCGCCGTGTACCAGACGTTCGACGTGCTTGCGTCCTCGAAACTCTGGTAGCTCGATTCGCTGTGGGCGAAGTTGGCGTTCATGCCGATCTTGAGCCAGCTCTTGGCCTGCGAATCGGCGCCCACGCGGCCCGTGTAGCGGGAGAAGTCGGTGTTCTGGAGAATGCCGTCTTCCATGTAGTATCCCAGCGATGCGACGTAGTTGGCGCGTTCCGAACCGCCGTTCACCGAGACGATGTGTTCGGTGCGTATGGCCGAATTGTCGCTGATTTCGTCCAGCCAGTTCTCGTTCCATGCAGCTTTGGCATCCGAACGGATCTTGCCCGTCGACTGGTCGATCAGCGTCTCCCACGTGTAGTTCTTGTACGGGTTGTAGTATTCGGGATTCTTCAGTCCTCCGATCTGCTGGCCGAGGTTGGCGGCGGCGTAGCGGCTCGCGCCCTCGAAATCCATGCCCGTGCCGTATTGGGCGCTGTTGCGCAGCGCTTCGTAGCTCATTTCGACGTAATCTTTCATGTCGACCAGGTCGTAGCGGGGGATGGCGCGCGAGGCGATTCCGACGTTGCCCTTGTACGAAATGCGGATTTTGTCCTTCTTGCCCTTCTTGGTCGTGATGACGATGACGCCGTTGGCTCCGCGGGCGCCGTAGAGCGCACCTGCCGATGCGTCCTTGAGCACGGTCATCGTCTCGATGTCCGCGGGGTTGATCGCGCTGAGCGACCCGTCGAAGGGGATGCCGTCGACCACGTATAGCGGTGTCGCCGAGGCGTTCACCGACCCGATGCCGCGGATGATGACCGATGCCGCTTCGCCCGGCTGGCCGCCGCCGGAGGCGACCTGCACGCCGGCTACGGTTCCTTCGAACGATTTGGTGACGTTGCCCACGACGCGCTTCTGGAGTTCGCCGCCCTTGACGACGGCGGCCGAACCGGTGAACGACTCCTTCTTGGCCGTACCGTAGGCCACGACCATCACGCCTTCGATCTCGGCGGTGTCCTCCCGGAGCGTGACGTCGATGCGGGTCTTGTTGCCGACAGGGATTTTCTCGGTCTTGTAGCCCAGGTAGGAGACGACGAGCGTGGCGTTGGCCGGGACGTTCGTCAGGGTGTAGTCTCCGTCGACGTTCGTCGTGATGCCCTGCGTAGTGCCCTCCACGAGAACGTTCGCGCCGATGATGGCTTCGCCGTTGGCTCCGGTGACTTTGCCGCTGACGGCGACGTTCTGCGCCCAGGAGGCCGTCGTCCATGCCAGCGACAGGATGCACCAGAGAATTGCTGCTATCTTGTTCATAGATGTACTCTTATTTGATGTTGTGCGTGTTGTGAATGATGGTCCAGAGGTCGCCTTCGGGTTTCGCTCCGGCGGGCAGCTGGACGCTCTCCATCGGGTAGATGAACTTCTCGGGGTTGGCGATGGGTTTCCCGGCGGGCGACCGGAGCGGTTCGTCCGTTCGGGTTGCGGCCTGCGCCTTCGCCCGGGCGGCGTCCGGAGCCGCGCTGGTGGTCGCCGAACCCCATTTGGTGACTTTGTCGCCGACCGTGTTGGTCGCCGTCGCCATGAAGACGTACGTGGTTTCGGGCGTTACGCCGCTCTCCCCGGTGAAGAGGATGGCAAAGCCGTTTCCGTTGATGTAGGGGAGGTACTCCTCCTTGAGGTCGTGTCCGAACTCTTCGATCACGGCCGGATAGTTGTCCGTGCTGACGTTCGCCAGGGCGCTCTGTTTGAAAATCGCGTAACGCACCGTTGCGATGTCGATGCCCTTCATGACGCCGGCCACGGTGTTGTGCGTCGGGCCGTAGTTGGCGTTGGTCGAGGCTGCGGCTGCGAACCACGCGGCTGCGGCCGTGCTGGTCTTCGTGGTGACGGAGTTGACGCAGACCGTTTCGGCGCCGCTCGACGAGGTGGCCAGCGTGAGCAGCGTGTAGGACGTGCCGGCGCTGACTCCTTCCGTAAGTCCGTTGTAACCGTCGGCGCTGTTTACCGTCGCCGAGAGCAGCGCGGGGTTGAACTGGACTCCGTAATTGGGGTCTTTCAGGAATGCGGCGATGGCCTGTTGGTCGTAGGGATCGGAGAAGACCTGATTGAAGAGCTTGGTCGTCAGCGTACGGTAACGGACGTCCGTCACGTCGTCTCCCTTCCAGTGGGTCCACACGGAGTTGGTCCAGCCGTAACCCGTCAGGGCGAGGTAGGCGTTGGTGATGTAGAACCGCTGCGTGAACCAGTCGCTGCCGCCGTAGTTCGGACCGGCGGAGTAGCCGTCGGCCGTGGTCTTGAACTGCGTGGAGGAGAGGTTCGAGGTGATGTTGCCCCGCAGGTCCATGCCGAAGGCGAAGATCACGTAGCTCAACTCGGGGGTGAGTCCCGTCATCTGGAGGCTCTGGGTTCCCGACTTGAGCATCGAGGCCATGGCCAGCTGGAGGCTGATGCCCTGCTTTTTGGCGTATTCGACGATATAGGTCTGGAAGGCGGTCATCAGCTCTTCGGGCGAATACTTGGCGAAGGTCGTGGCCGGGAGAATTTCATAATAGTAGGTTTCGTCGCTGGAGGCGTAGATGTCGAACGCCACGGCGTCGGAGATGATCGTCGTCGGGGCGATGACCAGCGGCGGAACGTCGGCGTCCGAGGTGACGAACGAGAGCTGTGCGGCTTCCGAGTTGGTGAAGCGCGTGGCGTCGGACGTCATGGCGCGCACCGAGAAGGAGTAGGTGCGGCCCTTGTCGAGTTTCGACAGGATGACCGTACGGTTTCGGGTGGTCGACACCTCCCCGCCGTCGACCGAGAACTCATAGAGTTCCGCTTCGGGCACTTCGGTCCAGGAGATGACGGTTTTCGACGCATAGGCGCTGCCGAGCGTGATCTTCGGCTGGGGAAGCTGCTCCAGATCGTCGGTCAGCACGTGGATGTAGGTGAAGGGGGATTCGGTGTATTCGGCCGGGTCCCGGGGGCAGGCCTTGACCGCCACGACATACTCTTTCTGCCGTTCCAGACTGTTGAATTCCAGCCGGCAGCCGGTTGTCGAGGTTTCGCTCCCGCCGTCGAACGTGTAGACGTAGGACCCTGCGTCGTCGACGGCTTCCCAGCGGAGGGTGAATCCGGTGGTCGTCAGGTCGCTGACGATGATCTGCGGCTGTGCGACGGGTTGCAGGCCGGAGCCGGTCTCCGCCGCGTCGTCGTCCGACGAGCAGGCGCACAGTCCCGCGAGGGCCGCCGCCGCGAATGCCGCGTATTTATAAAAGGTTTTCATAGGTTTGATGCTCTTTTGCGTTAGTGAATGTGTCATTCGACGGTTACCTCGATCGGTTTGCGAATGGCCGCGCCGTCCGAGACGATGATCGTCGTCCGGCCTTTCTTGAGGCCGGTGAGCTTCATCACTCCGCCCCGAAGTTCGATCTTCACGAGGTCGGGAACGGAAACGGTGTACCCCAGGACATTGGTGGCGGTGAAGTGGTCGCCCAGGTCGATGCTGACGGTGTCGCCCACGCCGACCCGCTGCGCCGGGATGCCGTCGATCTTGGCGATGTTCCGCAGCAGCTTGTAGGTGTCGAGGCTGCCGATGCCCATGTTGCCCAGATACTGCTGGTATTTGCCGGTGCAGTAGCGGTCGACGGACTGGGTGCTGCTCAACAGCGCCTGCCGGAGCATTTCGCCCGTAAGGCCCTTGCGTTTTTCAGCGCCGTAGTAATAGCTGACGGCCAGCGCGCAGGCTCCCGACACGTGGGGGCAGGCCATCGAGGTCCCCTGGCTGCCTTCGTAGCCCGAAGAGCCGTCGGCGGCCACGCTCGTGCTGTAAACGCCGCCGTAGGCGTTGCTCAGCATCTGGTCGCCGCCCGGGGCCGAGATCCGGACCCATGTGCCGTAGTTGGTGTAGTAGGCCGGGGCGCCCGTGAACGCGGTTGCGCCCACGCTGATCGCGTTGGCGTCGGCGGCGGGATAGCAGACCTCGCTCGAAGCGTCGTTGCCCGCGGCGAAGAGGACGATGCCGCCGGCCATCGGGCCTGTCTGGTTGCCGTTTTCGTCCAGTCCCGCATATTTGTTGAAGTACTCCATGGCACGCGAGAGCGCCGAGTAGGAACCGCGTGTCCAGTCGGTCACGGAGATGGTTCCGGCGGTGTATCCCCAGCTGTTCTGGCAGATCACGGCGCCGTTGTCGGCGGCGTACTTGATGGCGTGGATCTGTCCGGCCAGTCCGGCGCCCGACGATCCGGACTCCGACTTGCCGAGAATCTCGCACGACATGATCTTCACGCCGTCGCCCCTGCCCGAGCCGCCTGCGATGCCGCAGACGCCCACGCCGTTGTTGTTCACGGCGGCGATCGTGCCGGCGACGTGCGTGCCGTGCATCAGTTCGGCCGAGAAATCCAGTTCGCCGGTCTCCTTGGTGAAGTTGTAGCCGTAAATGTCGTCCACATAGCCGTTGCCGTCGTCGTCGACGCCCGGCGTGCCGTTCAGTTCGGCCTCGTTGACCCACATGTTGGCGGCCAGGTCTTCGTGGTCGTACTTGACGCCCTGGTCCACGACGGCGACGATCACGTCGGGATTGCCCGTCGAGAGCTGCCAGGCGGCGTATACGTTGGCGTCGGCGCCCAGCTGGCTCGTCTGCGCGAAGATGTTTCCCGTGTTGTTGTAGTGCCATTGCATCTGCTGCGAGCGTTCGCTCTCGTTGAACGGGAAGGGGACGTTGCGCACCTCGTCTGCAATGGCGCGGGTGACGCTCTGCGCCCCGGCGGCGGGAGATGCCGCGCGGCGGTGGTCCGAAGTTTCGGCGGCCAGCGAGTATTCGATGATTTCGATGTCCTTGCACGAAGAGAGCAGGCTGGCCATCTCGCTCGTCGGGACCGACGGGTCGTATTTGGCGTAATACCAGAGGTGCAGGCCTTCCCTGCGGGTGCGTTCTTCGAAACGCCCGCCGTCCGGGAAGAGCCGTTCGAAACGTACGGTGTTCACCGTGTTGAGGATGCGGTCGATCTCGTCGATGCCGCTGCCTTTCGAAACGCCCTGCGCGCGGCTCTTTTCCACGATGCCGGAGGCCTCGGTCTTCAGTTTGAGGATGATCTCGCCGCCGATGGCCGCCGGGGAGGCGTTGACGATGACGGGACCCGCGGTCTCTTCGCCGCCGCTCTGCGTGTCGTCCTTGGCGCACGATGCCGCCGCGAGGACGGTTGCCGCCAGGAGAAGCGATTTGAATGGATATTTCATAGACGATCAGTTTTTAGTGTTATTCCCGGATGCAGCGTATCTGTGCGGAACAGTCGTGCTCACCGAGCCTGTAATTGCACCAGTTGGGGTTGAAGTTCACGAAGTAGGCCGATGACTTCGTCGCGTCGGGAGTCGCCTGGGCGGTCCAGTAGAATGCCATGCCGCCCGTGTAGTTGCAGATGCTCACCGAGATGTAGTCCGTGTAGTAGATGTTGCCGGCCATCGGGTAGTAGTCGCCGGTGTTTTTCCAGCGGCGCCCGCAGTCTTCGTAGGCGTTCCAGTCCCATTTGGCGCTGACGCCGGTTTCGTCATAATCCGCCGCTGCGCCGCCGTTGGTGATCGAGTTGTTTCCGGCGGGAATGCCCCAGAGATCGGGTCCCGGGACCTTGTAGCCCGGAGGGCAGGGGTCGAAAATGGTCTTTTCGGGACCCCACAGTCCCGGATGCGTGGCCTTCGGGTCTGTTCCCGTGCAGTACCAGTCGGCGTGGCCGTTGTACGGCGATTGCAGGTAGGTCATCGGGTTCAGGATCGAATTGGGAATGTTGGCCGGCGGCGTGGCGAGCACGGCGGCCTGCGCGTTGTAGACCCATGTTCCCGTTCCGTCGCCGATCGCGGTGTTCGGTTCGTTGTAGGCCGGGACGTTGTTGCCGTCGGTATCCGCGTGGTAGGGCGATCGCGAAGGCGTGAAGGGGTCCTTGCGGCCCCATTCGTAGAACATGCCTCGGTTGCCCACGTCCATCGGGGTGTTGTTCAGCGCTCCGAGGTTGCGGTCCATGATCACGGCGGCGACTTTGCCTTCCGAGTCGATGTGGTCGTGCGCCGTGATTTCGTCGTTGCAGACCCAGATGTGCCAGCTCCAGACGATGTTGCCTTTGATGTCCTTCACGGCGATCACGGCGTTGCCCTCCGAACGCCCCGTCGAGAAGGTCACGTAGCCGCCCCGGTAGATCGGCGCGCCGTCGATGATTTCGCGCGACATGGTCTTGTCGCCGTCGTGGCGCGATTCCCAGAGCAGTTCGGCGAAGGCGCCGTCCTCGATGGCGAGTCCGTAGTTGGCGATGTAGTCGCTGACTCCGTCGCCGCCGCCGTTGCCCTTGACCGATGCGTCGAATTTGTAGACGCCGCCGGTCCGGGCGATGTAGCAGTTGGCCGTGCCTTCGGCGCTCAGGTTGACGCTCCGTTCGGCGCGCTGTACGAGTGCGACCTCCTGCGAAACGGTCTCCCCGTTCTTCTCGGCGCTGACCGTGAGTTTGCCCGTCAGGGTTTCGGCTCCGGCGTTGATCAGGGTCTCGACCAGCAGGGCGTTGCCGTCCTGCCGGGCGACGGTGAACCAGTCGCCTTCGGCGGCGTAGTCCCAGCCGTCGGCGTTCGTCGCCACGGTGATCACGGCGTTGCCTCCGTCGGCGTCGAAGATCACTTTTTGGCTCGACACCTCCACGTAGGCCTTGCTTTCGCCCTCCTCCGGCCATATCCGGGTGGTTTCGGTGCAGGCTGCCAGCAGTGCGGCCGACAGCACTGCGATGCTGCATATTATCGTATTTTTCATGTTCGGGATCGTTTTGTGTTCGTCTATTCCTTCCACGTGGTGGGGATCTTGTCGTAGTCCGAGAGTTTCGTACATCCCGCGAAACTGCTCTTGGCGGCGGTGATCGCGGTGAGTCCCGAGGCGGCGGCATTCTCCGCCGTGCGGTCGTACAGGTGGTATTTCACACCGTCGACGACCGTGTAGGGCGATTCGCCTTCGAGCGACGCGCAGCCCTGGAAGGTCGAAGTCAGCGTCTTGAGCTTCACGGCTTCGTCGAACAGGCTCACCGGAACGCTCCTGAGCATCCCGCAATCGCGGAAGAGATTCGCGACGCTGGTCAGTTTGACGGGGCTGACCAGCATGTTCTTGCCGACCTCTTCGAGCGACGTACAACCGTCGAAGACCGAATTGAACATGGTGGCCGAAGCGCAGTTGAACACCTCCGACCCGACGCGGACCAGTCCCGTGCAGTCGGCGAACAGACTGGTGTAGGTTGAAATCTGCGTGGTTTTCAGCAGCCCGTCGGGGATCTCCCGGAGTGAGGTACAGTTGAGGAATGCCTTCTGGAAATTGAGCGACGTGCCGTTCAGTCCCGTGAAGGCGTCCGGCGCGATGCTTTCGATTCCCGAGCAGCCGGAGAACATCTCCGTCAGGGTCTTCGTCTTGGTGTTGGCTTCGAACAGGCGCGAGGGAACCATCGTGAGGCGGGTGCAGTTCAGGAAGCACTGGGCCACGGTGGTCGCGTTGACGTTCTTGGCGAAGAGCCCTGCCGGAATCGTCTCCAGGGCGGAGCATTCGGAGAACGTGTTGTTGAAGGCCGTCGCCCCGGTCAGTCCGTCGAAGATTCCGGCGGGCACGCTCTTCAGCGCCGTGGCCCCTGCGAAGAGGCGGTCGCATTTGGCCGAGGCCGTGCTCTTCCCGAAGAGGAGGCCGACCGATTCGAGGGCCGTGCAGTTCTCCAGGGCGTTGGAATAGGTCGTCACTTTCGGGTTGCCGGCGAACAGTCCGTCGGGCAGCGTCGTCAGTGCGGCGCAGTTCTGGAACACCTTGCCGAAGGTCGTGACGGAGGGATTGCGGCTGAACAGACCGGCGGGAACCGTTTTCAGTCCCGACGCCGCGAATACGCTGGTGGCGGTCGCCAGATTCGGCATCCCGGCGAAAATATCCTCCGGAACGCTTTCGAGCAGCGTGCAGTTTTCGAACAGGCTGCCGATGCTGGTGATCGCGGGTGCGCCGGCGAAAGCCTCCGCGGAAACGGTTTTCAGGTTGTCGCAGTCCTTGAACATCGAGGAGATATTCTTGCAGGCGGCGCAGCCGGAGATGATGTTGGCGCCGATCTCTTCAAGCCCCGTACAGCCTGCGAACAGGCCCGAGAACGAGGTGACTTTGGAAAGTCCGCCGAGGACGCCTTCGGGGATGCTTTTGAGCGAGGTGCAGCCTTTGAAGACATTGGTGAACGAGGTGACCGCCGTATTGGTGGCGAACAGCCCTGCGGGGAGCGTCGTGAGCGACGCGCAGCCGTTGAAGGCGTCGTTGAAGGCGGTGACCAGGGTAAAGCCGTCGAACAGCCCTGCGGGCACTTCGGTCAGCGAGGTGCAGTCCTTGAAGATGTTGTTGAAGGCGGTCTTCGTCACGGTCGTGAAGGCTCCGCTGCTTTTGAACAGCTCGGCCGGGACGCTTTGCAGTTCGCTGCATCCGGTGAAACAGCTCATAAAGGTCGTCACCTTGCCGCAGCCTGCGAACAGGTCGGCGGGAACGCTCTGGATGGCCGTTTTGCTGAATGCGCTCTGGAAATTGGTGACCTTGTGGTTGTTGGCGAACAAGCCGGCCGGGACGGATTTCAGGCTTGTTCCCGAGAAGAGCATGCGGAACGAGTCGACCTCGGGGTTGTTGGCGAACAGGCCGGCCGGGACGGATTCGAACGACTCGCTGTTGGCGAACAGCGAGTTGAAGGTTGTCACCTTCTTGTTGTTGGCGAAGAGTTTTTCGGGAACCGTCTTCAGTTTGCCGTTCGAGAAGATGATCGAACAGTCGGTCAGCTCCGTGTTTCGTGAGAAGAAATCCTCGTCGATCTGGGTGATCGCCGTGCCGGAGAAGAGCGAGCCTACCGAGGTGATCTTCGTGCAGTTGTAGAGCAGGTCGGCGGGTACTTCGGTGACCGCGTTGCAGTTCTGGAAGCAGTAGGCGAAGGTTTCCGCCTCGGTCGCATGGTCGAGCAGTCCGTCGGGAACGGCTTCGAGGACGCGGCAGTCGGCGAATGCATAATAGAAGGTGGTGACCTTGGCGAAGGCTTCGGTGTTGTCGGAGGGAATCCGTTCCAGTTCGCGGCAGTTCTGGAACGCGCGCGCCATCGAGGTCAGCCCCGTGCGGCCCCAGTTGTAGACCTCCTTGAACTGGTTGCCCAGTCCGTAGGTGGGGATGTCGTAGGAGTTCAGCGACGGCACGCTGCCCTTGACCGAGACGATGTAGTAGCCCGGGTCGGTGTAAGTGTGTGTGGGATAGGCGGAGGTGACGTTCTCTTCGATATTGCCGTCGCCCCAGTCGATGGTGGCGTCGATGGCCTTGTCGAAGGGAAGGAAGGTTTTGAGGCTCGAAGAGGTGATGTCGATTCCGAGGATGAAGGCGTCGAGGTCCAGGCCGGTCTGGGAGACGGTGACGACCTGTTCGGTCTGGTTCTGTTTGCCGTCACCGGCCGATATGGTGATGGTTGCGGTGCGCGACGATCCGCTCGAATTGGTCTCGGCGGTGATTGTAAGCCCCTGCTCGGTTTTCGTGGCGGAGAGCCAGTCGGAATTTTCGGAAAGCGTGTACTCCCAGTCGTAGTTGGACCTGATTCCCAACTCTTTTTTGTCGGATTCGGTGGGAGTGGGCGAGAGGGGGATGGTTTTTAGCGAAACATTGACGTAGACGGCACGGTCCTGCGTGACGCGGATCGTTTCAGTGACGGGATTTCCCCCCCCCCTCGCCGGCAATCAGCACGAAGGTCGTTTCGCGGTCCTCGATCTCCTCGTTGGGGTCGAGCGTCATCGTGACTTTGTCGCCCTGCTGTTCGAGAAGCAGCCACGGGCAGTCTTTGGTTTCGAAGACCCAGTCTTCGTCGGTCGACTGCACCTCGAATTCGGCGGTCAGTTCGCCGACGGCGGGAATCTGGAAATTGTTTTTCGATGCGGCGATTTCGAGCGTGCCGTATGCGTTCTGCTTGGTGGAGATGGTCGCGGTCTTGTCGCCGGCGGTAATGGTGATCGTAGCCTGCTGCTGCTCCTCGACCTTGTTGCCCTCGCAGCTCAGGATGAGCTGGTCGGCGACATCGTCTTTCTCGATGGTCAGCCAGCCGGCGTTGACGGCGTCGTATTTCCAGGTCGTGTTGGTCCGGATGTCCACGACGACTTCGCCGCCCAGGCTTTTGAAGCCGATCGAGGCGTTGCGTTCGTCTTCAGCGGCGAACCACGTGTTTTTCGACGAGATGCCCAGTTCGGCCGCGACGCCGGACGGTTCGTCGCCCGGAACGGGGTTGGTGTAGGTGATCGTCTCTTCGGAGCACCCCATCATGCCGAGCAGTAAAGCTGTCAGTGCATATAATTTTTTCATGTGTGCTGCGGTTTAATGTTTCGATACGGGAAAGGTGCGGTCCGAGGGGGCGATGCCGTCGGCGGCCCGGGTGACGGAGGTCGAAGCCGTGCCGGTGTCGGCCGGAATGTCCCAGTCCACGAGGTACATCGTGCCGGTGGCGTAGTAGAGGTCGCCGAACGACAGCCACTGCTGCTCCTGGTATCCGATGATGCCCAGCGTGGTGTACGGCGGCTCGAATCCGGTCAGAAGGATCGCCTTGCGGTTTTCGTCCGCGTCGTCGTTGTAACCCTCTCCCAGCCTGCCGGTCAGCATGCCGTTGTGGAAACCTCCGCCCTGCATGTTGATCGAGTACAGGTAGTGGAAGCGCGAGACCGTCGAGGAGATCTCGCGGGTGTAGCAGAGCCTGCCGAGTTCGATCGACATGGTTTGGGTGTTTTTGTCGTAGGCGGCTTCCACGACCGTGCCCGTCAGGAACAGGTTCTTGATGTAGAAACTTTTGCGGTACTCTTTCTCTTCGACGGTGCAGAACGTGCCCGTGCCGCTCACGCCGATCGGCTCACGGCCGTAATACCAGTTTTCCGCATAAAGCCCGTAATATCCCAGCATCTGATAATAGGGATTTTCCTCGCGTGAGATTTGTGAAACGGATACTTTGCAGGTTTCCGTAGCGGAGCCTTTGGTCGAACGGACGGTGAGCGTCGCGTCGCGGTGTGCGTCGGGATTGCGCGGGGCGCCGACGCGTACCGTTCCGCTGACCGGGTCGCTTTCGACCGAAACCCAGTCGGCGTCGCTCGTGACGCTCCACTGGCCGTTGGTGACCACGGTGAAGAGAACGCTCTCGCCTTCGGAATCCAGCGAAATTTCGTCCGAAGCGGTGGTGGACAGCAGGACCGTTTCCCGAGAGAACGCCTGGTGAACGGTGATTTCCTGTTTGTCGCCGGCCGTTTCCACGGCGATTTTCGAGCTGCGGACATCGTCGGTCGTATTGCCTGTCACGGAAATGGTCAGCAGACCGTCTTCGGAAGCCAGCGTCACCCAATCGTCCGGACAGCTCACCTTCCAGTCGGAGGGCGTGGCTACCGCGACGGTGGTCGTTCCGCCTTTCTGGGCGAACGCGACACTGCTTCGCGAGAGGACGATCACATCCGCGACCTCCTCTTTGTTCTTGTCATCGCAGCCGCTTGCGGCGCAGAGGACGAGAACCGTCAATAGCGTAAAGCATCTTCTCATAAAAATTGGATTAGGAATAAAAAATGGATAGGTACGGTATCCCGTTTCCGGAGAACCGTATTTGCTGAAAATTGCATCATACCGAATTTTTGGACTTGTTTATTTGCGGCACAATATAAGAAAAATTTGTCCGAATGTCTTCTGGAAAACCAGAAAATATTGTCGTGCGAATCTTTTCTGTCTGCTTCTTTTTTGGCTGAATATGTGTGTATATGGTTGATTAATAGTGAATTCGAAAAGCACAGGCTGTTTTTCGGCTGCGGCTGTTTTGCTTGTCGGATATTGTTGTTGCGGGAGTGTTCCGGGTCCGGAGGGAAAGAACGATTTTTGTTAAATATTGACCATGTCGTGCGTAAGTCGTTGAATGATCGCTGATAACCTCCGCTCCGGCGGCGGTTACCGCGATTTTCCGGCGGCGGAGTCCCGATATTGACCGCTTTTTGTTACTTTTGCAAAAAGAAAGAAATGAAACCCGTCGAACTGTTAGCTCCTGCCAAAGATTACGCCTCGGCCGCGGCGGCCGTGGATTACGGCGCCGATGCGGTCTATATCGGCGGCGCGCGGTTCGGCGCGCGGCAGGCCGCAGGGAACTCCGACGGGGAGATCGCCCGGGTCGTGGAGTACGCCCACCGCTTCGGGGTGCGGGTCCATGCCACGCTCAACACGCTCGTGTGGGACGACGAACTGGAGGCCGCCGAACGGCAGGCCCGGGCGCTGATCGCCGCGGGTGTCGACGCGCTGATCGTGCAGGACATGGCTCTGCGGCGGATGGACCTTCCGGTGGAACTGCACGCCTCGACGCAGGTTTCGAACCGCACGCCCGAAGGGGCGCGGTTTCTGGGCGAGGCGGGGTTTGCGCGGGTGATTCTCGAACGCAACCTCACGCTGGAGGAGATCCGGGCCATCTGCGCTGCGACGGCTGCCGAGGTCGAATGTTTCGTCCACGGGGCGATCTGCGTGGGGTACAGCGGCCGCTGTTTTCTCTCGCGGTCGATGTCCGCGCGCAGCGGCAACCGCGGGGCGTGCAGCCAGCCCTGCCGCTTGGCCTGGGACCTGACCGACGGGCGTGGCCGGACCTGGATCGCCGGGAAGCACCTGCTGTCGGTACGCGACATGAACCTTTCGCAACGCATTGGCGATCTGCTGGATGCGGGCGTCACTTCATTCAAGATAGAAGGTCGGCTCAAGGATCTCGCTTATATCCGCAACGTTGTGGCCTACTACCGCCGGGCGGTGGACGAGGCGCTGGCCCTGCGGCCGGGGTTTCGGCGGTCGTCCGTCGGCGAGAGCGTCCCGGATTTCACACCCGACCCGTCGAAGAGTTTCACGCGCGGGGAGTCCGAATACTTTCTGGACGGAAAACGCGCCGGGGTGGCGTCGTTCGATACTCCGAAAGCTGTCGGCGAGCGGGTGGGCCGCGTGGCGGGCGTTTCGGGCGGCACATTCACGCTTGACGGCGGGCACGACCTTGCGCCGGGCGACGGTGTCTGCTTCCTGACGCCGCGCGGCGTGACCGGAACCAATGTCAATGCCGTGGAGGGCCGCCGCATCACGCCCAACCGCATGGAGGGAATCGCGCCCGGGGCGGAGGTCCGCCGCAATTTCGACCGCCGTTTCACGCTGGCCGTGGAGCGCAGCCGCACGCGGCGGGTGATTCCGGCGAAGGCCGCGGCGGAGGCGACGGCCGAAGGGCTGAAACTCACTTATACGGATTGTGAGGGCGTTGCGGTCTCGGCCGTGCGGGCCGTGCGGCTCGACCCGGCGAAGAATCCCGACGCCAATGCCGCCGCGCTGCGTGCCCAGGCGATGAAGTCGGGCGACACGATCTTCGCGGTCCGCGAAGCCGAAGTGCGGGGCGCAGAGTGGTTCGTGCCGGCGTCGCTGGCCGCGGAACTGCGCCGCGAAGCGCTGGCCGCACTCGAACTCGTGCGCCGGGAGCGGCGGCCGGAACACCGCATCCTGTCCGAGAATCCCGCTGCGAAATACCCTTCGGAGCGGCTTACGGCCGAGGAGAACGTCACCAACCGGCTGGCCGAGGCGTTCTACCGCGACCACGGGGTGCGGCAGATCGAACGGGGGCTGGACCTCGCGCCGGCGACCGCCGGGCATGCGGTCATGCGGTCGGCCTACTGCATCCGCCGCGAGATCGGCGAATGTCTCCGGGAGCATCCGCGGCTGCGCGGCGACCTGTTTCTGGAACACGGCGCCTGCCGTTACCGGCTGGAGTTCGACTGCCAGGTATGCGAAATGGCATTGATAGACGAATGTAAAAAATAGAAACCGATCCATGCAGGAACAGCTTACACCCGATTTCAACGATTACGAACTCATCGACACGGGGGATTTCGAGAAACTGGAGCGCTTCGGGCGCTATGTGACGCGCCGTCCCGAGCCGCAGGCCATCTGGCGGCGGACGCTTGCCGAAGAGGAGTGGCGGCGCACGGCCGACGCCTCGTTTCGGCGCGATGCGCGCAGCGACGAGCGGGGCGAGTGGCGTCTCGCTCCCGGAATGCCCGACCGCTGGGCGGTGGAGTATGCCTATAAGCGGATGCGGCTGCGCATGCGGCTGGGGCTTACGTCGTTCAAGCACGTGGGCATCTTCCCCGAGCAGGCCGCCAACTGGAATTTCATCTACGACAGCTGCCGGGCTTTGGCCGGAGACGGACCTACTGATGGCGAGCGTGTTGCGGCTGTCGGTTCGGGCGTTGCGCGAGGTGGCGCCCCCAAGGTGCTGAACCTCTTCGCCTATACGGGCGGGGCGACGCTCGCGGCGCGGGCCGCCGGGGCCGAGGTGACGCACGTCGATTCGGTCAGGCAGGTGGTGACCTGGTCGCGCGAGAACATGGAGTTGAGCGGCCTGGAGGGCGTGCGGTGGATCGTCGAGGATGCGCTGAAATTCGTCCGGCGCGAAGTGCGCCGCGGGAGCCTTTACCGCGGGATCATCCTCGATCCCCCGGCTTACGGGCGCGGGGCCGGCGGCGAGCGGTGGATTCTGGAGGACAACATCGGCGAGATGCTGGAGTGCTGCGCGCAGCTGCTCGAACCCCGGGGGGCGTTTCTGGTGCTGAACCTCTACTCGATGGGCCTCTCGTCGACGCTGGCACGCACGGCTGTGAGGCAGGCGTTCGGCGCGCCGCGCGAGGAGCAGTGGGGCGAGCTGTGTTTCACCGACCGGGCCGGCAAGCAGCTGCCGTTGGGAACCTATTACCGGTTTACGCGGTAGGGTTTGCGGGGGGGGCGCGGGGGATGCGCTGTGTTTTTGGCAGCCGTCCTCAAGTCGGAATCCCGTGTCGCGTTCCGCGGCGCAGGCGTAAGACGCCGGTTCTATGAATACGAGCGCAGAACGGCAGTTGCAGACTGCGAAATTGCAGCGGCCGAAAAGGGCATAAGAAATCGGTTTCAACTTGCCGGGGCAAGTTGGCAGGCCGCAGCTCCGCCCTGCGGAGGCCCGCTATTGCGCGTTGCTCCATAGCCGCCTCCGCGAGCTGCGGCCCGCCGGTTTTAGGGGCGAACGGAGGTTTCGTGGTTCTGCGCCCGTGAGTTTAGACGGATTCTATGATCGTTATCAAACTAAAACACGTGATATGAGTATTCTTGCAGTGATATTCGGAATTTTGAGCGGCTGTTTCCTCGCCGTGCTGGTGGGCATCATCGGCAGCCACCGCCGTATCGGCTTTGGCTGGGCGTTTCTGATAAGCCTGATCTTCACGCCGTTCGTCGGGCTGATCGTCGCCCTGCTGACCGATCCGCTGCCCGGCGGAGGGCAGCGATGGGGTTGTGTCGGAACCGTCGTCGCCATTCTGGGGCTGTTGTTCTTCGCCGCGTTCCTGCTGCTGGCGCTGACGGGCGGGGCCATGCTGCTGGCCCTGTGAAAACCGGAACGGAGATGTCCATACCCCTGCATCAGGCCGCCCGGCGCTTCGATTCCGGGATATTCCTCAAAGAAGGCTCTTCCACTTCGGTGGAAGAACCGGTCGGGTATGCCCACCGGGACGACTACGGCGATTGAGCACTCCTCGTCAGCGTGATCTTTACACCGCCGGTAGGACTGATCGCGGGGCTTTTGACCGATCCGCGGACACTTGATCTACTGGTAGCGTTTTTCCAGCTCGGCAATCATTGTTTCGAGCTTTTCTTCATTCGTCTCGAAGTAGCGTGAGTCGAAAGCCCTCGGAATCATACCGAGCCAGTTCCGCACCTTTTTGCTGGCGAGCATTTTGCCGAATGCCTTGTCGATATTCGTATCCGCAGACCACAAGGTTTCCCCCATCTGTTCGGGCAGGATGGCTTTCATGCGCTGGTCGTAGTAGATATTCATCGAGTTGTCGAATGCCCCGAGTTCGTTGTAGCAGCGCAGAAGGTCGATGACGATCTGTTTGTCGGCGATGTCGGACGCGATGCCCGTCATCTTGAACATCTCCAGCGCGTCGGTCAGGAAGCGGTAGGGTTTTCCCATGCTGCCGGTGATCCGCCGGGTATAGTAAGCTACCGTATCGGCGGGAAGGCCGTCGAGCGAGAAATCATGCTCCTTCAGGCGGTATGCGACCCGTTTCTCGTCGTTGTATATTCATTTGTAATCCTGTATAACTTGCAGGTTGTCGCGCAGTTCGAGCGCAACGAGCTGCATGGCCTGCCGCACCTCCCTCTGTTTTGCCGAGTCGGCAATTTTGGCCGTCAGCCACAGCGTCAGCAGCACGCCGCCCGTAACGATCGAGAATTGGCGGACATAGTCGCCGATATTCCACTTTTTTAACTGTTTTTTTAAGGATTTCTTCATGGTGTGTCGGGTTAGAATACGTAGTAAATCAGGATTCCCGCCCCGGCCGAGAGGATGATCAGCAGGATGGGGTTGACCTTGCGCCACGAACCCACGAAAACGCCGCCGAAGAGCGCCCAGCTCCAGGCGTCGATGAAGTTTCGGTCGTCGGGGTTGTCGCCGTGGGGGAAAATCAGCAGCAGAGCCGCGGCGGCGATCATGCCGATCACCACGGGCCGCATGCCCCGCATGGCCCCTTCGACCAGCCGGTTCCCTTTGAGTTTCATAAAAAAACGCGCCACGAGGATCATCAGCGTCAGCGACGGCATGCAGACGGCGAAAGTGGCGATTGCCGAACCCAGGATGCCGCACCAGGTGTGTCCGGTCTGGACGCCGACGCTGTAACCCACGTAGGTCGCCGAGTTGATGGCGATGGGTCCGGGCGTGATCTGCGACACGGCGACGATGTCGGCGAATTCGGCGGCGGTCATCCACTGGTGCTGCACGACCACTTCGTTCTGGATCAGCGACAGCATGGCGTAGCCGCCGCCGAATCCGAAGAATCCGATCTTGAGGTAGGATATGAAGAGTTGCCAGAGGATCATAGCTGCGCTAATTAAGAATTGAGAATTAAAAATTAAAAGTTGGGAGTCGGCATGTCCCGCAGGCGGTCTCTGTCCTCGCTCAACCGCAAAACTCACCTTTTACCTTTCACCTTTTTTGCCATTGTCAACTCCCAGGCGATGCCCAGCGCGGCGGCCGCGGCGAGTATCCAGATCGGCGACCAGTCGAGCCACCAGATGGCCAGGGCCGAGGCGGCGATGACGACCAGCATCGTCCAGTGCATGCCGCGGGAGAGCGTGAGCACCGGGCCGATGATCAGCGCCACGACCGCCGGGCGCATGCCCTTGAAGGCCGCGTCGACGACGGGGTTCTGGCGGATGCCGGCGAAGAAGATGGCGATCACGAGGATGATGACGAACGACGGCGTCACCGTGCCCAGCAGGGCCGCTGCCGCGCCGCGCAGTCCGCGGACCTTGTAACCCACGAATACCGAGGTGTTGACGGCGATCGGGCCGGGGACCGATTGCGCGAGGGTCAGCAGGTCCAAAAACTCCTTCTGCTCGATCCACTTGCGTTTGGTGATCAGCTCGCGTTCGATCAGAGGCAGCATGGCATAGCCGCCTCCGAAGGTGAACATCCCGATTTTCAGGAACGAGACGAATATGGTTGCGAGGCTCTGCATCGTCACTGGCGGGTTTTGCGGCCCAGCAGGTTCATCATCCCGTCGATGTAGGTCATCGGGTGGGTCGGTGCGCCGGGCAGCCAGAGGTCCGGGGTGTGGGTGTCGAAGAACGTGCGGTCGACGGCGCGGCTGTCGGCGAAAAGTCCGCCCGAGCAGGCCTCCGAACCGCAGGCGACGAGGATTTTGGGTTCCGCGACGGCGTCGTAGCAGATTTCCAGCGCCTCGGCCATGTTGACCGTGACGGGGCCGGAGACCACCACGCCGTCGGCATGGCGCGGCGAGGCCGTGAAGCCGATGCCGAAGCGGCCGAGGTCGAAATTGACGTTGCCCGTGGCCCCCAGCTCCATTTCGACCGACGCGTCGCCCCCGGCCGAGACTTCGCGCAGCTGCAATGCGCGGGAGAAGCAGCGGCGGATTTCGGGACGCACCTTTCCGGCGTCGAACGCTATGCGGGGGTCGCCCGGACGGACGACAAGTCCTTCGCGCGTGGGCGAGCCGATGCGGTAGTCGTTGGTGAAACGGACGTTGCGGGGCGCGATGCGCGCGCATTCGCCGCAGAAGAGGCAGCGGCCCAGGTCGAGCGCAAGGGGCGCGGCCGTGAAGGCTCCCGTGGGGCAGACGGCCGCGGCGTGCTCGGCGTCGTCGGCGTCCCGGGTCTCGGTCAGGCAGGGACGGCCCCGGAATTCGGGGGTCAGCTCCACGGCGTCGAGGTCGGGGATCGCCTGCCGTCCGTGGCTGTGCAGTACGCGTATTTTTGGGAGGATCATTTTTGAATAAATAATTGAACAAAATTAACGAAAAGCCTCGTGACGGCCAATTCTTTTCCGGGCATTAAGTCCCCGCCGGGGCGGGGTGGAGTTGGGTCCGGTTTGTAAACGCGGCGGTACGCAGCGAACGGAGTGTATGAGGGTTGCCAAACGGTGCGATTACAGATCATGGCCGCAGTACGAGAGGTTGAAACTCTTGTTGCAGATCGGGAAGTCGGAGATCCCTTCGCCGCGCACGGCGAGCGCCAGCGCCAGCCAGTTGTGGAGGCTCGGGTCCTTGATGCGGGCGGCGGCGATGCGGCCCTCGGCGTCGGTCAGGAGAACGTGGCAGGTCTCGCCGCGCCATCCCTCAACCAGTCCGAACGCGAGCGACGAGGGGGCCAGCGGCGCCGCATAGTCCGGGCGCGGGTGTCCGGCGTTCCCGCATTCCTGTCCGTGGAGGTCGAGCAGGCGGTCGATGTATCCGGCCGATTGCAGCACCTCGCGGCAGCGCACCATCAGCCGGGCCATCACGTCGCCATGCGTTTTGACGATGCTTTCATGGCGCAGCGCCCCGGCGAAGACGCCCCAGGGGTGCGACGTGCGGATGTCGCGGGCCAGACCGCTCGCGCGGGCCGCCTGACCCACGCCGCCGATGCGCTGCATCTCGTCGCGCGGGACGATGCCGCACTGTTCGAAGCGGGCCAGCAGCGAGGGCGACGACTTGATGTCGCGGCGCACCTGGTCGTAGCGGCGGGCGATTTCGCGCACGTTCGCACGGATCATCGCCGCCTTTTCGGCCGTCAGCGGGTGGTCGGTGCCGAGGGGCCGGATCAGCCCCTTGCCGAAGCGGTTGCCGCACCACGCCTGCGTGGTGTTGATGGTCATGGTGCGCAGGGCCTCCGAAGCCACCTGCCCCAGCTGGTAGCCCACGTCCATGCAGAGGGCGCCCGTGTCGGCGATCTGCATGGCCATGCGTTCGAGTTCGAGGGCCGCGGCGCGTTCGCACTCCAGCGCGGCCGGGACTTCGCGGCGGGCGAGTTTCTCGACGGCCCGGGCGAAGGCCGTGGCGTGCGCCACGGCGCTGTCTCCGGCGACGGACTCCGCAAGGCACATCTGCCGCAGGCGGTTCGCGGTCGTTTCGAAGGCCGTCTCGACGTCCCGGTGCTGGTAGCCCAGCGCGATTTCGAGGTGCAGGACCTGCTCGCCGTTGCAGATGAAGCGGAAGACCCCCGGTTCGATGACGCCTGCGTGGATCGGCCCGACGTTGACCTCGTGCAGCGAGCGTCCCTCCATCGTGTAGAAGGGGTAGTTCTCGATCGAACTGCGGCGGTCGTAACGCCCGGCGGGGAACCGCAGCGGCTTGGGCCACGGCATGCCGTCGAAACGGATGCCGTAGCGTTCCGAGATGTCGCGCTCGAAGGGGTGCATCTGCGGGTGCAGGGCCGTGAGCGAGGGGAGCGCCGTCTCGTCGTAGTAGTCCGTGGCGTGCGAAGTGATCAGCACGCGGCGCTCGGCGTCGTCGAGCAGCAGCAGGAAGAAACGCATGCGGTCGCCCGACGGGAGGGCGAAATAGTGGGCCGCATGGTAGCGTGCGTCGAAGAGTTTTACGCGAAGGTCTTCGTAGAAGGCGGCGTAGGAGACTTCGGGGATGTCGTTCAGCGCGACGGAGGCGCCGGTATTGTCGGTTACGTAGTAATTCATAGCGATGCGATTCGGTCGATCAGTTCCCGGAAAAATGCGGGCTGCCAAAGCCCCAGCCCGATGGCGGCGGCGAGCAGCGACAGCGCCGACCACGACAGTGCGCGGTCGGTCGCCGAGGGATGCAGTTCGTCCTGCCGGGGCTGGTAGCAGAGGCGCAGCAGGCGCGAGCAGAAGAAGTAGATGACCAGGCACAGCAGCAGCATGATGCCCGTGACGAGCCACCAGCGGCCGTCGGCGATGGTTTGCTTGAGGATCATCAGCTCGGAGAGGAACAGCGGCGAGGGCGGGAAGGCCACCAGCACGACCATCCCCGTGAGCAGTCCCACGGCCCCCACGCGGTTGATGTGGATGTAGTCGCCGATGCGGTTGATGCGGTAGTTGCCGTAGACCTGCCGCACGACGGCGATCTGGAGGAACAGGCTGCTCTTGATGAGCGTATGGCAGACGACGTGGAACACGGCGGCCCAGACCCCGATGCCCCCGATGCCCAGCCCGATGGCCGCGATGCCCATGTTCTCGACCGTGGAGTAGGAGAGGAAGCGTTTGTAGTTGTTGGTGCGGCGCAGGAACAGCGCGCCGACCACCAGCGACAGCACGCCGACGAGCAGCAGCACGGATTTCACCCATGGGAAGACTTCGGTCGCGGCGAGCAGTTTGTAGACCCGCAGCAACGCCAGGAACCCGGCGTTGACCAGTCCCGTGGAGATCAGCGCCGAGGCCGGGGCCGGGGCGGCGAAGTTGGCGTCGACGCCCACGGTGTAGAGCGGGAACAGCTCGGCCTTGCAGCTGTAACCGCAGAGGATCAGCAGAAAGGCCGTCTTCAGGTAGAGGGCGCTGCCGCCCGGGGCCGCGGCGGCGACGGTGGCGTAGTCGAGCGACTCGCAGTCGGTGGCGGCGGCCAGCAGCAGGATGCCCAGATAGGCCATGGCGATGCCCGTCGAGCAGA
>ERZ1026941.202-NODE-202-length-26861-cov-25.873498_pt1 | contig 26861 bp, 25 predicted proteins | sample MGYA00519305_ERZ1026941 | MGnify/ENA primary metagenome ERZ1026941 (study PRJEB26926, sample SAMN06164614) | human gut metagenome | biome: ENVO:00009003; feature: ENVO:2100002; material: ENVO:00002003 | host: Homo sapiens | place: USA | collected 2012 ...
TGCACCCGCGAAGGGTCTTCGACCCTCTCGACACCCATCTCGCGATTGAGTTGGTGACACTCTCATACAGTGTCCGCGTGTTTATCCGGCGAACCTACGCTTCGGATTAGATGCTCTGTGCAAACTTACGGCATAAACCAAGAGACATGAAACTCTAAGAGTGACGACCCGAAGGTTTCCAAAGGGCGATCGCAAACTTCGCCTGTTTGCATTGCCCTTTGGTCGCCTCCGCAGAGGCGAAATCCCCTGCGAATCATTCAACCATCAAGGAGAACCAAATTCCCCATGAAACCAGTAATTTTCTTCGATTGGGACGGAACCCTCGCCGACAGCATGAACCTCTGCGTCGCCGAAATCCGCCAAGCCCTTATCACCATGCGCCTCCCTGACCTCCCTGACGACGTCCTCCGCCAGTGCAACGGCCCGACGTTCGAGCAGTCGCTGGACATTCTGCACATCCCCCATGACCGCGCGCAGGAGTACATGGCCACGCGCCTAACCGCCGAATTAGCCCTCGTGCCAACGGTCAACCGCCTGTTCCCCGGCGTGCGCGAGATGCTCCAAATGCTCCGGGAATATGCGGATTTGTGCATCGTCAGCAACGGCGAGCATGACTATATCGCGCTGTGCCTGCAAGTGTTCGGGCTGACGGACGTGTTTGTCCGCACGGCGACATCCGTGCCGGGGCGCACGAAGGGTGAGAATCTCCGCGCGCTGCTGGACGACCTGCGCCCGAAACGCGCCGTGATGGTGGGCGACCGGCTGGGCGACATCCGCGCGGGTCAGGAGAACGGTCTGCTGACAATTGCGGCGTGCTACGGCTACGGGAACGACGCGGAGTACAATCAGGCGTCCCTCCGCGCCGAAAGTGTGGCGGACTTGACCCGGCAGTTGACGGATTTCTGCCGGACGGGGCGCTGATACAATTCGGAATGCGGAATGCGAAATAAGTGCTTTCCAGCGAGTCTTCTATCACAAAAATCCCGCCCCCTCGTTTGCAGGGAGCGGGTTTTGCTATTCAGGCTGATACGGGTTGAAATCCGCCGGATCAACGTTTGTACACACTTCAATCGTCTCGCCGTCAGTCAGCAGGACGATGTTGCCGAAGCGGTTGTTGTACACATGGTCACGGGTCAGATTCTGTTCCGCGCTGTACGCCGCAATAAAGTTCCATATTTCCCACACCGACGCTGCGCCGGGAATCAGCACATAAGTCGGCGAAAGCACCCGCATCAGCACCACGCCGATCTCATAGGTGTTTGTTTTATCATCCAGAATCCCATGATGGGGAAATTTCAGCACATCTATGTTGCGAACGAGGTCTTGGTACTTGCGGTTGATGTTGCCGCTGGCGGCGTAATCGCCGGTAAACAGCATCCGCTTCTGCCCATAAATCAGCACAAAATTCAGCGAATCCATGTTCTGATTGCCGTTGTTCTTCACCGTTTCCGGCCCGACGCAGTTTACCGTCAGCCATCCGCCAATGGTCAGCTCATCGCCGTCCTTCATCTGCTGGTAGACTGCGCCGTTCGCCAAGGGCGCGTAGTCCGGATTCACCTCCACCGACGCGCCATATACTACGGTCGATCCACCCCCCAGCGTTCCAAAATATGGTTGACGTTCATGCAGTGGTCAAGATGCCAGTGCGTGACGATGTACACATCCACATGCGTCACGCCGACTGCTTCCAGATACTGCGGGAACAGGCGCTCCGGCTTGTTCGGCCACGCCTCGCCGCCGTCAATCAGCACGGTTGTGTTTCCGAAGCGGATCAAATAGCCGTCGGCGCAGCCAAGATTGACCTGATGCAGCTCCAGCATGGGCAATGTCTGCTCCGCTTCCGTCTTTTCCTCCGCCGAGGCAAAGGGCAGCAGCAATGTCAGCAGCAAAAGCGCCGCCAGCAGTTGTTTCTTCATCGCCGCGATCCTTATGCCAGCGGACGGATGAGGATGAGGGGGGTCAGTTCGCCGCCCTGTCCGGAGGGGTTATCCTTCATCGCGTCCTGAATCTGGTCGTCCGTCAGCGGGAAATCATCGCACTTGCCCAGCTGATTCTGGTCAATATCATTCGCGTCCATGATGACAATCGGGATGCCGCATTCCTTTTCGATTTCGTTGGACAGCTCGACGGGGTGTTCGGGGTTAATCAGCGCGAGGGTCTTGTAGCGGTCGAAGCTGGAGCGGAAGTAGAAGCCGTCGATACCCGCGACGCCATGACCGCAGATTTTATAGAACAAGCCCTTGACCCCGAACGGGCGCGTAACGGCGCTGACGAAGCCCGCCAGCAGCACGCGCGGCAGACCCACCATGTCAATGACGAGTTGCAGCTTGTACGGCTCGTGCATCCCCACGCCGGTGGAGTTAATGCCCGCGAATTTCGCCATATGCTTGGCGAAGAAGCCGAGCTTCATGTCCTCCATGCGGCGGACATTGCCGGTGCACATCGCCATCACCTTCGCAGTGATGGAAAGCACGTCGCCCGGCTGTGCCAGCGGCAGCACATACTTCTTCACCAGCTCCGCCGCGCTTTCCCCCACCTCGACGAAGTGCGTCTGGATGGCATAGCGCTGGTAACGGCGGCCGTCCCTGCCCGTCAGGATGCCGCGCTCAAAATATACGATACCGTCTTTTTCCCGGCGCTGCTGCGCCAGATTACGGGATTCCGATGCCATGTTGTTTTCCTCCTCGCTCTCCGACGCAAATGCCGTCGGTGTTGCGGTAATTTCGGTTCACGCGTCTATTTTACAACGCTTTCCCAGTTCTGTCAAATTTCCAGCGGGGGATTTTGCCGATTTCGGGCAGAAAATGCAAGGAAAATACCTGCCTTGTCAAATTCCATTGAATGTGCTATGATACACGATGGCTGGGAGCTTCCTCGCCATACAGATAAAAGGATGCGATTTTATGGCAAAGGCCATCAAGACAAACGTGCTGCGTCACCTGGACGCGCTGAAAATCCCCTACGAAACCCGTCAGTATACCGTCGATGACGACAATTTCGACGGCAAGCTCGTCGCCGAGAAGGTCGATTTGCCCTCAGAAATGATTTACAAGACGCTCGTGCTGGTCGGCGACACGCTGCCGCACCTCGTCTGCGTCATCCCCGTGGAACTGGAGCTCGACCTGAAAGCCGTCGCACGCGCCGCCGGGTGCAAGAGCGTCCACATGCTGCCGCAGAAGGATTTGCTGCCGCTGACCGGCTATCTGCGCGGCGGATGCAGCCCCATCGGCATGAAGAAAGCCTTCCCCACCTTCGTGGACAGCGCGGCGCAGCATTTGGAGCGTGTCAGCGTCAGCGCGGGCGTGCGCGGGTGCCAGGTGATTCTGGCGGTGGATGCGCTCGTCGCCTGCACAAAAGCGAAATTCGCCGACCTGTGCCGGGGCTAAAGTGACGTTCAGCTGACAAGATGATGAATTTTACAACTTCCGCGCCCGGAAATCATTGTTTCTTGACGGGAAATGGTGTATAATAAGGAAGTTGATTTTCTTGCGCAAGGGGTATTCTGCCCTATAAAGCGCATTTATACTCCGAAAGGATGTTGATTTTTTCCATGGCACAGCCGCCTTTGCGTCCCCAAGACGCTGTGATGCTTATTCCCTCCCTTGAGCCGGATGACCGCCTGCCCGCATACGTCCGCCGCCTGCTGGACAAAGGTTTCCAGCATGTTGTGATTGTCGATGACGGCAGCAGCGCCGCCTATCAGCCGATTTTTGCCGAACTGGACGCGATGGATGGCGTGTCCGTCACGCACCACGAGTTAAACCGCGGCAAGGGCTGCGCGCTCAAGACCGGTTATGCGTACATTCAGGCGCATTTTCCGGCGGCGAGCGGCGTCATCACCGCTGATGCGGATGGTCAGCACACAGTTGAAGACTGCTGGCATCTGGCAGAGGTGCTGACGGAGGGCAAGCGCGCCCTGTACCTGGGCAGCCGCAACTTCAACCTCGACCACGTTCCGCCGAAATCGCGCCACGGCAACAAAATCACGAGCGCGGTGTTCCGCCTGCTTTACGGCGTGTATCTGCCGGACACGCAGACAGGCTTGCGCGCCTTCCGCATGGCGGATTTGCCGTTCATGCTGGACGTGCCGGGCGAGCGCTTTGAGTACGAGATGCAGGTGCTGATTGCCTGCGCGCGCGCGAAGCTGCCGATGATTCCGATTGAAATCGAAACGGTGTACGAGAACGAGAACGCCGGAACGCATTTCCACCCGATTCGCGACAGCTACCGCATCTACAAGGTGATTCTGGGAAATTTTTTCCTCTATGCGGGATCGTCGATTATCTGCTTTCTGGTGGACAACGGCGTGGCGGACCTGCTGCGATTCGCGCTGCTGCCCCTGCTGGGGCTGAGGGGCGACACGGCGATTCAGATTTCCGGCTATCTGGCGCGGCTGGTGTCTTCGCCGCTGAACTTCGTCCTGAACCGCAATTTCGTGTTCAAGTTCAAGCAGGACACGGGCAAAACGGCGCTCAAATACGCCCTGCTTTGCATCGTCACCATTACGCTGTCCAACCTTGGCGTCTCGCTGCTGGATCACCGGCGTGTCTTCATCGGCGGCCTCGCGTTCCTCCCCAAGATTTTGATGGACACGCTGCTGTATCTGGTGAACTACCGTATCCAGAACAAGTGGATTTTCGCCAAATCGGCGGACAAGCAGGAGGGCTGACATGCGCAAGCACTTATCCGAAATTCTGCTGACGCTCTTGACGGTCGCGCTGCTCGTCGGCTTTGCTTTCGCCGTTCCACATCCCGCGATTACGGATGCGGCCATGGATTCCTACATCAACGACGACGCGACGATGGATGACGACTACGACTTCCTATTTGAGTGACCCAAGGGGCGCTGCCCCTTGACCCTGCCAAAGGGTCTTCGACCCTCTGGACTCCCATTCGCGCGATTGAGTTGAGCGCATTTGCATACTGCTTCCGCGTGTTGATTGGGGGAACCCAAGGGGCGCTGCCTCTGGACTCCGCAAGGGACTTCGTCCCTTGACCCTTTCGCGCGATTGAGTTGGTGACACTCTCATGCTGTGTCCGCGTGTTTATTTGAGAAACGAGGAGGAATTACAATGCGCAAAGTTTTGGCGCTGCTGCTGTCTCTGCTAATGCTCACCCCGGCGCTGGCGGAAGAAACCGTCATTACGCCCCTGCCGATGGGCTTGACCGACACTGGCTACACGCCCGATCCGAACGCCTTTATCGCGGCGGACGAGGAAAACGGCGTGCTGCAAGGCTATCAGGACGATTCCATCACTGTCACGCTCTGGCGGGAGACCGTCGGGGATGCGACCTACAACGTCGCGCGCGTGAAGATTGCCGACCCGTCGCAGTTCCGCACGGGGCTGAATCACCCCAAGGCGCGGACGGACAACAAGATTTCCGCGATTGCCGAAAAGCACAACGCTGTCGTGGCGATTGGCGGCGACTACTTTGGCAAGGATGACTACGGCTACGTTGTGCGCATGAACGAGGTGTTCCGCAAGAAGCCGTCGAAGCAGCGCGACATGCTGCTGGTGGATAGCAATGGCGACTTCCACATCATCCTCCAGTCCGACGCGGACGAATTGAAGGCGCTGCTTTCCTCTGACACGCTGACGTTCCCGAACGTGTTCAACTTCGGCCCGGCGCTGGTCGTCGACGGCAATGTCTGCGAAATCCCGGACTACTACAAGAACAAGTACAACGTTTTTGCGGATGAACCGCGCTGCGCCATTGGACAGCTCGGCGAATTGGAGTATCTGCTGGTGGTCGTTGACGGTCGCCGCAAGGATTCCGACGGCTGCACCTGCGCGGAACTGGCGGATTTCATGGCGAAGCAGGGCTGCACGATGGCGTACAACCTCGACGGCGGCAACAGCGCGCTGATGTGGTTCGGCGGCGAAAATTACTCCGAGAAAACCGTCAAGGCGGAGCGCTCCGTCTCCGACATCATCTATTTCGCCACGGCAATTGACGCCGCGAATACGGAGGAGTAACATGCTGACTCCCTATGGGCTGACGGCGGCGGGCGCAATGCTGCTCCTGCTGCTGCTGACGGGACTCTCCTGCCGCAGGAAAGGCATCCCCTACCGCACGTTCATCACCTTCGGCGCATTGTCGCTGCCGCTGGCGTTTCTGCTTTCGCGGCTGACGTTCGCGCTGTCGAACATCCCCCTCTATGTCAACACACTCAGCAATCCCCTGCTGATGCTGCACTTCTGGGATGGCGGCGCGTCACTGCTCGGCGCGTTGCTCGGCGTGCTGCTGGCGGGCTGGGTGACAGGGCGAATCCGCCGCGAATCCACCGGGCGGCTGATGGACGCGATTGCGTTCGGCGCGCCGCTGGCGATTGCGGTGGAGCGCATCGGCGAAGGGTGCTTCGACGAAATCATGGGCATGGGCAAGGGCATTGAGACGGAATGGCTGGCTTTCCTCGGCAACCTGACCGACGGCAATCATCCGGTGTTCCTCTATGAGGCGGTCGCGATGGTCGTGCTGTTCGCGGTCGTGCTGCTTGCCCAGCGCACAAATCACCCCGACAGCGACACGATGGCGCTGTTCCTGCTGCTCTACGGCTGCGTGCAGGTCGTGCTGGAATCGCTGCGCAACGATTCGCATATGCTGCTGATTCACTTCGTCCGCGTCAATCAGGTGGGGGCACTCGTGCTGGCGGTCGCGGTCATCATCCGCTGGACGGTGACGGCAGTGCGCGGGAAAACCTGCACGGGAATGAAAGCCGGATGGCTCTGGGCGCTGATAATCATCAGCATCGGCCTGGGCATCTGCATGGAGTTTGCCGTAGACCGTCTGGGTGAGCCGCTGCTCTCCTATGGGATGATGGCGCTGGCGCTGGCGCTCATCGCGTGGTGCGGGCTGCGCTTCCGCCGGATGGCAAACAAGGTCTGAAAGGAAGGATTCTGCAATGGAAAAGCACAAGATTGACCGAATCAACGAATTGGCGCGCAAAAAAAAGTCCGACGGACTGACCGACGAGGAAGCGGCTGAACACGCCGCCCTGCGTCAGGAATACATCGCCGGATTCCGCGAAAATATGCGTCAGGTGCTGGAAAACACATACGTCCAGCGCCCGGACGGTACGAAAACGAAATTACAGAAAAAGACCCCAACAAAATAATTATACCACATTCGGTCGGCGAAAGTCAACAACAAAACTTTTCGCCGACCCCTTGTATTTCCGGCACTTTTCGTGTATAATGAAGGTGCAAAGAGAGAGAAGAGCCGCTGGCAGGCGGCAGCACAAGGCATCGCGGTGAGCGCGACCGCCGGAACAGGAAAGGAGGCGTTTCCAATGAACCAGGATGAACAGCAGTCGTCGGGCGTGTTGCGTCAGACGGTCATGGAAGTGTCTTCCTGTTTCCGCACCGCATCATGAGTGACAGTCCTCTTTGACTGATGCGCCCCTGAGTGAGAGCGCCGTAAGGATGGGTACACGGATATGGACGACATGCAGAAGGATTTTTCTCCGGCAGCGGATGCGGACAGCATCGACGACATGGCGGATGACATGATCGAAATGACCGATGAGGAAGGCAACACGACCCTCTTCAAGATTCTGGACTATTTCTTCTATAACGGCGACGAGTACGCCATTCTGACCGACTCCATCGACGAGGACACGACCGGCGCAGACCGCGTGGACTGCTACGTGATGAAGATCGTGCCCACGACGGATGAATCCGGCGAAGAGCTGGAAGAGTTCGTTCCCGTGGAGGATCAGAAGCTGGAAGCCAAACTGATGGAAATTGCCACATTGAAGCTCAATGATGACGAACAGGCGGATGACGAGGACTGATTGCTTCCTCTCCTCTCCCGCTTCCCTCCATACAGAGCGACCGACATTTCGTTTCTTCGGTGCAGGACTCGATGAACATTTCGGAACTAACTCGACCGATCATTCGTTTCATGGGACAGAACTTGTTCGACGTTTGGAACTGAATCCGACCGACGCACTTTCGGAATTTCCCCGACCGACTACACGGAATCTCGTTCTTTGGCTGACAAACCCGACCGACCAACGCGGACGATTCAGCAATGAATCGTCCGTTTTTTCTGCGTTTGATGCGCCAAAAGGCGAATGTTTTCCGCTGACTTTTCCCCAACTGCCCGTGATTTATGTGGATAACCTTGTGGATTGATGTGGATAAGTCGTGCATTTCATGCGGCATCCATGCAATCCCGCTTGATTTATCCTGCATCATCCTGTTCCTTTTGGGATTTTCCCGTCCGTTATGCACACAGAATTCACAGAATCAGCATCTTTCGCCCAATTTTGTGGATAAGTTTGCTGATACCGTCCGTTTTCTTTTGTTATGCACAAGGTTGTGCACAATGTTCGACATTTCTCGACGCGCGTGCCAAAGAAGCCCCCTCACCAATCCTGTTGATGAGAGGGGGCTGATTATGTGTTTGTGCTGTTCTCTTGTGCCGCTTTTGCTTCCGGAATTGTCGTGTCCTTCGGCACAGTGCCGGAAAACACCGTTTCCTGCGCGTCGCTTGTGACCTGAATGTCGCCGCCGTAGTGCCGCAGCGTTTCCCGGACGATGAACAGCCCCATGCCATGACCGTCTGACTTCGTCGTCACGCCCGGCTCGAAAATGCGCTGCTGGTCGTCGGGCGGAATCGACGTGCCCGTGTTCGCAACGGAAAAAACGTACTCCTTGAGGTTCTCGGTCAAGGTAATGGTCAGATGCTTTTTTCCATTGGGCAAATCTGCCATGGCATCAATGGCGTTGTCAATCAGGTTTGACAGCACCTTGCACATCTCCCAGCCAGAAATGGGCAGTTCCTTCCATGTGGACGTGATGTTCAGCGTCACCTGCACGCCCGCCTTTTCGCACGCGGCAAGTTTGACCTGCAAGAGCGCGTTAATCGGCGCACTGGCGGTTTTCAGCACGCGGCTGACAGCAGTGATGCGCCCGTACACCTTCTCGATGTAGCTGTTCGCCTCGCCATACTCCTCCATTTCCATCAAGCTGTACACCACCTGCAGGTGGTTGAGGAAATCATGCCGCTGGGCGCGGAGGGTGTTGTTGAGCTTCTCCATCGCGTCGATGGTGTCGTCCATCGCGTCCAGCTGACTCAGCAGGCGCCGGGTAGACATAGCCTCGCGGATGTCCATCACCGCGCCCCAGATAATCACCGCCGCCGCAACGCCGACAAGCAGCCGCATCATGCGCGGGCTGAAGTCGTACTGCGGCGAGATTACCACCAGCGCCATCACGCCCAGAATCAGCAAAATCTCCAGACTATTGATGATGATGGCGTAGTTCGTCGCTTTCCTGACGGAAATATTCTCCTGAAACCGCGTCAAACGCTTCATTTGCGTCCCTCCCGGATTTCCTGATTCTTCCGAATTGTCGCCTCATGCCCCATATCCGATGGGAAATAGTACTTTTTCCCCTGCAATTCCACGGGCATATAATTCTGGCGGACGTAGTGTCCGGGATAGTCGTGCGGATACTTGTAACCGTCGCCGCTGCCAATTCGGTCGTGCCCGGCGTAGTGCGTGTCGCGCAGGTGGACGGGCACAGCGCCGTAACCGCCCTTTTCCGCGTCCGCCATCGCCGCATCGACCGCGGCGCACACGCTGTTGCTCTTCGGGCTTTCGCAGATGGCGATAATCGCCTGTGCGAGCGGTAGGCGCGCTTCCGGCATTCCAACGAATTCCACCGCGCGCGCCGCGGCTTCCGCTTGCAGCATCGCAATCGGGTTCGCCAGCCCAACATCCTCGCTGGCATGGGCAATAATCCGGCGCGCAATGAGTTTCGGGTCAACGCCGGCATAAATCAGCCGTGCGAACCACGCCAGCGCCGCGTCACTGTCCGAGCCGCGCAGGGACTTGCAGAACGCGCTGAGCATGTCATAATACAAACTTTCGTCGCAGCGAATCATGGGCTTCTGGATGGATTCCTCCGCAACGGCAAGGGTGATGTGGATGATGCCCTGTGCGTCGGCGGGTGTCGTAAGCACAGCAAGCTCTACCGCACCGAGCGCCGCGCGGGTATCGCCGCCCGCGATTCGCGCGATATGGCGCAGCGCATCGTCATCGGCGCTGATGTTCATCTGCCCATAGCCTCGCTCCGGGTCGTCGATGGCGCGGCGCATAGCAGTCAGCACGTCACGTTCCGTCAGCGGCTCAAACTGGAATACGCGGCAGCGGCTGACAATAGCGGGCGTCATGGACACCATCGGGTTTTCCGTCGTCGAGCCGATAAAGCGGATAATCCCCCGCTCAATGGCGGGCAGGATGCTGTCGCTCTGCGCCTTTGACCAGCGGTGGCATTCATCCAGCAGCAGATATGTGGACTGCCCGTAGGCGCGGCGCTCCTGCGCGTCGGCAATCACCTTGCGCACGTCCGCCACGCCGCTGGTGACCGCGTTGAGCTGCACAAACGCGGACTTCGTGCTATTGGCGATAATCGACGCGAGGGTCGTTTTGCCGCAGCCGGGCGGCCCGAAAAAGATGGAGGAAGTCAGCCGATCCGCCTCAATCGCGCGGCGCAGCAGCCGCCCCTCCCCCAGCAGATGACGCTGCCCGATAAACTCCGCGAGCGTCCGCGGGCGCATCCGATCCGCCAGCGGCGCCTCCTGTCCGGAAAAAAGATCCGTCATTGTTTCACCTCAACAACAAATACGCTCCCGCTCCCAGCAGCAGCAACTGCACCACCAGCAGAATCGGGAAGCCATAGCGAAAATACCAATGCTTCGTTTTATGATGGAAGCAGAACATCCCCAGTGTTCCTCCGAGGCTGCCGAACAGCACCACCGGCAGAAACAGCGTCCTTTCCGCAATCCGCCACGCCCCGCGTTTGGCGCGCCGCTTATCTATCCCCATGAGCGAAAACGCGAGGGTATTGACCGCCAGCAGGTACACCCAAATCAGATTCAACAACCAATTCTCCATAATTACAACCTCCCCAGAGGCTCTGCCTCTGGACTCCGCAAGGGAGTTCCTCCCTTGACCCTTTCGCGCGATTGGGTTGAGCTTTTTCTCCATACTGCTTCCGCGTGTTTATGCAGGGATTTCGCGCCTGCGGGCGCGACCAGAGGGCTTTGCGGGCGCCCTCTGGACTGCTTCGCGTCCCCATTGAAGTTTGTTGAGTGGTATCACAGCTGATTTCAGTTAGTGTGCCTTTCTGCCACCAAGCAACGGTACACCATTCGTTCCCCAAACTGCAATACAAGCCCAGAAACATGAGAGGGTGCATCCGAAGGTTTCCAAAGGGCGCTCACAGACTTCGTCTGTTTCCACTGTCCTTTGGTCGCCTCCGCAGACGCGATTCCCCCTGCGTGAAAGCAATCAATTTCAATAGAAAAATCAAGCCAGAACACGCACACCGATGGATTCCATCAGGGGGAAAACTTCCCCTGCGCCACCGCCGTGATTCCCCCGTGTGCCGCGCTGTACACCCACCGATGTACCCCACGCAGCGCCAGTTCCGCGTGGCATAGCGCAATGCCGCCGTCCAGCAGGGCACGGTCGCTGATGGTCAGCGCAAACGCTCCGGGCAGCGCTTCCATCCGCCACGGCTGCATGTTCATTGCCGACGGCGCAATTTGCACCAGCTTCGCCGCATCCAGCATCATGCCGTCAGCGGGAACGGCGTTCATCAGCTTGTCGAGCGGCTTCCGGCGGCGATTCTCCGGCGCTTGAAGCGGCTTCTCCGGCACACCGACCGCAATCACCGCGAGTACCGTTTCGTTCTCCTGCATCGGCAGGCGAATCTGCTTGCGGCGGTATGTGCCGCTCACCCAGCACGTCCCCAGTCCCAGCGCCGTCGCTTCCAGCACGAACGCTTCGCCCAGAATCCCGGCATTCACGCGGCAGAGTGCTTCCGTCCCGCAGGCGATGACCACCGCCGCCATTTTGCAGCCTGTGATGCGCCCCATGCCCAAAATCGTGCCGGTAAACAGCGATTCGTCCACCGGTATCAGCACCAAGCGCGCACCGGGCAGTGCGCACCGACCGACGACGTAGGACAGCGCCGCGAACGCCGCCGTGTCGGGCGCACCCGCAAAGCTCCGGCAGGATGTGCGCACCAATGCCGCTTGACGCAGTTTCTCCTTCTGCATGGGCGAAAAGAGCGTTTCCAGCGTCGTCATTCCCCCACCTCCAATGGTGTCGGGCGCAGATGGCGGCAGACCTCGCCCACGCGCTCATGCAGCACCAAATCCGCCTGATTGTCCAGCGGGGTTGCGTCGCGGTTGATAAGAACGATGTGCCGCCCGCGGAAGAACCGCAGCAGCGACGCCGCCGGATACACCGTCAGGCTCGTTCCTGCGACGATAAGCAGTTCCGCCTGCTGCAATTGGCGCACCGCCGCGCGAACTGTCGCATCATCAAGCCCTTCCTCGTACAGCACAACGTCCGGCTTGATGATGCCGCCGCAGGGGCATTTCGGCACGCCTTCACTGTCCCGGATGTACTCCGGCGGAAAAAAGCGCGCACACTTCAGGCAATAATTCCGGTGGATGCTGCCGTGCAGTTCCAGCACCGTTTTGCTGCCTGCCTTCTGGTGCAAGCCGTCGATATTCTGCGTGATGACCGCCGTCAAACGTCCGCCGGCTTCCAGCTGCGCCAGAAAGCGATGCGCGTCGTTCGGCTGCGCGTCCAAGGGGAGCATTTTCGCGCGGTAGAAGCGGAAAAACTCCTCCGGATGGCGCGCAAAAAAGGTGTGGGACAGAATTTCCTCTGGCGGATAGGCGAACTGCTGATGATACAATCCGTCCTGCGAGCGGAAATCGGGAATGCCGCTCTCCGTCGAAACACCCGCGCCGCCGAAAAACACGATGCGGCGGCTCTCGTCAATCCACTGCTGCAATTCTTCGTACATCGTTGGTTTTTCCTCCCCTGTTATGCTGTTTCTGCGATAAACTGCACTAATCATGCAGAGGGTTTCGCCTCTGCGGAGGCGACAAGGGGGCTGAAATCTTCCAGACGCGCAAAGGCACCAAGGAAATCATCCGTCAGTTCCAGCATTTCGCCGAGTTCATCCAGCAGCTTCCGGCTTTTCGTCAACCGCTGGCGCTGCACAAGCTCCGCCGTAATTCCCTGATGCGACAAATAATGGCGGTCGTCCAGAAAGCTCGCATAGTTCAGCGCCGTCATCGCGCGGCGATTCGTGTCCTGCATATCAATCGTTGGCATGGCAAACTCCTTTGCTCGCAGCAGGAAAGTAATCATTTTCAGTATAGCACACCCCGCCGCGTCATGCAAGACAAACGGGCAAGAAATCGCTGTTTGTCGCGGCTAATCATCTTCCTCTTCACATCAGAAAGGAAATATGCTATAATATAATCGGTAGATTCTTCACAATCGAAGGAGGCATACGATGGATGTCAAGAAGCTGCTTGCTGATGTAACGGCGCTGCCGGGTGTCAGCGGGCATGAGGCGCAGGTCAGCGCGTACTTTGCCGAACAATTCCGTCCGCTGGTGGACGAGGTGACGGTGGACGCGATGTACAGCGTGATTGCGCACAAAAAGGGCAAAGGTCCGAGAATTATGTTGTGCGCCCATCTGGACGAAATCGCCCTGATGGTAACACATATTGAGGATGACGGCAGCCTGCGCTTGGGCAATGTCGGCGGGGTTGACCCGCGCATTCTCCCCGCGAGCCGCGTGTGGGTGCATGGGCGCGAGAAGCTGTTCGGTACCATCGGCGCGCTGCCGCCGCACCTGATGAGCGCCGCCGACCGCGCGAACAACTACACGCTGGACAACCTGCATGTGGACATTGGCATGAGCGCCGAACGCGCGAAGGAACTCGTTCGCATCGGCGATTTGGTGACCTTCGACGGGCCTGCCCGCGAATTGCTCAACGATCAGTTCTCATCGAAAACGCTGGATGACCGCTCCTGCGTGGCGATTCTGCTGCGCGCGGCGGAAATGCTGCAAAAGCTGGTCTGCGACGCGGATGTGTATTTCGTCTGCTCGTCGCAGGAGGAAGTCGGCGGACGCGGCGCAATGACCTCCGCTTTCGCGATTGACCCGGATTTGTCTGTCGTGCTGGACGTCGATTTTGCTGAAACGCCGACTTGTCCGCCGCGCTCTGCCCTGCCGATTGACGCGATGATTGTCACGCACGGGCCGTTTGTGCAACCGAAGCTCAATCAGCGGCTCATCGACTGCGCAAAAAAGCACCATGTGAAGCTGAACGCGAACGTCGCACGCCGCTCCACCGGCACGGACGCGGACGAAATCGGCTTGTCCCGCGCGGGTGTGCCGAGCGTGCTGCTCAGCCTGCCGGAGAAGTACATGCACACGTCGGTGGAAACGATTGACCTGAACACGCTGGAAGAGGGCGCGCGTCTGCTGGCGAATTTCGTCGCGGAACTCGACGAAAGCTGGGAGGATGACCTATGGATTTGAAGACACTGACGGAAATTAACGCTCCCTCCGGGCATGAGCAGGCGATTCGCCGCTTTCTGCTGGATGAGCTGAAAAAGCTGGGCTTTGCGCCCGTCCTCGACCGCATGGGCAACGTCGTTGTCGTGAAGGAAGGCACGGGCGACGCGCCCCGCAAGCGCGTGATGGTCAGCGCGCATATGGACGAAGTGGGGCTGATTGTCACCTCCGCCACGGAGGATGGCTACCTGCGCATTGCCGCGGCAGGCGGCATCGACCCGCGCGTGCTGGTTTCCAAGCGCGTTACCGTCGGGGACGACAAGCTGCCCGGCGTCATCGGCGCTGTGCCGATTCACCTGCAATCCGCCGCTGAGCGCAAGCATGTGCTTTCGATGGACGAGCTGCTGGTGGACATTGGCGCGAAGAACAAGGACGAAGCCGAGCGCAAAGCCCCGATGGGGACGTACATCTCCTTCGATACGCCCTATGTGGAATACGGCGACGGCTTCGCGTGCGGCAAGGCATTCGACGACCGCGTCGGCTGCCTGTCGCTGCTGCGTTTGCTGCAGGAAGAACTGCCGGTTGACCTCGTGGCTTGCTTTGTGTCCGAAGAGGAAGTCGGCTGCCGCGGCGCGAAGGGGGCAGCCTTCCAGCAGGAACCCGACGTCGGCATTGTGCTGGAAGGCACGACGTGCAACGACCTCGGCGACGTACCGGAGACTGCGCACGTCTGCGAAGCCGGACAGGGTGTCACGGTGTCGTTCATGGATGGCGCGTCAATTGCGAACCGAGCGCTGTTCCGCAAGGCGCTGGACATAGCGAAGCAGGAGAACATTCCGCATCAGGTGAAGCACAGCGTATCCGGCGGCAACGACGGCGGCGCGATTCAGCGCGCGCGGGAGGGTGTGCCGGTGGTGGTGCTGAGCGTGCCGTGCCGGTATATTCACTCGCCGTCGTCGGTGGTGAAGCTGTCGGATGTGGAGAGCCAGTTTGCGCTTTGCAAAGCGCTGGTGAAGGCGCTGTAAGCAGGGATGTCGCGCCTGCGGGCGCGACAAGGGGGGCAACGAAAACAGACGAAGTCTGCGATCGCCCCCTTGACTCCTTCGCAGCACACCTCCATGTTTCTTGGATTTTATCGTTACTTTTGGGATAAACACGCGCATACTGTATGCAGTCGCGCTCAACTCAATCGCGAAAATGGGTCAAGGGTCGAAGACCCTTGCAGGGTCAAGGGACAGCGTCCCTTGTGGGGTCAAGGGGCAGCGCCCCTTGCGCCTCCCCTAAGTAAAGGAGTAAAAAATGATGTTGGAATTGTTGAAGAAGGTGCTCAAACCGGTCGCGCCGTCGGGACTGGAAGAGCCGGTAGCGGCGGTCATCCGGGAAGAGGTTGCGCCGTATGTGGACAGCATCGAGACGGATGCGCTGGGCAATCTGATTTGCGTGAAGAACGGCACGGAGGCGAATCCGGAGAAAATCATGCTGTCCGCGCACATGGATCATATCGGCTACATCGTCACGGGCATTGAGAAAGAGGGCTTCCTGCGCGTGACGAACGTCGGCGGCATCAGCCCGACCATGAGCCTGACGCGGCATGTGTCGTTCCCGAATGGCGTGCAGGGTGTTGTGGTGTCCGAAGTGAGCAAGGACACGGCGATGAAGGACTTGTTTGTGGACATCGGCGCGCAGGACAAGGCGGACGCCGAGACGATGGTGCAGATTGGCGACGTGTGCGTGTACGCGAACGACTGCTTCCAGCTGGGCGCGAACCGCGTCGCAAGCCCCGCAATGGACGACCGCGCGGCGTGCGCGCTGCTGATTCGCTTCCTGCAAACCGTCGGCGCGACGAAACAGACCATCATTGCCGTTTTCTCCGTGCAGGAGGAAGTCGGCTGCCGCGGCGCGAAGGTGGCGTCGTTCGCGAAAGCGCCGGACAAGGGCATTGCCATTGACGTGACCGCGTGGGGCGACACCCCCGGCACGAAGCAACCGGACATTAAGCTCGGCGAGGGCATTGCCGTGAAGGTAATGGATCACGGGAGCATCTCGAATCCGGATTTGCGGGAAGCGCTGCTGGCGGCGGGTGCGCAGGCGGGTGTGAAAACCCAGCGCGAGGTGCTGCCTTTCGGCGGGACGGATGCGTCGGCGATGCAGACCAGCCGCGGCGGGATTCCGGTGTGCACGCTGTCGATTCCGTGCCGGTATGTACATTCGGCGTGCGAAGTGGTTGACCTTCGGGACATCGAAGGTGGCGTCAAGCTGCTGAATCAGTATTTTCAGGCGTAATCATTCAGCATAAAATGTTTTTTGCCGCAGGGGGAATCGCGTCTGCGGACGCGACGAGGGGGCAGTGAAAACAGACGAAGTCTGCGGTCGCCCCCTCGACCCCTTCGGCTTCGGCTCGTACCTGTTACTTGGTTTTTATCGCAGCTTTTTTATTTTGGTATACCATTTTGTTGGAAGGGAGTTCCTTCATGACCGCATTCCTTGGCGTTTTGTATCTGCTTGTGTTTCTCGCGGCGGGGTGCACATGCGTGCGATTCCTGCTGCCGCAGAAGTCGCTGCTCACGCGCGTGTGGCTCGGTGTCAGCTTGGGGCTGCTGCTGATGATGTGGCTGCCGGCGCTGATTGCGTTCGCGGTGGATTTCACATGGACGGCGCATTTGCTGGCGCTGATTCCGCTGGCAGGGCTGACGGCGGGGTGCTCCTTTTTGCGCGACCCTTCGCCGGTGAAAAAGTGGGATGCGCGGGAAAAGCAGCTGGCCGGGCAGATGCTGATGGTTGTGCTGCCGCTGACGCTGCTGTCGGGGTATCTGCAATACACGCACTGCCTGCGCGTCGGAAGTGACGGCGGCTGGTGGGTCGGGCAGAGCACTTACGGCGATTTGCCGATGCACATGTCGTTCATCACGTCACTGAAAAACGCGGCTTTTCCGCCGGATTACGCGCTTTTCCCCGGTCAGCGGCTGTCGTATCCCTTCCTGACGGACAGCCTGTCTACGTCGCTGTACCTGATGGGCTTCTCGCTGGAATGGGCGATTGTCGTGCCGGGTACATTGATGATGTCACTGTGCTTCACGGGCGTGATGGTGCTGGCGCGGGAGATGACCGCGGGGAAAAAGACGATTATCCTCGCGACGCTGCTGTTCTTCCTGAACGGCGGTCTGGGTTTCCTGTACAACTTCGACCTTGCGGGCGGCACTGTGAACAATCCGTTCAGCACGGTCATCGAGCGAATCCGCGAAATTCTTGACGGGTACTACGCCACGCCGACGAATCAGCCCACGCCGTACAACCTGCGCTGGTCAAACGTGATTGCCGACCTGATGGTTCCGCAGCGGACGCTCCTCGGCGGGTGGTGCATGGCGCTGCCGTGCTTTTATCTGCTGTTTACGTCCTTTGCACCGGAAAAGCGCCCGGCGTTTGCGCAGCGGATTCGGCAAACAGGACTGCTGGCGGTCTGGGCAGGCGCGCTGCCGCTGATTCACACGCATTCGTTCCTCGCGCTGGGGCTTTGCTCGCTGGGCATGATGGTGTACGACCTGATTCACGACAAAGAGCGCTGGTCGCAATTGCAGTGGTATCTGGCGTATGGCGTAATCGCCGTGATGCTGAGCGCGCCGCAGCTGATTTGCTTCACGTTCGAGCAGGTGTTCCAAGGCACGGGCAGTGGGAACAGCTTCCTGCAAATTTGGCTCAACTGGGTCAACGGGTATGAATCAAACGGTGAATTTGCGTTCCGCGACCTGTACTTCTGGTTCTACCTGAAGAACATCGGTCTGCCGTTCCTGATGCTGATTCTGGCGCTGTTCGAGCGGAATCCGAAGCATCGACGGCTGTTCGCGGGCGCGCTGCCGATTATCCTTGCGGTGGAGCTGGTGCGCTTTCAGCCAAACATCTACGACAACAACAAGCTGATGTATCTGGCGTGGCTGCTTTGCTGCATGATAGTGGCGGACTGGTGCCGGGAGATCTGGCATCGGCTGAAAGGGATGCGCGGGCGCGGGGCGCTGGCAGTTGTGACGGCGATTGCTGTGTTCCTGTCCGCGGGGCTGACGCTCTGGCGCGAGTGCGTCAGCAACTATCAGGCGTTTTCCGCGTCGGCGGTGGAAGCGGGGGAATTCGCCCGCGACAACACGCCGGAGCATTCCACCTACATGACCGGGACGCAGCACCTGAACCCGATTGCATCCATCGCCGGGCAGAACATCGTCTGCGGGCCGGATTTGTGGCTGTACTACCACGGGCTGGACACGAGTGAGCGCAAGATGGACATTGCGAACTTCTACACCGACCCGGAAGCGAATCTTGACCTGCTGGAAAAGTACGATGTGGACTACATCTACGTCAGCAGCTACGAGCGGAGCAGCTATGCGGTGGATACGGCTACGCTCGACCGCCTGTTCACGCGCGTATTCAGCAACTGGGAAGCGACGATTTACGCCGTGCATCCCTCATCGGAAACGGAGGACATGGGCAATGGAGCGTCTGCTGCGCTTCGCGGTGGAGCATGACCGGGTGATACGCCTGATGTTCATGCGGGATGGGCGGCTGTTTCAGGTCAATGCGCACATTGTGAGCTACGACGACAAGCAGGTGTCGTTCGTGACGACCCGTTCGCCGCGGACGCAGGTCATCAGCCGCGAGGAGCTGCTTGCGGTGGATTTCCGCCGCGGGGATGATGGGCAAACTGTGTAATCCTGTGGCGCAGGATTGCATTCGGCGCAGGGGGTTCGCCTCTGCGGAGGCGACCAAAGGGCAATGAAAACAGACGAACGTCTGCGATCACCCTTTGGAAACCTTCGGTGCGCACTCCCATGTTTCTTGAGCTTTACCGAAAGTTTTTAGTTAGTGTTCTTTGGGGTCATCAAAATAAAACAACTAACATAACCAAACTGTAACTTCCGAAGGCGGGCGAAGCAGTCCAGAGGGCGACCGCAAAGCCCTCTGGTCGCGCCCGCAGGCGCGAAACCCCTGCATCAAACAAAAACAAGTTGCTTATACATCATCACCAGCATACACCATGCTGAAAGCAAGGAAAGGAGCGAAGGATGGAGCAAGAGGAAAAGAAACCCACGACACTAACCGGCGTCGATTTGTCCCAGACAGCATCGCTGCTGCTTCCATGGACGCATGACCCGTGGGGCAAGCTGCGCCCGCCGCTGTCCGAGGAAGCGCTGTGCATGAGCGCCGAACTCGCCAGCGCCGCGTATGGCATGGCGATTGAGCCGTGGGTCGAAGCCGGCTGGCGCGACGTGACCATTCAGGTGGATGGCGAACTGACTGCCCTGCCGCCGAACAATCCCTTGAGCGCCGAGTGGCGGAAATACTGGGTGCGCGCGCGCCTGAAACCCGTCAGCGCGCTGGGACAGATGTTGGGTGCGCTGCGATTGAGCAGCAGCAATAACACCACCGGCAAGGCGGTCGTGATGCTCCATCCCGCGCTGGACGGGCGCTACGTCGTCGCGATTGGGTTCATGGGCACGGGTTCGCGCTTCTACGACTGGTTCAGCAATTTCCGCATGACAACGCAGGACGGGATGCACCGCGGCTTTCTGGAGCTCGCGCGGCAGTTCGAGGCGAATGAGGAGAAAATTTCCTTTCCGGAAACAGCGGAAGAGCTGGGGCTGGAAAAGCTCACCCTGCGCGACATTCTGCAGAACATGCGCAGCCCGAACAGCCGTTTCGTCCTCTGGGTCTGCGGGCACAGCCAGGGCGCGGCGATGATGCAGGTGTACGCGCACCTGAAGATGAACGAGACGGGCATCTCCGTGCGCAACCTTATCGGCTACGGCTTCGCGTCCCCCACGGTGATGGCGGGGAGGGCGGTTCGCGACCCATCCGCCTATCCGCTGTATAACATCCTCAACAGCGACGACCTTGTCCCCCACTGCGGCGCGGCGGTCCACCTCGGCATGTGCCTGAAATATCAGGCGACGGAGAATCTGCGCAAAAGCTGCTACAACTGGAAGCGCGACGAGAAATCCGTGCAGGCACGGCTGGCAATCCGCCCCGTTCTCTGGAAGATGGTCGATACGCCGACGTGCATCATCGGCGGCATGGCGCTGCTGATGGCGCTGGGGCGCGTCAGCGGGGCGGACTTCCTCAAAATGCTGGGACTGGGCGGCTTCCTGCCGCTTGACCGCGCGCTGGAAAAGGCGGATGCGGAGGATTTTGTCCGCGGGCTGAACCAGAAGGCAGCGGCAGCATACGAGTCCGTGACCGGGCATCCGATTGACATGGGGCAAGTGTCGGACGAGGCGAACGCCATGCAGCGCATCATCGACCACTTCGGGCTGCTTTCGTTCATCGACGCGGCAAAAGCGCTGATGACCTGCCCACACTACATGATGGCGCATCCCGAAGAGGGGTACATCGGCACATATTTCTATATCGTCATGAACGGAATTCAGGATTTTGTGCCGTTCATCTGGCGTTCGGGCGATCCGCCGCGCCGGATGACGGTGGAGCAGCTGCCGCATGACATGGTGACACAGGACATGCCGGGGCTGTACAACCGTCGCCTGCAAAAGCCCGACCGGCGCAAGCACCTGCCGATTACGCGGCGTGACCCGCGTCCGGGCGGCGACACGCGCCATCACCTGCCCCTGCTGACGGCAGGGACGGTGCAGCCGAACGAGAAGATCTACCCGGTAGAAGACATTGAACTGCGATAACCCACAATCATAAGAAAAGAGGCTTTTCCCATGTCCGATTACCGCATTGAAACCAAGTGTGTTCAGGCGGGCTACACGCCCGGCAACGGCGAGCCGCGCCAGATTCCGATTATCCAGTCCACCACCTTCAAATACGCCACGAGCGAGGACATGGGCAAGCTCTTTGACCTCGAAGCGTCCGGGTATTTCTATTCCCGCCTGCAAAACCCGACGTGCGACCACGTTGCGGCGAAAATCGCGGCGCTGGAAGGCGGCAGCGCAGCGATGCTGACCGGCTCCGGTCAGGCGGCGAACTTTATGGCGCTGTTCAATATCTGCGAGGCAAGCAGCCACATCGTCGCGTCGTCCTCCATCTACGGCGGCACGTTCAACCTGATTGCCGTGACGCTGAAGAAGATGGGAATTGAATCCACTTTCGTCTCCCCCGACGCGACGGACGACGAGCTTGACCGCGCCTTCCGCCCGAACACGCGCGCCATGTTCGGCGAAACGATTGCCAATCCCGCGCTGACCGTGCTGGACATTGAGAAATTCGCTCAGGCGGCGCATCGGCACGGCGTTCCGCTGATTGTGGACAACACATTCCCCACGCCCGTCAACTGCCAGCCGATTCGCTGGGGCGCGGACATTGTGACCCACTCGACGACAAAGTACATGGACGGCCACGGCGCGGCACTCGGCGGCGTCATCGTGGACAGCGGCAATTTCGACTGGATGGCGCACGCGGAGAAGTATCCGGGGCTCTGCACGCCCGACGAAAGCTACCACGGCATCACCTACGCCGAGAAATTCGGCAATGCAGGCGCATACATCACCAAATGCACCAGCCAGCTCATGCGCGATTTGGGCTGCGTGCAGTCCCCGCAGAATGCGTTCATCCTCAATCTGGGGTTGGAAAGCCTGCATGTGCGGATGCCGCGCCACTGCGAGAACGCAATGGCAGTCGCGCAGTTCCTCGAAAAGCAGCCGCAGGTGGCGTCCGTCAGTTATCCGCACCTGCCGTCCAGCCCGTACTACGCCCGCGCGATGAAATACATGCCGAATGGCGGATGCGGGGTGGTGTCGTTCGTCTTGAAGGGCGGACGTTCCGCTGCGGAGGCATTCATGAAACGGCTGACTTTGGCGGCGATTGAGACGCACGTCGCCGACGCGCGGACGTGCTGCCTGAATCCGGCGACCTCCACCCATCGGCAGATGACCGAGGAGCAGCTGGCAGTTGCGGGCATTCCGGCGGGCATGGTACGCATCAGCGTCGGACTGGAGAGCAAGGACGACCTGATTGCCGACCTTGCGCAGGCGTTGTCCGGCATCGAAGCATGAGCGCGTACATCAATCGGTATTTCCTGCTGATGGCGGTGTTTTTGCCCCTATGGTGCGTCATTCGTCGCCCATGGAAGCGCTGGAGCCTGCACGAAGGCTGCCTGATGGCGTTCGCGGCGCTGCTGTTTTCGCTGCTGTGCCTGGTGCTGCGCGGCACATGGGCTGCGCCGGGGGATATGCTGGCGTCGGCGCTGCATCGGCTGCGGACGGGCGAGGGCATTCAGCTGCGGCTGTTCCACACCATTACGCGGCAGCTGCGGTACGCCCGGCGGGAGGAGATGCTCATCAACATCTGGGGAAACATCCTGCTCTTCATCCCCTACGGCTTCTTCCTGCCGCTGCTGTGGAAGCGGTATCGCCATCCGCTGCGGCTTTCGCTGATGTGCCTGCTGCTGCCCATCAGCATTGAAATATGCCAGCTGTTCATCCGCCGCATGACGGATGTGGACGACGTGCTGCTGAATTTCGCGGGCGGGATGATTGGCGGCGGGTTGTTCGCGCTGGTGCGTATGGTATTCCCCAAATTCACTGATAAGGCGCTTGTGCGCGGATAAGCAAACGAAAACGTCCCCTTCCGGCAATGGAACGGGACGTTTTTACTATTTGGGGATATGTGCCGCGCATTTTTCGTGCTGGCTAACGTAAGTGGAATGCAGCGGGCAACAATTCTCGCATTGCCTTACCTCCCACTCGTTTCCCTTAAATTATGCCATAAAATAAGGGAAACGTCAACCGATTAAGGGAAAAAGCCCTGATACTATTTCCGAATCAAAAGGGAGCCGATGAATTTGGAAATCGTATCATATCATCCCCGAAATACTTGACGAAGCCTGATACGATACGAACATTTTTCACACACAGTTTACCAAACATAAAAAGGTGTATTTTCTCAATCCGTATAACGGATATGGTTTTCTTTGCACCACTCTTCAGCTGCTGAACTTAAATGTGCCAACTCATATCTATATCAATCTGTATCAAGGAATTCTTTTTCAATCGCAATTAGGAACTCACGATCCATATCCTTTGCAGATAATTGAGATAAAAATTTAACCGTCTTTCGAGATAAATAAACCTGCGCATATTTCATCTCCAATGCCGGAATATCTACACGAAAGCAAGGAACATAGTGTCCATAGCATTGAGCAATGACGCTCTGCAGCGAATGAACATCGCAATCAAATACACTCCCCAATTTTTCAGCATCAATCATTTGAGACTTTTTTTTGTCAAACCACCAAAGATCATAGTCTGTTTTGCAATATGGAAACCATCGTCCATAGTGCGCAATTTCCTTTATGCTAACCATTGTTTTTACCTCCAATTTCAATAAGTAATTGTACCACCATACCAAATATGAAAAGTATGCGTACTACCGATATTCTACCATCAACGTTTCTTCACTGTCAACCATGCCGATAATACTACTTCCAGAAAGCGAAAACGGCGAAAAAAACGTCCCCTTCCGCCATTGGAACGGGACGTTTTCGTTATTTCTGCTTCTTATGATACCCGCAGTCGCAGTACGGTCCGCCGGATGCCAGCGTGTATTCGCGCACGAAGTCCGACGCTTCGCCCGCTTCCGCCATCGTGTAATCCAGTCGGCACATGGCAGGCGTGAGGTCATACAGCCCCAGTTCCTTTGTCAGCACACAGATGCCGCACTTATAGAACCGCGCCTCGTAGCCGCTGCCGTCCGCGTAGGGCAGATAGTCCATGTTCCACGAGTAGGGGTTTCGGTCGGCAGCGCGGAGCTTCTCCGCCTGTTTCATCCCCGCAATGTCCTTGTCAGAGAACTTGTTCTTCCCGCTCTTGCGGCAGAACCAGCGCATCGCGGGCGTCATCATGGATTTCGCGTAGTAATCCGTCAGCGTCTGCACTGTCGGGCGCTTGGGCATATGCAGCACATACGCGCAGAGCATCGCGCAGTTGACGATGTTCATCTGGAAGCGGTCGCCCGGCTCAAAATCCGGCACGCGCGCGATAATCCGCCGATACTCCTGCTTCGCCGCCTTCTCCGTTGCCTTGGCGGATTCCGCCGACTGCCCCAGCACCGCCGTCAGCTGATGCGTAAACGAGCGATGGAACAGCATCCACATGCCCATCGGCATTCCTGCATACTTCATGAGCTTGCCTCCCCTTGCTTTCGCGAATGAGTTTGTTATGCCAAACTCATTGTAGCGCATTTAGGGGCGGTTGGCAAGGGGAATTGCAAAATTTTTGTCAGAACAGCGAATTGCCATCGGCACAGTAATGTTCACAAAAGCCGCAGCCAATGACTGCCGCCAGCCCCAGCAGAAAGCGCAAGCCGACGGGTATGGATTTGACAGCATCCACAACGCCTTGCAGCTGCTGCCAAGTGGATTCTTTTATCTCCAATACTTTCGCAAGCATGATGTCGCTCACGAATTTTGTATCCACAGACAATTGAAGCTGCTCCAAAAAGGTTGATTCACCAAACCAGCCGACGACGCCCTCCACCATACCTTGAATGCAAAGTGCGCCGCCCACCATGCCCACAAACGAAGCAATCGCCCCCAAACATGGTTTATAGCCGCACGGCAGCGTTGTGATAGAAGACACCGTGAGTACCATATTCAGCAGCGGATAGTATATAATTGCAAGAAGTACAATGACAACCGGTGCAAGCAATAGAATCCAGAGTTGTCCATCTTGGGGTGGATCAATAATCAATCCAACAATCGCACCAATTATCGCCATTATTAGCGTCAGCAGCGCAGGCATAAAAGGAAACCACGCTTTACTCGTCGCAAAAAGCCAATTCACCACCACGCCAACAACAAGCAGCGTCGGCAAAATCCACCAAAGCGTCTCATTTTGCAGCAGGGTCATAACAATGGCAGCAGGCGCAAGCAGCCACGTCATGGCATATTGTGCCATAATGAATAAGAATGCAAGCCCAAGCAGCACACAAAAGAAAATGCCGAAGCCTGACCCGCCCGCTTCCGGCAGCAGTTCAATCAGAATGTACATCCTCTATTTTCTCCCCCTATCCGCCTAATAAATTCGCTCCGGGGGCAAAACGTGCTGCCTTGCGCCCGGAGCGTTGTCTTTGGTATGCGGAATTTTATTGCAGGTCGCGGTAACGGTAGTACGTCACTTCGTAGCTGTCCTGCTCATAGCTGACCGTTTCGTTCCACCAGTAGTTTTCATAGCGCTGATGTCCATCCGCCATTCCGTTCTTAGAAAGTGGCTCATAGCTGCTCATGTATTCCCAATTTCCAGTACCCGGCTTATAGTTGGAACCCGTATACTCAGCATAGGAATAGTACCATTTGTTGTAACCTGTGTTATAGTAGTGCCAGCGGGAGTAATGGTACACAGGAATCGAGTACGTTTCCGTCTCCACCTTCGTTTCCACCTGACGGGTAGAACTGCTGCTGACCGGGGTGGTAGACCACTGCGTCCATGCAGACCACTGCGGCGGCGGGGTCGGCGTCGTTGTAATCGTAGGCGTAGGTCCTTTCGTAATCGGCGGCGGCGTCACAGGCGGATTCGTCACCGGCTGCTTCGTGACGGGCGGCTTCGTCACCGGCGGATTCGTAACGGGCGGCTTCGTCGTCGTGGTGCTTGTGTTGTTCGAGGCGGAATTGCTGCTGATGAGCGCCGTCTTCTCATTCGAGGACAGCTGCCGCCCTTCCTTGGTCGTCGCGGCGACATAGTAGGTATAATTGTAGTTCGCGTTTGCCGACGTGTCCTTGTAGGACAGCGCCGAACCGCTGTAAATCAACTGGAAGTTCTTGTCGTAATTGGTGCGGCGGCGATAGAGGCTGTAATTCGTCGCGCCGCTGACAGTCGTCCACTCCAAGCTAACCGCCTTGCCGCTGACGTTGGCATACAGCGTCGGCGGATAGACCGTCACGGTCGTGTTCGCGTTATTCGGCGCAGACGTAGGCGCCGCTGTCGGGGCAGGTGTCGCCGCCGCGGAGGTCTGCCGACTCCACGCCAGCGCATACAGAATGCGGTTCTGCGCGTCCATGAAGTTCAGGCACTGCTGATACTGCTCCGCCGCTTCCGCATAGTTCCCTTCGTTTTCCGCCACACGCCCATTCAGGTACGCCGCCCATTCCGCAACGCTGGGAATGTTGACGCCGTTCGCGCGGAGGTTCGTCAGGCGCTCATCAAAGCTCGTGTTGATGACAAGCGCGTCGATATACATCGGAATCAGCGTGTAGTTATTAGCCGCCGCGTCCGCAAGCCCCAGCGTGTAGTAATAGAAGGCGTTGCTGCCCTCGTAATTGCCAAGTTTCTGGAAATCTTCCGCCAGCGTCGTGATGTTCACCGAATCATCCTGCAGGTTCATCAAGTAACGTTCCAGCCGCGAAAGCGCGTCCTGATACCGCTCCGCAATCGTCCCCTGCGTTTCCGCAAAGACGACGCCCGTCAGCACCAAAGCCAGCGCCACCATAGCCGCTACCAAGCGTGAGAATCTTTTCATTTTCTTTTCCTCCTACTATAATAAAGTCGTATCTATAATAAAGTCGTATCTACGCCAACC
>ERZ1026941.206-NODE-206-length-26554-cov-12.106495_pt1 | contig 26554 bp, 26 predicted proteins | sample MGYA00519305_ERZ1026941 | MGnify/ENA primary metagenome ERZ1026941 (study PRJEB26926, sample SAMN06164614) | human gut metagenome | biome: ENVO:00009003; feature: ENVO:2100002; material: ENVO:00002003 | host: Homo sapiens | place: USA | collected 2012 ...
CCTGCCTCCCGCAGTACGGCAGTAAGGCCAGCGGCAAACGCCGTCATGCAGGGCTGGGTGTATTGGGTCTCGCTCAATACACCGGCTGCGTCGGTAAAGCAAACTTCTTTCAAATCAAAATCCACCGCCGCGTCGGCTTCGTCAAAAGCAGCGCGGAAAGCCGGGAAAGTCTCGTAAAGATCCCGGCCCATACCGGCGTGCTGGCTGCCCTGCCCGGCGTATAAAAATGCTAGTTTCATAAGGTGATCTCCTTGTACACCCCGGCGATGCAGTCTTTGGCTTCGCTTACCATCGCGGCAAAAATTTCTTCCACCGGGCGGACTTCGTGCAGCAGCCCTGCGGCCTGTCCGGCCATCAGGCTGCCATTCTCGGTGTCACCGTCAAACACAGCCTTGCGCAGACTGCCTAAAGTAAAGCGTTCCAGCGCCATTTTATCAGCCCCGGCCTTTTCCTGGCGGACATACTCGCGGCTCATGCGGTTTTTCAGTACACGCACAGGGGTGCCGCCGATGCGCCCGGTCACGATAGTATCACTGTCGCGGGCTTTTAACAGGGCGGCTTTATAGTTTTCATGGATGGGGCACTCGGTGCTCGCCAGCAGACAGGTACCGACCTGCACACCGCACGCCCCCAATGCCAGCGCAGCAGCCAGCCCTCGTCCATCGGCAATGCCACCCGCAGCGATGACCGGCACATGGACGGCATCGACGACCTGCGGGACAAGTGCCATCGTGGTCATCTCGCCCACATGGCCGCCGCTCTCGGTACCTTCGGCAATAACGGCGTCAATGCCGAGCGGTTCCAGATGTTTGGCCAAAATGGCTGCCGCCACCACGGGGATGACCGTGATACCGGCTGCTTTCCACGCGGCCATGTACTTTCCCGGATTTCCCGCCCCGGTGGTGACGAGCTTTACGCCCTCCTCCACCACGATTTTGGCAAATTCATCCGCCTGCGGGTGCATCAGCATGATGTTCACGCCAAAGGGCTTGTCGGTCAGTGCGCGGCAGCGGCGGATGTTTTCCCGCAGGGAGTCCGCGTCCATGCCGCCGGAGCCGATCAGCCCCAGCGACCCGGCGTTGGAACAGGCGGCGGCAAACTCGCCCGTGGCGATATTGGCCATGCCGCCCTGTATAATGGGATATTTTGTACCTAAAATTTCATTGAGCAGCTTCATTTTCTACCCTCATACGTCAGCAGCATCCCGCCCCATGTCAGCCCGCCGCCAAAGCCGATGCAGGCCAGCGTCTGGCCGGGTCGCAGCAGATCACTTTCCGCCATTTCGTGCAGGGCAATCGGGATGCTGGCAGCACTGGTGTTGCCGTGACGGCTTATGTTTTTGTAAAACTTTGACGGTTCTGCGTGTAAACTTTTGACGCAATGGTCAATTATGCGGCTGTTGGCCTGGTGGCAGACTACCCAGTCCAGATCAGACAATGTCTTTTGGCTGCGGTCCAGCACAGCTTGCAGACAGCGCGGCATAGCCTCCACGGCAAAGCGGAAAACCGCCCTGCCGTCCATCGTAATAGGCGCGGTATCGCAGGCCGCAGGGCCGCCCGCGCAAATTGCTTCATTGCCCCGTGCGCCTAACGTTACGGCGAACGGTGCATTTTCGGCCAACTCAAAAACAGCCGCACCCGCGCCGTCGCCAAACAATACACAGGTCGTGCGGTCAGTCGGGTCCACCATGCGGGAGAGTGCCTCGCAGCCAATGACCAGCGCATACCGCCCGCCCAGCGTGCGCAGGAGCCCGTGGGCCGCGGCGGCGGCATAAATAAAGCCGGAACAGGCCGCATTTACATCAAAGGCAGGCCGGTTTTCCGGCAGACCCAAGGCAGCCTGTACGCGGCAGGCAATGCTTGGGGTAGCCGTCGGGGCCGAGAGCGTTGCCACAACACAGCAGGCAATGTCGCTTGCCGCCAGACCGCTGCGGGTCAGGGCCTGACGGGCGGCGGTGATAGCCAGCGTGGCGGCATCCTCGTTTTCGGTGCAGTAATAGCGCTGGCAGATGCCGGTGCGTGTCGTGATCCATTCGTCGCTGGTGTCCACCTGTCGGCGCAAGTCCTCGTTCGTCACTACACGGCCGGGCAATGCCCCGCCGGTAGCCAGCAGCTGTAAGCCTTTCATGCGCCCCTCATTTCTCCGATGCGACGGTATTTTTTGTAGCGCTGGTCTGCCAACGCTTTGCCGCTCATCTTGCATAAGGCGGCAAGGTGCACCGCAATGGCAGTGTCCAACCGGCTGAAAAGCAGCTGCCGTCCCCGCTGTGCGCCGCCCAGCGGTTCGGGGATGATCTCTTCCACAATGCCATCTGCGTACAGGTCTTGTGCCGTCAGCTTCATCATGGTGCAGGCCTCGCCGCTGCGGGAAGCATCTTTCCACAGAATGCTGGCAAACCCCTCGGGGCTGAGCACTGAGTACACGGCATTTTCCAGCATCAGAATGTGGTTGGCAACGCCCAGACCCAGCGCGCCGCCGCTGGACCCCTCACCTGTGACAATGGCCAACACCGGGACGGTCAGGCCGCTCATCTCCATCAGGTTGCGGGCAATGGCTTCCCCTTGGCCGCGTTCTTCCGCATCCTTGCCGGGGTAAGCACCGGGAGTGTCAATAAAAGTGATGATGGGGCGGTGAAATTTTTCTGCCTGTTTCATCACGCGCAGGGCCTTGCGGTAGCCCTCCGGTCCCGGCATGCCAAAGTTGCAGCGCAGGTTTTCTTCCAGCGTAGTCCCTTTGCGGTGCCCCAAAACGGTAACGGGCATCCCGTGGAACCGTGCGATCCCGCATAAAATGGCCGCATCCTCTTTGCATTGTCGGTCACCGCACTGCTCAAAAAAGTCGGTAAACAAATTGTCGATCAGTTCGGTTATATGCGGGCGGTCAGGGCGGCGGGCCAGAAAAACGCGGTCCGCCGGCGTCAGCGAGGTGCAGCGCTGTAAAAGCGTGTTTTCCTCTGCGGAAAGCTCAGCCAGTTCAGCCGCATGGGTGGTCGTGCTCGCCATTTCGGCGTCATCGGCACGGCTGCACAGCGCGTCGATCTGCGCGTCCAGCGGTTCCAACTGCTGCAAAACTTCTTTGATCATCTGCGCTTCCTCCCCTGCGTGTGGAGCTGCAAGATCCGCGTTAAGACCTCTTTCAACTCGGTGCGCGGTACGACCTGATCCACAAAACCGTGTTCCAGCTGGAACTCGCTGCGCTGGAACCCGTCGGGCAGTTTTTCACCGATGGTCTGTTCAATGACGCGCGGCCCGGCAAAGCCGATGAGTGCCCCCGGTTCGGCGAGCGTAATATCACCCAGACTGGCAAAGCTGGCCGTGACTCCGCCTGTGGTGGGGTGGGTCAGCACGCTGATGTACAACCCGCCGCTGCGGTTGAACCGTTCCAGCGCGGCGCTGGTTTTGGCCATCTGCATCAGGCTGAAAATGCCCTCCTGCATCCGTGCGCCGCCACTGGCAGAAAAAATAATGAGCGGCAGGTGCTTGTCGGCAGCATACTCAATCGCACGTGTGATTTTTTCACCAACAGCGGTGCTCATGCTGCCCATAAAAAAACGGCTGTCCAGCACAGCGACCACCGCCTGCACGCCGCCGATCCTGCCGATTGCTGTAACGGCGGCTTCTTTCAGGCCGGTCTTGACCGAAGCAGCGGCCAGCTTTTCCTGATAATCGGGAAAATGCAGCACATCGTTGGGCGCAATGTCCGGGTTCAGCTCTTTAAAAGTTCCGTGGTCCAGAACCGTGCTGAGCCGATAATAGGCGCCGATTGCCAAATGCACCCCGCAGTTGGGGCAGACATACTGGCTCTTGACCCAAACCTGCCGCGTGGCACGGCGGCCGCATTTTTTGCACTCGACAAATTGCGGCGGCACCCAGTTGGGCGCAGCCGTACCGGCATCGCGGCGGGCTTTCATCTGAAAGCTGCGCTCCTGCGGGCTGGTCGGGAACAGCTTTTCAATGGCACTCATTCTGCAATACCCTTTAGGCTGCCCGCGCAGCCAGATAGTTGAAGATGTCGCCCACGGTTTTGAGCGTCCCCAGGTCCTCATCGGCAATCGTAACGCCGAACTTGTCCTCAAACGCCATATTCAGCTCTACCGCATCCAGGCTGTCCGCCTGCAGATCGTCGGTCAGGCTGGCATCCATGGTGACCTTATCAGCATCGCAGTTCAGGGTGTCAACAAAAACTTCTTTTACTTCTTCAAAGCTCATATTACGTACCTCACATAATTTAACTAAATAAATTGACGTAATCGTCAATGAGGTCATTATACCACGTTTGTTTCGAATGTCAATATTATTAGGTAAAAATATTTATCTAATTGAATCGCCGTTTTTCTCATCGTCCGGTATTATAAAAGGGGAAGCACACAAATTATCCCCCTGCTGGGGCAGCCCTTGCTGACTGCGATTTGACCGCTGCTGCATATCTTCCCTGTGAAATATCCAATCGCCTTTAAATGGTTTTATTTACTTCCTTTTTTTACTCTCCCAGATTATTTTCTATTCTGCAACATATTTCGCTCTAATGTGCTATACTAATAATATCCGATAATGATGGAGGATCTTCTATGAAACGCAGCAGCATCCGACTCCAGTACAATGCCCCCGTCACACTGACCTTTTTCTTTTTGTCCCTCGCCTCTCTGGTATTGGGCTACTTAACAAACAACTGGACAACCTCGCACCTGTTTAGTGTGTATCGCTCGTCGATGACGGATCCGCTATTCTATGTCCGGTTGTTCGGCCATGTCCTTGGCCACGGCGGTTGGAATCACTTTATAAACAATATGCTCCTCTTCCTTGTTGTCGCTCCACCTTTGGAAGAACGATACGGAAGCCGAACACTTCTAAGCGGTATCCTTATGACCGCGCTGGTATCCGGCATATTGCAGTGTGTGTTGTTCCCCACTTCTGCATTGCTTGGTGCATCCGGTATCGTATTCATGCTCATCATGCTCTCCAGTTTGGCCGGCAGTAAGAATGGAGGTATCCCTATCACCTTCATCTTGGTTGGCGTGCTGTACTTAAGCCAGCAGATATACAGTATCCTCTTTATACAAGATAATGTAGCTAACTTTATGCACATTGTCGGTGGTATTTGCGGTACAGCTTTTGGTTTTGCCGTCCGGAAGAGATAACGAATGATCGGGAAGAGGATCTTATTTATGATGAGTAAGCACATTTTTCAGAAAGAACCTGTCCTGAGCATTGCCACTTGTTTGGCGATCATTTCCGCTTTCTTTGTCCCCCCGGACGCAGAATACCTCGGATATATCGATTTCCGTACTCTTGCAATCCTGTTTTCGCTAATGACAGTTATGGCCGGACTGAGAGGGCAAGGTGTATTTGATAGACTCGGCCATGCCCTCCTATCTCATACCCGCACCACTTTGCAGCTAACAGCTGTTCTCGTTGGCCTATGCTTCTTCAGCAGTATGCTGATAACAAACGATGTATCGCTGCTAACATTCGTGCCATTTACGTTTGTCGTTCTGAATAGTTTGAACGCATCTGTTCGCAGCAAACTGCTCCTCCCTATCGTCTGTATGCAGACGATAGCTGCCAACCTTGGCAGTATGCTCACACCACTGGGCAATCCCCAAAACCTGTATTTGTATGGCAAGAGCGGGATGGATATAAGCTCTTTTGTTCTGTTGATGCTCCCCTATTCCATCATATCATTAGTGCTTATTGCTATATGGGCAGTATGGCTATGCCGTGAAGATTCCGACATTGTTGTAACTCATTCTGCGGTAAACTCAGAACCAGACAGGAAACTCATTGCGTTGTACGGTATTCTGTTTGTCGCCTGTTTATTGGTTGTATTACGTGTTCTCCCATACGGTGTTGCATTCGTCGCTATCTTGGTGTGCACCTTCTTTGCCGACCGCCCCACTCTTGGCCGCGTAGACTATTCTTTGATTCTTACCTTTGTAGCACTGTTCATTTTCATCGGGAACTTAGGTCGGATTGAAGCGTTCTCTGGATGGTTGCAGAATATTCTGGCCGGCCATGAGGTTTTAGTATCAGTTCTGGCCTCTCAAGTGACCAGTAATGTGCCTGCTGCCATCCTGCTTTCTGGATTTACCGATAATTTCCGTGCGCTGATTATTGGCACAAACCTTGGTGGCCTTGGCACATTAATTGCATCCATGGCAAGCCTGATTTCTTATCGACAGATTGCAAATGAAGTACCTGCTGAAAAAGGGCACTATTTTGCGATGTTTACTATTTCCAATGTAGTGTTTCTGGCCATTCTGATGGGCGCTTGGGCCCTGACCTGATATTTCCGTAATTCTATTGCTATTTAACGTCTTTAAACGAAAATCCACATTCGTAAATGGTCGCGCAGGCAAGTAAAAGCGAGCGCATTGTGAAAAATTACGTCAGCAATTACAGAAAGCTCAAACACCATCTTCACGCAGAAGGCTGAAAGCTATAGGGAAACAAAAAAGCGGAGGAGGCAAAACGCCTCCTCCGCGCCAAAATTTTCGGTTGTAGGGAAACACCGGGGGTAGAAAGTGTATCACTGCCATCCCCTTGCCGCAGGGTCGAGCATTTCGGCGGCGGAATACACCAGCGCGTTGCAGATGGCGGCAGCCACGTTGCTGCCGCCCTTGCGGCCCATGGCAGCGATGGCGGGCACGCCGTACTGCGTGCAAACCGCAAACAGCCGCTCCTTGCTTTCCACCACGTTCACAAAGCCGACGGGCACGGCGATGACCAGCGCGGGGCGCAGACCGCTTTCGATCTCGTCCGCAATCGTCAGCAGCGCCGTGGGGGCGTTGCCAACAGCCAGCACCGCGCCGGGGTACTCCCGCGCGGCCCTGTGCATGGCGGCGGCGGCCCGGGTCGAGCCCGCCGCCTTCGCAGCAGCGGCGACAGCAGGGTCTGCCATAAAGCAGAGTGCCTGCCCACCCAATTTGGCCAGACCGGGCTTTGTGATGCCCGCCAGCGCCATGTTGGTGTCGGTGATGACCACTGCCCCGGCACGCATGGCCGCGACGCCCGCCGCCGCCGCGCCGGATGTGAAGCGCAGGTTCTCGGCGTAGTCAAAATCCGCTGTCGTGTGAATAACGCGCTTGACCACGGCGGCGTTTTCGGGCGGAACCGCAAGCCCGCGCGCGGCCAGCTCCGCCGTGATAATGCCCATGCTCGTGCGCTCAATATCGGCGGGCAGATGATGCTGCGGTGTCATTTTTTCCCTCCTCTGGGATTGTGCAGACCCATGGCCGCGTAGACGGCATCCATGTCCAGCGCACTGCGCACGCCGTCGGCCAGCAGGTCCAGCTGCTGTGTGCGGTAGTCGGCCATCGCAAGCGGCACGGCGGTCTCCGGCGCGATTCCCTTGCGGCGGCAGAGGTACGCGGCCAGCTGCTCCGTCAATTCGCCGCTGTCAAACAGGCCGTGCAGGTAGGTGCCGAACACGGCGTTTTGCACGCAGCCCTCCGGTGTGCCGTCGGCATAGCGGCAGAACGGTGCGCCGTTCACCGCGGTGCGGCCCGTGTGAATTTCATATCCGATCAGCACAGCCCCGGCAAAGGGCGCGGCAGCCGTCGCCGTGACCTGTGCGCGGCGCTTTTCGGCGGTAAAGACCGTCCGCGTCGGCAGCAGGCCCAGCCCGCGCAGCGTCTGCGGATGGCCGCTCTCGGTGCCCTGACTGTCGTCAAGCGTCTCGCCCAGCAGCTGATAGCCGCCGCAGACACCCAGCACCGGCGTGCCGCCTGCTGCCAGCTTGAGCACAGCGGCCTCCAGCCCGGACTGGCGCAGCCACAACAGGTCGTTCACTGTGTTTTTGGTGCCGGGCAGAATGACCAGGTCCGGCGCGCCCAGCTCCCGCACGGACTGCACGTACCGCACACCCAAAAGCGGGTGCTGTTCCAGCGGCATAAAATCGGTAAAATTGGAAATATGCGGCAATCTCAAGACAGCTGCGTCCAGCGGCTTGACCGCGCTTTTGTTTTGCAGCCGCGGCGCAAGCGAGTCCTCGTCCTCGATGTCCACCCGCAGGTACGGCACGACGCCCAACACCGGCAGCTGTGTTTTTTCCTCCAGCATTGCCAGCCCGGGGCGCAAAATTTCTACGTCGCCGCGGAATTTATTGATGATAAGCCCGCATATACGCGCGCGCTCGTCCGGCTCCAGCAGCGCCACCGTGCCGTACAGCTGCGCAAAGACGCCGCCGCGGTCAATGTCGCCCGCCAGCAGAACCGGCGCGTCCACGAGCTTTGCCAGCCCCATGTTGACAATGTCGTCTGCCTTCAGGTTGATCTCGGCGGGACTGCCCGCGCCCTCGATGACGATGATGTCAAATTCATCGGCAAGGCTGTCGTAGGCACGCAGAATATCGGGAATCAGCGACTTTTTGCGGCGGAAGTATTCCTTTGCGGGCATGTCGCCGCGGACCTCGCCGTTCACGATGACCTGGCTGCCCACATCGCTGCTCGGCTTGAGCAGGATCGGGTTCATCCGCACATCGGGCTCGACGCCCGCGGCCTGCGCCTGCACGACCTGTGCGCGGCCCATTTCGAGGCCGTCCCGGGTCACAAAGCTGTTCAGCGCCATGTTCTGGCTTTTGAACGGCGCGGTTTTGTAGCCGTCCTGCGCAAAAATGCGGCAGAGCGCCGCGCACAGCAGGCTTTTGCCCGCGCCGCTCATCGTGCCCTGCACCATGATGCACCCTGCCCGGCTCATGCCAGCACCTCCCGCATAATTTTCAACAGCTGTTCGTTTTCTTTTTGGGTGCGCACAGCGGTGCGGTACCACGTCTCGTCCAGCCCCGGGTAGTTGCCGCAGCCGCGCACCACCGCACCGTGACGGCGCAGTTTTGCCCCAAAGTCCGCCGGTGCGCGGAACAGCAGGTAGTTGGCCTGTCCGTCCACGACCCGCAGCCCCAGTGCCCGCAGTCCCGCGGCCAGCCTTGGGCGCTGGTCGGCAATGAGTGTGCGCACGCTGTCGGCATAGGCGGTCTCCTCCAGTGCGGCCAGCCCTGCGGCCTGTGCCAGGCCGGACACGGCCCACGGCTGACCCGCCGCGCGCATTTTGTCCAGCAGCGCCGTGTCACTGCACAGCGCATAGCCCAGCCGCACCCCGGCCATGGCGTAGAGTTTGGTGAATGCCTTTAAGATTATAAGGTTCGGTGCATCGCGCAAAACTGTCTTAGCTGTCAGGGCATCCCGCGCGGCGAGGAAGTCGAGGAAGCACTCATCCACGACCAGCACCGCGCCACAGTCGGCACAGCGGCGTAGCAGCTTTTGCACCATAACGAGCGGCGTGACCTGCCCGGTGGGGTTGTTGGGCTGGCAGAGGAACACTGCATCGGTGCTGTCGTCGATGGCGTCTACAAAGCCGTCCGTCACGGCAAAGTCGTTTTCCTCCCGCAAAAGAAACCGCTGTACGTCACAATCCACCGTTTCCAGCGCAGCAGCGTACTCGGCAAAGGTCGGCGCGGGCAGTAATGCGCGCCGCGGGCGCAGGGCCAGTGCCAAGCGGTAGATCAGATCCGCCGCACCGTTGCCGCACAAAATTTGCGCAGGATCCACACCCTCTGCCGCGGCCAGCTTAGTGCGCAGTGCCCGGCAGAGCGGGTCCGGGTAGCGATCCGCCATGGGCAGTGCCGCTGTGATGGCCGCCGCCACGCCCGCGGGCAGCCCCAGCGGGCTGACGTTGGCCGAAAAGTCCAGCGCGTCCCGGCCAAACTCGGCCCGATAGCCCGCCCAGTCACCGCCGTGTACCAGTTCCATTCCGCATTCCCTCACAAGACAAGCATCAGCCGCACGGCCAGCCCCAGCACAAGGGCCAGCAGGCTCTCGGCGTACATCATGCGGTTGGCACGCAGGATGTCCCGCGGCTCGATCTCCCGCAGCGGGTCGCCAATTGTCGGCTTATCGTAATATTCGCCAAAGTAATAGGCCGGGCCCGCCAGCTGCACGCCCAGTGCCCCGGCGCAGGCGCTCTCGGTCTGGGCGCTGTTGGGGCTGGCGTGGCGGCGGCGGTCCCGCCGCCAGATGCGCCACGCCCCGCGGGCGCTGTTGCCCGTCAGCGCCGCCGCAGCCACCCAGAGCAGCGCGGCCAGGCGGCTGGGCAGCCAGTTGGCGGCATCGTCCAATTTGGCGGCACAGCGCCCGAAATAAAGATATTTTTCGTTTTTGTAACCGAGCATGCTGTCCATCGTGTTGATGGCCTTGTAGGTCAGCGCCAGCGGTGCCCCGCCAAGGAGCATATACAAAAGCGGCGCAATGACGCCGTCGCTGGCGTTCTCGGCCACGGTCTCCACGGCGGCTCTGGTCACGCCCGCGGCGGTCAGGTTTTGCGTGTCACGGCCCACGATGCGGGCCACGGCCCTGCGGGCCGCGGGCAGGTCGCCCTTTGCCAGTTCCTTGTACACATTGCAGCTCTCCTGTGCAAGACCCTTAGCAGCCAGCGCCTGGCCGCACCAGAGCATTTGCAGCGCCAGCCCCAGCGCCGGATGGAGCCTTGCCGCGGCCCAACAGGCAAGGCCGGTAACGGCCAGCGTGCCCAGCGGCAGCACCGCGGCCACCGCGGCCCCGCCGGCCAGCTCGCCCCGCGGCGTTTTGGGCAGTGCGGTGCGCAGGCGCTTTTCCAGCGCCGAGATGCACCGGCCCATGAGTACCACCGGATGCGGCAGCCACGCCGGGTCGCCAAACAGAGCGTCCAGCAAAAAGCCGCCCAGCACCGCCCAAAAAATCAGCATGTGCTCTCCTTCGTGTACTGCACGGTCTTGACCAAACGCAGCTCATGCCGCGCCGCCCAGTCGCGGGCGTCCAGCACATAGCCGCCCGCGTTGGGGCCGCACCACCGGTAATAGCTGCGGCGCGGCACGCCATAGCGCTCCAACGCGGCCATCTGGGTGCCGCCGTGGGCCAGGATCACCAGCATTTCCTCGCCGTCGGCCAGCGCCTTGTCCACCAGCGCCGCAAACGTGCGGCATACGCGGTCACTGAAATCATCCTTGCGCTCACCGTCGGGGCAGCTGCTCTCGCAGTTGGCGGCGACCCACGCCTGATAGTCGGGGTCGTGCTCCATCTCAATATAATTGCGGCCTTCAAAGCTGCCGAAGCACATCTCCTTCAGCCCGTCCACGGGCACGAGCTCCGCGTCCGGGAACAGCACCTCCGCCGTCTGCCTTGTACGCTGCAGCGTGGAAATATAGACAACCTTTGGGTCAATATCAGCCCGGCGCAGCTGGGCCAGCCCCTCGGGTGAGAGCGGGATGTCCCGCTGACCCTGATAGCGCTTCTGGGCGTTGTACTCGGTCAGGCCGTGGCGCAGTAAATAAATCAGCATTTCGGAAGTTCTCCTTTCAAAATCGTCGGCAGACCGCAAAACATCTGCACAACGCAGTCCGCGCGCGCGGCCAGCAGACAGGCCAGACGGCCTGCCGCCTCCCGCGCGGCACGCGCGGCGGGGTCAATCGGCACAACGCCGCCGCCGACCTCCGCCGCGGTCACAACATCATAATCTGCCAGCTCGTCGGCCAGCCGGTTCAAATCGGCGGCGTCGGCGGCCAAATCCTGCACGTCATACACCTGCCGCCCGCCGAGCTTTTGCGCAAAGGTGCGCTTGCCGCTGCAGAGCGGCCCTGTCACAAACACCATTTACAGCACCCCCAGCCATTGGCAGGCGGCCAGCGCCGCCAGCATCCAGATCTCGCATTTTTGCAGGAACCACCCGGCCAGATCACCGGTCACACCGCCAAACTGTTTTTTTGAAACAACGTAGTACCGCGCAAAAACGCAACCTGCGGCCAGCACCAGCGCCCAGCCGCCCAGTGCAGTCAGCCCCACGGCCAGCATGGCGCAGAGCGCGGCCAGCACCTGCCGCACGCGGACGCGATCCGCCGCCGTGGCAAAGGTGTGGGCAAGGCCGGTGTTTTTCGCCAGCGGGAACGCCGCCACGGCCAGCCCGGACAGCGCCCGCTCCCCCACCAGCGCCAGCGTCCAGAGCACACCGACCCGCGGGGTGAACGCCACACAGCCGCACAGCGCAAAATACGCCGCAAAGTAGCTGCACAGCCGAATGACCGCGAACGCGCCGCAGTGGGGGTCCTTTAAAATTTCCAGCTTCTTCGCGGTATCGCCGTAGCTTGAAAGCGCGTCGCAGGTGTCGGCGTAGCCGTCCAGATGGATCCCGCCCGTGACCCAGACCGGCACAAGACAGAACCCCGCCGCGCGGGCAGCCGCAGGCAGCGGCAGCACGCCGCAGACGCACCACAGTGCACCGCACACCACCCCCACCAGCGGGAAGGCGCAGAGCGCGTACCGCATATTTTTTTCGTTCCAGTCGAACTGCGGCATCGGCAGGGCCGAGAACATGGCGAACGCCACCGCAATCGTCTGTAAAGCTGTCACGGACCTTCACTTCCTTTGTAATAGACGGGGATGCCGCAGACAACGCGCACCACGCGGTCTGCGCGCGCCGCCGCAGCGTTGTTGACGGCAGCCAGCGCGCGCAGATAGCGGTCCGTATCGCCCGCATAGTCTGCCCCACCGCTGAACACCTCGTTGGAAACCACAATCAGATTATCACATTGCAGCAGCATCTTGTCAATGCCCCGCAGGATTGCCGCCGCGGTTTCCGTCCCTGCACCGTCGGGGTCATACAGCTCATTGGCGGTCAGGTTGCCCAGGTCCTCCAGCAGCACGGTGCCGCGCCGGGGCAGGGCCACGCGGTCCAGGTGCAGCGGGCACTCTACCGTGGTGAACTGCTTTTCGGCCCGCATGGCGCGGTGCTTCGCCACGCGGGCGGCGCACTCGGCGTCCCATACCTGCATCGTCGCCAGATAGGTGCGCGGCAGCGGTGCGCGCAGGCAGAGCGACTCCGCATAGGCGCTTTTGCCGCTGGCCGCGCCGCCGATGACCAGCGTCAGCACTGCGGGGTGTACGGCGTGATGCCGCCCTCCGCAAACGAGTAGCAGCCGTTGTAGACGGCCAGCGCCATATCCCACAGCGGCAGGCTGGCCACCGCGCCCGTGCCCTCGCCCAGATGCAGCTCTGCGGTGATAAGCGGTTTTTTGCACAGCGCGTCCAGCACAATATGTGCGGCTGGCTCGCTGGACACATGGCTGGCGAAAACGGCCTTTTCCGCCGCGGGGCAGAGCCGCACCGCGCACAGCGCCGCCACGCCGCTGATGAATCCGTCCATCACGATGGGCAGCCTTTCGAGCGCACCACCCAGAAACACGCCGCACAGCCCGGCAATATCAAAGCCTCCCAGCGCCGCCAGCACCCCCAGCGGGTCCGCGGCGTCGGGGTGGTTGCGGGCAATGCCGCGTTCAATCGCATCTATTTTGCGCTGCAGTCCGGCGTCGGAAAGTCCCGCGCCGCGCCCGGTCATCTCGGCCACAGGGCGGCCCAGCAGCACGCTGGCCACGGCGCTGGACGTCGTTGTGTTGCCGATGCCCATTTCCCCCGTCGCCAGCAGCTGTGCGCCGTTCTGCTTCTGCGCGCGCACCAGCGCAATGCCCGCGGCGATGGCCTGCACGGCCTGTGCGCGGGTCATAGCCGGGCCGGTGGTAAAGTCAGCCGTGCCCGCAGCAATGCGGCAGTCCGCCGCGCCGGGCACGGGTGCGCCCGCAATGCCCATATCGACGGGCACGACATCGCAGTGGGCCGCAGCGGCCATGCGGCAGACGCTGGTGCGGCGGGCGGTCAGGTTTTCGAGCACGGCGCGGGTTACGGAGGCCTCGGTCTGGCTGACGCCCTGCGCCACAACGCCGTTGTCCGCGCAGAGTACCAGCACCGCGCGGCGGCTGACATCCGGCACGGGGTCGCCGGTCAGCGCGGCGGCGTCCTCGACCATGGATTCCAGCCGCCCCAGTCCGCCCAAAGGCTTTGCCAGCGCAGCCCAGTGGGCGTGGGCTGCGGCGCGGGCGGCCTCGTCCGGCGGGGTAACGGCTGCAAGCAGGTTTTTCAGTTCGTTTTCGGTCATGATGTTTCCTTTATATAATGTTCGGCTGCAGCCGCAAAGCGCTTCGGCAGCGGCGTACCTGCCCAGTAGAGATGCGGAAAACCCGCGTAGAGATGTGCATTGGCAAAGCCGCACGCCCACTGCCGCCCGTTTGCCTTGGCAGCGGTGAACGCATCGCCGTTTTCGGTGGAGTCCCAGTGATGGAACTCGTGGACGGGCAGGGTCTCCACCGCGCGGAACAGCATACTGTCGGCGCGGGCGGTCAGGCGGGCGTAGCCGAACCGCACAAGCCGCCCGACCTTGAAGCCCTGTCCGGGCAGCACGCCCACCATCGGGTGGGGCGTGCCGTCGGCGTCCTGTAATGTCCGGCCCAGGTACAAAAAGCCGCCGCACTCGGCCACGGTGGGCAGGCCGCCCCGCACGGCGCTTTTTACGGCGGCGCGCAGGGGGGCGTTCGCGGCCAGCCGGGCGGCGTACAGCTCGGGGTAGCCGCCCGGCAGGTAAAGCCCGCCGATGTTATCCGGCAGCGCCGTGTCGGCCAGCGGGCTGAAAAAGCACAGCTCCGCGCCGTTTTCCCGCAGTGCCTCCAGCGTTTCGGCGTAGGTAAAGCAGAACGCGGCATCCCTTGCCACGGCAAGGCGCACCCGCGGCGGGGGCATCGTGCACGGCACAGCGGCGGGCGCGGGGCGGTCAAACAGGGTGTGCAGCAGCGGCCAGTCGATGGTTTGCTGCGCGGCATCGGATAAGAGCTGTATCTTGCGCTGCAGATCGTCGATCTCGGCGGCGGTTTTCAGACCGAGGTGGCGGCTTTCTATCGCGGCCTCGGGCAGCGGCGGCAGGCAGCCGACCACGGGCAGACCGGTCTCTTTTTCGAGCATCGGCTTCAGCAGAGCGCACAATCCTTGCGTACAATCATTGAGCAAAATCCCCGCGATATGGTGCGGTGTGCGGAACGCCGTCAGCCCGCGCAGCTCCGCCGCCAGCGTCAGGCTTGCCCCCTTGGGCCGCACAACGAGCAGTGCGGGCAGGTCCAGCGTATCGGCCAGCTGCCACGCGCTGGCCGTGTCGGTCACGCCGCCAAGGCCGTCGTAGTAGCCCATGGCCCCCTCGACGACTGCCGCGCCGTGCCCCGCCGCGTGCCGGGCGTAGAGTGCGCGGGCGATCTGCGGTGCAGAGAAAAACAGGTCGAGATTGTGGCTTTCGACGCCCAGCACCGCGCGGTGGAACATCGGGTCGATGTAGTCCGGCCCCGACTTGAACGCGCAGGGGGTCAGCCCGCGGGCAGTCAGCGCCGCCAGCAGCGCACAGGCTGCCGTTGTTTTTCCGCTGCCGGAGCGGGGTGCAGCCAGAACCAATTGCAGCATTTTTACTCCCTCGCGATCAAGAAAACCGGGTTGTTCGCCATGAGCAGGTGCAGGCTGCCCGCCGCCCGGCTGCGGCTGACTGCGATCTGTGTGACTTGGGCGGTCAGGCCGTGGGCCGTCAGGGCCGCAACAGCCTCCTGTAAGGTTTCCAGCGCAATGGCGCTGATACAGAGCCGTGCATCGGGGTTCGCGGCCAGCGCGGCATCGACGACAGCCCGCAGACTGCCCTTGCTGCCGCCGATAAAAACAGCGTCCGGCGCGGGCCAGTCTGCCAGTGCGGCAGGGGCAAGGCCCTCGGTAAGGTGCAGATTTTGCACCGCAAATTTTGCGCGGTTTTGACGGATAAGGTCACAGGCTTCCGCGTCGCACTCCACGGCGCAGACCCGGCCCGCAGGGGCGGCCAGCGCCAGCTCCACACTGACGCTGCCGGTGCCCGCGCCCACGTCCCAGAGGGTATCTGTGGGGCGCACAGCCAGCTTGGCCAGCGCGGCAGCGCGGACCTCCTGCTTGGTCATCGGCGTTTTGCCGCGGATGTACGCTGCGTCGGGCAGGCCGGGCGTGCGGCGCAGGGGCGCGGGCACATTTTCCACAAGCAGAACACTGAGCGGTGCAAAGCGCTGTGCGGCCAGCTCCTGCGCCGTGCCGGTCACAAGCCGCTGGGACGGCGTGCCGAGGTCCTCCCCCACCGTGGCCGCAGCGTCGCCCAGCCCGGCATCCGCCAGCTGTTGGCAGAGCGTCGCGGGGGTCTCGCTGCCGCCGGTCAGGAAAAAGGTTGTCCCGCCTGCGCGGCAGGCGGCCACCGGGTCACAGGCACAGCCGTGGGCGGAGACGAGCCGCCAGCCCTGCCACGGGCGGCCCAGTGCCGCGGCCAATAATTGCACGCTGGAAACGCCGGGCAGCACCGTGTACGGCAGACCCGCGTCGTCCAATGCGCGGCAGAGCGCCGCCGCGCCGGAATAGAAGCCCGTGTCGCCGCTGAAAACCACCGCGGCCTCCGCGCAATCTGTCTGCCGCAGCAATGCGCAAATTTCGTCCGTTTTATAGAGGGCCGCGCGGTTTGCCGTGCAGCCCTCGGGCAGGTTTTCCAGCAGGCGGCGCGCGCCGATGATCAGCTCCGCTCCGCGCAGCGTCTCCAGCCCCGCCGCTGTCAGGCTGCCGGGCGCCCCGCTGCCCATGCCCACCAATGTGATCTTCATAAAAGCTCCCTGCATCGCTGTAAAATTGTGTCAGCGGTCTCGCCCGCGTCGTCCGGGCGGCGCAGCACAATGAGCTGCACGCCGCACCGGGCGGCGGCCTCGGCCTTTTCGGCAAAGCCGCCCGCCGCGCCGCCGTCCTTCGTGACCATATAGTCGATATGGAACTGGTGCAGCAGCGCCGCATTTAATTCTTTCGTAAAAGGCCCCTGCATCGCAAGGATATTGCGGTGCGGAACGCCCGCTGCCTCGCATGCCGCGATACCTGCCAGCGTCGGCAGAACGCGCGGGTAGAGCCGCGCCGGGTCGAGCACTGCGAAGGCGGGCAGCTCCTTGGCCCCCGTCGCCAGCAGGACGCGCCCCGGTCTGTCTGCCAGATACGCGGCGGCCCGGGCGGCATCGGCCAGCACCACACTGCCCGCGGGCAGGGGGCTGGCGGGGCGCAGCAGACGGTGATATTCAACTCCCGCCGCTGCTGCCGCCGCACGGATATTGCGCGTTGCCTCGGCGGCATACGGGTGGGTCGCGTCAACGCAGAGCGCCGCACCGCGCAGCAACGCCGTCATTCCTTCGGCGTCCAGCCGCCCGGTGCGCACCGTGATGCCGTCGGTGCAGCCCTGTTCCTCGGCCCCCAGCTCTGTCGCCACACAGACCGTGACCGCCGCGCCGAGCGCCGCCAGCGCGCGGGAGAAGCTGCGCCCCTCCGTTGTGCCGCTGAAAACCACCACATTCATACGCCGCGATACCCCCTTGGCGTAACCATTCTGTCCTGTAAAATCTGCGTTGCAGCGTTGCCGACAAAGACCGTTGTGAACATATCCACGGCGGTATCCTCCAGCTCGGCCAGCGTCAACAGCCGTGCGGTCTGGCCGTCCCGGCCAATGCAGCGCACCAGCCCGCAGACCGTGTCCGGGCCCTTGCCGTTGTCCCGCAGAATGCGAACGGCCTTTTGCAGGTAGTCGGCGCGGCCTTTGGACGACGGGTTGTAGAGTGCCAGACAGAAATCCCCCGCCGCGGCGCAGGCCAGCCGCTTTTCAATGACGGCCCACGGCGTCAGCCGGTCCGACAGCGAAATCACGCAAAAATCGTGTGCCAACGGCGCACCCAGCACCGCGGCCCCGCTCAAAGCGGCGGTCAGGCCGGGCACGATCTCGACCTCCACCTCCGGGCAGTGCTCCGCCAGCTCTAACAGCGGGCTGGCCATGCCGTAGACCCCGGCGTCACCGGAGCAGACGAGCGCCACAATCTTGCCGCCCTTTGCCGTTTCCAGCGCCCAACGGCAGCGGTCAAGCTCCCGCGTCATGCCGGTAGCGTAGACCTCTTTATCCGGGTAAAGCGGGCGCACAAGGTCGATGTAGACCGTGTAGCCGCACAGCACGTCTGCGGCCTGCAGGGCAGTCTGCGCCTGAGCGGTCAAATACTGCGCACCGCCCGGGCCGAGGCCCACCACATACACAAGACTACGGTTCATCATTTTTCCATCTCCAATCCGGGGCAAAGGGGGCCAGCGCCACGGCAAGGGTCACGCCGTCCCGCGCCCACTTCGGGATGAACAGCACTCCGTTTGCCGCCAGCACTGCCGCGCGTTCGCAGACATTGTCCACGCCCGTGATGCTCTGCACAAAGCCGGAGGACGTAAAGCAGCCTTTAGCCGTGCGCAGGGCAGCAGCGGTATAAAAGTCCATCTCCCAGCCGTTCGCCCGGCAGAACGCCGCCAGACCCGGCTCATCCTTTTTCAAGTCAATGCTGGCGGCGCGAACAATACCCTGCGGGGCAAAATGGTGCTCCGCGCAGAAGGCCGCAAAGGCTGTTTCCAACTTTTCCGCCGTCGTGCCGCGCTTGCAGCCGACACCCAACACCGCAATGCGGGGAATCAGGTGCAGCGCCTCACCCGTCGGGGTCAGCGTCAGCGCAAAATCTGCGCGGTCAGCGGCGGCGGCAGGCTCCACACCCGCGGGCGGCGTGCCGGAAACAGCCCAGTCGGCGGCATAGCAAACGCTCTGCCCGGCCAGCAGTGCCCCGCTCACGTAGCGGATGCGCTCCGGCTCGGCCACGGCGCAGTTCTGGCGCTTGGCCCACTCGTCCACGGCAAAAACGCCGCGTCCGTCGGTGGCCGTCGTGATGACCGGCACGGCATGGCAGACCGCCGCCAGCCGCTGCGCAAGCTCGTTTGCGCCGCCCAGATGCCCCGACAGCAGCGGAATGGCGAACTGCCCACCCTCATCCAGCACAACGACGGCGGGGTCTGCAGCCTTGCTGCGGCAGTGGGGCGCGATGGCCCGCACCGCGATCCCGGCAGCTCCTACAAAAATCAGTGCGTCGCTTTGTGCAAACTGCGCAGCGGTCCAATCGGTCAGGCGGACGCCGTCCGCACCGCCGCGGGCCACGCTGCCGGGGCAGGCTGCCGCCAGCTGCTGCGCCAGCGCCAGTCCCCGCGCCGTGAACGCAATGTACGCGCAGGTCATCGGTCCGTCCCCCTGCGGAACTCCGTTGTGAACGCCGGGTCGTACAGCTTGCTGCGGTCATACTGTGCGGCCAAAAAGTCCCCGACGACGATGAGCGCCGTCTTGGTGATGCCCGCCGCGCGGGTGCTTTCGGCCAGCGTTCCGACGGTGCAATGTACAATTTTCTGTTCCGGCCACGTTGCCTTGTAGACAACGGCGGCAGGGGTCGCGGCGGTGTACGCGCCCTGCAGAAGCGCATCCTGCACTCTGTCGATCAGGCCGATGGAGAGGAAAATGACCATCGTCGCCCCGTGGGCGGCCAGTGCGGCCAGCCGCTCACCTTCGGGCACAGGGGTACGGCCCTCCATGCGGGTGATGATGACGGTCTGGCTGACGCCGGGCAGCGTGTACTCGGCGTTCAGCGCCGCCGCCGCCCCGCAGAAGCTCGACACGCCGGGCGTATCGTCGTAGGCGATGCCCATGGCGTCCAGCGCGTCCATCTGTTCCCGGATCGCGCCGTACAGGCAGGGGTCGCCCGTGTGCAGGCGCACGGTTGTTTTGTACGCTGCTTCGTTTTCTTTCATGACGGCAAGCACCTGCTCCAGCGTCATCTCGGCGCTGTTATAGATGGCGCAGTCCGGCCCCGCCAGCCCCAGCAGCGCCGGGTTGACCAGGCTGCCCGCGTAGATGATGCAGTCCGCCGTTTGCAACAGGGCCGCGCCGCGCCGGGTAATCAGGTCCGGTGCGCCGGGACCGGCCCCCACAAAATGTACCATGTCAGGCTTCCTTCCACAATTTTAACAGTGTATCGGCAGTTTTTGTCTGGCCCAGCGGGCCGTTCCGGTTTGAGAACAGCACCGCGCCGACCTTGAACGCCCCCGCCGCGCGGCGGTCCAGATGCGTCTGGACCGCGGTGAGCAGGCTGGCCATGACCGGCTCCCGCAGCTGCGCGGCGTCCAGAATGTCCAGACAGGCGTCTGTCGTGGCGGCGTCCATCAGGGCGCGGCAGGTCGCCGCGTCCGCGCCGCAGAGCGCCGCATGGGCGCAGAACAGCTCAGTGCGGCAGTCGGCACAGCGGGAGTGGGTGTTCATGATGCCGCCCGCCAGCTTGACGAGCTTGCCCACATGCCCGACGAGCAGCACCTCCGCGAAGTGCTCCGCCGCTGCCATATCCAGCGCCTCGCCGATGAAATTTGAGATTTTTACGACAGGGATCTCGTGCAGTGCGGGGTAGTTGGCGGCCAGGTAGTCCAGCCCGTAGTTGCCGGGGGCTAAAATCAGGCGGCGGCTTTTCAACGCTGCCTGGTGGATTTCGATTTGCAGCGTATCCAGAAGCGCCTGCTGGCTCATCGGCTCCACAATGCCGCTGGTGCCCAGCACCGACAGGCCGCCCTCGACCCCCAGATGCGGGTTGAAGGTGCGCTTGGCCGCAGCCTCGCCGCCTTCGATGGAGATGACCACCGCGAACCCGCCGCCGTAGCCGACGGCGTCCGCCTCCCGCAAAAGTGCCTCGGTTATCATCTGCCGCGGCACACGGTTGATGGCCGCCGCGCCGACGGGCTGGTCGAGGCCGGGCTTTGTCACACGGCCCACCCCCGCCCCGCCGTCAATCGTAACGGTGCGCGGCGCTTCGGGCAGCAGTGTGACCGCGGCAATGACCGGCAGGCCTGTCGTGGCGTCGATGTCGTCGCCGCCGTCCTTGACGATGGCGCACGCGGCCCCGTCCGCCGTCAGGCGGCAGAACTGCGGTGCGACCTCCACGACGATGCCCTTGGGCGTGCGCAGACCAACGCTTTCCGGCGCGTGGCCGGTCAGCAGCAGCCGTGCCGCGCCCGCCGCCCCCAGTGCCGCGCAGGTGCCGGTGGTGTAGCCGCAGCGCAGTAAACGCTGCCCGCTGCGGATGTAGTGCTCAAATTGGGGCTTCGGCTTTGCGCCGCTCCCGGCAAACAGCACCGCGTATTGGTCGGTGCTCAGTCCAAACAGCGCACAGATATTGTCCTGTGCAAAGGCGTCCTGCGGTGCCAGCACAGCGGACACGCCTGACGGCGCAACGCAGACAACGGCGTCGGCCAGCCTTTGGGCCAGCTCCAGCTCATGCAGCGTCACGATGACGGCCACATTCTTCTCATGCGCCAGCACTTGCAGGATGTCCATGAGTTCCGCCTTGCCCTTTACGTCTAAAAACGACGTTGGCTCGTCCAGAAGCAAAATCTCCGGCTGCTGGCAGACCGCGCGGGCCAGCAGCACACGCTGGCGCTGGCCGTCGCTGATCCTGGCAAAATCGCGGTCCTCCAGCTCCTCCGCCCGGACAAGGCACAGGGCGTCATGCACCTGCTGCCTGTCGGCATCGGACAAAATGCCCAGCCGTCCTGTGTAGGGGTAGCGCCCGGCGGCGGCGACCTCAAAACAGGACGTCAGCTCGGTGCGGGCCGTGTGGGGCAGCATCAGCGCCAGCTTGCGCGCCCGGGCGTTGGGGGTGTAGGCCGTCAGGTCTTGCCCGTCCAGCAGCACCGCGCCGCCCTGCGCCGCCAGCTGCCCGGCCAGCGTTTTTAAAAGGGTGGATTTGCCCGCGCCGTTCGGACCGATGAGCGCCAGAATTTTGCCGCGCTCGGCGTGCAGGGCAATGTCCCGCAGCAGCGGCGCACCGTAGCCGACGGCGAGATTTTGCGTTTCACAACAGCTCATACCGTGCCCTCCCTGCTGTGGCGGCGCACAAGCAGCCAGATGACCACCGGCGCACCGAACACCGCTGTGACCGAGCTGATGGACAGCTCGGTGGGTGCAAACAGGCTGCGGGCGATCAGGTCGCACAGCAGGCAGAATGCCGCGCCGCCCAGTGCGCAGCCCGGCAGCACCCGCAGCGGTTTTGCACTGCCCAGCGTATGTTTTACCAGATGCGGCACCGCAATGCCGACGAAGGAGATCGGTCCGGCAAATGCCGTGACGCAGGCCGCCAACAGGCTTGACAGTAGCACAAGCACCACGGAAAACGCCCGCACCGGCACGCCGACGCTGGCGGCGTAGCTTTCGCCCAGCTGGTAGGCGGCCATCGGCTTGGAGAGCAAAAACGCGGCGGCCAGGCAGGGCAGAACGATGGCCGCCGCCGTGGCGACATTGCCCCAGGTCATGCCGGAGAAGCTGCCCATCGACCAGTTGTGCAGGTTGACGATGTTGGAATCCTGCGCGAAGGCGACGACAATATCGGTGACGGCCGAGCAGATGTAGCCGATCATGACGCCGCAGATAACCAAAATGCTCATCTTCTGCACGCGGCGCGCCACGGCCAGCACAAACAGCATGGCCGCCATGGCCCCGGCAAACGCCGCCAGAATCAGCGTCAGTGAGCCGGTGAGCAGACCGCGGTTCAAAAAGACGACCATCGTCAGCGCCACAGCCAGCTTGGCCCCGCTGGAAATGCCCATGACAAAAGGCCCAGCAATCGGGTTGGCAAAAAACGTTTGCAGCAGATACCCGGCCACCGAGAGCGCCGCCCCCAGCAGCACGACCATGACGGCGCGCGGCAGACGCAGCTGCAGCAGGATGTTGGCCGCCAGCGCGTTTGTGCGGCGGCCCAGCAGGGCCACCGCGATGTCCGCCGGGGAGAGCGCAACGCTGCCCCAGAACAGGTTGAGCGCAAACAGCGCCAGCAGGGCCGCCGCCATGGCGAGGTATGCAATTGTCATGCGTTTGGAGGTGTGCATGCGTGGTTCCCTTTGCGGCGGGCGACAATGGTGCGGGCGGATATGGAATCCGCCCCTACGGATGCGCCACGGTTTTGTGCGCCTGTTTTTGCCGCCGCGTTAAATTTTCAGTGCAGCTTCGTCAAAAATGTCAATTCACTGTCGTCCGGGTCATCCTCGGTGAACACCTTGTTCATATCCAGGATCAGATCCGGCAGCTCCATGCTCTGCTGGAAAAGGCTCTGCGACGTACACCAGACGCTGCCGCTTTGCACGGCCTTGAAGTCCGCCAGCATCGGACATTTGGCGAGCAGCTCATCCATTGTACGCAGCTCACCCTCAATCGTGCTGTTGTAGAACAGCACATCGGCGTCACGCGCCCCGGCGTAGAAATCCTCGAGCGAGATATTGACAGTCGCCAGATTGTTGCCGCTGTCGGTCAGGTCGGCAAAGACGTAGCTGCCGCCCGCCAGCCCGATCATCTTGGCGACGTAATCACCGCCCTTGCGCACCGTGGCGAGATTGTTTGAGGTGATGGAGAAGAACGCCGCAGTCTTGCCGGTGGGTTCCTCGTCCAGCAGCGGTGCAATGCGCTGCACAGCGTCGTCAAAAATGCGCTCGGCCTCCTCGGTTCTGCCCAGCAGGATGCCGTACAGCTTGACCCATTCCATCCGGGCCAGCGGGTCACTCTCGTAGCTCGAGCGCTCGACGAGGACCGGCACGCCGAATTTTTCGAGCTGCTCCTTCACCTCGGGCGTGTGGTAGATCATTGTGTTCTCGATGGCAAGGCCGCAGTCGGCGGACAGGATCGTCTCGTAATCGGGCGCGCTGTACTTGCCCGCGTAGGCGATCTCGCCCTGCTCCATGGCGGTGCGGGCCGCGTCGAGGTACCAGTTTTCGGCCTGCGTGCCGGACAGCGCCACAGCCCCCAGCCCGCCAATGCTGATGATGGGGTCCATCGCGGACGACGACACAAGGTAGATATTTTGGATAGGCTGCTGCAAAACGGTGATGTCTGCGTCCAGATTGGCGGGCGCAGCGGCCCCCTCCGGCACGACGAGATAGCGGCTGCCGTCAATCGTGATGAGGTCATAGCCGCCCGCGCACACATCCACCGTGAACTGCTTCGCATATTCCAGCGGATAGCGGTTTTCTATCGTCAATGCGTCCGTTTGCGCGGGAGCCTGGGATGCAGCCGCGCACCCTGCCAGCAGCAGAGCGGGCAGGGCAAAAGCTGCCGCGCGCCTCATTCGGCGGCCAGCGTCGCGCTGTCAAAGGTCAGGGTATAGTCGATCTCGTGCGGGGTGCTCATGGCGACGGTGTCCGCCGTGACGGCCAGCGCGGTATCCAGCGCGGCAACGGGGATCTCAAACGTCGAGTTGCCGTCGGTGTTGACGGGCAGGTGCTTTTCGCCGTCGACGAGCATATAGTCATAGTTCGGGCTGCTCCAGACGATGGTCGCGGTCATAATGCCGTCGGCCACGGTCAGCGCGGCGGGGCTTTCGACGGTGGCGCGTCCGCTGCCGCCCTCCAGCGTCACAGCGCAGGTGTAGCTGCCGTCGGCGGGGATCTCGACGGCTGCCGCAGCCGCATCTTCTGCCGCAGGCTCGGCATCGGAGATGCTGACCGTATGGTCATACCAGGTGCCCTTGGTGCCCAGAATGGCCAGCTGGAAATCGGCATCGACAGCCGCAACGGGGATGTCAAAGCCGTATACTTCGTCGCTGGTGCCGTCGGAGTAGGTCACCGTGTCAACGGTAGGCTGCAGCCAGTCGCTCTCGTGGGCGGGGGCGTCGGCGGCCATGCCCGGATACAGGTTGACGATCTTCTGGGACTGCAGACTGACGTGGAAGGTCATCGTGCCGTTTTCCACCGTCAGCGTGCCCATGCCGTCCACGGCTTCGTTGGCGTGGAACATACTGCTGTCGGTGTTGAACTTAGCGGTGTATACGCCGTCCGGCAGCGCGGCAGTGGGGGCCTGGGTTTCCGCCGGGGCCGCGGTGGCGGCAGGAGCGGTTTCTTCCGTGGAGACCGCCTCGGACGTGCTCTCGGCGGTGGACGCTGCGGACGCACCGCAGCCCGCCAGCAGCAGGGCAGCGAGAGTCAGGGATGCGAGTTGGAGCTTTTTCATGCTTTCCTTACCTCATTCTATATATATATTTATCAGGCATTAGCGGGAGGCGGCGCGGGCGGATATGGAATCCGCCCCTACGGTGTGGCAGGGCATCACATCGGACGCAGGCCGGGCATGCCCGGCCCCTGCCGTGCTTTCCCAAAAACCAAAAAACTGCCCGGAGCTTACCCTCCGGGCAGAATGGGTCTTTCTTAGCCGTTCAGGGAATCGATAGCGGCCCCGGCATGGTCAACGTAGAGCTGCTGGATGTCGCCGATCTCGCCCAGACCTGCGATCTGGGTGTCGACGCTCTCAAAGCAGTCGGCGGCGTTGAACTGGCTCAGCCAGGAATCGTCATCGGCACCGGCCATGTCGTTGTTGGCGTGGTCACCGGCGACGACCATCAGCGGGCGCAGGATGACCTTGGTGTAACCGGCCTCCTTGACCTTCTCGATAACGGCATCGCAGGCGGTGTCCTCGGGCTCACCCTCGACGGTGCCGATAAAGACGTTGTCATAGCCCAGCGTCTGCATTGCGGTCTGCATCTGGCTGTAGCTAACCTTGGCGGTGTGGGACGTGCCGTGGCCCATAAAGACAAAAGCGGTGCCGTCCGCAGCGGCGGCAGCGGCGTCGTCATACCCGGCGGTCTTGACGGCCTCAGCGGTGATGGCGGCGGCTACGGCCTCTTTGTCGGCGTTGATGACGGTGGCATCTTCGCCGACCTCGCCCAGCAGGGGTTCGGCAATGGCAACGCTGTCGAACTTGTCCCTGTACTGCTCAACCGCCTCGCACATCTCGTCGTACTCGGCGCCGTGCATCAGGTGCGTAGGCTGGACAACCAGATTCTTGACGCCGTTGGCAACGGCACGGTCAAGTGCCTGGTCCATGTTGTCGATCTTCTCGCCGTCGCGGGCCTGAACGTGGTTGATGATGATCTGCGCGGTGAAGGCGCGGCGGACGCTCCAATCCGGGTAGGCGGCCTGCAGGGCGTCCTCGATGCCCTTGATGTCAGCGGCGCGGCTGCCGTTGAAGGAGGTGCCGAAGCTGACGACCAGCAGCTCATTCTCGCCGATGTCGTCGGCATTGCGCGGGTCGTCCTTGCCGGCGTCGCCGGTGTCGCGGCCAAAGTAGTCGGGGTCTGCGTTCTCACCCTCGACCAGCTCCTTCTGGGTGTCGGTCAGGGCATCCCAGGCAGCCTTGGCGGCCTCGCACTGGGCATCGGTGTCGGCGCTGCGCTCCTGCACGTAGATGGCGTCGATCAAATCGGCGCAGTTCTTGGCGGCCACTTCGTCTGCATCTCCCTCGTCTGCGGTCTTTTCTGCATCCTCTGCGGTGCTTTCTGCGGCGCTTTCGTCGGCGACGGTGCTCGCGGCAGCGCTGTCAGTGCTCGCGGCGGTGCTGCCGCAGCCGACCAGCAGGGCGGCGGACAGTGCTACGGCCATGGCGACGGCGGCAGCTTTCTTGTAGGTGATCCTTCTCATGTGTTCTTACTTCCTTTCCTTGTTTAAAGCTGGGAGACAGTACGGGAGAGAACAGCAGGGCACACGGAAACTGACCCCGTAAAAAACGAGGTCTTTTGCGTGCAGAATGGCAACACAAAAGACCCCGTATTTTAAGCAGGTGCTTTGCGGTACAACCAATTCCTCGTGATCTGGGGCGGTGCGCCCCCGTACCCGGCAGCAGGCAGGTTTCCTGGCTGAAAGCTCAACGCCTGCCGCCGCCTTCCCGGGTCAAAACCCAGTGACCGGTGCAAATGCACCCTGGCGGCAGGCTCCCTTATCACAGTGACGAGATCGTGCGGGATTTGCACCCGCTTCCCTTTTACCCTTTCC
>ERZ1026941.219-NODE-219-length-25406-cov-28.789791_pt1 | contig 25406 bp, 17 predicted proteins | sample MGYA00519305_ERZ1026941 | MGnify/ENA primary metagenome ERZ1026941 (study PRJEB26926, sample SAMN06164614) | human gut metagenome | biome: ENVO:00009003; feature: ENVO:2100002; material: ENVO:00002003 | host: Homo sapiens | place: USA | collected 2012 ...
AGAAGATCGCCGAAGGCAAGATGCGCAAGTTCTTCGAGGAGAACACGCTGCTGGCTCAGGCCGTAGTGGGCGAGAAGGAGTCGATCGCCGACTTCATCCACAAGGCAGACAAAGAGGCGACGGTTATCGCTTACAAGCGTTTCGCACTGGGCGAATAATCCGACCGAAGGACGGCAAGAAGACCGTTCGTATATTGTGAAAGACCGGAACTCTCCGATGAGTTCCGGTCTTTTCGTGTGTATGGTCTTGTGGGAGCCTTTTATAGGATGTTTCATAGGATGTTTCATAGGAGGCCGGCTTCTGTGCGGAGTATGCCTGACGTATAGTCGGCAGCGGCCGGAAAGAAGCCGAATGGCGATTGCCGAAGGGTGTCGGCTTGGCGGTTTCTTGTGTCCTTATGCCGAACGAACGTACGGCGTTTTGCGCTTGCCGGAAATAACGCTGTCCGGATTTTCCCGGAGCGTTTTCCGGTTGTTCTCGATTGTCTGTTTTGCCCGGCTGTATTTTGTTGTCGGCTGTTTTTGCGTCGTCTCCGGTTGCGCCCTATCTTTTCGGCCTTTCGGTCGTTTCCGACCGATTGGCGCTTTTCCGGTCATTCGCGCTCTGTTTTCAAGACTTTTTCGGATGCCGCAAATTCCGGTTCTATCTGATTCCCAGCCGCCAGAGTGCCCGCAGGATGAAGCGTCTGACGGCGGCGGGCAGTGTCAGCCAACAGCGGGACTGTCGTCGCCACCGGCGGGAAGCGGTGGAGACGATGCGGCCGGAAGGGCGGATGACAGCCGTCATAACGGCCGCTATGTCTGTCGCTGCGCAATGTTCGGTCATCCGGTGGTTGCCGTCGCCTGCGAGGGTGAAACGAAGCCGGGGCGGGGCAGGTGCCGTTTCTGCGGGTGTTTGGCCGGGATTGCTGGCCGTTTGGGGATTTTCGGAATTTTCGGGGCGTGCCGGAAGCGGAGGGGTCGCCTTGCCGTTTTCCCGGAGTGCGGGGAGCGGAGCGGGAGTATCTCCGGCGTCGGAGGCCGTTGCCGACGCAGCTGTTGTCGCCGCTTCCGTTGTTGCGGCCGTTGGTATTGCCGACGCTTCGGTTGCCGATGGCGTCGCGGCCGTTGCCGCCGCTTCCGTTGTTGCGGCCGTTGGTATTGCCGACGCTTCCGGTGTCTTTGTTATTGTCTCTACCGTCGTGTTTGCCGATTGCGGGGGCATCTCCCCGCTCTCCGGTTCGATGCGGAGAATGCGGTGGAGGATATGGCGTCCTTCGCAGCGGAACAGCACCACGTCGCCCGGTTGCAGGGCCTGACTTCCGGAGGGAAGACGGTCGGGGTGGGAATTTGCGGCGGTGTCGGGGGCGGTTTCGTTTCGCACGAGCCTGTTTTGCTTTCGGGCGGCTGCTGCCGTTTCGGAATTTCCGGTGTATCGGGCGATCGGAGTCAGTACTGCGATGTCGCGTTCGCTGCGCAGCAGGGGCCGCATGCTGTGGCCCTTCATGCGGATCTGGACTTCGTGTCCTTCGGCGAGCATCGCTTCGACCTGCTCGAAAAACAGACGGTTCGAAAGCTGCATCACGGGCGGGGATTTGCGGATTCGCCGCCGAAAATCGTGCGGCAGGCCAGTTCGGCGGCCGCGGCGTCGGGCCGGCATTCGAGGTGGTAGACCGGGACCTGCGCCACGACGGCCGAGACGGTTGCGCATACGGCGTCTTCCAGCGTTTCGTCGTGGGCGAACGACGGCGGGCACGAGGGCAGCAGCGCGCCGATGGCCTCGATCGCCTGCAGGCGGCGAATCCGGTTGTGCGGAGCTTGTGACAGCCGTACGATGGCCCGGATCGGCTGGCATACGTTGCGGTAGCAGGGCGTTTTCCCGCTCCACGGCGCACCGAAGACCATGGCCTGCGGTTTAACCGGGGCACCGGTTGTCGCTGCGCTTGCGTCCGGAGTTTCAGCCGCAGCTGCGGGGGCGTTCGCCGGATTTTGGACGGTTCCGCAAATCGGGTCTGCATCTGCGGTCTGCACGATGCGGACGATCGGACTGTCGTCGTTGAGCAGCTCCGCGCCGGGGATATGTTCGCGCCACAGGCGGGTGTGGGTGCTTTTGCCGGTGCCCGATTCGCCGAGGAACAGCACGGCCCCGCCGTTCAGGCTGATGACCGACGAATGGATGGCTACGGCCTGCCGCGCCACGGCGGCGATGTTGAACATCGACCATAGTCCGAAGCGGAACAGCGCCGGGTTGTGCCGCAGTGTGACGTCGGTCGTGACGAGCGGTGCGCCGAACGCCTTGCGGAAACGGGCGGCGGCGCTGCCGTCGCGCGGCGTCATGGTGAGCAGGTAACCTTCCGCGTCGCGGCCGAAACGGCAGTCGGCGTCGGCATCGGCGAAGTCGAATTCGTCGAGTTCGCGGTAGCCGTCCGCTTGGCGGATTTCGCCGCGGGTTTCGACGCTCAGGTCGGCCGGGCCTTCGTCTGCGGCGGCGAAGGGCGCCAGCGCCGTGCCGAAAGACCCTGCGGTGAATTCCTGCGGGACGGCGATGCGTATGCCTGCTATGATGTATTCCATAATTATTCTCCTATTGTGATGATTCGGGTGCAGTATTCGAGCGAGCTTTCGCGGTGGGCGATAACCACCAGCGTCAGCCCCTCGTCGCGCGCCGCCAGCTCGGCGATCGAACGGTTGATCTCCTCCTCGGTGCGGCTGTCGAGCGCCGAGGTCGCCTCGTCGAAGAAGAGCACGTCGGCCCGGCGGTAGAGCGCGCGGGCGATGCCGATGCGCTGGCGCTGTCCGCCCGAAAGGCGGCAGCCGCATTCGCCGACATGGGTGTCCATGCCTTTGGCAAGTCCCGCGACGAACTCTCCGAGCCGGGCGGCTTCCAGCGCTTCGGCCACGCGGCCGCGGTCGATTTCGTCGTCGGGAACGCCCAGCGCGACGTTGGCCGCGAAGCTTCCGTCGGCGATGAAAAGGTTTTGCGAGACGTAGCCGATGCGGTTTTGCCATGCGCGGCGGTTGGCGGCGGTGAGGGGCGTGCCGTCGATCGTTATTTCGCCTCCGGTCGGTTCGTAAAGTCCCAGCAGCAGGTTGAAAAGCGTCGTTTTCCCTGCGCCCGATGCGCCGCGGATGCCGATGCGTTCGCCCTTGCGGATCAAGAGCGTAAGGCCGCGGAAAAGCTCGTGCCCGTCGTCCGCGAAGCGGAAGCCGAGGTTGCGGACGGCGATTTCATGTTCGAAAGGCAGTATTTCGGACGCGCATGCTCCGGATGTGCCGCCGGCCGAAACGGATTTCGTTGATTTTGCGGTACAGGGCTGTTTGGCCGGGGCTGTTTGTCCGTAAGGAGTCGTTTGTCTGCTGCGGGCGGTCTCGCCGCTCTCCGCCGCGGAGTATTCCGACGGCGGGATAGCGGCGGCGTCAGTGTGGGGTCCTTTCCCGGCTCTCTCGGCGGCGTCGGAGAGCGTGTCCGGCGATGCGGAGGAAGGTTCGTCCCCGGCTGTTGCGTCGCGCAGTACGGCGATCGTGTAGCGGTTGTACTTGATCGAGGTCCAGCCCGCCATGATGCTGCGCACCGAAGGCATCAGGCGCAGCGCGGCCACGGCGAAGACGCCGAAGAGCAGCTGTGCGCGCCCCTCCTCCGCGCCCAGACTCAGCGCGACCAGCAGGGCCATGCCCAGCGCCAGCCCGATCTCGGTAAAGGCCTGCGGAAGCATGCCGATCGCCGTTTCGCGCAGGCGCGTGCGGATCACCCGGTCCATCGCCCGGTCGAACGAGCGGAGCATCATCGGGAAGGCGTTGTTGATCTCGATGTCGGCATAGCCGCGGAAGGTCTCGGCCACGAGCCGCGCTTTTTCGCGCTGGGCCTTGTTTTCCAGCTCGCCGTAGCGGTTGATGCGGTTGCGCACCAAGCCGTAATAGATCCAGACCGAGGGCAGGAAGACCGCGACGGCCAGCGCCGCCGCAACGGGCGCGTACCAGAGCAGCGCCCCGAAGAGCAGCGTCAGCAGCATCGCTTCGGCGGCGATGGCGGCGGCGGGTTTCAGCACGCCGGCCGTGAAGGCCAGACAGACGACGTTGACGTTGCGGGCCAGTACGGCCGAGTTCGACGACTTGACGAACGGCAGTCCCCGGTCGTGGTAGGTGACGTAGAGCCGCCGCGAAAGGGTGCGGTAGAGGTCGTAGATGTAGTTGCGCTCGATGCGCGCCAGCCAGAGATTTGTCAGGCATTTGAGGACGATAACGGCCACCACGGCGGCGCAGACCGTCAGCGCGAAACTGCGCGGCGACGTGAAGCCCAGCGCCGTGTAGATGCGGGCCAGCTGACCGCCGCCGTCGAGACTCCGGGCGTCGAGCGCCAGCGCCAGCACGGGCAGCAGCACGGCCAGTCCGAGGAAGTTCAGCCCAGCGCGCAGCAGCAGCGTGAAGGCCACGCCGAAGCCCCTGCGGCGGAATTTGTGCGGTATGATGCCGATGATTTCGTTCATGTCATTCCTCCACCTTTTCGATCCTTCCCAGTTTCACGTACCACAAATACCCCTCGGTTTCGGTGTAGCCCATCTGCCGCAGCAGGGCGAGGTATTCGCGCACCTGACGGCGGTAGCGTTCGGGTTCGCGGCCGCCGAACTTGTAGTCCACGACCACGGCCCGCGTGCCGCGGATCATCACGCGGTCGGGACGCCGCGCGGAGGCGCCGCCGGGAATGATGATTTCGTTTTCGTTGCGCACGCGCTCCCAGCCTCCGGCGAACCACTCGCGGGCCGCGGGGTGTTCCAGCGCGCGGGCGATCATCCGCCGCAGGGCGGCGGCTTCGGCGGCGGAAAGCGTGCCGTCGGCCTGCATCCGCTCCACGGCGAGGCGTATCTGCTCCTCGTCGTCGGCGTTTTCGAAGGCCTTGTGCATCAGGATGCCGAAATTGCGGGGCGAGAGTTCCACCTCTTCCTCCTGCTCGAAATAACGCTGCGAGGGGAGCCGCAGGCGCAGGTCGGCGCGCGCCGTGGGGTAGTTTTCCAGCACCACGTGCTCGGCGCCGGACGTTTTGCCGCCGTCGGCGACCGGGCCGCGGAACTGGCCGAATTCGAACCGCTCGCCCGTCTCGGTGACGGTGTAACGCCCTTCGGCGCTGCCCGCGAGGGCTTTGTCGCCGTCGGTGAGGATGCTTTGGAGGAGCAGTCCGCCGACGGTTTTGCCGCCTTTCTGCGGGATGAAGACATGCAGCGATTCGGCGGCGCGCGTCAGCGCCACGTACAGCAGATTGACGTTGTCGACGTGCGAGTAGACCAGTTCCCGGTAGTACTCCGCCGAGAATCCCGATTCGGCCATCGACTTCTTGTATTTCACCGGAAAGCGTCCCACGGCTTCGGCGTCGCCGTGCGCTTCGGCCCAGACGATGTTGGTCACGTTGCCGCCCGACTTGGGGTCCAGCTGCCACGAGCAGTAGGGGATCAGCACCACGCGCTTTTCTAGCCCCTTGGCCTTGTGTATCGTGGTGATCTCGACGGTCGTTTCGCTCTCCTCGACGCTCAGTGAACGGTTCTGCCCCTGCTGCTCCCACCAGTCGAGGAACAGCGCGATATCGGCGATCTTGCTGGAACAGAAGCCGATGATCTGTTCGTGGATCGCCTGCAGGTAGGCCGTCTGCTGTTTGTCGTCCTGCAGACCGTGCCGCATGACGATGCGTTCGAACGCCTCTTCGGGCGACAACAGGCGGATCGAGCGGAAGAACGTCCGTTCGTCGTCGGACAGCGGGCGGTCGAAGCCGCGGCCGAGGTAGTGGTTGTAGACGGCGCGGCTCAGCGAGTCGTCGGGGTTGAGCGACAGCCGCAGGGACGCGGCGATGAACGAACTGACGGGGGCGTTGCCCACGATCAGCGCCTCCTGCGTCATCACGTCGAAACGGTAGCGGGGATCGGTGTTGCGGCGTTTGAAGTCGAGCAGCTCGGCGGCGACCTTGGCGCCGTCGGTGGCCCCGCGCACCAGTATCATGATGTCGCGCGGCCGGAAGCCCTTGTCCAGCACCTCGCAGATGCGCTCCACGACGGGCGGCTGCTCGGCGAAGGTCGAGACCGAGACATAGCCCGGCCGGTCGCTCCGGCGGCGGGGTGTCTGCGCGTGTCCGCGGTAGGCGTCGCGCAGGGTGTCGTGCAGTGCGGCCGCCGCCGCGGGGTCGATGCCGCCCTTTGCGACCGCTTCGTCGAGCGTCTCGTTCAGCGCCCGGTTGTCGGTCTCGACCACGCGGCCGATGATCTCGTTGTTGAACTCCACCACGGCGGGCAGGCTGCGGTAATTCTCCCTGAGTATCTCCACCTCGGTGCTGGCCGGGTCGAGCTGCGCCTGTGCCTGCGAGTGGAGGATTTTCCAGTCGCCGCCCCGCCAGCGGTAGATCGACTGCTTGATGTCGCCCACGATCAGCACCGAGGTCGCCTCGCTCTGCGACATGGCGTTTTGCAGCAGGGGCAGGAAGTTCTCCCACTCCTTGACGGAGGTGTCCTGAAACTCGTCGATCATGAAGTGTTCGAAGCGGTTGCCGACCTTCTCGTAGATGAACGGCGCGTCGTTGTGGCCGATGAATTCCGAGAGGATGTATTTGGTCTCCGAGAGGAGCATCATGTTCTGCTCGTCGCACAACTGCTGCACCTTGGCGTAGAGGTCCGACAGCAGCGCGAAGCTGCGGTAGTTCTCGCGCAGCAGGTCGCAGGTGTTCCACGAGCGGACGTTGGCGTCGTACAGATCGCACATTTCGCGCAGCAGGGGTTGCAGCCGGGCGGCGAGCGGCGCGGCGGGGGATCCCTTGGGCGCCCAGCCTTCGGTCGTCAGGCTCATTTTGCCGACCGTGGCGGTGTAGGGTTTCAGCTCTCCGGCCGCGACCGTGAGGAAATAGTGGGCGAAACTGCGGCTCTTGCCCGTGAAGTCCGCCGGGCCGACGCCCGCATCGGCCATGATCCGTACGGCTTCGGCCGCACGCTCCCGCATCTGCTGCTTGGTCGCCGCGGCGCGCGCCGTCGCTTCGCCGACGATGCGGCCCAGCTCCTCGCGCGAGCGGGCGAGGGATAGGGCCTCCTTGTTCTTCTCCTTGAACAGTTCGCCGCCGAGCGTCAGGATGCCGTCGCGGACGTCCCACTTCTTGCCCTCGTCGATGCGCTCCTGCACGAAGTCCGTGAGCCAGCGCTGCAGGTCGCGGTCGGTGGTTATCTGCTCGATGAGCGTGTCGGCGCTCTTGGTCAGCACCGAGGCGGTCTCGATCTCGACGTTGTAATTGAGGTCGATGCCCAGCTCTTTGATGAAGGCGCGCAGGATGCGCTGGAAAAAGGTGTCGATGGTCAGCACCGTGAAGCGCGAGTAGTCGTGCAGGATTTTCGAACGCACCTCCGCGGCCCGCCTGCGCACCGTGGCGGCGTCCATGTCCAGTTCGCGGCAGAGGTTTTCGAGGTAGGAGCTTTCGCCGCCCGAAGCCAGCAGGTGTATCTCCTTGAGGATGCGCGACTTCATCTCCTCGGTGGCCTTGTTGGTGAAGGTCACGGCGAGGATGTGGCGGTAGATGGAGGGCTGTTCGACCACGTCGCGCACGTATTTGTATGCCAACTGGTAGGTCTTGCCCGATCCGGCGCTCGCGTTCAGAATTTTCGCTCTCACTGTCCGAAATGTCGTTTTAGGTAGTAAAAGTACAAAACAAATCCCGAACGGCAAACCGGGGTTCGCAATAATTTCGTAAATTAGCGACGTATTAAAACCGAAAAGTATGAAGAAGATGATTCTGAGCGCGGTGATGCTGGTTTTGGCCGCATCGGGCTATGCGCAGGAAACGGGCGCCGCGGGCGCCGGAGAGCGCAACGAGTGGCTGCCCACCTTCGAGGCGGTTGCGGTCGATGCCGATCTGGACGTCAAATTCGTCCGGGTTCCCGACACCGAGGCCCCGAAAATCGTATACGACACCAAAGGCTCCTATACCACCAAGTTCCGCGCCGAGGTCAAGGACAAGACCCTGCGCATCAGCGAGAAGCCCGATTCGCGCCGTCCCGAACGCACCGAGGTGACGGTCTATTACAACGCGCTGCGGGCCGTTTCGCTGTCAGGTGCGGCCGCGACGTTCGAGGGGACGCTCGCCGCCGCGGTGCTCGACGTGACGGTCAACCGCAAGGCTTCGCTGACGGCGAAGCTGGAGGTCAAGGACCTCAAGATGGAGCAGACGGGATACAGCACGGCGAACCTTTCGGGTTCGGTGCGTTACCTGACGTTGTATGTATCGACGGGCAAGGTGGCCGCATCCGATCTGGAGGTGATGTCGGCCGAGGTCAATGCCCAGAGCAAGGCCGAGGTGTCGTTGTGGATCACCGACCGTTTCGTGGGCAAGACGACGACCAATGCGCGGATCAGCTACAAGGGCGATCCTAAGATCGTACGCGGCGGCGCGAAGTTCATGGGCGGCGAAATCAACCGCGTGGAGTAGCGGATGAAGGGTTTTCGCATATCGGTCCGCCGGAGCGCTCCTGCGGCGGGGCTTGCCGGCTTCTCCGGGCGGGGTGGAACGGGTATTCCTGCGGCGGACGGCGGAGCTGTCTGGCTTTGCCGGTGTAACCGGCGCACCTGCCGGGATACGGAGCCGATTCGGCGGGGTGTCCGGTGCGGATGCCATTGTTTTACGGAACTTTGCTCTGAAAACACTGTAGGGCGGCTATGAAAGGATTTCTGGAAGAGGTCGCCGGGGACCTGTATGCCCGATACGGCGAGGGATTGTCCGAGAGGGCCGTGCTCTTTCCGTCGCGGCGTGCGCGGCTGTTTTTCGTCGATGCCCTGACGCGCATCGCCGGGCGGCCCATGTGGCAGCCGGAGTGGGTGACCGTCGACGACCTGATGAGCGAAATATCGGGCCTGCATGCGGGCGACCGCGTGCGGCTCATCACCGAACTCTATAAGGTCTATTCGGAATTCCACACCGAGCCATTCGACAAGTTCTATTTCTGGGGCGACATGCTCCTCACGGACTTCGACACGATCGACAAGTACCGGATCGACGCGCAGATGCTCTTCCGCAACATCTCCGAAATCAAGGAGATCGAAGCCGACATCTCCTACCTGACGCCCGCCCAGCTGCAGATTCTGTCGTTCTGGTCTTCGCTGGGCGAGGAGGCCGATCTTTCGGAGGAGAAACGCCGCTTTCTGGCGATCTGGAAGACGCTCGGCCCCGTTTACCGCAAATTCCGCCGGCGGCTCGCGTCGCTCGGCATCGCCTACAACGGCATGGTCCAGCGGGCCGCCGCCGACCGCATCGCCGAAGGCGCGTTCGCCTTTCCCGAACCGCGGAGGTATGTCGTGGCGGGATTCAACGCCCTGTCGGAGTGCGAAAAACAGCTCTTCAAATTCCTTGCTGCCGCCGCCGAAACCGATTTCTACTGGGATTACGACGCTTATTATAAGGACAACCCCGAACAGGAGGCCGGGATGTTCGTGCGCTCGAACGTCGCGCTGTTTCCGCCCCGGACCGAATTCGCGCACGACAACATGCGGGGCGAAAAGGAGGTCGTCTCCGTGGCCGCCGTGTCGAACGCCGTGCAGTGCAAATACGCCGCGGCGATTCTCGCGGACCTCGCACGCCGCCGCGCGCAGGAGGACCCCGAAGTCGCCGCCGGGCTGAAGCCCGCCTTGGGCAAGGAGACCGCCGTGGTGCTGACCGACGAAAACCTGCTGCTGCCGCTGTTGTACGCCCTGCCCGCCGATATAGGCCGCGTGAACGTCACGATGGGTTTCCCCCTGCGTCAGAGCCTTGCCTACACCTTCGTCGAACGCCTTGTGGAGCTGCAGAACCACCGCCGCAAAAAGGGCGGCGGCTGGACCTTCTACCATGCCGACGTGGCGGGTATTCTGGCGCATCCCTATGTCGCCGAGTGCGACGCCGCGCTGACCCGCACGATGCACGAGGAGATCGTCCGCGACCGGCGGATTTCGGTCGATGCCGCATGGCTGGGCCGCAACGGACTGCTGAAACGGATCTTTTCGCCCGCGGCGGAGTGGCGCGAGCTGTCCGATTACCTGCTGGGCGTGATCGCCGCCGTGGCGCGCCAGCCCTACGAGGGCGACGACGCCAGACAGCGGGTCGAATTTCTGGCCGTCATCGCCGAGCAGGTGACCAAACTGCGCAACTCGCTCGACGAATGCGACATCGAGCTTGCGACCGAGGTGTATACCTCGCTGCTGCGCCGCCATTTGCAGACGCTGCGCATCCCCTTCGAGGGCGAACCGCTGGAGGGGATTCAGATCATGGGTATTCTGGAGACCCGCAACGTCGATTTCGAGAACGTCATCCTTCTCTCGATGAACGACGACAATTTTCCGGGCAACCACGTCGCGCAGTCGTCGTTCATTCCCTATAACCTGCGTGCGGCCTACGAACTGCCCACGCCCGAACATCACGAAGGGGTCTATGCCTACTATTTCTACCGTCTGATCCAGCGCGCGAAGAGCGTGCACATGCTCTACTGTTCGCATGCCGACGACAAATCGACGGGCGAGCCGAGCCGCTATATCTACCAGCTGGATTACGAAAGCGGCTTCGACGTGCGCAGGATCGAGGTGGGGGTGGACGTGAACCTCGCCGAGACGGCTCCGATCGAGGTGGCGAAGGACGGGGAGGTGATGCGGCGGCTGGAACGCTTCGTCGATGCCGAAAGTCCCGCCGCGCTTTCGCCGACGGCGTTTTTCCGCTACGTGGCCTGCCCGCTGCGCTTCTATTTCCACTCCGTGGCCCGGCTCGAAGCCGACGACGAGATTTCGGAGGAGGTCGATGCGCCGATGTTCGGCACGATCCTCCACGCCGCAGTGCAGACGCTCTACGCCCGGATCGTGGGCGAGGGGCGTCCCGCCGGGACGCTGCGGGCGATGATCCGTTCGGGCGAGGTCGCCGCGGCGGTCGAGCGGGCGATCAATGAAAATTATTTGCAGGACGAACGCGCTTCGGCCGAAGATTATACGGGCAACCTGCTGCTGGTGAAGGATATCGTCACGCGTTACCTGCGTGGCGGGGTGATGCCTTACGATGCGGCGCACGATGCGTTCGCCGTGTCGGGACTGGAGGAGCGGGTGGCTTATTCCTTCCCGTTCCGCGCCGGGGAGCGCGAGCTGAAGATGAAGTTCGGGGGCATCGCCGACCGTATCGACACGCTCGGCGACGGTGCGCTGCGGGTCGTGGACTACAAGACCGGGGCGCCGCATCTGGAGTTCGACGGCGTGGAGAGCCTTTTCACCGGAACCGGCAAACAGCGGCTGTCCAATATCCTGCAGACGCTGCTCTATTCGATGATCCTGCACCATACGCGGGGCCGCGACGCCGAACCCGCGCTCTACTACGTCCGCAGCATGAACCGCCCCGACTATTCGCCGCAGCTGGACGACAAGCAGCTGGGCGTCAGGGGGGCGCGCTATACGCTTTACCGCGAACGTTTCGAGGAGCTGCTGCGCGCGCAGCTGGCCGAAATGTACGACCCCGCGGTGCCGTTCCGCCAGTGCGAGGACGCCGATACGTGCAAGTTCTGCGATTTCCGGATAATCTGCAAACGGGGCTGAGACGGCTCAGAGTTTCACCCTGAAATACGACGCTCCGCTGCGGCGGGCCGCTTCGAGACCGATCTCGGAATCCTCGAAAATCAGGGTCTCGCGCGGCGTGCAGCCCTCGCGGCGCATGGCTTCCAGAAAACAGTCCGGGGCGGGTTTGCTGCGCGCGACGTCGGCGCCCGAAAGAATCCCGTCCACTGCGTTTTCCTCCGGCAGTCTCTCTTCTTTGCGTGACGTGTCTTCGTCCGGCGTTTCGAGACGTCGGACGGCTTGCGGTCCGGCGATTCCCAGATGCCGCATGGCGTTGTCGATATTGGCGCGGCTGCCCGTCGAGACGATCCACACGCGGCCGCCCTGCGCACGGAACTGCCGGCAGAAATCCCATAACGGCCTATTGAGCCGCACGGTGTCGAAAAACGTGGGGTAGAGCGCGATCTTGCGCAGCCGCAGCCGTTCGCGTTCGGCCGGGTCGGCGATGCCGATCCGGGTCAGGAACTCGTCGCACCGCATACCGAAATAGCGGGCCGCATACTCCTCTTCGGTGAGCGTATAACCCGCTTCGCGCAGCGTGGCGACATAGGCGAGCGTGTTGGCACGCCGGGTGTCGGCCAGCGTGCCGTCGAAATCCAGAAGGATCAGTTTTATTTCGGAGCCGGGGTGTGTCATGTCGTGGCGGAAAATAGGGAACGCCGCAGAAGGCGCGGTTTTTTGAGTTGCGGTGCAGGCTGTCAATCGAACGACTGCATGCCCGACTGGGCGATGCGCATCAGACGCTGGTATTCGGTGGGCGAAAGCTCCATGAAGAAGTAGTGGATCGGGTCCACGCGCATGCCGTTGTAGCGGACTTCGTAATGGAGGTGGGGCGCCAGCGAAAGGCCCGTGTCGCCCGAAAGGGCGATGATGTCGCCGCGGCGCACCTGCTGGCCCTTGCGGACGTTGATCTTCGAGAGGTGGTTGTACGAAGTCTCGTAGCCGTTGCCGTGGTCGATGACGACGGTCTGTCCCGACGTCGAGTTGCGCTGGGCCACCTCGCGCACCGTTCCGTCGGCCGTGGCGAAGACGCGCGACCCTTCGGGAATGGTGTAGTCCACGCCCTGATGCGATTGCAGCGTCTTGTAGAAGGGGTGGATGCGCATGCCGTACGAAGCCGTGAGCAGCGTCAGCTGCTTGTTGATCACGGGCTGGATCGACGGGATGTTGTCGCACCGGCTGCCGGCCGAGTCGATGCGCGCCTGCAGGTCGAGGTAGGTGTCGTTCAGCTCGTCGAGCCGCGTCTCCATTTCGGCCACGCGTTCGCGCAGCTCGCGTTTGAGACGGCGCGACGAACGGTTGAAGATGTTCTCGTAGGTGGCGGTCTGCTTGCGCTCGTACTCCGAGTCGAAGTCGTAGGGGTCCGATTCGAAGAGGATGCGGAAGACGTTGCGGTCGCGCTCCGAGAGGTTGCGCATCACCGTCGTCAGCGTGTCGTATCGCTGGACGAGGGCCGTGTATTCGCGGCGCAGGCGGTCGGTCGAATGCTTGAGCTCGTACTCGACGGGCGTGTCGAAGAACACCGAGAAACCGATGTAGTAGAGCACGGCGACGCCCGCCCATACGAAGAAATGGATCGTGGCGCGTATGATGTTCTGTTTGCGGCGCTTACGCTTGCGAAGCCGTATCAGGTCCTTTTTCCCGGCCATACGTTACATTTCGAAATTGGTTTCACGCATCCGCGCCATCAGGTCGTCGTATTCGGCGGCGGTCATGTCGCGGTTGAAATAGTTGACCGGATTCACGGGCGTACCCTTGTGAATCACTTCGTAGTGGAGGTGGGGGCCTGTCGAGCGGCCCGTGTTGCCCGTTTCGGCGATCACCTGACCGCGGGTCACGCGTTCGCCCGGTTTGACCAGCACCTTGCTCAGGTGGGCGTAGCGGGTCTTGTAGCCGAAACCGTGGTTTACGAGCACCTGATAGCCGTAGCCGCCGTTGTAGCCGCTGCCGACGGCCAGTTCCACCTCGCCGTCGCCGGTGGCGTATACCGGCGTACCCCGGTCGCAGCCGAAATCGACGCCCGTGTGGGCCTGCACGCGGTGGAGTACGGGGTGGTAGCGGCGCGGCGAGAATGCGCCGATGTGGTTGTTGTGCAGCGCCGAACGGTCGATGGGCCAGATGGCCGGAACCGCCGCCGACATCTTCTCCTTGTCCTGCGAGAAGGCCTGCAGTTCGTCGAACGACACCGATTCGAGGTAGAGCGTGCGGGCCAGCGCGTCGAGCTGCCGCCACGTGCCGACCATCAGCGGGGCGTAGTCGTCGTCGAGCAGCGCGGCGTATTTGGTGTCGGGGTAGGGCTGCCAGACGCCTTCGATCGACATCGTGTCGGTCGAGAAGAGCGAACGGTAGACGTAGTTGTCGCGGTGGCGTATTTCGTCCACGTGGCGCTGCGCTGTGCGGATGCGGTCCTGCAGGATGCGGTATTTGATCACCAGATCGCGGTTCTCGCGGATGATGCGGTACATCTTCGGGGTGTAGAAGAAGTAGGAGAAGAGTACGTTGGCGATCGAGACGAGAATGAAGCCGATGAGTATCTTGCGGATCAGACGGTAGGTGCGCAGGCGGAACGGGGCGGTGACCACGTCGCGCGTCAGTGTCTGCGCCTCGTGCGTCAGCGTGTGTGTATCCGATCTTTGCCCTTTTTGCCCCATCGTGGAAAAAACTCCTGTTAATAGGATGCAAATTTAACTTTAATTGTGTAATTTTGCAACCCGAAATCACAAACGAAAGAATCGGATAAAATCTTATATATGGAATCGAATAAAATTCGCCGCGCCTTTCTCGACTTCTTCGAGAGCAAGGGCCATGTGATCGTGCCTTCGGCGCCGATGGTCGTGAAGGGCGACCCCACGCTGATGTTCACCAATGCGGGCATGAACCAGTTCAAGGACATCTTTCTGGGCAACGCGCCCCGAAAATATCCGCGTGCGGCCGACACCCAGAAGTGCCTGCGCGTGTCGGGCAAGCACAACGACCTCGAAGAGGTGGGCCACGACACCTATCACCACACGATGTTCGAGATGCTGGGCAACTGGTCTTACGGCGACTACTTCAAGAAGGAGGCGATCGAGTGGGCGTGGGAGCTGCTGGGCGGCGTCTACAAACTGCCGGCCGACCGCATGTACGCCACGGTTTTCGAAGGCTCGGAGGAGGACGGCGTGCCCTTCGATCAGGAGGCTTACGACTACTGGAAGCAATTCCTGCCCGAAGACCACATCATCCGCGGCAACAAGCACGACAACTTCTGGGAGATGGGCGAGACGGGTCCCTGCGGTCCCTGCTCGGAGATTCATTTCGACCTGCGCGATGAGGCGGAGATCGCCGCCAAGCCGGGCCGCGAGATGGTCAATGCGGGCCATCCGCAGGTGATCGAGATCTGGAACCTCGTCTTCATGCAGTTCAACCGCAAGGCCAACGGCTCGCTGGAGCCGCTGCCGGCCCGCAACGTCGATACGGGCATGGGCTTCGAGCGTCTGTGCATGATTCTGCAGGGCAAGAAGTCCAATTACGACACCGACGTTTTCCAGCCTACGATCCAGCGCATTTCGCAGCTGTCGGGCAAGGCTTACGGCGCCGACGCCAAGTGCGACGTGGCGATGCGCGTCATCGCCGACCACCTGCGCGCCATCGCCTTTTCGATCGCCGACGGCCAGCTGCCGTCGAACGTCAAGGCCGGTTACGTCATCCGCCGCATCCTGCGCCGCGCCGTGCGTTACGGCTATACCTACCTCGGCTTTACGGAGCCGACGATCTGCAAGCTCGTTCCCGGACTGGTGGAGCAGATGGGGGAGCAGTTCCCCGAACTGAAGGCCCAGCAGTCGCTGATCGAAAAGGTGATCGAGGAGGAGGAGGCTTCGTTCCTGCGTACGCTGGCCACGGGCATCAACCTGCTGGACGGCGTGATCGAAAAGACCAAGGGCGAGGGCCGGGAGCTGATTTCGGGCAAGGACGCCTTCGAACTCTACGATACGTTCGGCTTCCCGATCGACCTGACGGAGCTGATCGCCCGCGAGCAGGGCGTCGGCGTGGACCTCGCGGCCTTCGAGACCGAACTGCAGGCCCAGAAGGAGCGTTCGCGCAACGCTGCGGCCGTCGATACCGACGACTGGGTGGAGCTGTTCCCCATCAGGGAGAGCCTCTTCACGGGGTACGACACGCTGACCGAGCAGGTCCGGATCGCCCGCTACCGCCGCGTGACCTCCAAAGGCAAGACCTCTTACCAGCTGGTCTTCGACCGCACGCCGTTCTACGGCAATTCGGGCGGTCAGATCGGCGACATCGGCTATATCGAGAACGCCGACGAGCGCATCGCGGTCGTGGCCACCGAGAAGGAAAACGGACTGATTATCCATATCGTCAGGGAGCTGCCCGAAAATCCCGCGGCCGGGTTCACGGCCGTCGTGGACGCCGCGAAGCGTCAGGCCGCGGCCAACAACCATACGGCCACGCACCTCATGCACGAGGCGCTGCGCAAGGTCCTCGGACAGCATGTCGAGCAGAAAGGCTCGATGGTGACGCCCGAAATCCTGCGTTTCGACTTCTCGCATTTCCAGAAGATGACCCCGCAGGAGCTGCGCGAGGTCGAGATGCTCGTAAACCGCGCCGTGCGGGCCAACTATCCGCTCGAAGAGAACCGCGAAGCCACCAAGGAGGAGGCCGAGAAATGCGGTGCGATGATGCTCTTCGGCGAGAAGTACGGCGACAAGGTGCGCATGGTCCGCTTCGGCTCGTCGGTCGAGTTGTGCGGCGGTACGCATACCAGCGCCACGGGCAACATCGGCTTCTTCAAGATCCTGAACGAAAGCGCCATTTCGGCCGGCGTGCGCCGTATCGAGGCCGTGACGGGCGAGCGCGCCGAGCAGATCATCTATGCCGCCGAGGACACGATGCGCGACATCAGCGACTATCTGCATAACCCGCAGGTGCTGCAGGCCGTCAAGAAGATGTTCGAAAGCAACGAAGCGCTGTCGAAGGAGGTCGAGACCATGCGCCGCGAGCAGGTTGCGCAGTGGGCCGATAAGATCATCGCCTCGACGCCCGAACGCCGCGGCGTGCAGCTGATCGCCACGCAGACCGACCGTACGCCCGAATTCGTCAAGGATCTGGCCTATTGTCTGCGTGCGCGTGCTCCGAAACTGGTGCTCGTGCAGGGTTCGGTCAACGACGGCAAGCCGATGCTGACGGTGATGCTCGGCGAAGAGATCACGGCGCAGGGCGTAAATGCCGGAGCCGTGGTGCGCGAAGCCGCGAAGCTGATGCAGGGCGGCGGCGGCGGTCAGGCGTTCTTCGCCACGGCCGGCGGCAAGAATCCCGACGGGCTGCAGGCGGCCATCGACAAGGCCGTGGAGCTGATCATGGCGCAGCTGCATTAGGCCGCACGGCGTTCGGCGGCGAACCGCCTTTTGGCAAGTCGCCGGTTGACGTATTTGCGGCGGGGGGCGGCTGATCTCTTCCGGCAGCGATTTTTCAGCAGCGGTTTTCCGACGGAGATGCTGGCTGCGAGCTTCCGGCGGCGGTTCTCGGTTGACGTATTTACGGCGGGGGGGCGGTTGTGATTTTCCGGCGGCAATGTTCGGCGACGGGTTCCCGGTTGCAATTTACGGCGGCGGGTTCCCGGTTGCAATGTCTGGCGGTGGTTCCGACACGGTTCCCGGTCGCGCTGCGGCGGATATTTGCCGGGTGCGGAATCGGCGGTGCGCAGGCCAAACGGTGCGACGGCATGGGCCGGAGCGAAACAGATGAGATAATTACTAAAAACAAACGATTATGAATAACAAGGTATTATTGATGATCCTCGACGGCTGGGGCAACGGCCATCACGACAAGGCCGATGTGATTTCGACCGTGCATCCCGAATATATCTCGGCCATGACGGAGAAATACCCCCACGCCCAGCTGCGCACCGACGGCGAGAACGTCGGCCTGCCCGAAGGACAGATGGGCAACTCTGAGGTCGGACACCTCAATATCGGCGCCGGCCGCGTGGTTTATCAGGATCTCGTGAAGATCAACCGCGCCTGCCGCGACAACTCGATCATGGAGAATCCTGAGGTGAAGGCGGCGTTCGAATACGCCAAAAAGAACGGCGTGAACATGCACTTCATGGGGCTGGTGTCGGACGGCGGCGTACACTCGTCGCTGGAGCACCTCTTCAAGTTGTGCGACATTTCGGCGGCCTACGGCCTCGACAATACCTACGTGCATTGCTTTATGGACGGCCGCGACACCGACCCGCGCAGCGGCAAGGGTTTCATCGCCGACCTCGAAAAGCACCTCGCCGCCACGACGGGCAAGATCGCTACGGTGATCGGCCGTTATTACGCTATGGACCGCGACAAGCGCTGGGAGCGTGTGAAGATCGCATACGACGCGCTGGTCAACGGCATCGGCGAACGTTCGTCGGACATGGTCGAAGCCGTCCAGAAGTCGTATGACGAGGGCGTGACGGACGAGTTCATCAAGCCTTTCGTGCGCATCGACGAGAACGGACAGCCCGTCGGCATGATCCGCCCGAACGACGTGGTGATCTTTTTCAACTACCGTAACGACCGCGCCAAGGAGCTGACCGTCGTGCTGACGCAGGAGGACATGCCGGCCGAAGGAATGCACACCATGCCGCTCTACTACTGCTGCATGACGCCCTATGACGCCAAGTTCACGGGCCTGCACATCCTCTTCGACAAGGAGAACGTACCCAACACCATCGGCGAGTACGTCTCGAAGCTGGGCCTGCGGCAGCTGCGCATCGCTGAGACCGAGAAATACGCCCACGTCACGTTCTTCCTGAACGGCGGCCGCGAAGCGGAGTTCGAAGGCGAAGAGCGTATCCTCGTGGCGTCGCCCAAGGTCGCCACGTACGACCTCCAGCCCGAAATGAGCGCTCCGGAAGTGGCTGACAAGCTGGCCGCCGCGCTTGGTGAGCAAAAATTCGACTTCATCTGCCTGAACTTCGCCAACGGCGACATGGTGGGCCATACGGGCGTTTACGAGGCCATCGTCAAAGCGGTGAAGGCCGTAGACGGATGCGTCGCCAAGGTCGTCGAAGCGGCCAAGGCCAACGGCTACGAGGTCGTGATGATCGCCGACCACGGCAACGCCGACAACGCCATCAATGCCGACGGTACGCCCAATACGGCGCACTCGCTCAATCCGGTGCCCATCGTGGTCGTTTCGGACCGCGTGAAGTCGGTGCACGACGGCATCTTGGCCGACGTGGCTCCCACGGTGCTCCGCCTGATGGGCCTCGAACAGCCTGCCGAAATGACCGGCAAGGCGCTCGTGGAGCTGAAATAGCCCGCTTGCTGACACAAAAAATCCCGCACCGTAAAGTGCGGGATTTTTGTTTCGGGGCGGAATCCGGTTCCGGGTGCGGAACGGTTTTCGGCCGGATGCTTCGCGCTGCTCTTAGTCGAGTTCCTCCTTGAACTTCTCGATCCAGCCGGGTAGGAGACGCAGGGCGTGCGCCATCTGGTATTCGGTATTCGTCCGGTTGTTTGTGATGAATTCCATGGCGACCTTGAAGCAGTTGTCCTCTCCGTCTCGCTCCGCCGAACACTTGCAAACGAATTTGTCCCGGTTCTGATCGTTGGAAATCGCCAGCAGTTTGTCATAAGGGACGTCGGCAGTGAAATTCGCCGATACCTCCACATAGGCGTAATCCATGTCCGCCACTTCTTTTATGATGGCGTAGTAGTTGATTCCCTGTACTTTGAACAGAATGTCCCTGTCTTCGTCGAACGTTGGGACATAGCCTTCGCGCTTCAGAAAAGCGAAGATATCCTCCCGGACGCTCTGCTGGGCGAAGAGCGCGGAAACCGTGCCGAAAATCAGGAGCAGGGTGAGCGTAAATTTCTTCATGCCGATTCTTTTTTTAGGTTTTGCAATAGTCAAAGATAATAAATTCCGGCGCATGGTGGAGCGGAACCGGACGAAATTTGTGTGGGTGTGGGTTCCTTCGAACAACGTCAGCTGTTTCGGCAATCGTACCGCCTTCTGCAGAAGATTCGCGCCGCGGACCTCCGGGGCTGCCTTGGGTGATGGCGCGGACCGGAAGTTTTTCGTCTGCGGCGATCGCTGCTGCGCGTGACGGAGTCAGTAGAGTTCGATGAATCAGTAGAGTTCGATGAATCAGTAGAGTTCGATGAATTCGTACGTATTGCCTACGGCGGCGAGGTAGCGCAGGAACTCGCTGCGGGAGACGACCACCGTGGCGCGGTTGTCGTTGGGGTGGAACGAATAAGCCGGGAATCTCTCCAGATTCCGGTCCAGAAACAGGTGTACGTGGTGCTCCGGGTCGTTGATCAGCCCGAAGGGCGACACCGAGCCGGGACGCAGTCCGAGCCAGCGCTCCATGCGCTGCTCCGAGGCGAACGAGAGCTTGCCCTGCCGCAGGCGGCGTTCGAGGTCGTGGATGGCGAGGTTCTGCTCGCAGTCGAACGCCACGAGGTAGTGGCGGTTGCCCTTGTGGTTGCGGAAAAAGAGGTTCTTGCAGTGCTTCGAGCCGTCGTCGCGCCAGTATCTGCGTGCGATTTCGATGGTCGGGGCTTCGGGGTGTTCGTACCACGTGTAGGCGATGCCGTGGCTGTCGAGCCAGTCGAAGACTTTTTGGCGTCGGTCGGTCGTTTCCATCGTTTTTGAAACTGTTTTTCAGTAATATATGGGCCGTCCCTTGATTCTCCGGATGAAATGGCGGAACCGGACGATCCAATGGGGCAGCAGGTGAAGCGATTCGGGAAGGGTGAGGTACATCCACAGGATTTTCTTTCCGACGATGGGATGATGCATCGAATCGGCGTCGAAATATTGCCTGAACAACTCCCGGTTGCGGATGATTTCGCGCTGCAAAGCGCGGTTGCCGGCCGCATCTGTCGTACTGATCGACCTTGCGAGATTTGTCAGTCCGTGTTCCGAATAGGCTTCGGCCAGATATTCGGGATCGGTGATCCCGAACCGTTCGGTCAGCGCCTGCTGTTTGGCCAGTATCAACACTCCGGCGCGAAATGTTTCGGCGGCGGGCTGCCGCCGCTGCGAAAGCGACGTTCCGTCGGGGCAGACCTGATAATGGTAATAGGTACCCGAACGCAGAATGATCTGCCGGACGTGGCTCAGGTATCCGAGTACGAAGACGAGATCCTCGCAAATGGAGAGCCCGGTGTCGAACCGGAGCGCTTCCCGGCGGATCAGCGGGAGGGAGAACAGTTTGCAGTAGGTCCATCCGTCGCGCAGCAGGCGGTTTTCGACGATTATTTTCCCTAGCTCGCCTTGCGTGCCGGTGGTGTCGGGGTAGTCGTAAAGCTCCGTGCGGTTTTGGGCGGTGTATTCGATGGCGACGCCTTGGCTGACCAGCAGGTCGCCGTCGGGCAGCGGGGTGCGGAAAAATGCAGCCAGATATTGGGGATCGACCCGGTCGTCGCAGTCCATGAATGCGACGTAACGGCTTTCGGCCAGCTCCAGTCCGCGGTTCCGGGCCGCGGAGACTCCGCCGTGCGGCAGACGCATGACCCGGATGCGCGGATCGCGTCTGGCGTATTGCTCGCCGATGTCGGCCGTCCGGTCGGTGGAGCCGTCGTCCATCACCAGCACTTCGAAATCCCGGAACGTCTGGGCCAGCAGGTCGTCGAGACAGTTCGGGAGATAATTTGCGGCGTTATAGGCGGGAACGATAAGGGTCAGCAGAGGTCTCCCGGTCATTATCCTATGTGATAAAAGGTTTTGATATTCTCCTCGACGCATCCTACCAGCACGTCCACGGCTTCGCGGGGCGACCATGCGTTGTGGGGCGAGAGCAGCAGGCGGTCGGGTTCGCGGATGCCGAGCAGCGGACTGTCGGCGGCGAAGGGTTCGCGCGAGAAGACGTCGAGGGCCGCGCCGGCGATCGAACCCCGGTCGAGCGCTTCGGCCAGCGCCGCTTCATCGACGATGCCGCCGCGGGCGACGTTTATGAGGAGGGCCGAGCGTTTCATGACCGACAATTCCGGCGCGCCGATCAGTCCGCGGGTGCGGTCGTTCAGCGGGGCGTGGATCGAGACGATGTCGGAACGGCCCAGCAGTTCGGTGAGCGGAAGCGCGGGGTAAGGCTCTTCGCGCACGACGCCCGACGTCGAGGTGTAGCATACTTCGCAGCCGAATGCCGCCGCCAGCCGCGCCACCTCGCGGCCGATGGCGCCGAGTCCGACGATGCCCCATTTCGAGCCGTAGAGCTGGTGGGTGGGCAGTGCGAAATGGAACTGCTGTCCGGCGGCGGAGTAGGCGCCGCTCTTGACGTAACGGTCGTAATAGACGATGTTGCGGCGCAGTGCGATGGCCGCTCCGAGGGTGGTTTCGGCCACGGAGTGCGTCGAGTAGCCTGCGGCGTTCTTTACCTCGATCCCCAGCTCGGCCGCGGCTTCGAGGTCGATGTTGTTGGTTCCGGTGGCGGCCACGCAGATCAGCCGCAGCCGGGGCAGGGACCGAAGCGTTTCGCGGCGCAGGACCACCTTGTTGGTGATTATCACGTCGGCTTCGCGGCAGCGGTCGGGAAGCTCTTCCGGCGTCGTGCGGGCGTAACCCTTGTATTCGCCCAAGGCTTGGAGCCGGCCGAGGTCGGCGCCTCCGAGTGTGTACTCGTCCAGAAATACGATGTTCGGTTTCATAAGGATATGCGGTTTTAGTTCATTTCTCCGATCAGGCCGCGGATTACGACCGACGCGCAGCCGATGCCGAACAGCGCGGGGATGTAGGATATGGTGCCGACGTTCGACTTCTTGTTCTGCTCCTCGCAGAGGATCAGCGCCCCTTCGCGCATCGGTTCGGGCGAGTAGACGGCCCGGAAACCGCTGCGGACGCCGATTTTGTGGAGCCGCTTGCGCAGCATGTGGGCCAGCGGACAGTGGTGGGTCTTGGAGATGTCGGCGATCTCCATCTTCGTAGGGTCGGTCTTGGCCCCTGCGCCCATCGAGCTGACCAGCGGCAGCGAACGGTCCAAAGCACCCTTTATCAGCGCCAGTTTGGGCGAGAGGGTGTCGATGGCGTCCACTGCGTAGTCGTATTTCGCGGCGTCGAGCAGCAGGTCGGTCTCCTCGTCCTTGATGTAACGGTCGACCACCGTGAGTTCTATTTCAGGGTTGATGTCGCGCAGGCGTTCGGCCAGAATTTCGGCTTTCCGGCGGCCGACGGTCGAGTGGAGGGCGACCAGCTGGCGGTTGATGTTGCTCGGCGCCACGTCGTCGGCGTCGGCGATGGTCATGCGGCCCACGCCGGCCCGGACGATCATCTCGGCGGCATAGGCGCCCACGCCGCCCAGCCCGACGACCAGTACGTGGGCCTTTCGGAGCAGGTCGAGTTTCTCTTTGCCGAGCAGCAGCTCGGTGCGTTCAAGCCAATTATCCGTATTCATTTTCAAGAGCTGTGTTCGTTTTATCGGGCCGGGAGCGGCGGCGTTCCGGCCGCCTTGTCCTGCCCTTGCGGCCCGGCCGTAAATATCCGTCCGTAGTTTTCCAGCGTCGCCCGTTGCAGTTCCTCCGGCGTGACGCCTTTTACCTTCGCGGCGCGCGCGTAGATCTCCTCGATCGGGACGTTGCTGTCGTCGGTTTCGAGAAAAAGCTGCGAGAGGGGCGTTTCGCGCAGGGATTCCAGCGTCTTGGGCGATGCGAAGGCGCGCAGACCGAACGAAAGGTAATAACCTTTTCCGACGGCCCGGCGGGCCTGTTCGGGCGATCCGATGAAGCCGTGAAAAATCACCGCGCGGGGCCGGCAGGCGTCCAGTTCGCGCATGACCGGCTCGAAAGCCCTGACGCAGTGCAGCACCACGGGCATTTGCCGTTCGTGCGCCAGCGCGAGCTGCGCCCTGAACGCCGCCAGCTGTACCGCACGGTCGGCGCCGCGCACGAAATCGAGTCCCGTTTCGCCGACCGCCTGCACCTCGCCGAGCAACGGCACGATCGTGCTAACGTCTTCTTTGTCAGCATTCCACGGATGAATTCCGGCTGTCCGCAGTTCGATGCCGCGGCCGGTCGGGCGGTGGGTGTGTATGTTGACGAATCGATCGGTCATCGCGACAAATGTACGAATTTTAAGTAAATTAAAAAATAATAGATATTGCATACCGGATTCTCGGAAAAAATTCGTATTTTCGCACGCGAATTATGGCTGTTAGCACACTAACAACGCACGACGAACCCAAAATATATCCAAACATAACAATCAAAATCTTTAACCATGTCGAAAATCATTACACTACGCAAGGGTCTCGACATCAATCTCCGGGGAAAGGCTCAGGAGTCTCTGGCCGACGCGCCGCTGGCTTCGGAGTATGCCCTCTCGCCTCTCGATTTCGAGGGCGTGACTCCCAAGTTGCTGGTTAAGGTGGGCGATGAGGTGAAAGCCGGTACGCCGCTGTTCTTCAACAAGTACAGCGAGCGCATCCTCTTCACGTCGCCCGTCAGCGGTACGGTTGCGGCCGTCAACCGCGGCGAGAAGCGCAAGATTCTCTCCGTGACCGTGACGCCCGCCTCCGTACAGAGCTACGAGGAGTTCGCGAAGCCCGATCTGCAGAAGGCTTCCCGCGAGGAGATTGTCGAGCTGCTGCTCAAGTCGGGTCTCTGGCCCATGATCGTGCAGCGACCCTACGGCGTTATCGCCGACCCGAACGACACGCCGAAAGCGGTCTTCATCTCCGCCTTCGATTCCGCGCCGCTGGCTCCGGACTACAACTACGTCCTGCGCGCCGAGCAGAAGAACCTCCAGACCGGTATCGACGTAATGCGCAAACTCACTTCGGGCAAGGTGCATCTTTCGGTGCGCGCCAAGGTCGAGGGGCAGATGACTGCGCTCAAGGGCGCCGAGACGCATGCCTTCGCGGGCAAGCACCCCGTCGGCAACGTCGGCGTGCAGATCCACCACATCGACCCCGTGAACAAGGGCGAAGTCGTGTGGACGGTCAACATTCAGGATCTGGCGATCATCGGCCGTCTGTTCAACGAGGGCCGCGTCGATATGACGAAGATCATCGCCGTGGCCGGCTCGGAGATCGAAAAGCCGCAGTACTGCCGCATCATCGCGGGTGCCAAGGTCGATTCGATCCTCAAGGGCAACGTGAAGCCTCAGAAGGAGGGCGACCATGTGCGCATCATTTCGGGCAACGTGCTCACGGGTACGAAAACTGCGGCCGACGGCTTCATCGGTTTCTATGCCAACCAGCTGACGGTGATTCCCGAAGGCGACAAGTTCGAGCTGCTGGGCTGGGCGATGCCCCGTTTCAACAAATTCTCCGTATCGCGCGCCTACTTCTCGTGGCTCTGCCCCAAGAAGGAGTACAATCTCGATACCAACATGAACGGCGGCGAGCGTCCGTTCGTGGTGACGGGCCTTTACGAGCGGTATCTGCCGATGGACATCTACCCGATGTACCTGCTCAAGGCGTGTCTCGCCGGCGACATCGACAAGATGGAAAACCTCGGCATCTACGAAGTGGTCGAAGAGGATTTCGCGCTTTGCGAGTTCGTCGATCCCTCGAAGATCGAGATTCAGCAGATCATCCGCGACGGTATTAACTTAATGATTAAGGAGGCTTAACGATGAGCGCATTACGCAATTTAGTAGACAAGCTCAAGCCCACGTTCACCAAGGGTGGCAAGCTGGGCTTCTTGGAATCGACGTTCGATGCGTTCGAAACGTTCCTGTTCGTACCCGACACGACGACTTCCAAAGGCGCGCATATCCGCGACTGCAACGACATGAAGCGTACGATGATCATGGTGGTCGTCGCCCTGATGCCGGCGCTTCTGTTCGGTTTCTATAACACGGGTTACATGCACTTCCTCTCACAGGGCGTGCAGCCCGAATTCTGGGCTTCGCTCTGGTTCGGATTCCTCAAGGTGC
>ERZ1026941.234-NODE-234-length-24110-cov-12.444440_pt1 | contig 24110 bp, 14 predicted proteins | sample MGYA00519305_ERZ1026941 | MGnify/ENA primary metagenome ERZ1026941 (study PRJEB26926, sample SAMN06164614) | human gut metagenome | biome: ENVO:00009003; feature: ENVO:2100002; material: ENVO:00002003 | host: Homo sapiens | place: USA | collected 2012 ...
GATCGCTCAGTGTCTCGTGGGCTCGGAGATGTGTATAAGAGACAGGTATATATGTGGGCCCGCATTTTATTGTGGATCAGTGTTACTAGTGTGTTTTTTTTCATTTATGAAGGACTGCGTGTATTTTTCCAAGTTGAGATGGATATGCCGCTGTTTTGGGCTGTTTATATGATGGTCATTGGAGCAGTTATTTTTCCTGTCTGGTTTTTCCAGGGGATACAACAGATGCGGTATATTACGATATTGAATCTGATTGGACGATTGGTAACCATGATTGGGATATTTGTTTGGGTGAAAGGTCCCGAGGATTATGTTTTATCGGGCTTTTTGCAATCTTGTACTCCGGTATTCGCAGGGATATGTTCCTTATTTCTGATTCATAGGAAATTTCCGGGGATTCTGCAGCTGCCGCGGTGGAGTGAACTGAAAAGAGTTTATGGGGAAGGCTGGCAGATTTTTCTTTCTACTCTGGCCATTAATTTATATACTGCCAGTGATGTGGTTGTATTAGGACTTTTAACGAACCATACGATTGTGGGATATTACAGCGGTGCCGATAAACTGATTAATTGTGTCAAACTCGGAGTTGGTGCCATCAATGATGCAGCATACCCGTACATAAGCAGACTAATGAAGGAATCACAAATAAAGGCGTTTTCCTTATTACGAAAACAGTTATTTATTTATACAGGGTTCGGTATTATTGGAGGGTTTTTGATTTTATTCGGCTCTCCGGTGGTGGTTCCGTTCCTTTTGGGGAGTACATATATTCCTTCTATTCTACCGCTGCAGATTATGGCTTTTGTACCTTTAGCAGTGGCAGTGAGCAATGTATTGGGGTATGAAACAATGCTTCCTTTGGGAATGGAGAAAACATATAGTAAAATCTTGTTTTGTGCATCTATTTTGAACGTAATGATTATTGTCCCGTTTATCTACTGGAAGGATGCTTCCGGTGTTGCTGTCGCGATGCTTGTAACGGAAATATTTGTGACACTGATGATGGGATGCGTCTTGTGGAGAAAACATATATTATTGAGGAAATAATTATTTCTAATGGTGAGGTTAATTATGGAAAAGTATGATTACCTGATTGTCGGCGCCGGCTTATTCGGCGCGATATTTGCCCGTGAAGCAGTGAAGGCGGGGAAGAAAGTTCTTGTGGTGGATAAGCGCTGCCACATCGGAGGAAATGTATATACGGAAAAGGTAGAGGGCATCCATGTCCATGTATACGGCGCCCATATCTTCCATACAAATAATAAAACAGTCTGGGACTATGTGAACCAATTTGCGGTTTTCAATCGTTTTACCAATTCTCCTGTGGCGAACTATCACGGAGAATTATATTCCCTGCCGTTTAATATGTACACCTTTAATAAAATGTGGGGGGTGGTGACACCGGAAGAAGCGGCAGCCAAAATTGAGGAACAGCGGAAAGCAGCCGGTATTACGGAACCGAAAAATCTGGAGGAACAGGCTATTTCTTTGGTGGGAACGGATATTTATGAAAAGTTGATCAAAGGATACACGGAAAAGCAGTGGGAACGTCCCTGCACGGAATTGCCGGCTTTCATCATCAAAAGACTTCCTGTGCGCCTGACCTTTGACAATAATTATTTCAATGCGCTTTATCAGGGGATCCCTGTCGGCGGTTATACGAAGATGGTCGCGAATATGCTGGATGGCATTGAAGTCCGTTTGCAGACGGATTATCTGAAAAATAAAGCGGAATTGGATGGTCTAGCGGAGAAGATAATTTATACCGGGCCGATTGACGCTTATTTCCGTTATGAATTAGGAACATTGGAATACAGGAGTGTCCGGTTTGAGACGGAAGTGCTGGATATACCGAATTTTCAGGGAAATGCCGCAGTGAATTATACAGACCGGGAAACACCGTGGACAAGGATCATAGAGCACAAGTGGTTTGAGTTCGGGAAAGATGCCAAAGGACAGGACTTGCCGAAAACAGTCATCAGCCGTGAGTACAGTTCGGAATGGAAAGCGGGAGATGAACCCTACTATCCGGTGAATGATGAGAAAAACGGGGAACTGTACGAAAAATATAAGGCGCTGGCAGACAAAGAGAGCAAGGTCATTTTCGGTGGACGTTTAGGGGAATACAAGTATTACGACATGGATGCCGTTATTGAAAGTGCGCTTGTCATGGCAAAGAAGGAAATATAAAGTGGATATCAAGATACTCGTGGCGACCCATAAAAGATACTGGATGCCCGATGACGATGTATATGTACCGCTTCATGCGGGGGCGGAAGGGAAAGAATCTCTGGGATATCTTCCGGATAATACGGGAGACCATATTTCCTCTAAGAATCCGAGTTACTGCGAACTGACAGGACTTTACTGGGCATGGAAAAATCTGGACTGTGAATATATCGGTCTCTGCCATTACAGAAGATACTTTGGCAAGAGTATTCATACAAAAAATATAGACAAGAAAAAAGAAGCCATATTCCATAGGGAAGACTATGAAAACTTGCTTCAGACATATGATGTGCTGCTGCCGAAAAAGAGAAATTATTATATAGAAACTGTGCGCAGCCAGTACGAGCATGCCCACTGCAAGTCGGATCTGGACGAAGCGGAGCGGGTGGTAAAAGAAATGTATCCCCCGTACGCGGAAGCATTTTCCAAAGTCATGAATAGGAAGAAACTTCATATACTGAATATGTTCGTTATGAAGAAAAATCTTTTTGATACCTATTGCGCCTGGCTTTTTGCGATTCTTTCCGAGCTGGAAAAGCGGATCGATCTGACAGGTCGCAGTGTATATGAAAAAAGAGTGTTCGGGTTTCTTGCAGAACGTTTATTCAATGTGTGGCTGGAAAAGCAGGATATAAAGATTTATGAGGCGGATGTGGTCATGCTGGAACATGTAGACTGGATGAAAAAGGGTTGGCATTTTTTAAAACGGAAAATATTGACAGGAAATGATACATGAGAAGATGGTAGTGGTACCATCTTTTTTCTTGCAGCAAGAAAATACATTTGGCAGAAGAGAGGCTTTTCAGATTTTTGTGTCGTATAATGGTTTTAAAAGACAGGGACAGAAAGGAAGTGTTATCGTGAAAACAGCGCGTAAGGAAATAGGGGACAAGCCGATACTGGCCATTTGTTATGATTTCGATAGGACTTTATCGCCGGAGGATATGCAGGCGCAAGGATATATTCAATCTATTGGTTATGATGTGGCAGACTTTTGGAAAGAATCCAATAGTTTAGCTGCGGACAATGATATGGATCAAAATCTTGCATATATGTATACGATGGTTACGAAAGCCAGAGGAAGGCTGGTGTTTAATAAGGAAATATTGAAAGCGGATGGCGCAAAAATTAAACTTTATCCAGGGGTTGATACTTGGTTTACACGTGTAAACCAATATGGACAAGAAAAAGGAATTACCATTGAGCATTATATTATTTCTTCCGGATTGAAGGAAATGATAGAAGGCACGATGGTAGCTAAGTATTTTAAAAAGATATACGCTAGCTCTTTTTATTTCGATGATGTTGGAGTTGCGGTTTGGCCGGCACAGGCGGTTAATTATACAAATAAAACACAATATTTATTTAGAATAAAGAAAGGAATTTTGGATATAAATGATCAAAAAGTAAATGATTATTTTGATCCTGACAAGGTTGTTGTTCCTTTTAGAAATATGGTGTACATTGGCGATAGTGATACAGATATTCCTTGTATGAAACTGGTGAATAGCAATGGGGGTTATTCTATTGGCGTATATGATTCGGAAACGCAAGATAAGACTAAAGTTTTTAAAATGCTTAGGGAACATAGAATTAAGTATTTTGCTCCAGCTGATTATAGGGAAGGCTCATCTTTGGAGGGCTTAATTAAAAATATTGTTGATAGAACTAAAACAAATGAGGTTTTGGAGAGAAAATACTTTCAATGTTTTGATGAAATGAGTGAAGAACAGAAGAACAAAAGTATAGAAGAAATTCATAAGAACGAACTGATAATTCAGTTGGAAGAAAGTCGTTCTTTTGCTAATACCCATGAAATTATTAAGCAACTGGATATGATTGAAGATTGGGATAATAAGCAAAAAGATAAGTTGATACATATAGCAATAACAAATACACAGGTGAAATTCATCTTATCGGATAATGATATTCAAAAATTTTTTAAAAGGATAATTGGTGAGATAGAGACCGAAGAAATTAAGGAGGTTAAAGAGTTGATGGATATGTAATTTAATGAGATTCGAGAATGTATGATAGATAAAACAGTTAGGGAGGCTCCGTTATGAAAAAGAATTTCAAACCGAATACCTGGCTGTACCCGCAGCCGGTACTTGTGATTGCTTCTTATGGCGCGGATGGCACGGCGGATGGTATGGTGGCTGCCTGGGGCGGCATTTATGACACCAACCGGGTGGGATTCATGCTGGACCATACCCATAAGACCGTGGCAAATTTGTTATCGAAGAAAGCCTTTACCGTAAGCATGGCGACCGTTTCCACGATGGCGGAAGCGGATTATCTGGGGATCGTGTCGGGGAATCGTGTACCCGATAAGGTGGTGCGCGCCGGACTTCATGCGGTGAAGAGCGAGTTTGTGGACGCACCGGTGCTTTCGGAATTTCCTTTGACCTTGGAGTGCAAAGTATCCAAGGTGACGAAGGTAGGTGAGGATTACCATTTCGTCGGGGATATCGTGAATATTCTGGTCGATGAGGACATTCTAATCGATGGAAAGATTGACGTGAAGAAATTACAGGCGATTACTTTTGATCCGGCCGGCGGGAAATATATTGCTCTCGGTGACGCGGTAGGAAACGCGTACCGGGAAGGGAGAAGGTATATGGAGTGACAGAAATTATCTATCGTGACAAGGAAGACGGTAAGATGTCATCAAAGTAATAGATTCTTCACTCTGTGTCATGTTGCTGTTTCCCGTTTTTTTCCACAAAGTATTATTACCTCCGTTCTGAATGACGGGATACGGTAAGGAATTATAATGACGAAGGGACGCTAAGCATCATAATGACAGAGAACATTAAACGTCATCCTGAACGAACGTGAAGGATCTGCCACCGTGAGGAGATAAATAGAAAGAACTCCGTAGGGAGTCATGAGAGTTATAGATTCTTCACTCTGTGCCATATTGCCATTTCCCGTTTTTCCTACAAAGCATTCTTGCTCCGTTCAGAATGACGGGATACGGTAAGGAATTATAATGACGAAGGGACGCTAAGCATCATAATGACAGAGAACATTAAACGTCATCCTGAACGAACGTGAAGGATCTGCCACCGTGAGGAGATAAATAGAAAGAACTCCGTAGGGAGTCATGAGAGTTATAGATTCTTCACTCTGTGCCATATTGCCATTTCCCGTTTTTCCTACAAAGCATTCTTGCCCCGTTCAGAATGACGGGATACGGTAAGGCATCATAATGACGGAGGGACGCTAAGCATCATAATGACAGAGAACATTAAACGTCATTCTGAGCGCCAGCGAAGAATCTGTCACCGTGGTGAGAAAGCCGGTAAGAAGATAAAAGCTATCAGCTGTGAGCGGTCAGCTACAAGCTAAATATTCTTTTACGGTTTGAATCATCTTGGCATGCGAGTATCCGTTTCGGCTTCGTTGGTCATCGGGCGCATAATAATAAGTGCACTGAATTGGCAAGAAAAGCGCCGGCTTGATTTGCCCCAAAATTTGCTTTCTAAAGAAGGGGAGTTTCTGAATAGGAAAGTACCGGTTGATTTGATCCATTACCGATGGTATGTCTGAATTTGCGAAAAATTATTGGCACAACCCATATTGTACATATAAGGTATAAAAACAAAAACGTTTCTTCCTGATTATATATCCGGGAAGGAACGTTTTTGTTTTGCGAAGATATATTTCTGACGCCTGGGGTGCGTCTATTTGTGGAAAGCTTATTGCCTGTGATTCTTTTATAATGCTATGCGGAAATCATGGTACAGTCCCCCAACCGCTCGATAAGGCAGAAAACAAATAATTACATCGATAAGGTAAATGCATGAGTACATAGGAAATGAAGGCGAAAGTGCTATGTGTGTTTACGCCTGCCGGTTTGGATGAGATAAGCTGGTAACGCTGTTATTTGCCAAGAAAAATACGATGCGGGAGCTACTGTGTTTTTTCGCTCAGTACAGCTTGAATGATTTGAGACAGCATATCCTGTTTTTCCTCTGAGAGAGTATACTTCGTTCCATTGAACAGAAATGTGCTGCTCAGGATGGATCTGAGATCCGGTAGTTCTTTTGTACTGTTCGTACTTCTAGCTTCCTGTAGAATATAATTCCGGGGCTTTTCTATCTGAGATAGTTCGTTAGTGGAAATGTGCAGGCCACTGCAAATTTTTACTATATTGTACATAGATCCGCTATCTACATTTTTCAGAATGGAATATAGAGTTCCATATGGCATATTGATTTTTGCGGCGAAATCTTTCAGTGTCCATCGTTGGAGGATCAGCCCTTTCAAATATTCCTCTTTTGTCATAATCGCCTCCTTACTGTTGATTTTACATAAATAATATCGAAATTTCAATGAAGCAGGAGTGGGATGTGGATTTTTGAATAATAATTTGAATAATAAAAAGTTATAATAATATAATATAATTTGAGATTTCAAATTAAAGGGAGAGAGGAACGTGTATAAAAATCTGATGGCAGAATTGGCAAAACGGGAAATGGGCCTTGAAGAACTGTCAAAAGAAATGGGGATCAAGCAGGAAATGCTGCTGCTGAAAATGGAAAGCTGTCATGGAATTAATTTTAGGGAAGCTATGAAAATTAAAACGATTCTAAAAACGGATATGCCGTTGGAGCAGCTTTTTTTTTGGGAGCCGATTTGAAATTTAGAATTATATGATTGGGATATTTTGTATGTTTGCTGTTACAGTGTGTAACGACATACACATGACGGGAAATAAGGAAACTCTTTTATTAAAGCGGACTTGAACAGAAATATGGAGAATAAGGTAGCTTTTTAGGAATGCCTCGGAAATAATCGATCGCTCCGAAAATTATCTCCATTCTTAAGAAATATCGATATGAATCATATTCATAAAGGCATTTGGAATTGAATAAAAAACAGCTGTACTGTTATTTTAAAAATTGAGAGCACGGCTGTTTATTATATAAATGAAATGGCACTGAACCGGTAGATAAATATTCATCAGTGAAAAATCTTGTATTTTTATAAAGGCTGGTAAATATGATGAGAAGTATAGAAGGAGGTGTAGGAGGTCTGCCGGATCATATAAATAAATTTTTGATATAGCATTATATTTTTTGGGTATGTAGAGAGGAAGGGTTATATGAACAAAATTTACAAAGTCATTTGGAGCAAAGTGAAGAACAGTTATGTGGTAGTTCCAGAAATTGCCGTCAGCAGCAGCAAAAATAAGGGGAATAAAGCATATAAATCTGCGCTGGCTGCGGTTTTAACGGCGATGCTGGGTTTTGGCGGTTTTGTCGGCGGTGAGGCAGCTACAGTCAATGATGGGGATACATTGAACGGCAGTACCCATGTCACTGTAACTAAGGATCCGGCAACCAAGACGATTACCATATCAACGACCGGGCTGGCTACAACTGGTGACCTGACTACATTAAGTACGCAGGTGAATACCAACACCGGTAATATCAACAATAATGCTACAAATATCAGTACGAATGCTACCAATATCAGCACAAACGCCGGCAATATCAGCAATAATACATTAAAGCTTAATACACTGGCAGCACTGACAAATAGCCTGGGACTTGATGCTACAAAACCGGGGATTAAGTATTTCCGTGCCAATTCCACGGGGGCAGATGCTTCAGCTGTTGGCTCGGATGCTGTCGCGGTAGGGACGCAGGCCAGAGCCACCAAAGATAATGCGATGGCAATGGGGGTAGAGGCCAAAGCAGAAGCCGAAGATTCCGTGTCGGTAGGGCGTGCTTCCAGAAACGTTTCTAATGCAGTAAATGGCGTGGCCATCGGCCATGGGGCAATTAACGGTGCTGTCAGCGGTATGACACCGGATGGAGACAGCACGGTCGTACTTGTCGGCGGCGGTAAGAATAGTGTGTCTGTCGGGAATAAAGCCAATGCCCGTGGTAATTCTTCTATTGCGTTGGGAGATGGAGCGGTTGTTCAAAATGATGGCGGCAATCGTATAATTAATAACAACAGTATGGCGATTGGAACAGCGGCAAAGACGGTGTCTTCTAACAATGCGACAGCTATCGGGCACGGTGCTTTTGTTGCCAAAAACAGCCACAGTGCGATTGCTGTCGGCGAAAGTGCCCAGGCCGGTAAGGAAGCCGCAACGGCTATCGGCAAAGAAGCGGCTGCTAAAGGCAAGAACAGTCTGGCAGCCGGTACTTCTGCTGTGGCCGAAGGAGAAAATGCCGTATCTGTTGGTCAGGGAACGGAAGCAAAAGGAAAAAATGCGGTTGCTATTGGGAATGCCAGTCAGACAGCCGGTTCCAGTTCTGTTGCTGTCGGTGATGAGGCCGGCGCGGCAGCCGGCAGATCTGTGTCTGTCGGTATTGGTGCCGGAAAGGGCATGATTGGTGATATATTGGGAACGAAGGGCTCGCATGTGTCTATTGGTGACGAAGCCGGACAAAATGTGGATGGGCAGCATGATATTGCCATCGGCACCAAGGCGGGCGGAAATGTATCCAGCAATTATAATATTGCCATTGGTGTAGAGGCAGGGACGAATATAGGTACTGCCGGTAATCCTTCTATTGGGAAAAATGTATCCATTGGATATAATGCTAATAAGAATACTACCCTGGTGTCCCGCCTCCAGGCGACAGCAGTCGGCAGTGATACGAAAGCCGCCGATGACGCGTTGGCGCTTGGTTTTCATGCGCAGGCGGCAGGAAATGGATCTATAGCTGCCGGTTTTAATGCATTGGCGGAAGATGCAGCCAGCATGGCGCTGGGACAAGGGGCAAAGGCTTCAGGGGGGAATATCGCTATCGGCAATGGCTCGGAAGCCAGCGCGGCCATGATTAGCGGTACTGGTTATCTGACAGGGACTGCCGCTCCTTCCACAGGTGTTTCAGTTGGTACGGCGGCAGCATTGCGTCGTATTACGAATGTAGCGGATGGCGCGCAGGATCAGGATGCCGTTACAGTGGCACAGCTGAAGAAATCCATCGATGAAACGGTCCGGCAGGTGAATGCCAGTATTACCAGTACGACGACTACAGGAGTCCACTATGATACTGTAACTACCGGGCAGGGAGAAAGTATCACTTTAAAGAATACCAATAACAAAGGAACCGTAATTCACAATGTGGCTAAAGGTACATCGGGAACAGATGCGGTTAATGTTAATCAGTTGAACGAAACCGTGGATCAGGCAAAGACTCATTATTACTCTGTGAAGTCCACAAGTGCGAATAATTACAATAATGACGGGGCTGCCGGCGAAGATTCTATGGCAGCAGGAGTCGGCGCCAAAGCGTTGGAAAAACGCAGTGCGGCCATTGGGAATAATGTGGAGGCACAGGGAGAAGGCAGCATCGCCCTGGGAACCGGCTATGAGGAAATAAATGGTGGTACACCTACCATTACGCAGACTGTGGCGGCTTCCGGTTATAAATACAATATGGCCATTGGTGCAGGAGCACAGTCGGAAGGGAATCATTCTATTGCCATGGGTACCCGTGCCGTCACCACCATAAAGAATGGCGGGACCAGTGTGGATAAGGCAGTGGCTATCGGTTATGCCGCCGGAGCCTCTGATGATAAAGCAGTAGCAATAGGCAGTGAAGCTAAGAGTAACAGCCGGAGCGCGGTAGCTTTGGGTGATCGGGCACATGCATTGGCGAATGATGCTTTGGCTATAGGTACAACGGCAAGTGCTACAGGAGAATCTTCCGGTGCAATCGGTACGGCCAACACTGTCAATGGAGCAGGGACATATGTCATCGGCGCACGGAACAGTGCCCCCACAACTCCGGTAGCAAGCAATGGTTCAAATATCACGGCGGTCAATTCCGGTGTGTTTGGAAATGAAAATACGTTGGACGGTGAGAATAACAGAGTAACCGGAAACAGTAACATCGTCAAAAAAGAAACGGCAACAGGGCTAACGGATATCATGCTGACAGGGAATAATAATACAGTCAGCGGCGATACGGATACAACGACGCAGGATGATGCCGGCAAGGTATCCGGTATCACGATTACCGGTTCAAAGAACACGGTAAAGGCAAAAAATAATACAAAGAATCTTACAGATGTCCAGATTGTCGGGAATAATAATACGATAGACACATCAAATAAAGCGCTTGATTTGTCCAATACCCAGATATTGGGCAGCAATGTGAATGCCACCATGGGGAATTCCGTATATCTGGGGAGCGGCTCCGCTTATGTGGCAGATGGCGCGTCCACCAAAGGCATGGCAGTTTATAACAGTGATGGCACTTATGCCTATGCAGGCGGCACACCGGCAGGTGTTGTCACGGTAGGAGCTAAAGGCAAGGAACGCCGTATTCAAAACGTGGCGGCCGGATTGGTTGCTCCGCAGAGTACGGATGCAGTCAATGGAAGCCAGCTCTATACCATGACCCGTCCGCTCCGTTTTGGCGGAGACAATTCCACTATCGGTGCGACAAGTGCGGCAGACGTTAATGTGGTTAAACGGGGATCTGACCAGGCGATGTCCATCTTGGGTGGCGCTGATGGTAACAAGCTGAGTGATAACAATATCGGCGTGGTAGCCGATGCGGCGAATAATAAGTTCAATATCAAGCTTGCTAAAGAGCTGAAAGATCTGACCAGCGTAACGACAAAAGACGCGGCAGGAAATACGACGGTAACCAACGGAGCTGGTACGACTGTGACTGACAGTACCGGAAATAAGACAGAAGTCAATGCCGGCGGCATTACCATTACGCCGAAGACACCGGGACCCGGCAAAACGAATGTTTCTTTAACCGCGGACGGACTGAATAATGGCGGCAACCAGATCCATAATGTAGAAAAAGGCACAGCCGATACGGATGCGGTCAATGTCAGCCAACTGAAGGCTCAGTCTTCTGATCTTATTCAAAAGGGCTTCGGTATCCAGGCGGAAGATGGACAAAAAGTGCATAAAGACCTCGGTAGTGATGTGGAAGTTGTAGGTGATGGAAAAAATATTACCACCAAAGTCGAGGGCGGCAAGGTCAAAGTGGCATTGAAAGACGATATTAATGTCAACAGTGTGACGACAAAAGACGCGGCAGGAAATACGACAGTAACCAACGGAGCCGGTACGACCATTACCGACAGCACCGGGAATAAGACGGAGGTCACCGCCGGTGGCATTACCATTACGCCGAAGACACCGGGACCCGGTAAGACAAATGTTTCTTTAACCGCGGACGGACTGAATAATGGCGGCAACCAGATCCATAATGTGGCAAAAGGTACGGCCGGTACAGATGCGGTCAATGTAGATCAGCTGAAAGACGAGATCGCAGCCAATGCGACCAAGCTGGTAGACGGAAAGAATACCACCGTTGAAGGCGACGGAACAGCAGCCAATCCGTATAAAGTCAATGTAAAAGATAACATCAATCTTGGTGAAAAAGGCGCGAACGGCAAAGACGGATCCATTGGAGTCAACGGTAAAGATGGCTCTGCTGTGGTCATCAACGGCAAAGATGGCTCCATCGGTTTGAATGGCAAGGACGGCGCTAATGGACTTACCATTAAAGGTGGTGATGGTAAACCCGGCGTTGACGGAACGAATATCACACGTCTGATCATCGAAGAAAAGAATGGTGATAAACATGACGTCGCTACCCTGGATGATGGGCTTAAGTTCGCAGGAAATACCGGTACCGTAGCTAAAAAACTGAACAGTACCATGACGATCAAGGGCACCGGTGCGAAGGCGGATACGGAATATGATTCTTCCAACATCAAGACCATGGTGAATAGCAACGGTGAAATGATTGTTGGCTTGGACAAGAACCTGAAAAGCGAAACTATTGTTGCTACAGGTAAAGACGGCAAAGATGGTAAAATCGGTATTAATGGTAAAGACGGCGTAACGACAAATATTTCCGTTACCCGTGATGGCAAGCCCGGAGTAGACGGCGCGCCGGGTACGACCACGACCCGTATCGTATACGAGAAACCGGACGGAAGCAAAGAAGAAGTGGCTACCTTAAATGATGGCATGAAGTATGGCGGTGATACAGGAGCGGTCATCAAGAAGAAACTGAACGAACAGGTGAACGTAGTCGGAGGCATTACAGACACAAACAAACTGACCACAGAAGACAACCTTGGCGTCGTATCCGACGGCAATAACAACCTGAAAGTCCGCATGGCCAAAGACCTGAAAGGTTTGGAAACTGTGATGACAAAGACAGTTACTGCCGAGACAGGAAATATCACTACGGTAAATTCCGATACAGTGAATGCCAAGACTGTCAATGCCACGACCGTCAAGACGGGAGATACCACGATTAATGATAACGGACTGACTATCAATAACGGGCCTTCCATCACCAAAAACGGTGTAGATGCGGGAGATAAGAAGATCACCAATGTGGCGCCCGGCGATATTAGCCCGACCAGCAAAGACGCGGTGAACGGTTCCCAGCTGTTCCAGACAAACCAGAGCATCAGCAAGCTGGGGGACCGCGTGAACAAAGTTGGCGCTGGGGCAGCCGCCTTGGCATCCCTCCATCCGCTGGACTTCGATCCCGATGATAAATGGGATGTGGCAGCCGGTTATGGACATTACAGAAATGCCAATGCGGGGGCTATCGGCGTATTCTACCGTCCGAATGAAGATACCATGTTTAGTGTGGGAGGTTCCTTTGGCGGCGGAGAGAATATGGTGAATGCCGGCGTCAGCTTGAAACTGGGACAGGGCAACAATGTATCCACATCAAAAGTGGCAATGGCGAAAGAAATCAAAGACCTCCGTAAGGAAGTGGAACAGCTGCGCGGCGCGCTTGGCCAGGTCGTTCAGGGACAGGCGTTGGATCCGATGAAGATCAAGCTCTTCCCTGATGTACCGGAGAACCACTGGGCTTACGAATATATCGCCACCCTTGCGGGGAATGGTATCCTTGAAGGGTATCCTGACGGAAACTTTGGCGGCGACCGTATGATGACACGTTATGAATTCGGTGCTATTGTATACCGCGCGATGCAGAGAGGATTCGAAGTACCTGCTAGAATGCTCAAGGAATTTGAACCTGAATTGGAACGGTTCCGCGTGGACACGATTGCGCAGAACAAAGCAGGACAACCGACAATCGAACGTGTACGTGTTATTCACAATAGATAATCCTGTAAAATAATTTCCATGTAGTATGAAATCATGCCTCCATGAATATGCGATAGAATTCAGGAGGCATGATTTTCTATTGTCTATAAAGAAAGCAGGTGAACGATTTTGAAAATAAATGAAACGTCTTGCCCTTGCGGGTTTAGGAAGGCGCCGATTTCAAAGACGCTAAGCGGCGCATGAAGTTGTGATCATCATCGATGCTGTAGATCTTGGGGATACTCACTTGCGGGAGGGGGATGAAGAATACAGAATGAAATGTTTTCCTGTGTAACTACCCGATTTGCTGTTGCGGTTTAGTGTCTGATTTCATTTTACAACTAACCTTGTTTCTTAATTATTCATGATAGTTTTTAAAAAAGTGGAAATAAGATAAATTCTCTGCTATATATTTAATTATTAGAAAAGCAGTTTTGTGTAACCTGCGGAATTTGTCTGTTAAAATCTGAAACCGGTTGTGTGACAGGGAGAGGTGAGACGGAGCGCGAAGGGTAAAACATGATAGCTCTTTTATATTTTTTATTTTCTTTAAATTGGGAGGAAAGTATGAACAAAATTTACAAGGTCGTATGGAGTAAGGCAAAACATGCCTATGTCGTCACTTCTGAAGTGGCAAAGAGCCACACGAAAAGCGCTTCGGGAAAAGCAGTGAAAGCCGCTCTGGCAGCAGCTGTGGGGATGGGAGTCCTCATGGGTGGATACACGGCGAATGCGGCGGATACAACGACAGGTTCCGGCAGCGGCGTGGCGTATGGTACGGGCAGTGACGCGCCGAAAGCAGAAAATGTGGCCATTGGCAAAGGGGCAGGTATTTCCTATTCCAATGGTGCAAGTAACGCTACCGGTGATATTGTGGTAGGCAACGGTGCTAATATCAATAACTATGCCAGCCAGGGCGGCAGCATTGCCATCGGCAAAAACGCACACATAGAAAATATGGCTGGCGGCGGAGAAGCCAGCTTTGCCTTTGGACAGACAACATTTAGCGGAGGTTGGTTCTCTTCGTCACGAATCCCGGCTGATCCGACGAAGGTTGTTGGAAGTGTTGCTATCGGTGATAATACATTTGCCCGTACCGGTAGTACGATGATCGGTTCACATAATTACAAAGGCGCACTGGGGGATACCACGGTAGACAGCGCTTCTACGCGGACAGACGCGTTGAATGTCTATGCCACCACCATCGGTGCCAACAGTTTCAGCAATGGCGCTTTTACGACAAGTACCGGTGTCTATAATATTATTTCCAGCGAGTATAATGGTGGACGACTGGCAAATCCGGTAAAGAATTTAGGAGCCACCATTACAGGTTCTTTGAATAGTATTGAATCGAAAACATCAAATAATCGTTATGCTGGTATCGCTAATACTGTTACTGGTGTGGCAAACCGCACCTTTAATTCCAATGGATCTCTCATTTACGGTGCCGGAAATGAAATTACCAATTCCATCACCAATATTTCTGCACCATCTGATAGTGGTTCTTCTGCAAAAGAATTTGCTGATAAATTGAGAACTGCGATTACAGGTTCTAAAAGTGGCGGTGCCACTTTAGCTATTGGCGGTGGCAACAAAGCGGATTATACCCAGAAAACATCCATTATTGGCGTTAACAATACCGTGACCGGTACCAGCGGCAGTCCGAGTACCTACAACTCGATCACCGGTTATAATAATACAGCGACTAATATCAATCACGTCTCCGTCATCGGTTCTGAAAATAATGTGACCAATACAAATGGCGCTGTTGTCTTTGGGGATAAGAGAACACTGACAGGTGCCGACGGCAGCGTTGTCATCGGTTCGTCTCAAGCCGGTACCAGTACCAGTGTCAAGAATGCTGTAGCCATCGGCAGTGAAGCCAACGTGACCAAAGAAGGCGGTGTAGCGCTTGGCGCAGGTTCTGTGGCGTCCGTGGATAAAGGCGTTGCGGGCTATGATCCCGGAACAGGTACGAATTCCACGGATACATCTTCGGTATGGAAATCTACGCAAGCAGCTGTTTCCGTAGGCGATACGTCCAAAGGTATCACCCGCCAGATTACCGGAGTTGCAGCCGGCACAAATGATACTGATGCTGTCAATGTAGCGCAGCTGAGGAAAGCAAAAACATCCATCGTAGCGGCTGCTTCCACAGAAGTAAGGGCCGGGACGAATATTACGTCGGTGAATAAGACGGCAGATCCTGGGGACGGACATGCTATATACACGATCAATGCCAAGGATACGGTAGTAACCGGCGGCACGGCGACCTATGCCTCGAACGGTGCAGGTACTGCTACGCTGACAAACAGTGATGGAACGACAGCAACCGTCACCGGATTGCAGGACCGCTATACATCATCTGCTTCACTTAGCGGGGATACGTTGAACTTCACTCGTAATGACGGCAGCACCTATTCCGTTTCCGGCATCGCGTCTTCGCAGGATATCAAAAATGTAACCAATAAAGTAGGCGAACTGGGAACCCGTGTGAACCGTGTAGGAGCGGGCGCTGCAGCATTGGCAGCCCTTCATCCCCTTGATTTCGACCCGGATGATAAGTGGGATTTCGCAGCCGGTTACGGCAACTACAAAGATGCTCATGCCGTATCGGTAGGCGCATTCTACCGCCCTAATGAAGATACCATGTTCAGCGTGGGCGGTTCCTTCGGTGCCGGTGAAAACATGGTGAATGCCGGAGTTAGCGTGAAGCTGGGACAGGGCAACCATGTATCCACATCCAAAGTAGCCATGGCAAAAGAAATCGTCGATCTCCGTGATGAGAACAAGGACTTGAAGAAACGCCTGGATACCATGGAGCAGAAGATGAATTCTATTCTTGGCATCCTGGATATGGGTAAGAAGAAGGATTTCCCCGATGTGCCGGAAAACCACTGGGCTTATGAATATGTGGCTACATTGGCAGGAAACGGTATCATCGAAGGCTATCCGGACGGTGAATTCAAGGGTGACCGTTCCATGACCCGCTATGAATTTGCGGCGATGTTCTATCGTGCATTGAAGAATGGAGCGCCGGTAGATGACAATATGGATAGAGCCATGAATGAGTTCGAACCGGAACTCCGCCAGATCCGTCTGGATCGTATCCGTGTCGACCGCATTTCCGGCAAGGACAATGACAGAAACAAGGTAGAACGTGTCCGCGTCAACAGCGAAGACGATAAGGCGAAAAATGATTACCGCGATGTGTACGGTTCTCATATTTCCCCGAAAGCGTAACGGAAAGCAAGGGTAAGGAAATAACTTAAGCAGCATAAAATACGGTACTCGTCAGATGTGATGGGTACCGTATTTTTGTATGAGTGAGGATAAGCTGACGGTCAGGCGTCATCCGGAGAATCTGTTACCGTGGTGAGGAAAGTGGTAAGATGTCATCAGAGTCATAGATTCTTCACTCGGTGTCATGTTGCTGTTTCCCGTTTTTCTTGAACAGCATTCTTGCCACCGTTCAGAATGACGATTGGAGGAAGAGGATAAAAGTTATCAGCTGTGAGCTGTGAGCTACAAGCTGGTAGCTATCAGCTGTGAGCTGTCAGCTACAAGCTGTGAGCTGTTAGCCGTTAGCTGTGAGTTAAAAGCCGAAGCATATGATTTCCATTAGGTGTCATACGAAATATCAGCAAAGGATTTGCTGTTGTAGTGAGGAAAACGTTAAACGTCATCCGAAGTGAATGTGAAGGATCTGTACCTGTAGTGAGGACATCGGCAAGGCGTCATTCAGAGCGACAGCGAAGAATCTATTGCCGTGATAAGGAAGACGGTAAGTGTCATCCGCGAAATGGTGGGGCTGGATGAAATATGCCCGCAGCAGCAAAAAAAGAAACACGATCTCCCGCGGCAGAGAAATTTATGGGAGAATTGGTAAAAACCGTAAAGCGTAAAATATAAAATAACAGGGTGCGGTCTTGTACTGTTATTAAAAAGGAAAAAGCAGGAGGGTTCTATGCTGGAGACATTAAAAGAAGCGGTGTGCGCCGCCAATCTGGAACTTGTGAAACGGGGTGTCGTGATCTATACATGGGGAAATGTGAGCGGTATCGACCGGGAGAAAGGCCTTATGGTCATCAAACCGTCAGGTGTGCCTTATGAGAGCATGACAGCGGGCGACATGGTAGCAGTCGATGCGGAGACGGGAGAAACAGTGGAAGGGAAATGGAAACCGTCTTCCGATACGGAGACCCACTTGGCGCTGTACCGCGCGTTTCCTGAAATCGGCGGTGTGACACATACCCATTCCGTCAATGCCGCAGCTTTTGCCCAGGCGGGACTCGATATTCCTGCCCTCGGTACGACCCATGCGGATTATTTTTATGGGGATATCCCCTGCACAAGGGCGCTTACGGAAGAAGAAACGAAACGCGCTTATGAGAAAAATACGGGTGCCGTCATTATAGAAACTGTGCGCTGCCGCGGATACGAGCCGCTTGCCGTGCCCGGTGCCCTTGTACGGAACCACGGGCCTTTTGCCTGGGGAAAAAACGCGGCGGACGCTGTGTACCATGCGGTCGTCATGGAGACGGCGGCGGAAATGGCGCTGAAAACAAAATTATTGAATCCTTCGGCCTCGCTTCCCGCATACATCCTTGACGAGCACTACCAAAGAAAGCACGGCCCGAATGCGACGTACGGACAAGGGAAATAAGTGAAAAACAGAAAGGAAATGTTCTTGCCGGTGTGAAGTTTCATTTTATTTTTCCGGCCGGAAATTTTTACAGCTCATGGCGGCCTCTTCGTGTATGGAGATTTGACACGGATCTGCTGTGAGTTTTTTATTGTGCAGGCATATGACTGATTTTGCTATTCAATGTACAATCTGCGTGAATTGTCCATTAATGGACTTTATTTTGCAAATGATTATTGAATGTAAATACCCATGTGGGTATAATGAGGCCAAGAAAAGGAAATGGTACAAGAGCGGATGATAAAGGAGATGAAGTTCATGACAGCAGCCAATCATTATACACCGTCAGAATCAGAAAGAAGAGGCGCAGCAGGGAGCAGGCTGCCGATGAAAAGATTCTTCGGAAGGATGACGGCGGAATTGAAGGAGAGCAAGGTGGTTCTTCTCGTGTGGGGAGCATTCTGCACGATGCTTACCGTATCGTCTGCCATCGATCCGCTGGGAGGGGAAATGGTCCGGCAGGATCGTTCTGTTCCTGTAGTGACAGGAAATACATTCATTAAGGAATAAAACGGTTATCAGAAAGGCAGCGGGTGCTTATCCGCTGTTTTTTAGCGGATGGATGCCGGCAGATGAGCAATCGGGATGTTTCCCCCAATCAGAAAAGACAGAAATAGGAAAGCACAAATTCTTTTTACGGTTGAGGGCAGGGATGCTGCAGGCACGGCGGAACTGTTAAGCGTTATTCTGAGCAGTGAAGAATCCGTATCTATGATGAAAGGAGAGGGGAACCCGGGCGGTTTCTCTCTTTTGCAGTACGAAAAAAGCTTCCCGGTGAAAGGAAGCTTTTCATAGAGGTTGTGTAAGAAGCAACAATGAGCAGAAACGCCACGGCCAATGGCTGTCTCTTCTGTTTACGCTTCTATTGTATCTTGATGACAATTATTTGTCAAGCAAGAAAGTGACAGGAGATTAACAATCGAAGCGCGGAAATTTTATAAAGCTATATAGAAATATGTAGAAATGCAGATGAGGATGTGCTATAGTATAAAAAATTAATATATTTGCGAATGAAAAGGAGAAATAAGATGGGCATGATGAAAGAATTCAGGGATTTTGCTGTCAGGGGCAATGTGGTCGATATGGCAGTCGGCGTCGTTATCGGCGGCGCTTTCGGAAAGATCATATCTTCCCTGGTGGAAAATGTCATCATGCCGCCCATCGGAATGATTATGGGCGGTGTTGATTTCTCGAATCGATTTATCAATTTGGGAAAAACACCGGTGGCTACACTGGCGGAAGCCAAAGAAATGAACGTGCCTGTCATCGCTTACGGACAGTTTTTCAATACAATCATTGATTTTCTGATCATCGCTTTCGTGATTTTCCTTGTGATCCGCCAGATGAACAGGGCTTTTCCGAAAGAAGAAGCCGCACCGGCGCGCACCTGTCAGTTCTGCAAAGAACCCATTGCCGATGATGCGACCCGCTGTCCACACTGCACAGCTGTTCTTGATGAAACAAAGTAATTTTTCTGCAGGATGCCTTCTCTGTTTTTGCGGAGAAGGTTTTTTACCGGTCTTTTCTTGACCCTGTTTCCGTTACAAACTATAATAAGAAAATATGCGAGCGTGGCGGAATTGGTAGACGCACAGGATTTAGGATCCTGCGCCTTGCGCATAAGGGTTCGAGTCCCTTCGCTCGCACCATTTTCCATCAGTCGAAAGACCGGCGGATTTTTTTATTGCAGTGAAAACCCCTTTTGACAATGCTTTGCCGGCAAAAGGGGTTTATTTTAAAACGGGATATGATTTTGAAATAGGATATAAAGAAATATTATAACTGCACCGGGACAATCAATTCCTGGGGAATGGGTTCTCCGTCAGGATTCACGGCCGGTGTGAAGCTCCATTCTTTTACGGAATTTTCCGCATACCCGGAAAGGATTTTGAAATCGCTGCCCGGCAGATTTCCATCGTTGTCTGCTTTCGGTTTGCCGTCAGTTTTTCCATCCGCCGTGATGTAGACGGAAACACGAATCACAGGATGGTTATTTCTTTCTATGGCTTCTTTCACTTCGGCAGACACCTTCTTCATCGGACGGTCGGACGGAGCAGCAGGTGTGGAAACCATCATGGAAAGGAAGCGTACAGGAATGGATACGGCAGCGCTCACCGGCTTGTCTCCCAGTTTGGCAGGGTTGAAGCGCCAGCCTTCTACGCATCTCATGGCATATTCGTCAAGAACGACGGATCCTGCGCTTTGGGTGACAACGGCATCGGCGGGGATCCCGTCTTCCGTGACGGTCATCCGGATGACTGTGGCGGAAGAATGAGGAAGGGATTCCATGGCGGCATGGACGGCACCGCTCTGAGGAAGCATGGGATTGCTTTTCAGACTTGGCTTTGTCTGCATTTCTTCTGTGAGTGGAACGCCGTTCTTGTCAAGGAAATATCCTCCCTGCGGAACCGCTGCCTGGGAAATGCCGGAAGAAAGAAGGAGTGCTGCGGATAATGAGATTAATATTCTTTTCATAGTGACCTCGTTTTCTTTAAAATAAAGTACATTTACATTTTAATGGATGGAGCGGAAAAAAGAAAGTTAACCACGGCAGAAAAAATGAAACGGAGAAAGGACGTTTTTCCTTCCAAAAAAGTATCTTTAGATGATTAAAGCAGTGAATTATGATACAATATACATAAATATAAAACGGTTATTTTTTATTTTTCAGCAGTGTTTCTGTGAATTTTTGGGGTTTACGGAAATTTTTGCAGTTCCCTCTTTATGTATTGGAAATGCGGAGAACTGTTTTCGTATTTCTTTGGTCGTGTTTTTATTTGGAATCAGGTTTTGCGGGATTGAGGGAGGATAGATGACGGAGATAGAAATGTTTCGCGGCGCGATGATCGGCGGCGCCTGCGGAGATGCTCTGGGGTACCCTTTGCAGGAGCTTTCTGTCTGTCGTATTCAGCACAAGTACGGGCCCTTTGGCCTGCGTACGCTTGTGCGGAACGGGCAGTGCGGAAATCTGGCGCCGGTGACGGGAAATACGCAGATGGAACTGGCCACGGTAGACGGACTTCTGTGGACAGATGCAAAGAAATTGGAAGAAGCAGAAGGGCTGTACCGCGGCTATATGCGCTGGTTTTACAGCCAGACGGGGGAGGAACCGCGGCGCGGGCAGCGTACGTGGATGAGACGGCAGCCTCATGAACGGGAGATCTGCCTTGTGCGGGAAAAGTTCATGCATGCCCGCCGTAAACCGGAAGAAGGTCTTTTGAATGCGTTTTCCGGGGAAACGATGGGGACAACGAAAAATAAGGTAAATGAAAGCAAAGGCGGCGGCGCGCTGACAAGAGTGGTACCTATCGGGCTCCTTTATGCCGGCGACAGTAAGACAGCTTTTAATGCCGGCGTAAGGGCGGCGGCTTTTTCCCACTCGACTCCTGTCGCCTACTATGCGGCAGGGGCGGTATCGGCACTGATTGCCTGCCTTGCTGACGGAATGACGCTTCCCAAGGCTATTGAACGGATTCACGGGCTTTTGAATAAAACCCATCGGACCGACAGCATTACCACGCTTCTTTCTGCGGCGCAGCAGCAGGCTAACGACCAGCCTGCCGGAAAGGGGAATGTCTGGGCATACATCGACAGTATCCATTCTCTGGGAAGCGGCGATCAGGCAGATGAAGCTCTGGCGATAGCCGTATATGCTGCCCTTGCTGTGGATGATCCTGTAGATGCGATCATCGCCGCGGCGAACCATAATGGAAACAGCCCGATTACGGCAGCGCTGACAGGAGCCATAGAAGGTGTCCGCTTTGGCGCAGATTTTCTTCCGAATTACTGGAAGGATCTGGTGGAAGGGGAAGAAATCATTGCCGGTCTGGCGGATAAACTGTACCACCTGTATGAAAAACGCCTGAGAAGAGAAAAGGCAAAACAGAAAACAAAAGTTAAAACGGCCGGATCTGAAAAAGGGAAAATAAAATCCGGAAAACTGGCAGAGGAAAAGCCCGCGGAAGAAAAGCCGAAAAGAAAGCGCACAGGAAAAACGGAAGCGGCCGGTGTGAAAGAAGCGGAAGAAACGGTAAATCGGAAGGCCAAAAGATCACGAAAGGCGAAAACCGCAAAAGCATAAAAATAGAAAAGGGAAGAAAGAGAACATTCCTGCTGCCGGCAGCGAGTGTTTTTCTTTTATGGCAGATAAGAGTTTCCTTTGCGGGGGCTCTTTTTTGACGGGCAAATTTCTTTTCCTTGTTATTTCTTCTTCCATCCCTTATACTTCTTTCATGGTTTAATGAAAGGGGACTGTAATGAAGAGGATTTTTATTTCTCTTTTCTTTTTTGCTTTTATGTGGACCGCTGCCGGGGCGGATGCTTCTCCGGAACTGCTTTTTGTCCGCTGGCCGGCGAATCCGGACGCGGTGTGGTATTCTTTCCGCATCGTGCCTGTAACACAGCATTTCGGACGGAAAGAAATGCGCCCGCCGATTTATGAAGACGGCCATGTTTTCCGTGACAGTGTGATGATTGAAAAAGAAATTACAGACAGCTATGACGGACCGGGGATCCTCTGCTGCCAGGTGAAAGCCATCGGTCTGGACGGGCAGAGCATTTCCGCCTATTCGGCACCTGTGCCGATGGAAAAGGCCGCGCAGGAAATGGAACGGTACGCGCCGAAGATCCGCGTGAAATACCATGAGCAGAACGGTACGGTTCTTCTTTATCCGGCCTATTCTTTTGTGAAAATTCCCCACGCGGTTTCTTATGAAGTGGAAATCACTGATGAAGAACCGGAAAATCCTGACGGCTGTGAACCGTCTGTCCATCGCATTTCGCAGGGGATTGTTACAATCCCCGAACTTTTTGACGAGCTGCCACGGCAGGGAACGGTCTGGTGGCGTGTCCGCGGTCTTGATGAAAATGGCGGGCCTGTAGGTGTATGGAGCGAAGCGGAAAAGATCGTGAATGATCCCGCGGAAAACTGGGAAACCGGCATTCTTGGAGACAGTATCAGCCACGGCGGCGGGCGGATGTCTTACAGTCCGGCGGATTGGCCTTACAATTATGCGTACTATCTTGATTTTCCTACGATGAATATGTCCCGGAGCGGTGATAAAACGGAGGACCTTCTCCGGCGGTTCGATGCGGATGTCCTCCCTTTCCATGTACGGTACCTTCTCATTATGGGCGGAACAAACAATCTGCGCTGCGGGGGAACGGCGGAAGAGGTCATTTCTGACCTGGAAGCTCTTCAGGAAAAATGCAGGGCTAACGACATCGAGCCTGTCCTGCTTACCATTCCCCCGATCGCCCCGGATCGGATTTGGAAATATTACCAGCAGCCGACGGCAGAAAACTGGAAAGCGGAATTTGACAAAGTGAACGGCTGGATACGGACGCAGACCCATATCGATACAGCAGCGCCCTTTGCCATGTATGAAGACATGCCGGAAAATCTTGCGGCGGACGGCCTTCATCCCGACAAAGAAGCAAAAGAAAAAATGGGGAAAATAATCAATGAAAAATTTCCTGAAATAAGAAAAAAGATCTCTGACACGAAAATACAAAAATAAAATAAAAGAAAGACTCCGAAAAGAGTCTTTTTCTTATGAAAGGAAACAAACGGATAGCCGGATTCTATCATCTGTAAGCGGATAGTTTTTTCGTCTTTTGATAAAAGCGGCACTCACGGTAAGCTGTCATCGAAGTAACAGATTCTTCACTCCGTGTCATCGTTCCGCTTTCCTGTTTTCTTATACGGCATGCTTGCCTCCATTCAGAATGACAGGAAACGGTAAGACGTCATTTAGAGTATCAATGAAAGGCCTGTAACCCGTGGTGAGGAAGACCGTAAGGCGTCATAATGAGAGAAAACGTTAATCGTCATCCTGAACAAATGTGAAGGATCTGTTACCGTGGTGGGGAAAGCGGTAAGAAGATAAAAGTTATCAGCTGTGAGCTGTGAGCTGTCAGCTGTCAGCTGTCAGCTAAAAGTGCTGAATGACACCGAACGATAAGACGTTATCCAGAGTGGCAGCGAAGGATCTGTTATGCAAATGAAGGAAAAGGAAACCATACTGTTTAGCACATACTGCATATTATCTGTCTCTTATACACATCTCCGAGCCCACGAGACACTGAGCGATC
>ERZ1026941.252-NODE-252-length-23089-cov-6.119997_pt1 | contig 23089 bp, 18 predicted proteins | sample MGYA00519305_ERZ1026941 | MGnify/ENA primary metagenome ERZ1026941 (study PRJEB26926, sample SAMN06164614) | human gut metagenome | biome: ENVO:00009003; feature: ENVO:2100002; material: ENVO:00002003 | host: Homo sapiens | place: USA | collected 2012 ...
AAGGAGTCGTCGGCAGCGTCAGATGTGTATAAGAGACAGACTACAAGGAGAGCGGGGCCACGCACGCCGAGAAATCGGTGAATTTCGGCGGCCGCGTGAACTACGCCTTCGCCGACAAGTACGTGGCGGAGTACAGCGGCGCCTATATCGGTTCGACCTTCCTGTCGCGCGGCAACCGTTGGGGCTACGCGCAGGGCGGAGGTCTGGGGTGGATCGTCTCCGAGGAGGAGTTCCTGCGCCTCGTCGCCGAAGGCCCCTCGGCCGCGGACGACGACATGCCCCGCCCGGCGGACGGCAATGCAGCCGGCTCCGCGCCGGAAGACGGCGGAGGAACGGCCCCGGACACGAGCGGCGAATCCGCACCCGGAAATTCTCCGGCAGCCGGCCCCGCACCGGAGGACGGGAAGGACGCGACCCGACCCGGAACCGTCCCGGCAGATAGCGGCGAAACCGCCGCCACGGAGGACAATGCCGGAAAGACTCCGGCCGCGACCCGGCAGGGCGAACTGTTTTAGAAACCGAAAAAACGAGAATACCATGCAAGAATCCAAACTCTCCGGCGTGGGGGCCGCGATGATCACCCCCTTCACCCCCGACGGCCGCGTGGACTACGAAGCGCTGGCCCGCATGATCGACTACGTGATCGACGGCGGCGTGGACTACATCGTCGCACTCGGCACCACGGCCGAGACCCCCACGCTCTACATGCCCGAACGCGCCGTGATCGCCATGTTCATCACCAACCAGATCGCAGGCCGCGTGCCGCTGGTGATGGGCTGCGGCGGCAACTCCACCTCGGAGGTGCTGGACCAGCTGCGCGAATTCGACCTGCGGGGCGCCGACGCCATTTTGAGCGTGACGCCCTATTACAACAAACCTTCGCAGGAGGGTCTCTATCAGCATTTCCGCACCGTCTCGGAGCATTCGCCCCTGCCGGTGATCCTCTACAACATCCCGGGCCGCTCGGGCGTCAACATGACCGCCGAGACCACGCTCCGCTGCGCCGCCGACTTCCGCAACGTCATCGGCATCAAGGAGGCGTCGGGCGACATCGGGCAGATGCAGCGCATCCTGGACAACCGTCCCGAGGGATTTCTCGTGCTGTCGGGCGACGACGGCATGGCCATCGAGCTGATGCGCCGCGGAGGCGACGGCGTGATCTCCGTGGCGGCGAACGCCTTCCCGCAGCGGTTCATGGAGTGCGTGAACCATGCCAAGGCGGGCGACTTCGACGCGGCGGAAAAGGCTTATGCCGCGCTGGACGAAGCCGTGCACACGCTCTTCGAGGAGGGCAACCCCGTGGGCGTGAAGTGCGCCCTCTCGGTGATGGGACGCATCGGCGACACGATGCGCCTGCCGCTGGTCGCCGGATCGGGAAAACTCCGCGCGAAGTTCGAAGAGCTGATCGCCAGATACGATTTGCGCTGATTTTGCGTTTGTACCGGAAACGACCGCTATGAAACGATTGCTGCTTCTCTCACTGCTGGTTCCGGCGCTGGCCGCCGCCGGAGTCCCCGACGAGGACATGATCCTCGACCGGACGATGGACGCCCAGTCCGCGTTCTACTACCCCGCGCTGATGATGCGCTACAACGCGGGCGACGAGACGCTGACCGACGAGGATTACCACTACCTCTACTACGGATACGCCTACCGCGACGAATACAAGCCGCTGGCCGTAAACCCCGATCTGGACAAAATGCTGATGCTGGCCTCGGGCATCGACCCCGACAAACCCGACAGGGCCACGCTGGAAACGATGGTCTCGGTGGGAAACGACGCCCTGAAACGCGATCCGTTCAGCCCCAAAATCCTCAACCTCATGTCGTTCGCCTACGGTGCGCTGGGCGACAAGGAGCAGGAAAAAGCCTGGTCGGACCGCATGAACGGCGTCATCCGCACGATCCTCGGCTCGGGCGACGGATTCACGCAGAAGACCCCGCGCCATGTGCTGATGTTCGACCACGCGCTCGACGTGCTGGCCGCCGAAGGGCTTTCGTTCGGCAAGGCGCGCATCGTCAGCCGCACGGTGGAGTTCGTGCCGCTGGTCGTTCCCTATGTGGTCGAGGGCAAGAAGCGCAAGGGATTCTATTTCGATTTCAGCCGCGTCTACTGGAACAAACCCGAGGGTTACACCTACCAGCGCGACCGCACGTGGCAGTTCAACAACCTCAAACCCCGCACCTATAAATGATCCGCATTCTCCGGCATACGCTCTGCCTCGCCCTGCTGCTGACGCTCGCGGCCTGCGAAAAAGACCGCGAGCCGCGAATCGAGGTCTCGACGGGAGAGATTCACCTCCCGGGCGACGCTTCGTCCGGAACGACGTTCACCGTGTCGGCCGAAGAACCGTGGACGCTGTCGTATACCGGCGAGGGATTCGCCGTGACGCCGGACGGCGGCGCCCGCGGGGAGACGACGGTCACGGTGACCGCCTCCGAACCCAACTCCGCCAAGGCGCGCCGGAAGCTGGGCACGATAACCGTCCGCCACCCCGCCAACAAGGACGGCTATCCGGTCGAGGTCTACCAACGGCCCGCCGTGGCGACGCAGACCCTTCTGCTGTACATGCCCGGGTTAAGCCTGATCAACTATTACGAGCGCAACATCGAGGGCGTCAGTGCGGCCGTGACGAACCAAATCCCGGGCGACGGGCGCATTCTGGTCTGCTACCAGCCCGAGAAGCATTCGTCGGCCGTCCTGCAGGAGATCCGTTACGACCCGGCGACGGAACGGTGCGAACGAACGACGCTCAAAACCTACGACGGCTTCAACGCCGGAAACCCCGAAAAGGTGCGGCAGCTGTTCGCCGATGCCGCGGAGCTGGCTCCGGCCCAAAACTACGGGCTGATCATCGGCTGCCACGGCAAGGCGTGGATTCCGGTCGCCAGCGGCTCGCTCTCCTACCCGATGCGGCGTTCCGCCGAGGACGACCTATGGGCCGCGCCCCCGGGGGCCAAGCAGACCCGTTCGTTCGGCGACAAGGGCTACGAGCTGAACATCACGGAGCTGAAGGAGGCGCTCGAAGCGCAGCAGTTCCGTTTCGACTACCTGATCTTCGACGACTGCTTCATGGCCAACATCGAAACGCTCTACGACCTGCGTTCGGTCATCGGCTACATCGTGGCGTCGCCCTGCGAGGTCATGGGCGACGGATTCCCCTACGACCGGATCGTCCCCCACCTGTTCGAAACGGGACCGGTCGCGGACCGGCTCGCGGAAACCTGCCGGGAGTTCTGGAACCTCTACGAAAACGAATACCAGAACACGACCTGGAAAGAGCAGTCGGGCTGCATCTCACTGGCCGTCACGTCGCAGCTGGACGCGCTGGCGGAGGTGATGCGCCGCATCAACGAAAAAGGCAAACAGCCGTTCGAACTCTCGCAGCTCCAGTACTACGAGGGACTGATGACACACCTTTTCTACGACTTGGGGCATTACGTCGAATTGAGCTGCGGCGACCCGGCGCTCGTCAAGGAATTCACGACGCAACTCGACCGGGCATTTCCCCCCGAAAGCCGTCTGTGCACGAAGCAGTTCTATTCCCAATACAACAACGGGTCGAACCCCGTGCATTTCTATACGGGCGTCTCCGTGAGCGAGCCTTCGACGAAGTACGTCGCCGAAAACCGAATGACGAACTGGTATCGGGACACGCATTAAATGAAATGAAAAGAGCGATTCTCACGAATCGCTCTTTTCATTTATGCATACAGCCCGGACTTTCTATTCATACTGCCCGGACTTCAGCCGCTCCACCTCCTCGCGGGTCAGGAACCGCCACGCTCCGCGCTTGAGGTTCTTCTTCGTGAGACCCGCATAGTAAACGCGGTCGAGTTTGGTCACGGTGTACCCCAGGAACTCGAAAATACGGCGCACGATGCGGTTGCGGCCCGAGTGGATCTCGATGCCCACCTCCTGCTTGTTCTCCTTGACGTAGGAAATCTCGTCGGCGAAGATCTCGCCGTCTTCGAGCGTGACGCCCTCGGCGATGCGGTCCATGTCGGCGCGCGTCAGGGGTTTGTCGAGCGTCACCTGGTAGATTTTCTTCTTCTTGTAGGAAGGGTGCGTCAACTGCTTCGTAAGGTCGCCGTCGTTGGTGAACAACAGCAGCCCGAGGCTGTTCTTGTCGAGGCGTCCCACCGGGTAGATGCGCTCCGTGCAGGCGCCCGAGACCAGCTCCATGACCGTCTTTCCGGCATGGGGATCGTCGAGCGAAGTGACGTAGCCCTTGGGCTTGTTCAGCACCAGGTAGACCTTCTTCTCGCCCTGCACCGGCTCGTCGTTGAACCGCACTTCGTCGGTCGGCAGCACCTTGGTCCCCAGTTCGGTGACAATTTTGCCGTTGACCGAAACGACGCCCGCCGTGATGAAATCGTCGGCCTCGCGGCGCGAGCAGATGCCCGACTGGGCGATGAAGCGGTTCAGGCGCATCTCGCCCGTCTGCTTCTCGGGATTGAATTTCGGATACGACGCCGGTTTGTCGTCGTGTTTCTTATAGGCAGGTTTAAACGGTTTGTCGACGAACTTCCGGTCGCCGAATTTCTTATCCCCGAATTTTTTCTCGCCGAACTTCTTCTCGCCGTAGGGCTTGTCGCCGAACTTCTTGGGTCCGAATTTCTTCTCGCCGTAGGCCGGCTTGTCGCCGTAACTGCGGCGCGGACGCTCCTCGTCGCTGCGGTGACGGTCACCGTCGTAGCGGGGTTTGTCTCCGAAGGAACGCCGCGGACGGTCGTCGTCCTGACGCTGACGGTCGTCATACGAACGCGGCTTATCGTCGTACTGACGCGGACGGTCGCCATAGGGACGCGGGCGGTCGTCATACGAACGGCGCGGGCGGTCGCCCTCCCCGCGGGATTTGTCGCCGTAGTGCGGCTTCTCGAAGACCGGACGGTTGTCGGCCGTGAAATGGGGGTTATACGAAGCCCGGCGTTCGGGCCTGTTTTCAAAGAAGGGTTGCTCCGAATCGGCGGCATCACGCTGCAAACGCGGGCGACGCTCGACACGCTCCGCCGTAGCCACTACGGTGCGCTTGCGTTTGTCGCGTCCGAAGCGTTCGAGCACCGGGGTCGAGTCGTTTTTAGGATCTTTCATTTTCTATTCGTCTAATAAATTATCGGGGGCAGGGACCGGAACGTGCCGACCGGGTTCACGCGCGTGATACCGGACGCAGCCCGTCCGAGCCGGTTTCCACCCGGCAAAGGTAATCCATTTTTCCGGATTATAACACATAACGTGCCCGATTTCAACCGTTTTGGGAATAATTGCGCCGGAAGGCGACAAAACGCCTGCTTTTGCCGTATCTTTGCCGAAAAATAACTCCCCGACGACCGGCGGCATTCCGGCAGAAGCCCCGCGCCGCCCGGCATCGGCTGCGACACCCGATCCTGCGTTATGAACATGAACCGCGAAATACTGCGCATCGCGCTCCCCAATATCGTCTCGAACATCACCGTGCCGCTCATGGGCATCGTATCGACCGCCATCGCCGGACACTGGGGAGCCGACTCCGCCGCCACGATCGGCGCGCTGGCCATCGGCGTCTCGATCTTCAACTTCATCTACTGGAACTGCTCGTTCGTGCGCATGGGAACCAGCGGGCTGACGGCCCAGGCGTTCGGCGCGGGCGACTTCCGCGAGTGCACCAACATGCTGGCCCGCGCGCTGTCGGTGTCGGCGGTGATGGGTGTGCTGATGATCCTGCTCCAATACCCCGTGGGAGAACTGGCCCTCTGGGCCATGAACGGCAGCGAAATGACCCGCGACTACTTCTACGCCCGCATCTGGGCCGTGCCGGCGGGCATCGTGCTCTTCGGGTTCAACGGCTGGTTCACGGGGATGCAGAACGCCATATTCCCCATGCTGACGGCCGTCACGGTCAACATCGTGCACATCCTTTGCAGCCTCTGGTTCGCCTTCGGGATGGATATGGGCATCGTGGGCATCGCCTACGCCTCGGTGATCGCCCAATGGACCGGCGTGGCGCTCTCGGCGCTGCTGCTCGCCGCCAAATACCGTCCGATCCTCACCGGGATCGACTGGTCGGAGGTGCTGGACCTCAAACCGCTGAAGACGTTCTTCATCATCAACCGCGACATCATCCTGCGCACGTTCTGCATCGTCGCGGTCTACACCTTCTTCACCGGGGCGTCGGCACGCATGGACGACCCCGCGCTGCTGGCCGTGAACACCCTGCTGCTGCAACTCTTCACGCTCTTTTCCTACATGAACGACGGCTTCGCCTACGCCGCCGAGGCGCTCACGGGACGCTTCATCGGGGCGCGCGACAGCGTGTCGCTGCGCGACTGCCTGCGGAGGTGCATCGCCTGGGGAACGCTCGTATCGGTGGTCTTCGTGGGGATTTATCTCGTCTGGTGGCGCGACCTGGTGGGCGTGTTCGTAGATCACTCGGCACCCAACGCCGGGGTGATCGAGGAGCTGGCGGGACGCTACATCGTCTGGATCATCCTCATCCCGATCGCCTCGGCCATGCCCTTCATCATGGACGGCATCATGGTCGGAGCCACCGAAACGCGCGTCATGCGCGACTCGATGTTCTGGGCCACGGCGGCCTATTTCGCCATTTACTACGCCTGCTACCCGCTGATCGGCAACAATGCCCTATGGCTGGCCTTCACGCTCTACATGTTCCTGCGCGGAGTGATCCAGTTCTTTATGACCCGCCGGCTGAAAACCATCTACGACAAGATCGCATAGGACCCGGACAACCGCCAGTCGCGCCACCCCTCGGGACGGATCGCCGCGGGAAATTCGCACTCCAGCCACACGGTGCGGGCCGTCGATTTCCACGGACGCCCGAGGTAAACCCGCGTCACCCCTTCGGCCGCCGTCACACGGCAGCAGGAGAAGACGAATCCGTATTCGTTGCGCTCGGTGGTCGAAGCGGCCGTGATGAAACTGTCGGCCTTGCAATGGATCGTCGAACACTCGAACAGCACGATCGAAGGGCCGAAAATGAAGTCGGTGGTTCCCTCGATATAACAATTCTCGACATGTACGCGCGAAACGTAGCCGCGAGCAAAGAAGGTGTCCTGATCGCCGATGAGCGCACAATGATACAGATGGATGCGGTCACCGCGGGTTTCGAGCGCCACGGCCTGCCCTACCCTTCCGGCATCGTTCTCGACGGTCAGGCAATCCAGATAGACATCGTCGGCCTGAACGGACATCGTATAACTGTCGTAGGTGGTCAGCTCGCGGCCGTCGACGACTTTGCCGGCATAGTCGCCCCAGACGATGCGGGTTTCAGCCATTTCATCGCCCAGAATCCGGACCTTGTCCTTATAGACGTCGAGCGTCACCTTCTCGCGATAGACGCCGGGCATAATCCGCACCGTGCGCCACTCCGCAGGCTTCGACGGCAGGGCGTCGAAACACGCCTGAATGGTCCGGAAATTCCCGCCGCCGTTGCAGTCGACGGTATAGACCGTCTCTGCCGAGGCGACGAACGAGGACAGGAGAAGGATCGTTATGATTACAGCGGATTTCATCATAGGTTCGGTGAACGCAATTACACGCTACAACGTCACCCCCGTCTTGAAGATGGCGATCTCCTTGAAACCCGTCTCCTCGTGCTTGAGACGCTCGCCGCCGGCCGTGGCCAGCACCTTGCCGATGAAACGCTCCAGCACGGCCTGCGGCTCCTCGTCCTCGACCAGCGTGCCGGCGTTGAAGTCGATCCAGTTGGCCTTGAACTCCGCGAGCTGCGTGTTGGTCGAAATCTTCATCGTGGGCACGAACGACCCGAAAGGCGTGCCGCGTCCCGTGGTGAAGAGCACCAGCTGGCAGCCCGAGAGAGCCAGCGCCGAAGCGGCCACCAGGTCGTTGCCCGGAGCCTGCAAGAGGTTCAATCCCGGCTTCGTGACGGGCTGTGCGTAGGTCAGCACGTCGACGACGGGCTGCGCCCCGCCCTTCTGCACGCAGCCGAGCGATTTTTCCTCAAGGGTCGTGATGCCGCCCTTCTTGTTGCCCGGCGAGGGATTTTCATAAATCGGCTGGTCGAACCGGCGGAAATAGCGTTTGAAATCGTTGATCAGCGAGACCGTTCCGTCGAAAACCCGGCGGTCTGCGGCGCGGTCCATCAGGATCGTCTCGGCGCCGAACATCTCGGGAACCTCCGTCAGCACCGTCGTGCCGCCCTGCGCGATCAGCCAGTCGGAAAACAGCCCCACCAGCGGATTGGCCGTGATGCCCGAGAAACCGTCCGAGCCGCCGCACTTCAAGCCCACCTTGAGGTAAGCGAGCGGAAGCGGCTGACGCTTATCGGCTTTGGTCTTTTCCACCAGCCTGCAGCAGATTTCGAATCCCGCCTCGATCTCGTCCTCGACCTCCTGGGCGACGAGGAACTTCACCCGCTCGTCGTCCCATTGGCCGATCACCTCTTTCAGGGCCGACACCTGGTTGTTCTCGCACCCGAGGCCCAGCACCAGCACGGCGCCAGCATTGGGGTGACGCACCAGCGCAGCCAGCGCCCGCTGCGTATTGGCGTGGTCGTCGCCCAGCTGCGAACAGCCGTAATTGTGGGTGTAGACCCGCACGTCGTCGAGGTGCGAGCAGTCGCACTCGCGCTTCACGCGCTCCGCGATGGCCTGCGCCTGCCCGTTGACGCACCCCACCGAGGGCACGATCCACAACTCGTTGCGAATGCCCATCGTATCGTTCCCGCGCAGGTAACCCATCACCCGCACGTCGCGCTTCGGGCACCCGACATCGTAAACCTTGGGGGCATAGGTGTATTCGAGGTCGTCGCGGAGGTTGGTTTTCAGGTTGTGCGTGTGAATCCACCCGCCCTGCGGCACGTCCTGCGTGGCGTGACCGATGGGATAGCCGTACTTCACGACGTTCTCGCCCGCGGCGATGTCGCGCAGGGCGAACTTATGGCCGCGCGCAACGTCCTCGCGGAGCGTCACGGCGACGCCCTCGACATCGAGCGTCTCGCCCTCGTGCAGGTCGTCGGCCAGTGCGACGGCGACATTGTCCGCAGCGTTGATTTTCAGAAACCGTTTCATATCAATAAAATAAGCCGCATGTCCGGGTCCCGCAAAGCCCCCGCCGAGGCGGGGGTTCGGGGTGGGTCGGACTTGTGAACACGACCGGAGGCCGTGCCACGAACCGTCCGAAACGCCGCACCGGAACAGCTGACTGGTTACGCTCCTAAAAACTTCTTCAAGGCATCTTTCATGCCCAGCGTCTCGATGTCGCGGACATAGCCCGCAACGGTCCCGATGAAGCCCGGAACCTCCGAGAAATCGACGGTGAAGATGCCGCTCTCCTTCACGATCTTCGCGATCGTAGCCTCCATGTCGGCCGAATCCCAGTTGGCGCGGATGTAGTCCACGAACTCCCTCGTGTCGTCGGGTTCGAAACCGCTGTTCGGCCCGTAGAGGGTCATCAGCGCGGCGAACGTGAATGCTTCGCGTTCGGCCAGCCGCTGCGCCTTGAACCAGTTGTCGCGCACGGTCGGATAGTTGCGCGCCTCCCATTTCGAAAGCGAGTTGAGCGAAATGGACCGGAGCATGTGCTTGATGAAGGGGTTGTAGAAACGCTCCAGAATCCCGGCGGCGAACTTCTTCAGCTCGTCCCGGTCCTCGTCGATCATCGGGATCACCTCCTCGGCAACCATGTCGTTGACGAACCGCTCGATGTCGGGCGTATTGAAAGCGTCCATCACCGTCTCGCAGCCCATTTGCAGGGCGATGGGCACCATGCCCGTATGCGACCCGTTCAGGATGCGGACCTTCTTGTCGCGGAACTGCTTGATCGACGGCATGAAGATCACATGCAGCCCCGCCTTGTCCAGCGGCAGTTCCTTCATCACCTCCTTGTAGCCCGGGCCGCCGATGGCCCACAGGTGGTACAGCTCGGCCTTCACCACGAGGTTGTCGTCATAGCCGATCTCCTCCCTGATCTCGCCGATCTGCTCGCGCGGGAAGCCCGGGACGATGCGGTCCACGAGCGTGTCGCAGAAGTGGCAGCTGTTTTCGACCCAGTCGATGAAATCCTGCCCGAGCTTGTGGTATTCGGCGTGTCTGATGACGTATTCGTGGAGCGTCGAGCCGTTGTTCTCGATCAGCTCGCAGCAGATGATGCAAAGGCCCTTGGTCGGGTCGCCGTTGAAATGTTTGAACCGCTTGTACAGCAGCGCCGTCATCTTGGCGGGGTACGATTTCGGAGGACAGGCCGTCAGATCGTCGCCCTCCTCGTAGCGGATGCCCGCCTCGGTGGTGTTCGAAATGGTGATCTTCAGCTCCGGCGAGAGGAAATACGCCTCGTATTTCGCATAGTCCACATAGGGATTGAACGAATCCATGATGCTCTTCACCAGCCGCACGTCCTTCTTGGGCCGTTTGTTCTCGATGCCCTCCAGATAGACGTGGTACATGTTGTCCTGCCGGTGCATCAGGTCGATCATCCCCAGCACCTTGCGCTCGGGGTCGATGATCGGCTGGCAAACGGCCACGCCTGCATCCATGACGCCCTTCTCGTTGGCGATGTCGATCTGCCAGTCCACGAAGGCTCTCAAGAAGTTGCCTTCGCCGAATTGCAGGATGCGAACGGGACGGCCGACCGTTTCGACGGTCGACTTGTTCAGTTGCTTGATCATTGTATGTCCGGTTTTTAAGTTAATCCAATACAATCGGTTTGTATTTCGGAACCAGCGTCTTCATCACGATCCAGCCGATGAGGTAAGCCACGGCGCAGATGCAGAAGACGACGAAATATCCGGCGGGCTTACCCTCGAAACCCATGAACTGCATCGCCGTTTCGTCGGCATATACGAACAGCCAGCCGGCGAACCATTGCAGGATCATCGAGCCTACGCCGCCGGCCATGCCGCCGATGCCCGTCACGGTGGCGATCGCCGACTTGGGGAACATGTCGCCGATGGTCGAGAAGATATTGGCCGACCACGACTGGTGCGCCGCGCCGCCCAGACCGATCAGGATGATCGGGAACCACGGCGAGATCGTGCCCATGGGCTGCGCCAGCAGCACCAGCAGCGGAATGAACGCGAAGATCAGCATGGCGCGCATGCGTGCCGCATAGGGGTTCAGCCCCGTCTTGTTGATGATGATCGTCGGAAGCTTGCCGCCGTAGATCGACAGCATCGTGATGGCATAAAGCGTGAAGATCAGCGCCACGCCCAGCCCTTCGGACATCTTGATCCCGAACTGCGAATTGAGGTACGAGGGGGTCCAGAAGAGGAAGAACCACCACACGCCGTCGGTCATAAACTTGCCGAAGGCGAAGGCCCACGTCTGTTTGAACGAGAGCGTTCTCCAGAACGAGATCTTCTCGCCCTCCTGCTCCTTGCCGACCGTCTCGCCGTCGACCACTTCGTGCTGATCCTGCTCGATATACTCCAGCTCGGCGGCATTCACCTTCGGATGGTCCGAGGGTTTCTTGTACATGAAGACCCAGAAGCCCATCCAGACGAAGCCCAGGGCGCCGATCACGATGAAGGCCATCTCCCAGCCCCAGGCCTTCGCCAGCAGCGGAATGGTCAGCGGGGCGAACAGCGCGCCGATCGAAGCGCCGGCATTGAAGATCGAGGTGGCGTAGGCGCGGTCCTTCTTGGGGAAGTACTCGGCGGTCACCTTGATGGCTGCCGGGAAGTTGCCCGCCTCGCCCAGGGCGAGGATGCAGCGCGCGGCGATGAAGAAATACATGCTGACCATGGCGATGGTCGCGGCCAGGGCCGACCCGGCCTCGACGGCGCGCAGCGCGGCGGCGTCGGGAAGCCCCACCCATGCCTCGGTGGCGATGCCGCAGAGGGCGTGCATGCAGGCTCCCATCGACCAGACGCCGATGGCCCACAGATAACCTTTCTTGGTGCCCATCCAGTCGATGAAACGGCCCGCGAAGAGCATGCAGACGGCATAGACGATCGAGAAGATCGAAGTGATCAGCCCGTAGTGGTACTCGTTCCAGTGGAATTCGGGCTTGATGAACTCGTCCCACGTCAGCGAGAGCACCTGACGGTCGAGGTAGTTAACAGTCGTTGCGAAGAAGAGCATCGCACAGATGACCCAGCGATACTGCGTCATCTTCCCAGCGAGAGTCGATTTGTTGTTTGTCATTATGGGGTTTAATTAAGTAGTGTTCAGGAATTGGTGAGCCGCAGAAACGGCGTCCGGCGGCGGAGCGGGGCCGCCGCCGAACTACCGAACTTACGGAATCGGTTTTAACGCACCCGGGCGATCACGTCCAGAGCGAAACGGCATTTTTCGGTGATCGCCGCCCAGTCCTTCGCGGCGACGACCTCTTTCGGGAAGAGCTGCGAGCCCATGCCCACGCAATAAACGCCGGCCTTGAACCACGCCGTGAGGTTCTCCTCGGTGGGTTCCACCGCTCCGGTGGCCATGATGTTCGACCACGGCAGCGGGGCCTTGACGTTCTTGACGAACGACGGACCGCCCACGTTGCCCGCGGGGAAGACCTTCGTCAGATCGCAGCCCAGTTCCTGCGCCGTGCCGATCTCCGTCACCGAACCGCAGCCGGGGGTGTAGGGAACCAGATGGCGGTTGCAGACCCTGGCCACCTCGGCGTTCAGGTAGGGACCCACGACGAAGTTGGCGCCGTACTGCATGTACATCGCGGCCGTCGGGGCGTCGACCACCGAACCGATGCCCAGGATCATCTCCGGGCACTCCGCGGCGGCGAATTTCACCAGACGGATGAACACCTCCGAAGCGAAATCGCCGCGGTTGGTGAACTCGAAAGCGCGCACGCCGCCTTCGTAGCAGGCTTTCACGACCTGCTCGGCCACGTCGGCGTCGGCATGATAGAATACGGGAACCATGCCGGTCTTACCGATGGCCTCCAGAACTTGCATTTTATTGAAGCGAGCCATAATTTTTAATTCTTAATTTTTCATTTTTAATTATCTCTGCACCCGGCCGCTGGCATTCCCTCCGGCCAACGACTCGACCTCCTCGGCCGATACGAGGTTGAAGTCGCCGTTGATCGTGTGCTTCAGGGCCGATGCCGCCACGGCGAACTCCAGGGCCTCGCCCTGCGTCGGCTTGGTCAGCAGGCCGTGGATCACGCCGCCCGAGAACGAGTCGCCGCCGCCCACGCGGTCGATGATCGGGTCGATGTCGTAACGCTTCGACTCGTAGAACTCCTCTCCGTTGTAGATCATGGCTTTCCAGCCGTTGTGCGTCGCCGAGAACGACTCGCGCAGGGTCGAGATCACATACTTGAACCCGAACGTCGCGGCCATCTGGCGGAAGATGCCCTTGTAGCCCTCGGCGTTGGTCTCGCCGCCCTCGACATCGGCGTCGGGCTTGAACCCGAGGCACAGCTCGGCGTCCTCCTCGTTGCCGATGCAGACATCGACATACTGCATCAGGGGCTTCATAATCGACTGCGCCTTCTCCTTGGTCCAGAGCTTCTTGCGGAAGTTCAGGTCCACCGACACCGTCACGCCGTGACGCCTGGCGGCCTCGCAGGCCAGACGGGTCAGTTCGGCGGCCTTGTCCGAAATCGCGGGCGTGATGCCCGACCAGTGGAACCAGTCGGCGCCCTCCATGATGGCGTCGAAGTCGAAATCCTGCGGATCGGCCTCGGCGATCGACGAATGCGCACGGTCGTAGATCACCTTCGAGGGACGCATCGAGGCCCCGGTTTCGAGGTAGTAGATGCCCACGCGGTCGCCGCCGCGGGCGATGAAATCGGTCCTCACGCCGTATTTGCGCAGCGCATTGACCGCCGACTGGCCGATCTCGTGCTTCGGGAGTTTCGAGACGAAGTAAGCCTCGTGGCCGTAGTTGGCGCACGAAACGGCCACGTTGGCCTCGCCGCCGCCATAGACGACGTCGAACGAATCGGACTGAACGAAGCGCGTGTTTCCGGGCGTCGAAAGACGCAGCATGATTTCACCTAATGTTACGATTTTCATGGTATTATGACAGCTTAAAATTTGAAATAGTCCTTGGCGTTGCGGTAGCAGATGCCCTCGATGATCTCCCGGCCGATGAAGTCGATCTCCGAGGCGGGCAGCAGGCCCTGCTCGATGTCGTTGCCGACGAGGTTGCACAGCGTGCGGCGGAAATACTCGTGGCGCGGGTACGAAAGGAACGACCGCGAGTCGGTCAGCATGCCCACGAAGCGGCTCAACAGACCCAGCGTCGAGAGGGCGTTCATCTGTTTCTCCATGCCGTCCTTCTGGTCGAGGAACCACCACCCCGATCCGAACTGGATCTTCCCGGCGCCGTAGCGGCCGTCCTGGAAATTGCCGATCATCGTGGCCACCAGCTCGTTGTCGCGCGGATTGAGGTTGTAGATGATGGTCTTCGCAAGGCGGTCGTTGCGGTCGAGCATGTCGAAGAATTTCGACATCTGCCTGCCGACCGTGAAGTCGCCGATCGAGTCGAAGCCCGTATCGGGACCCAGCCGGCCGAACATGCGGCTGTTGTTGTTGCGGATGGCGCCGTAATGGAACTGCTGGGTCCAGCCGGCCTCATGGTCCATCGTGGCGAACTCGACCAACATGGCGGTCTTGAACTTGCGGATCTCCTCGGGCGTCAACGTCTGCCCGCCGTATACCTTATTAAAAATAGCGTCGATCTCGGCCTGCGTATAATCCTCGGCATAGAACTCCTCGATGCCGTGGTCCGAAAGGCGGCAGCCGACCGACCCGAAGAACTCGTGACGCACGCGCAGCGCGTCGATCACATCGGCGAACTTCGTGATCGCGACGCCCGAAACCTCCGAAAGCTTCTCCATATAAGCGCGGAAATCGGCCGGAACCTCCACGGCCATCGCCTTGTCGGGACGCCACGTGGGGAGCATCTTCGTCGCAAAACCGACCTCGCGGACCTTGATGTGGTGTTCGAGCGAATCCACGGGATCGTCCGTCGTGCAGACCGCCTCGACGTTGTAGCGGCGCATCAGGCCGCGGGCGTGGTATTCGGGACGCTGCAACAGCGCCGTGCAATGGTCGTAGATTTCGCGGGCCGAAGCGGGGTTGAGCAGTTTCGTCACCCCGAAGGCGGTCTTCAATTCGAGGTGGGTCCAGTGGTAGAGCGGGTTGCGCATCGTATAGGGAACCGTCTCGGCCCACTTCTCGAACTTCTCCCAATCGGTCGTATCCTTGCCCGTGCAATACTTCTCATCGACCCCGTTGGTGCGCATGGCGCGCCATTTGTAGTGGTCGCCTTCGAGCCAGATCTTCGACAGGTTGTCGAAACGGTGATCCGAAGCCACGTACTCGGGAATCAGGTGGCAATGGTAGTCGATGATCGGCATCTTGGCCGCATGGTCGTGGTAAAGACGCTGCGCAGTCTCGGTCTGCAACAGGAAGTTGTCGTCGTTGAACTGTTTCATAAAAAATAAAAGCTATCGCGGTTAAATTTCTATACGTATCAGGCTCTTTTTCATAACGTAAAATTAGTAACTTTCCGCCACTCGGAATATGAAAAATTACCGAATTAAATAGAATATTTGCCGTTTTGGTTGACCAATATACGGAAAAATTGTAAATTTGCCTACAAACAACGGAAAAACTTCAATTCTAATTTTATGAAAAAACCGATTATGTGGGTTGCAGCCCTCCTGACGGCCTCCTGCACACCCGCTTTGAAGGTCGAAGTCGCCAACACGACCCCGACCGAACGCGATGACGAAACCGTCGAAATCGCCTGGTCCGAAGTCGCCGCGCTCAAAGGTGTGACGCCGGACAACATCGTCGTCCTGAACGACGACAACGAGCAGATCCCCTCGCAGGTCCTCTTCCGCGGCGGAACGGAGCCGCAGGCGCTGATCTTCCAGACCGACGCCGACCCGATGGAAAGCAAGCGGTTCAAACTGGTCACAGGCCAGCGCGAGAACTACCCCGCCGAGGCGTTCGGCCGCACGGTTCCCGAACGTTACGACGACTACGCCTGGGAGAACAACAAGGTGGCCTACCGCCTCTACGGCCCGGCGCTCGAAACCTCTCCCGAGAAACTCGTCACTCCGGGCATCGACGTATGGGTGAAGTGCACCGACAAACTGGTGATCGACGAGTGGTACGCCCGGGGCAACTACCACCACAACTACGGCGACGGCATGGACTGCTACAAGGTGGGCGTGACACTCGGTTCGGGCGCATCGCTGCCCTTCGCCGGCGGTAAATTCTGGATGATGGGACACAACTACGCCACGGCCCGGACGCTCGACAACGGCCCGATCCGCACTTCGGTCGAATTGACCTACGCCCCGTTCGATGTCGACGGCACGCCCGTGACGCTCACCAAGATCATCTCGCTCGACGCCAACCAGCGCTTCAACCGCATGGACAACATCTACGAAGGAGCATTCGCCGAGATGCCGATCGCCGCGGGCTTCGTGCGCCACGACGTGAAACAGATGCAGCGCGGCGAAGGCTGGATGGCCCTATGCGAGGCCGTTTCGGACTCGAAGAACCCCGCACGCGACGGCGACATCTACCTGGGCGTGATCCTGCCGGGAGCCGAGATGCTTACGGACACGCTGGGCCACGCCGTAGCCGTCAAGGCCGTGAAACCCGGCCGGACGCTGACCTACTACGCCGGTTCGGGCTGGAGCCAGGGCGGCGTGGAGGACATGAAGGAGTGGATCGAAGAGATCGGGCAGGCGCAGGCCGCCGCCGTGACGCCGCTCAAAGTGACGGTCCTCAACTAAAAATCCATCCCAAAAAGGGCAGGCATATCATCCTGCTTTTTCCGAAAGGCCCGGTCCGACGACCGGGCCTTTCTCTGTCGGAACCCTTTCCCGAAGCGGGCGCAATCCGGCTTGCGATTGTCCGGCTTTTTATGTATATTTGTAACTCCTATTTCACAAAAATCATGGACAGACAAAAGATCGTTACCTTCGGGGAGATCATGCTGCGTCTCACGCCGCCCGACTACCTGCGTTTCAACCAGACGAACCTCTTCCGCGCCAGCTACGGCGGAAGCGAGGCCAACGTCGCCGTATCGCTGGCCAACTACGGCCTGCAAAGCGAATTCGTCACCCGCCTGCCGGACAACCGGGTGGCCGACGCCTGCATCGACGACCTGCGCCGCTACGGCGTACGGACGGACGCCATCCTGCGCGGCGGCAAGCGGCTCGGGATTTACTACATGGAGGAGGCCGCCGCGATGCGCTCGTCGCACGTCGTATACGACCGCGCCGACTCGGCCTTCGACACCCTGCAACCGGGGATGATCGACTGGGACGGAATCTTCCGCGGCGCCTCGTGGTTCCACTGGTCGGGGATTTCGGCCGCGGTGAGCGCCGGCACGGCGGCCGTGTGCGCCGAGGCGATTGCGGCGGCGCACGCGGCGGGACTGACCGTCTCGTGCGACATCAACTACCGCAAGAACCTCTGGAAATACGGCAAGGAGCCGCAGGAGGTGCTCCCGCCGCTGATGGAGCAGTGCGACGCCTTCTTCGGCACGGACGACGAATACGAAAAGGTGCTCGGCATGCAGCTGCCGCAGTTTGCGGCCCGCGACGCCGCCTATCGTCCCGATACGGCGGGTTACGAACGGGCCTCGGCGGAGGTTGCGGCGCGCTTTCCCCGCTGCCGGAGCATCGTCTTCGGACTGCGCAGCGTATTGAGCGCCAACCACCACCTGATCTCGGGAACGCTCTACACGGGCGGACGTCTGCACTCCACGCGGGTTTACGACATCGACCCCGTGGTCGACTGCGTCGGCGTGGGCGACGCCTTCGTGGGCGGATTGCTCTACGGAATGGCCGCGCATCCCCACGACGCCCAGTTTGCGCTGGACTTCGGAACCGCGGCCTGCGCGTTGAAAAACACCGTGCCGGGCGACTACAACCAATTCACGGCCGCAGAGGTCGAACAGCTGGCCCGCGGCTCCGTCTCGGGCCGCATCGCCCGCTAACCGGCGTAAGACGCCGGATTCAGGGTGCGGCCTTTTGGCCGGAACGCTGCTCCCCGGCCCCGCGCCCGCACGGCCAAAAGGCAGGATTGGCAAAGCGGCCGGTTGGCCGGAACGCTGCTCCCCGGCCCCGCGCCCGCACGGTCAAAAGGCGGGATTCAGGGTGCAGGGCGTTTCGTAATGCCATTTACCCCCTCCATATGCAAAAAACCCGGCTGGAAAGCCGGGCTTTTTTCATAACGCCTGCCGAACGGGCGGCAGCGCAACTCCGTTCAAAGAGCGGGACCGGCGAACCATCGCCGCTGAATCCCCGCCCGTCAAGCGGCTATTCGATGCCTTTCACCTGCTTGTAAAGGGCATTGTAGGTGTTGTACTTCTCCATGATGCCGGCCTCGTCGCGCAGACGGAAGCAGATGGATTTGAGGAACTCCAGCGTATCAACATCGTCGGGTTTGATCTGGTGCGCCTTCTCGAACCAGGGCACAGCCTCCTTGTAGACATCGTTGACGACTTTCAGATCGGCGTCGTAAACCGCCTGGCTGCTGTACTGCTTCTCGTTCATCTCCTTGTTGAGCGCGTCGCCCTTGATCGTATAGAACACACCCAGGTAGTAGTTGCCCTCGAACAGGTCGGGCTTCAGCTCCACGACCTTCTTGAACGATTCGATGCTCTGATCGTAGTCCTTCAGCGCGTAGAAGATACGGCCGCGGCCGAACCAGAGGTCCACGTTCGACGGATTGTCCTCGATGGCCTTGTCGATCAGCGCGATCAGGTCGGCGGGGTCGCCCACGCCCTGCTCCGCGGTGTAAAGCTGCATCAGGCCGTCGAGAATGCGCTCGTTCTTCGGGAACTTCCCGATACCCGTCAGCAGCACGTCCTTCGCTTTCATAATATTTCCCTTGTCGAGGTCCTTCTGTCCGTAGAGGCAGTGGAAGAGGTAGTAATAGATATTACCCTCCTCGTCGGCATAGCCCAGGTCGATGGCCTTGGTCAGGTACTCGCCGCCCTTGGCGAACGACTTGGGGTTGTTCGAGCCGTCGACGGTCAGCAGGTAGCCCGCATAGTAGAGCAGCGCGGGGTCGGCCTTCTCGTAAGCCGGGCTGGACTGCGCCTCGAAAGCCGTCACGTAAGCGTCTGCGGCCTCGACGTAGTTGCCCGAGTCAATGCCGACGTTGCCCACCTGCGAGCAGAAGTCGCTGACCTGCTTCAGACCCTCCTTGACCTTCTCGGCCGTCTTGGGATCGAGTTCATAAGCCTTGTTGTAAGCCTCGATGGCCTTCTTGGGAGCGTCTTTCAGCACCCATTTGCTCTGCTTCCACGTCACGACCTTGTTGTCCTTGACGTAAGCCGTGAAATAGGGATACACCCATGCGTCGTACTCCGTGCCGTTGAGCGTCTCCTTCGTCGTCGACTTGGGTTCGCCGACAGCCAGTTTCAGCATCGTCGGTTCCATGTTGGCGAAGATGCTCTTCGTAGGCTCCACGGCCACCTCGTAGAAAGCCTTGCCGCGGGCGAGCCACGTCGCGGCCTTCGCCGCCTTCTTCTCGTTAGCGATGTCGGCGTCGCTCTTTTCGATCTTGGCGAGAAGGGCTTCCTTGTTCACTTTCTGGGCTTTCACGGCGGGAACTGCCACGAGCAGCGCCGCAAGAGCCGTCAAAATCGTTTTCTTCATGGTAAACTGAAATTTTAAAGTTTTGTTGTTTCTTTTTCTTATTCCTCCGCGGGGGCGGCTCCGGGGGTTTCGCCTCCGGTCTCAACGCCTTCCGCGGGCTGCACTTCCTCCTCTTCCCCGGCAGCCGGCACGGCCATCACCGAAGCAATGGCGTCGCCCTCGCGGAGGTTGATGATACGCACGCCCTGCGTAGCGCGGCCCGCGAGGCGGATCTGGCTGACAGCGGTGCGTATGGTGAGTCCCGAACGGTTAATGATCATCAGGTCGTTGTCGTCGGTAACGGCCTGTATCGAAATTAGTTTGCCTGTCTTTTCCGTAATGTTGATGGTCTTCACGCCCTTTCCGCCGCGGTTGGTGATGCGGTATTCGTCCAGATCGGTACGCTTGCCGTAGCCGTTCTCGCTCAATACCAGCACGTCCTGCTTCGAATCGGGTTCCACGCAGATCATGCCGACCACCTCGTCCCCGTCCTCGATCGAGATGCCGCGCACTCCGGCGCCGACACGCCCGATCGGACGCACCGTCGATTCGTTGAAACGGATGGCCTTGCCGTCGCGGGCGGCGATCATCACCTCGGCGTTGCCGCTGGTGAGCTTGGCCTCGATCAGCTGGTCGCCCTCGCGGATGACGATGGCGTTCACGCCGTTCTGGCGCGGACGCGAGTAGGCCTCCAGTTTGGTCTTCTTGATCGTGCCGTCCTTGGTGCACATGATGATGTAGTTGTTGTTCACGTACTCCGCATCGGCCAGGCTCTTGACGTTGATGTAAGCGCGGACCTTGTCGTCCGGCTCGATCTGGATGACGTTCTGGATGGCGCGGCCCTTCGACGAACGGGCGCCTTCCGGAATCTCGTAGACCTTGAGCCAGAAGCAGCGGCCCTTTTCGGTGAAGAAGAGCATCGTATTGTGCATCGAAGCCACGTAGATGTGCTCGATGAAGTCCTCGTCGCGCGTGGCGCTGCCCTTGGCCCCCACGCCGCCACGGTTCTGCGTGCGGTATTCGGCCAGCGGCGTGCGCTTGATGTAGCCCATGTGCGAAATGGTGATCACCATGTCGTCGTCGGCATAGAAATCCTCGGGATTGAACTCCTCCGAAGCGTAGACGATCTCCGAGCGGCGTTCGTCGCCGTACTTCTCCTTGATCTCCAGCAGCTCGTCCTTGATGATCTGCATCTGCATGCCGACGTTCGCAAGCACCTCCGTCAGGTGGGCGATCAGCTTCTCCAGTTCGTCGCGCTCGGCGAGCAGCTTGCCCCTTTCGAGTCCCGTCAGGGCGCGCAGGCGCATTTCGATGATGGCCGAAGCCTGGATGTCCGACAACTCGAAACGCTCGATCATCGTCTGCTTGGCGGCGTCGGGCGTCTGCGAGGCGCGGATGATGCGCACGATCTCGTCGATGTTGTCCTGCGCGATCAGCAAACCCTGCACGATGTGCAGACGCTCCTCGGCCTTGCGCTTGTCGAAGCGCGTGCGGCGCACGACGACGTCGTGGCGGTGCTCGATGAAGTATTTGATCAGGTCGCGCATCGGCAGCATCTGCGGCCGGCCGTTGACCAGCGCGATGTTGTTCACGGCGAACGACGTTTGCAGCGGCGTGTTCTTGAACAGCGTGTTCAGCACCACGCTCGCAACGGCGTCGTGCTTCAGGATAATGATGATCCGCAGGCCGTTGCGGTCCGACTCGTCGTTGATGTAGGAGATGCCGTCGATCTTCTTGTCGTTGATCATGTCGGCGATCTTCTTGATCATCTCAGCCTTGTTGATCATGTAGGGAATCTCCGTGATGACGATGCACTCGCGGCCGCTGGGCGTATGCTCGATGTCGGTCTTGGCGCGCATCATCACACGGCCGCGGCCCGTCAGCATCGCCTCCTTCACTCCCTCGTAGCCGTAGATGATACCGCCCGTGGGGAAGTCGGGCCCCTTGACGTAGTGCAGCAGCTCCTCGCCCGTGATCTCCGGGTTGTCGATATAGGCGCAGCAGGCGTCGACCACCTCCGAAAGGTTGTGCGGAGCCATGTTCGTGGCCATACCGACGGCGATACCGCTGGCGCCGTTGACGATCAGCAGCGGGATTTTCGTGGGCAGGACCGTGGGTTCGGGAATCGTGTCGTCGAAGTTCAGCGTCCAGTCGACCGTCTCCTTGTCGATGTCGGCCATCACTTCGTCCGTGATTTTCTTCATGCGGGCCTCGGTGTAACGCATGGCGGCAGGCGAGTCGCCGTCCATCGAACCGAAGTTACCCTGTCCGTCGACCAGCGGGTAGCGCATCGACCAGTCCTGCGCCAGGCGGACCATCGCGTCGTAGACCGACGTGTCGCCGTGGGGGTGGAACTTACCGAGCACGTCGCCGACGATACGGGCGGACTTACGTGTGGGTTTGTCGGAGTAGAGGTTAAGCTCCGCGCTCATATCGTAGAGGATGCGGCGGTGCACGGGCTTCATGCCGTCGCGCACGTCAGGCAGCGCACGCGACACGATGACCGACATCGAGTAGTCGATGTACGCCGATTTCATCTGCTCTTCGATATTGATGGGGATGATACGCCCCGTCAAACCGGCATTCTTTTCTTCTTCAGTTAACATATTAATACTTAATTCTGTTATTCTTCGTCTTTCCGTTTAGAAGCGGGCTTTCGCAGCGTCCCGCCGCGTTTACATACTTGGCCCGCTCCGGCGCCCGCCAAGGCGGGAGCCTCGTCGCATCGCGACCGGAATTTCGACCGAATTATCTCCAATTCAAATTTTCAACGCTCACAAGTGCCGCGACCGGCCCGTCGATACCCGTCGAAAATTACCGTTCTTTTAACGAACAAAAATACGATTTATTTCCGGTTTGAGCAACTTTAGGGGAATAAATCTGCTTCGTGGGCGCGATATTTTCAGCGGACCACCCCGTTTTTGCCCCTTTTCCGGCGATCTGACGGCCCGAAAAAAATCTCCCGGCAAACTGCCGGGAGAAAGACGGATTGCAGAACGGTCCGCGACAAAGTCGAGCGATCACTCCGCACCTTTGGCCGGGCACGCCTCCGCAAGCGCATTGAGCTTCACATTGACCCAGAGCATAAGCACCAAATACAGGAGTCCGCACGAAAGACAGCAGCAGAGGGCCAGCTCCCCGGAGACATCGCGGGGCACGACCCGATTGCAGAACAACTCACACAACTTAATACCGACACTCGTTAAAAGCGGCACGGACCACGCCAGCACGAGTTTCAGCCGGATGATACGCCGGTCGACGCCGCAGGCCCGCATTCTGGGGCGGACGATATGTTCCACTACCGGAAAAATAAACGAAAAAGCGACGAACATAACGACTGCAAGGGGAATGACCCACCCCGTAGGCCTCCACTTTCGGTATTCGGATACGGCAAAAACGATAGCAACCGCATAATGCAACACCCCCAAGACCGCAAACCCCGCCAACGTAAAACCTAATTCATCCATAATAGATTAAATTTAAAGTGTTCAACATGCGTCAGGACATCCTAAAACAAATATAAGATAATATTTTAATAAATAACATGAATTTATGTTAAGAT
>ERZ1026941.260-NODE-260-length-22598-cov-19.284878_pt1 | contig 22598 bp, 16 predicted proteins | sample MGYA00519305_ERZ1026941 | MGnify/ENA primary metagenome ERZ1026941 (study PRJEB26926, sample SAMN06164614) | human gut metagenome | biome: ENVO:00009003; feature: ENVO:2100002; material: ENVO:00002003 | host: Homo sapiens | place: USA | collected 2012 ...
CCGATGAATACCGGATCACCGGCTCAGGGGAAGCCGCCGAGCGTGACAGCACCATTGCCGCTCTCATCGTTGAGCCGGGCAAGGAGCCTTATGTGAAGGAGATTGACTCCGGGCTGGAGTCCTTGCAGCATGAGGTCGGCGGTTACATTGAGGCAATTTATCCCTACGAAGACCCGGTTGCCTTAGTCTGCAACGAGGAAGGGAAGCTGGAAGGTCTGCCCCTGAACCGCGCTCTGCGCGATGAGGACGGTGACATCTACGATGTTGTTGCCGGAACATTCATGGTAGTCGGCTTGACGGATGACAGCTTCGGTTCTCTGACCGTAGAGCAGATGCAGAAGTTCGCTGACCACTTCAAAGTTCCGGAGCAGTTTGTCAAGCTGGGCGATAAGATTGTGGCGATCCCCATGATCTCGAAGGAGCAGCAGAAGCAGGAAAGCATCGAGCAGAAGGACTTTGAGATGAATGCCGATACCTCCGGTCTGGCGGTTGCCGGTCACATCGGGACATGGCACACCATTGATCAGCACGAGGTCGGCGGTCACAGTTTTTACCTGATGGAGCATGACACCTACGGCGACGAGGCGGCTTGCATCATCGTCGATGAACGCGGCAAGCTCGTCCTTGATGATGTCTACAATGGCTTTGACGATGACACGCTCCGCCTTCTCGACCTTGAGGTCAAGGAAGTGCCGGAAATGCCCGATCCCGCGCTCTCCGTTCAGGATATGAAGGACTACGGCTACGCATGGGCTGGCGTCCTTCCCGCCGGTCAGGAGGCGGCTGAGAAGGCTTTGGAGAAGGGGTGCGAGGTTTACCGTCTCTATTCGGATAACACCGAGGGCTTGTGCGTGGATGCAAAGGAGATTGCCGACCATGCGGCAAAGGGCGGAATGCTCGGTATCAGCAAGGAAAGCTGGATGGCGGCTCTTGAGAAGGAAAACTATCTCAAGGCGGCGGAGATGTCGATGGAGGATGACTACGGCATGATTGACGGGATCATCAACAACGGTCCGAAGGAAGACAAGACCCTTGATGTCAAAGCCCCCGAAACCGGCGAAAAGTCCTCCATCATGGACAGGCTCAAGTCTGCAAAGACTGAAAAGCAGAAGGAATGCTGCCCTCCCAAAAAGCACAAAGGAGAGCTTGACTTATGAGCAGAAGTCAGAAATGGCGGCATGAGTGGTCGTTCTTCATCGGGGACAGCGGACGCCGGAAGTATAACCGCTTCTGCGTCCGCTGCGTCCATAGCTGCAAGCAGAGCTTCCGCGCGGATCTCATCGCCTGTCCGCACTTCTCCCGGAAGGGGGCGCAGAGTAGACAATTAGGGGTCGAAAAAGCCTGTGATAGCAAGCCTCAGAGCTACAAAAATTGACCAACCTAAGTGATTGTATTCCCTGCGCAGTTTCTTCTTTAGCGCGGAAATAAGTGTCGATTTCGGCACTTGTTTGAAAGCCCGGAAAACGAACCAAGAGCCTCTGTCGATGCCCGTTTTGGGTATCGGCAGAGGCTCTTTTTTTGTATCTTTTCTGTAAATACCGTCAAAATCACACGTTAATCCATAGTATCACTATTAGCGTTTCTGTATAACTATGCCTCTAACCCATATAATTATCATGAGCGTTATAGAAAAGGTGTAGGTACCCGCTATGATTGACAAACGAATAGGTAAACGAGTAAAACAATGCCGGGAACGCCTCGGAATCTCGCAAGAAGAGCTTGCGGAAAAGACCGGGCTGACAGCAAATTATATTTCCACGGTTGAACGCGGTATGTCATTCCCTCGCTGTGAGAAATTGATCATTCTTCTCAATGGGCTTGAGGTTTCGGCTGACGCGATCTTTTGTGATGTTCTGGATCACTCAACGAGCTACAAGGCATCTGAACTTTCCGAGAAACTTGACTCGCTGCCCCCACAAGCACAGAAACGTATCTTGCAGATGGTTGAGCTGATGATTCAGCAGGAAACCTCGGATAATGGCTAAGTTCGCCAAGGACTGCGTGTTTTTTCACGCAGTCTTATTTTTTTGCCATTTTTCGACCGGTTTCTGCATATCTCCGTGCTATACTCTGTATTAGAGACATAGAGACGGTCTTTAATACACAGAAGGAGATGGAGAACAACCATGAAAAGTTGCGCCTTTACCGGACATCGCCCGCAGCACCTCCCGTTCGGAATGAACGAGAATGACGACCGCTGTGTCAAGCTCAAGGAGGCACTGAAAGAGCAAATTATCAATCTTATCGAGGCAGAAGATGTCACGCACTTTATAACCGGCATGGCTCTCGGCGTTGATCTTTACGCGGCTGAGATCGTGCTTGATTTGAAGGCTTGTTATCCCAACATTACACTTGAGAGTGCTATTCCCTGCGAAACTCAAGCGGTCAAGTGGTCGATGGCACAGCGCGAGCGCTATTATGACATTGCTGCGCAGTGCGACAAAGAAACCATGCTCCAAAGCCACTATTCGCCCGACTGCATGGGCAAGCGTAACCGCTATATGGTCGATCACGCCGACTTTATTATTGCGGTATGGGATGGCAGACCCAGTGGGACGGGAAAGACCGTGACCTATGCGCGTGGCAGAAACGGGAAGTCTATCATTGTAATTGACCCGGTGACGCTTGCGATTGAGCGGCTGTAAAACACCCAAAAATCAGGTGTTTCGATCAAAGCCGGTGGGAATCGTGAAAGTCCTTTCGCTTCCGAAAAATCTATTTGCTATCCAGCGATTATCTGGATGATGAACCGCCCTCATCGTTCCGCGTGGCTTTGCACGGCATAGTGAGAAGTCAGTCGGTTCTGGAAAGGTGAATAGCCTCTACTATGAACAGGGCATCGACTCAGGGAATTAAAATCGCTGGAAACAGGAACTCTCATTTGGAGATTAACCATCATACCACTCATCCCACGCTTCATCCTCGTCCTCATACCAATCTTGGTTATCTTCCCAGAGGTCTTCGGGATTGTCATAGTCATCCCGGAGGCTTCCGGAATTGCTGCCTCCATTGCCGTAATTGAAGGTCTGCCCATTATTACCGCCTGACGGATAATATTGCGAGAAGGATTTCAGCATATACTCGCTGTCGTTTTTCCACTGAGCGCACATACCGGCAGCGATCATTTCACCATTTTCATCATACCAGTAAACATTGAAATACTTCTGGTTTTGCTCCAACTTTTCAAAGTTTTTGCAGTTCAGTCTCTTATCCGGTTCACCGAGCGAAGTGTATTTTAAGCAGCTAACCGGCATTCCTTCTACGGGCAGTTTTCCGGAATACTGATCCTTCAGACTTTGTTCCCGCTTTGCAGCATTTTCGGCTGCAATTCGTTGACGCTCGGCTTCCTCGGTGGCATCTTTCTCCGCCTTATAGCCCTTGACACGGGTTTCCAGCGCGTCAACATCCTGCTGCCAGCTCGTATCATATTGCAGTGTGATGTTTGAAAGCTCATCCTGCCCGCCCGCGTATTCCGTCCTGTCTTCGTACATATCGGCGTACTTGCAGTAGACGGACAGCGATGCGGCATCCCGATAGCCGGAAAGCCCAGAGAAGTCCTGCTCGGCAGAAGTGTAATTGCCATTTGACATCTCTTGAAGCGCTGCGTCATAAGCTGCCGCTCTCTGCTTATTGCGGCTTGAGACGGAAATAGAGATACCAGCAATCACGGCTACTGCCAGAACTGCCGCGATGAGCTTTCCCAGCGGGAACGGCTTCTTTGGCGGCACAGGTTTCTCTTCATCTTTTTCTGAAACAACAGGTTCGATGACTTGGGGTTCTGCTTTCGACTCTTCCGTCTTTGTTTCTGGCGCGGAAATCACGGGGATTTCTACACTTTCAGTCTTTTTCTTGGGCTGCTCCACGCGCTTTTGTGACTCCGGCGCGGCAACTTCCGTAGTCGGCGTGACTGCCGGAGCATCTATCGTGCGGATGACGGTCTTTGTCTGCTCCGGAGGCCAAGGCGCGACCATGCGCGTACAGTCCATAACGGCTTTTATCTGTCCCTGCCGCAGCACATCGTCTTTCCCAAACGGAAGCTCGACCCAATCTCCGACCTTGAGCGGCAAACCGCCGGTCAGATACGCATACGGACGGCGCGTTCCCTGCACCTGAACCGAGCAATAGTGATACACCGTACCGTCGTCAGGTTTTGCGTCTGCAATGGGCTTTGCGGTCGCATGAGAATGCGGCTTTTCTGTTCTGGAAGACGGTGTTGTGGTGAACACTCGTCTGAACCGTTTTTCCCAGCTTTCTTCAAGATATGGATTTTTCAGTGCAAGCTCAAGGCAATGCTGTCCCTGTTTCTCTTGCCCGCAGTCACGACAGGCATTCAGAACATCATACTGTAATCTGCCAATGGATGCGCTCTCGAAAAGCTGCGACGCGAACCGCTCATCATCCAGTGCGGTCAAAAGCAGCAGCGCTTGATTATGGCTCGGAGAATCCAGCCAATCCCAGTCCGGGAGCAGTTTCTCAGCAGTTTCGGCGTCGGTTTTCAGAGACGGCTCCGCGATGTCCAAAAGCCGCCGCCACATCTGGATGCCTTTTGCCGTGTTGCTTGCGAACACATCATCCAGAATGTCGTTCCAAGACAATTCATCGAAATCCTCGGCGGTTTCATGCGGGACTTCTTCCGGATATTCGACCAGCAAAATCTCGCGGCAAATGTCCTCGTAATCCGGAAACTTGCCCTGCGCCAAGAGCCGCTTCGCTCGTTCCACATCAGGATGCAGCAGCACTTTGTTCTGCCAATGGGTGTTGTAGGCTTCTTCCAGCGCATTTTGATAGTCCTGCGCCTCGCCCATTTCCTCATCCTTTTTCCCGCCGAAGTAGGCATAAGCAGAGGACAATTCGGAGAACAGCTCGAATAAGCCGTCCGGATCAACGTGGTTATAGTAGTCTTCCACCGGGCGCGTCGAGAGCAGTTCCGTCCAGAACGTGCCGCAGTCCGTTTCGGAAAGGGCGGCTTCTTCTCGGAACAGGACGCCGCGTTTTGCATCACGCATGATCTCTTCTGCGTTTTCGCCCAGATTCAGGTCAGCGGTCGTGGTCAGAAAAGTCCGCAGTTCCGCCGCCTTTTTCTCGTCAGGCAAAGCTCCCGCGTTCTGGATTCCGGAGGAAATGTTGTGCAGCAGCACTTTTCCGAGAAGCTGAGAAAGCACGGTGTTCTTGGGCGCAAGCTGACCCAGCGCCTTTTTCAGATCGTTCCACGTTTCGGGTAGATCGACGTGGTAGACGAAGGAAAGCGTCAATGTGATCTCCGGTTGCTGTAACGGCGTCCTTTTTAGACTTCCAGAATCTCCACACCAGCCGCATTCCCAAGATGACCCGCGTATCATAACTGGACTTCCGCACCAGAGACAGCGCATATTGTTCTCACCTCTTTTGATTGGAATTACTCAACGCCCAATGCCTTATATACCGCGTCCTCTGCGCTCTGATAGAAAACCAGATTGAAGCAGCCAATCAAATCTGCTGGGACAAGTCCGAGATCAGCCGCCGATGTAATAGGCAGCAGCACCTTCTTTGAGCCGCTGTCAAGGCAGACCTGAAGCGCGTTTGCAAGCTCGTCCACCTTGAGCATCGTTCCTGCAATGCTGATCTCACCCAGCACCGCCAGACTGCTAAGAGTCGGCTTTCCAAGCGCAATCGAGCAGAGCGCAATTAGCGTGGGAAGAGCCAGCTTCTCGGTCATGCCGATGCCCTGCAAGTCCTGATAGTTGATGATATAGTCCTTCGTTGTCGTGCTGATCGCACCGCTGATGCGGTTGCCGTTTGCTTTCAGATAGTTGAAGGCAGTATTTGCCGCTTCCTTACACTTGCCATCAGAATTTAGTCCCGTCCGCTCAAACTTTCCGCTGCCGGGAAGCATCTGTGATTCCAGACGGAAGACGCCGATCATGCCGCTCTTTCCCTGTGAAACCGTATAGACCTGACCGGGATTGCACATTCCTTCGGGGATGAGTTTTCCGCCGCCCTGTTCCGGGACGGAGACGAAATGTTCCTCAAAGGTGTCGTTGTCAATGTACGAAAAATTGACATCGTAGAACTCCATGCCGCCCAGTTTCTTGAGCTGTTCCTTGACGCGGCGGCGCATTTCAAGCGCAAACTTGAGGATTTCTTCAAGCTGTTCCTTCGTAAACTCCCCGTCCGGATAAAGCAGCTTGATCATGCCATCAACCATCTTGCGGACTGCAATGGTGTCACGCTGATTGAGGTTCTTACCAAGGCGGAAATACTTGTCCAGCGCATCGCCGTACTGCTCCTTGCGAAGCTCACGGATGAACTCTGCCAGATAGTCGGTGATGAAGCCGTAGTCGTTGGTGAAATGCTCCGGACGGAACTTCGGTATCTCCCAGCCGGGAATATAGCAGTGCATACGGTCAAGGAACGCCGTGTCCGTTCCCATTTCGGGAGGGAATGGGTCAAAAAGGCTGGACGTTTTCAGCAGCACATCCACGCTCTGATTGATATTTCCGACGAAGACCATAGAAGCGGTCGCGGCTTTTTCTTCCTTTCCACGAGCGAAGGAGCCGGACGCCATATAGTCCTTCATGATCTGGATGCCGTCTTTGTCCTTGAAGTTGATACCGGCAACCTCGTCAAACGCCACGCAGTCCCACAAGCCGACCAAGCCGACCGTTTTTCTGCCCATGTTGTAAAACAAATTGGCAACGGTAGTCTGACCGCCGGAAACAAGGATGCTGTTCGGGGAGATTTCTTTGTAGATATGGGATTTGCCGGTGCTTCGCGGACCTAACTCACAGAGGTTGAAGTTGTTCTCAACAAGCGGCAGCATACGGGCAAGCAGCAGCCAGCGTTCGCGGTCATTCAGCTTATCCGGCTCATAACCGCAGGAGCGCAGCATGATCTCAAGCCACTCTTCTTCGGTGAAGTTCTTTCTGCCTTCCTTCAATTCCTCAATGTCCACATGGGGCATCTGGATTGGCGTCAGCTTGCGGATGTGGATGGGAGAGGCATTTTTCTCTTCTTCCAGAAACTCATATTCGAGCTGCACAATGCACCAGATACCGCCGCAGAGCAGCCGGTCAAACTTTGCGGGATAGTCCTCTGAAATGGGAATACTCTTGATACCAAGGTTGGAGAACTCCGCCTCATAGGTATCTTTTTTCATATTCAGATTGACAGTGATCTTGTCGATGACCGTGTGCATCCCACGCTGACGAAGCATGGAGAGGATCTTCTGCGCCTCGTCCGGACGGACATAGTTGTCCGCCAAGATGCGCTTGACGTTCTCCACGCCGGTCTCGATGACCTCTGGATCATCTGAGCTGCAATACTGACCAAGCAAAAACTCAAGGACATAGACCGGCACATTTGCGCCTTCCTTGATCTTCTTCGTCAGGTCTTTCCGGACGATCTTTCCGTCAAAGAACTGCCGCAGTTTTCGGTCGATCACTGCGTTTTTATCGCCGGTTTCTCCGGTCATTCTCTGCTCATCCATTCTTGCCACCTCACAGGTCAAAGCCAAAATCGTCCGCAAACGCGATGTCGATGTGGAACTCGATCTCTTCCACGTCAATCTCGTTTGCGATCACCAGACGGTAGACTTTCTTCTTATCATACGTTCCGGCTTTCAGATTGAACCGGACACGGAACACGCGATCTGCCGCGTTATCGCTGGTTTTATCCGCGATGACCGTCTGCCGGTCGCTGATCACCACGCCCTCATCGTCCATCATGTAGATGGAGTAGGTGCAGGGCTGAATCTTATCGCCCACAGGCTGACGCTGGTGGAACTCCAACGAGAAGATCAGGTTGGAAATCTTGCGGCTTTCGCTCAGGAGCTTCAGCTCCGCGTTTTTAACCTCAACGTAATTCTTATTGCTCGTGCGGAGGTTCTTGAAGGCAATCACAGGCACGACAAGCTCCTGTAAGCTGATACCGCCGTGGACATAGTTTTCACCGCCGCCCTGAACCTTCATGCGGATAGTGTCCTGCGGGGCATAGCCCTTGACAGGAGTTCCATCCAGCTCCCGTTCCAGATTGACGGAAAGCAGGAAATCAGCAGTTGTGTCAGGAGCAGTCAGCGCATAACGCCGTCCAAGCTCATACACGTTGCCAGAGAAGGCTTTCCGGTCAATCTTGTCGCTCTCATTCAGAGGCTTATAGGTATAGAGGAAGCCGTGATCCGCCGTGATGAAAATATTTGTTCCGCTCAGTTCGTTCACAATAATACGCAGGATACCGGAAAGCTCCTGAATTGCCGTCTCGCAGGCGTCAAAGACTTTGGACTCCGTAGGGGCTTTGTCTCCGATGGCGTCGATGGAATTGTGATAGATGTAGATCACATCTTTTCCGGCAACCAGCTCCCGCCGTTCATCCTTCTTCATGTTCAGAAGGTCATTGTATTGAATGGCAACGCTGGCTTTCGGCGTCGCGTTCAGGATCGTGTTTCGCTCCACGGTGGAACGGGCGGGATTTCCGTCAACGAGAACGTCCATACTGTCGTTCACAGAAATGCTCTTTGCCGGAAGAAGGGCTGCCATACCAAACTTCGTGATGGACGGGAAGACCGCCTGCATCGACTCCAACTCGGCGCTACCCTTTGTGGTGCGGACAATGCGCTCGGAAAGCTCGGAGGCAACCTCATAGCGAAGCGCGTCCGAGATGATCACGAATGCGCGGGTGTTCTTACTGCTTGCGGGAGCGACATATCTCTTATAGAAATCCCTCTGCTTCTCGATCTCCGAGACGTAGCCCAGAGCAGCGAGGTCTTCTGCCGCCGCGTTTGTCCAGCAAGCGGTCAATTCCCGCAGGAACCAGTTCTGATACAGCGCCTCAACAAACTCCGTCGAGTGCTTCAAGCCGTCTTCCAGAATGTCATTTGCATTCTTGAGAGAGTTGCCGAAGGCATAATGGAAGTGGCGATAGTAGGCATCCATACGGTAGAGATCACTCGTATAGAGCTTCCAGATTTTCTTCGGCTCGACGATATGGAATCCGCCGCCGTGTTCCTGATAGAAGGTCTGCATCTTTCCGATGAAGAAGAGGCAGTCAAAATAATTTGAAAACCGCTTGTACCATCCGGCTGTACGTCTGTTTTCACAGACCTTCCTAATGAGATCGACCTTCACAACATGGTCGCTGATCTCCGCGAAGAGCTGTTTCAGGATGCTCTCGTTGATGCACGGGAAGACGTCTCCTGTAATCAGCGTTTCCGGCTCAAATTTGTCAAAGCGCGTCGGGAGCTGCAATTCGTTCTCCACGGTGCGGCACAGCTCGTACAAGTCCTCGTTATCCTCGCGGGAACGCCATTCATGGACGATGCTGTAACAGTACGCCTTGTTGGTCTCGGAAACGAAACGCTCCAAGCCTTTCAGGACGGAGGCGTTCATCGTCTGAGAAAGCGCGGTCAGCAGAACGTGCGCTGCAAAGCAGCCCAAAGGCTTGTCCTCTTCCTCGATGTAGCCGGTGTACTTCCGCGCGAGCTGCCAGAAGGCTTCGATGCTGCCAAACTTGCGGATGTTCTGCAAGACACTGTTCGTCTCCTTATCGAGACCCGCGGCAAGGACGGCGATGATGACATCCTGCGCGGAACCTTCGCTCAAACCGACGAGAACCGCCATAATGTCGATGTGGAGTTGGAGGGGTGTCTGATAGTCCCGCCCGATCCTGCGCAGCTTTTGAATACGCTCTTTGCTGTCGAAGAACTTTGCATAGAGCTTGACCGTCTTCCGCATAGCGGCAGACGGTGCGATATTCAGCTCATCCATCTGCATGGAGATAAAATCTGCGCGGAATGGTTCGCTGTAATATTCAATGTCCTGAAGCCAGTTGTCTTCGTCGCTGGTGTATGTAATCGGGCAATAGACAAGATAGTTGCTGTCCAAGTCATCGTGAAGCAGCAACTTCTTGACGGCAAAATTGTTTGTGCCGGTCAGCTTGATGATCTTGACGCCTACCAGCTTTAGCTCGTCAACATCCTTCTCAAACTCCCGATCCTCGTCCTTCCAGAAGACGATCCTGCGGCGATAGAACTCCGGCAAGGGGGCTGCAAAACGCTCCGTCAGATTAAATTGTACGCGCTCGTTCGACATTGTTCTACGCTCCTTGCGTTAATTATTTCCCTTATCTTTTTCTTTTTCACCGCCTTGGTAAGAAAAGGTGTGAAGTCTTGTAGGAATTTCTGCTGGCTTTAGATTGCCGAATGGATTTGCTTGTTTCTCTGTCTGCTGGGGCACGGGCTTTGATTCCTGCTTATTATCTTCACTCATGATATGTTTCCTTTCATTTTTATCAAAGCAATAAGAAACCAAAATACAGATAAGCCTATGGAAGTGTAGAATAGCCTCATAGACCACTGAATAAGTACAACTTTGTTGTCGTTTGTGCGTTTTACCTCAGATTGCACTTTTTCAATTAGTGCAACGTATTGTAAATCCTTCGCCGCATCCGATTTTATGGTTTCATAGTGCCTCTGTATAAAATCGCTCGTCTCTTTTATGCTAACAAAGTCGTTACGCTTTTCTCTTTTTTGCGCCATAGTTGCCAGAATTAGACTTGCCAAAAGTAGTGCAGTAATTGTAGAAAAAGCTAAGAGCAAGAAGCCGTATGTAAGAGGATATTTGTATTCTACGGCGATAGCAGCTACCATAAATAAAGCAGCAGATGTAAACGAAAACGCTGTCTGCATTTGCGTACTCTGTTGGATAAGTGAATCCTCTCTGCGAAGTTCAGCTTCATAAATTGTCTGCGCAATTTGACGAATATGATTGCTTAATTCCTTCTGCTCGTCAGCATTCGGAAAGTTCTCCTCACCCATATATATTCCTCACTTAATCTTCGCCAACACATCGGCAAACAGTTCGTAGTTATGCTTCACGCCGTCATCCAAGTCGATCTCGATGTTCTGGTCAGCAAGGTGGTGAACCTTTTCCTCGTATTTTTGCAGCTCTGTCGCTTGATCTTGGAACTTCTTCTGCTGTTTGGTCAGCTTCACGCGCTCGGATGCGCTGGCACGATCAATGGCGTCACCGAGTTGGGCAAGCTGGGTGCGGTAACGCTCCTGCTGCTCATGCACATAGTCGGTGCGCAGACGGGCGAGAAGATCGCGCTGATAGCGGTGCATATAGCACAGCGCCTTGAAACCGTTCTTCTTGCCGCTGTCAAAGAGCCAGTAGATCGGACGCTTCTGATAGGTTTTCAGATGGTCGGCATAGAAGTCATTCAGGAAGTAGCTGCGGATCACCTCGCGGGGCGTACCCTTGCCGCCGAGCGCGTCGGCAACAAACTTGAGGTTTTCTTCCAGCGTATCATCGCCGTAGACCTTGCGGACAAACTCCACGAAGCGTCCGGTAATGTCATCATCAAAATACTCGTCATCGCAGATGGGGATGATGTTGTCGCTGTCCGGGATGATGGTTTTGTACTTGCTGGCATCCCATTCACCGCCCGCATAGGCAAGCCCGTTCACGTCCAGAGAATACCGCCCGAACATACAGCCCACGGCATAGGAGATGAGGGAGACAATCTCGTCGCGCATGGTGCGGACATAGTTGCTGCCCTTCATAGATTCCGGCACATCGTCTTTGCTGTCAAACACGCGATGCACAGTCACATCCTTGTCCGCCACATCTGGCGTCAATTCGTCCTGCAAACCGTAAATGTCAATGAAAATGCGGTTCAATTCTTCTTCGTTCTTTTTGAGCTGCTGGAAGCGTTCTTCGCACTCGGCTTGCCAAGCAGCATATTTCTCGGAAATCAGTTTTCCCATATCAATTATCCCTCCACCAACTTAAACGCGGATCTTGCGTGTTGAGTTGTAATTCCCGCAAGTTTCCCGCAAGTTACACGCAAGTTTTCCGCAAGTCCACTTCCATCAATTTATAGCAAACCACCTTGCAGCGCTTGTCTTTCCTTCGCAAAAAACCTTTCCGTCCTTTTTCAATTCCTTCATCAAATCTTGAATCTGATTGCGATTGAGACCCGGCAAAACTTGCTGCAATTCTTTGAACGGAGTACCAACTTCGTTGTTTTGGCGGATGTGCTTTAGCAGCAGCTCCTTGTTGGTATCTCGATCCAGACCGACGTGCCTTGTATGCACACCGGTTTTGCCCGTCGCTGCATAGAGACTTCTGGCAAGAACATACTTCTTGCGACCGATATGCTCGACAATGCCCAGCTCGATCAGCCGATTCAATCGAGACTGCATCTTCTCGTTCAGCGGTCTTTCATGGTACAGAGCATCAATCACAAGGAAATCCTCGGTGGACAGCAGCTCCGCGCCTCTTTCGCTGATCCGATTGAGAACGGAAAGCATCGCCTTGTCGAGAATCAGTCCATTCAGTGTAACGCTGACGAAGAAGTCATCCGTTCCCGTGAAGTCGGGAAGCGGCTTTGCCTCCTGCACACTCAGCTCAAACATCAGGTTCATGCCCTGACCGGAACGCTCCACCATGCCGCACAGAGAAAGGATCTCCGCAATACGGCGGTTGCGCGGAAGCTGGCGATCCAGTATGTTGTCGAGCGTAATGCCGAAGGGAAGTCCACCGGGACTTTCAATAACCAATCTGTCGCGGAACTGGCGGACAAAGATGCTGCCGCCAAACTGATAGTTTCTGTGGCTCACCGCGTTCAGGATCGCTTCACGGACAACGCGCTCATTAAAGGTCGCAATGTCGAACACGAAAAAGCCCTCCTGATAGTGCTGCTTGTCGTTCCGCAGATTGACAAGCTCCCACACGCGGTCATAGCAAGCGAAAAAGCCGACCTTAAACTCTTCTCTCTGATTGGCAGGACCCGACGCTTCGGAGGAACGATACTCAAAAATGATCTCAGCCTGCGGCAGATACTTGATGATCGCTGCGTTCTTTCCGAACAGGATCAGGGCTGCATACGTCACGCCTTCATCCGTGATTGCGCCGCAGTCATGGAGAAGCTGCTGCTTTGACAGCGTGGCAAGCTGCTTTTTTCCGCTCTTTTCGATCCACTTGGCACGGAAGTTTTCAATGGCGGTCTCGTCCAAATCATCGACCGTTGCCCCGGCACAGATCGTCCCGGAGAAATCGCCGCCGGTCTCTTCATAGATGCTGCGGCGCATATCCTCCGGCATGGGCTTGAGCGTATCGCCCTCGTAAATCCACGCTACACCTTCGTACTGTACCGGCAAACCGATTGGGCGGCTCTTCACATCGAAGACCAAAACCCGCTTTCTTTCATAGTTGAAGAGCTGAAAATCAACATTGACCTTCAATTTCTCGATCAAGCCCATGCGGGTACGCTCCGGCTGGTCAAAAGCTGCGCTTCCGACCACGCTGCGGGGTCTCTTGTCTGTGATGCCAAATACCAGCTTGCCGCCGCCATTATTCGCCAGAGCGCAGCAGCACTTCGCCGCCTCTCCGAAGTCAAACCGATTTTTGGCTTCCTTGAATTGGACGTGTTCGCCCTCTTTGGCTTCCAGAAGCTCTTGAACAGTTTCTAAATATGGCATAGCGTTTCTCCTTTGTTTCGTTGCGCTTTATCATTTCAGGGTTCCATTCTTACAACTTGGCAACTGTCTAAGTACTTATTCAGGAACGAGATCGTCATTAGGATGTCTACTGCTTCATCCTCATCAATAATCCACTTGATTTTAGGCGTATGTGCAGTAACATTTCGCACCATGCTGTTTATACCTTTTAACATTAGACAAAAACCTTTTTGTTGGTTTTTTTCGCTTTCAGTTTGGAGACTGTTTAATATCAAATATGGCGAGGAAGTTGAAAATGCCTTATCATACAAAGGCGAACCATCTTCCGTGAGGTTACTCAACTGCCTAACTTGCTCTGCAAGACTTTTTGTTGCTTCGAGAACAGCGTGAAAATAATTCTCTTTCAGAAGTTCTTCGTTGCAGTACTGAATTACGCGTGCGTGAACGCCTCGTTGACGAAGTTTGGGTAGAATGCTCTGTATTCTTTTTTGAGCATCGCTTATAGTCGTTGCTGCTGACACCTTTTCAAACTTTCCGTCGTTCCGATATTGTATTCCACTAAACGAAAGGATGCCATTAAGCTCGGAACGGTAATCCTCAAATTCATCTTGCCGCTGAACATAGTTTACAGGTGACAATACTTCTTGAATAAAACGCAAGATTGCATTTCCTGCGTGGTCATTATTCTGGCGAGCGGTAAAGGCGTATTCCAGCCTGCGCCATTTTGTAGACTCTCCACTGCTATCAGAAATGCCGAGTCGGGTGAACACGCGCGTAATTTCACTTCCTGTCATCACCCGGTCACCAAACAGATGACTAATTTGCGTTATTTGACTGTTGTTGAAGATAATTATATCAGCCATGCTTTCCTCCTAAGCCAACAGACTCCGCTTGTAGTCTCACGAGGTTTCGTGGGTGCCGTAATCATACTCCGAATATGTGTTGTGAAGCGGCGTATTTATTGGAAAACATTCCGCCCATAGGTCTGCTTCTCAAATCCTTATCTATATACTGATCCATTGAATATCAGTCTTTCTCGCAGAATCACCACGGCAGCCAATCTTGTATGAATTTCATTCCTTTATATGTTTTCATCAGTGCAGAGTTATTGTGCAGGTATTCTAATCCGGAAACCGTTAGTTTCACTGTATCCAGCCACAAGCCGCAGACTTTATTTCCTTGACCACCTCTAATTACCTTTGCATTCTTGATATACCCTGCATCTTGACACATCTCTATAATGTCTCCAAATTCATCCGCAGTAATATCATAATCTGCGGCACAGGGAATATTATTATCGTTGAGTTCGCGCATGAAACTAAGCATTATTTTCAACTTATCCTTCGCCATGATATATTCTCCTTTAGTAGTTAGAGTATTGAGAAATTAGGTATCTTACTAATTGTAATGACGCTATTACTCGGCTTCCATATCACACCAGCGGATGCCGCTTGAAATCCCAAGAGACTTCGGAAGAATCCCAATCTGTCGTGGACTCGTCGATATTTGAAGAAACCAACCCTCGAATAGTTTCAGTCTCAACTCCATAGTCAACAATCGGGAGTCTTCCAATATCACCGGCTTGGAAGTTGATTGTCGGTGCTAAAATTCTAAGGATTTCAAGGGCTATCTTGGAATTACAGAAACCGAGAAGAATAAGCAATTCTTGCTTTTCTGTAAAAAAGGACATACCGGCTATATCGGAAAGATTATTCTCTTTGTACCTAAATGCAGGCTGTCCAGAAGTAACAAGTGACCACGAAGCTGACGGCTTGAATTTCAGCTCAAGAGGATAGTCCTGCACATTGCGTTTATCTGCCTTGGCGTGATTGAAGATTTCATCGCCTTCATTTTGCCAGTTTACGACACAATCATTATTTCCGTACCATTTTCTAAACTCGCCACCCTTGTTATAGGGGAACCATTTTGCACCTGACGATGAGGCTTCCTTCCAATCACACGCAGTCGGATTGAATCCTTGAAGGATTACCTCCCACCAAAGGCGAACAAAGCGCCCATTTTCGCCAGTTTTCATTCCGTTACGGGCAAGTGCAATATCGCCCAGCGATTTTCCTGTTGCAAACGCACTAAGTAATCCTTTGCTCACCCAATACGCCACCGGAGACCCCGGAATTTTGGAGAAGTTGTCCGTACTGGTCTGCGCGAATCTGTTTTCGGGAACAGGGAAAGTCTTTGGCTCACCATTTTCAATATCTTGCAGCTTGATCTGATTATATGTTCCTTTATATCCGGTTATATGGTCATTGCGGAATATTGTCACTGCCGTTCCGAACGCAATTCCCATGACCATGTTTTCCATGTGCATTAAGTTTGTAATAGACTTTGTCCGCAAGATCTTTTCTCGCATTTTTTCAAAACTGGACAGGAACATCCAGCTTTGCATTGTTACCATGCAGTTATAGCCGTGCTTGACAGCCATCTGATTCCCGCGCTCGATAAAGCAAGCAAACAGGTCTGCCTTTGTATCGGGGAAATGATCTTTAATATACTGTGAAAGCCGAGCATTCATGCCGGAAGCGCCCATATACGGCGGATTTGTCACCACCACATCGTACTGCTGAGATAGTGCTTCGCCAATATTGATAAGTCTTTGCAGAAGCGGTGCAGCAATCTGCTCACCGTGGATTCCCAACAACTGCTGCCCGCCCTCATCTTCTGTCCTCGGGACTGCGAAACGCCTCAGCAAATCCCAGTCGCAAGGCGTTACCGTCAAAATACTGCCGTACTCCTTTGCATCCCGCAATTCATCCAACAGACGTAACACCTGTTTCACGGCAGTATCATACTCATCCTGCGAAAGTGTAATACCCATATCGTGAAGCGGCGCGGTTGTAATGGTGTTGCTCTCCGCAAAAGCGTATATATGGGGCTGAATGCCGCGTATGAGCAAGCGCCGGTCATACTGCCGTGCCTTCATCATGACCGCAAAATAGGCAAGCTGCGCCGCACGGTCATCAATGTCGAGACCGTAAAGATTGTTCTTGAGAATGCTCTGCGCCGCCTCCCGCTGATCCCAACCGGCGGAAGTATAAATCTGCATCAGCACGTCGAAAGCGTAGACAAGGATATGACCGCTGCCCATGCAGGGGTCGATGACCTTGATCTCTTCTGGCTTGATGGTCTTGTATTCCTCACGGAGCTTAGCAAGCTGCGCTTCCACATCCGGCTCCTGCTTGGCTTCGTCCAGATAGTATTTCCAGCCGTCGTGCAGTTCGGCGTTGGGGTGACCTTCCAGCCAAAGCCTGCCGAGGGAGTTTTCCACCATGTAGCGGACGATCCAGTCCGGGGTGAAAAGCTGCGTGGCGGCAGGGATGCGCTCTTTCGTGATCTTGACGTTCTTCTTGAGCTGGGCGAAGGTATCGTCTTTCAGCTCGGTGTTGTAATACTGATACAGCCAGCCGATGATCTGAACGGCATCCTGCCAGTCCCCTTCGGGGATGTCGGAAACCATGTGACCAAGAACGCTATCCTGACGGAGAATATTGTTTGGCAGCAGCATTTCCGTGTAGCCGCCCATCCGCTCGAACATGACGGGAAGCGCACTGTTCAGGGCGTTGCACTGCGTCAGCAGCAGGTAGTGGTAGAGGGCTTCGGTATCGTTGCTCTCGATATACTCCGCCACCTTGCCGCTGTCCAGTCCCGGCAGATCGAGGTGCAGCACATCGTTCAGGATCTCCGGCTTGAACGCGCCGGATGCGTCCGAAAACACGCGGATATGGGAGGGCAGATAGTTGTTGACCTCCATAAAGCGCAGGGCGATAAAGCGGTTGAACCAAGTGTAGGCAACCTCTTCCATGACCTGTTTATAGCCCTTTTCCTTGATCTGCTTGATGAGTTCCTGCCGCTGTGACTTTTCCTCCGCCGTCAGCAGCCGACCGTTGAGCGTGTCCGCAGAGGCGTCACCATAGCCGGACTCGTCAATTCCATATTGATAGGCACGTTGGGAAACCTGAGCGATCAGCTCATTCCGCGCCCAGATCGCAAACTTCTGAATTGCGTTCTTGTTCATCTTCTCATGCTCCTTTAGTTGATCTGCACACCGTCGCAGCTTTCGAGCGTCTTCATGAGCTTTTCGCGGATCGCCTCGACGTACTTATCAATGTCCTCCTTGCTTTGCAGACGCTTGACCGAGCAGAGATCATACCGGCGCACGGTCATGATCTTCGGAGGTTTCGGTGCGGGCGTTCCGGGTTTCGCGGTCGCTGCGGGCGCGGGCTTCTGCGCTTCCTGCTGACGGGAGGCGGACATGACCTCCATGCGGCGGCAGATCGTGTCCTTGTAATTGAGAAGCTGCGTAATCATGGCGTCCAGTTCAGTGAGGGATGTCGCGGTTTTTGCCGCTTCGCGCTTGTTCGCGAAATGATCGTCCGCCTGACGGAGCAACGCCCCGGCGTCCCGCGCTTCGCTGGCAAGCTGGTGAACATCCTGCATACACTGGCGGATGTTCTCAGCAACTTCCTCGCGCTTCATATCCAGCAAGCTGTCGTAGGCGGTCTTGACCTTCTGGACAAGCTCCGGCAGCTCCCCAATGCGGGAATAGGGCTTCGGCATGGCAAGGATTGTGGACATCGTGCTGATGACGTTCAACGTGTCTGCGTCCGCTGCAAAGTAGTCTCTTTCCTTGAGAATGCTGGCAAGGCGCTTCTTGGCATCGTCGAACACCGTCCGCTGCGCCTTGAAGAACATCTCCACGCCTTCCATATCTTCGGCGGAATCGAGAAGATCATCCTGCCGCTGCACCATCCGTTTGAGCAATGCAACATTGTCCTTGCGCTGGCTCAGAACGTCGTTCATCAAGTCACGGGCAGCGGTAACGGTTTCTTTTTCGGGGTAACGCTCTTTGGCGTAGAACTCGTCAAGGAGCTTCTGATAGTGGCTCTGCTTGGTTTCAAAGGTGTTCAGAACGAAGTGAATCAGCCCGTCCTCATCGGAGGGAATGTCCATCGCGCCCAGATAGTCCCGCAGGAAGTTGACGCTCTTGCGGATCAGCTCTTCGGAGGGTGCAATACGCCGCGCGACAATGGCTTTGTCAATCTCGGTCTTCTTGCGCAGAAAGTCCACCAACCGGCGCTCTTCCTTGCCGACAACCGCGCCGCCATAGTTGATCTGGATTTTCTGCTGGACGATCAGACGGGCAATCAGAGCGGCAATGTCGATCTCCTTCCAGCCGTAGGGAATCGCCTGATACCGGCGCTGCACATCGCCCATCGAGGTCTTGAGCATCTTCTGGTTTTGCAGCTCCAACCACTGACTGATCTCATTGAGGGCGTCTTCGTTGTTCGCCCCCAGCCCGGTGAAGCCGACCTCTTCATAAGCGCCGTTGAGGATAGCGAGAATATCGGCATCGCTGTCCACGAACTGATTGACCATGTTGAGCTTGGAATAGACGCTCTCGACAAGGCTCTTCATCGCCTCGTCCAGCTTGTCCTTCGCAGAACCGTATTTCAGGTCGAGGATTTCACCGTGGACGTAGAACTTTCCCTCGACGATGGCTTTTTCAATCAGGCTGCGGGCATGGCTTTCCAGCTTCCGTGCCTCGTCATTGCGGTCGCGGATGATCCGCTGGATGCTCTCCGGCATCTGCGACACATTCCGCTGCTTGACATACTTGCGGATCTTCATCGCCTGTTCCAGTTCGTCAAAATAGGGCGTGTTCTCCGAGAGAACAACGATAGCCTCATTGTTGACCTGCGAGTCCATGATGAGCCGCTGATTTCCAGCGTCATGGAGATCGCTTGCCACGGTGACGATGCGAAGCCGCATTCCGCCGGTGGACGCGCCGTTCAACGTCTCATCAACGTACTGATCATAGGCGAAGTCGTACTTGCCGTATTTATATTTCTTTGCCGGGTAGATTTCGCCGTAGACCGTCTGAGAAATGCTCTGGACGATCTGTGCGCTGTCAACCGGCGTATTCTTGATGTCGATGGCAATATCCTGTTCCTCATCTGTCAGGAAGGCATAGGTATCGCCATTGCGGGAGATGTAGTTCTGAGACAGAAGGCGTTCCAGAGAAGCCGTGATGGACGCACGGAGGGCAATCTTGTCCGTGTGAATATCGTCGATCATCAGGATGGCGATATTCTCGATGTTCGCCTTGACGTCCTCAATATAGCGGACGAGGTAGAGCAGTTTGAGGACGTTCACGTCCTGCTGTTCCAAGCCGTCGTTGGCATCCGCCGCATTCTGGCAGCGGTCGATGACCCGGCGGATGGCACTCTCTAAGAAGGTATGTACCGTGTCATAGAACTGATAGAACGGCACAAGGGCGTTTTCATCCTTGTTTTCGATTTTCTGCGCCGCCTCTTGGAAGCCGGACAGCATGGAGCGTTCGCCGCCCGAAAGGTGCTTGCCGGAGTTGCCGTGCTTGCGGATTTCCGCGAGAACCTTCTGGATGACGATGAACTGATACGGAACAAAGGGGAAAGTCGCGCTGAACTCCGCTGCGCTGGTAAAGCCCTTGATGTCGAGGATCGGATTATCAAAGGCAAACAGGCTCTTTAAGCCGGAAGCCTCTTTCTCATACTCCATTTGCAGGAGGTGATCTGCGTCCTCTGTCTTCGCCAGAACACGCTTTTTGATGACTTCATCGACGGACGAGGAAGATAGGCTCAGACGAGTGTTGAAGCGTCCCTGAATCTTGGAGAAGTCATTGCCGGTGATTTTCACGACGGAATCAATCGCTTCCTGACTTGTGACCATGACCCAAACCTTGCCCCGGCATTTGTCACCGATCTCTTCCACCAGCGATTGCAGATTCATCATCAGATCACCATCGTCACCGATGTACTGACCGACTTCATCCACGCAGAACAGGAGTCGGAAGTTACCTTCCTTGCTGTCTACATACTCCTTGATCTCCGAGACGAGCTGCTTGATGCTCATGTCGGCGTTCTCTTCGCCGTTGAACCAGTTGCGGGCTGCTGTCTCGCTCATGCCGAGAACAGACTGCAAAACCTCAACCACATCGTCCTCGAAGAAGGCGGCGGAATCGCGGGCGTTGATCCACTCGTCCCCGTTGACTTCCTTGAAGGCAGAGCGGAAGGCATCCGTCTTGCCCTGCTTATCAATGAAGCGTTCCAGCTTCGCCACCTTGAGGTCTTCGCCATAGAAGCCGCAGTGATTGTAGAATACCTTCGCAAAGACGCGCAGCACGGCGGTCTTGTCCTTGTTGATCGGTCCCTCGATGTCGATGTTGAACAGGATAGACTCCGTGGGAATTTGGACACATTTCTGCACCGTCGCATACATCATCGGATCGTCAAACTTGTCCGCAAAGTAATCAAAGGCGTGTTTGCCGTCCACCTCTTTGTTGGCGAGAAGGTAGGAAAGCATTTTCAGGAAGTGAGATTTACCACTTCCAAAGAAGCCGGAAATCCAGACTCCGATCTTATCAGTCGGGGTATCAATCGCCTTGACGTAGTTATCAAAGAATGTGGCAAAGTGACGCCGCAGTTCCTTCGTGATAATGTATTCACTCAGTTCATCCTTTAAGCTCTGCTGGTCATCCTGCATGACCTTAACAACGCCGTTGATAGGGCGGTCAATGTCCTTTTGGAACATACTTTGTATTTTCATGCCGCTTTCCTCCAATTACAAAAGGTTGAATGCCCGGTAGTAGTGTCCGTCCAGAAACTTTCCGAACAATCCGAGGTCTTGTCCGTTGAACGATCCCGGATAAAACATCACAATAGGGATGTCCTCAAAGAGATGCTGCATACTGTCCAGCATTTTATGAGAGCGCATAAACGGGAAGATTTTTCCCACGCCGGTCAGGAAGAGAACATCACCGTACTCATGCGGCTCGTACTTCATGTATTCCAGAAGTGCCTCCGGCGTTGCAATCTTTTGAAGCTGCTTGAGAAGGTATTCCTTTCCGCGCTTTTCTTCCAGCCCGTCCACGGATTTCAGAACGCGCTTGTCCTCCAAGAGCTTGAGGAAAATCTCATAGAGATCGCATTCTTTGATGTGGTATGGCGTTCCATTTTCCGCTTTCAGCCGGGAAACGAAGTCTCTGACGATCAACTCATCTGCCGGATCATAGCAGAACACATGAATGCCTACTTCGTTGCTTAATCCTTTATTGGCAAGAAAACTGGGGTCGGATATTCTGTCCCGGATTCTATCCAACTCTTGCTTGATGTCGCTCATGCCAGAGCCTCCTATCTAAAGCAGTTAAAAGCTGCAAGTGCTTCGAGATCGTTATTTCGGCGGATGCCTTCTTCCAGCTCTTCGCAGAGAAACAGCGGATTGAGCCGCATCGATTTGAAAGTGTCAAGAATCTCAACTTCGACCAGAACCTTTGTCAGCACTTGCTTGATCTTATTGACCGTTGACTCGCTCCATCCGGCAATATCGTCGTTCTGCTCCTGCAAGTGAGAGAAGAACACATTCAGGTCCTTCCGCGAAAACTCGAAGTCCTGACTCCGGAATTTTTCTCCGATCACACCGACCATGAAGTCCCAGACAATGCGGTTGTAGCGCATCATGGCATAGAGGTTGATCTGCTTTGCAATCTCAGGCGGAGCTGATGATAATTCCTGCCGGAGCTGTTCATCGTCTAATGCGTCCAGCCGCTTATAGCAGCTTCGCACCATACGGGCAACAAGCCGCTCGGTCGGGTATTGAAACAGATTATTCTTTTTGATTTCTTCGATAGCGTCCTCCACGGATGTCCCGTCGAGGTAATACTTCGATGCAATGCGGATTTCATAAAAGAGGAACTGTTCTGCCGTGATCGTTCCGTTATAAATCAGAGATCGTTCCATTCGCTTCTCCATCTGAACTTGTCTTCCAAGCTCGCTGTTATTGTATCATATTGGCTGTCCTATAAAGCGGACTCTTACTTGCTTTCGTCTACAAACTCCACGATGTCACCGATATTGCAGCCGAGGCAAATGCAGATTTTTCTCAGGGCTTCCATTGACACGTCTTCGCCCTTTCTGAGCTTGGTCATCGTGCTGGACGAAAGCCCCGATGCTTTATGAAGATCGCCCTTGCTCATTTCCTTGTCAACGAGCAGCTTCCACAATTTTTTGTAGCTTGCTTTCATGCTTTTCACCTCAGCAAAGTATGTAGAATAAACCTAATTTAATGTCTACTGACCAACCCAAAAAGCATTGCGACACAAGGCAATCCCGGCAAT
>ERZ1026941.262-NODE-262-length-22486-cov-6.932192_pt1 | contig 22486 bp, 18 predicted proteins | sample MGYA00519305_ERZ1026941 | MGnify/ENA primary metagenome ERZ1026941 (study PRJEB26926, sample SAMN06164614) | human gut metagenome | biome: ENVO:00009003; feature: ENVO:2100002; material: ENVO:00002003 | host: Homo sapiens | place: USA | collected 2012 ...
CCGCAAATTCCTTATCTGTCATGCCATCCAACTTTCTCAACACCTGCCTAGAAAGATCTTCCATATCGCTGTCCTTTATGTACGGCATTATCCGTCTGATTTTTTCCATCATCTTCATTCTGTTCTGTGTCTCAAAAACACACATGAAATTGATTTCTTCTACTGTGAATTTATTCATCATCCTACATCTCCCTATGTGAATTTTTTGATTTTTCCAGTTCCTTCGTATCCTTATTGTTTCCCTGTGTTGCTTCCTTCTGTTTGGCTGCAAGTCGCTCTTTTAGGGAAGAACGTGCCTGCGGTTTTTCCCGCTGTTCTTTCTTTTCTTCCTCACGATTGAATTTCTCCACCCCATTATTAAGCCTGTCATCAATCATGTTATAATTCTGTTCCTCCAGTTCCTCGATCTTAGCAAGCGGCTTGTATTCTGCCAATTTCACAAGCAGTTCCTTTGCCTGTCTCTCACTGTCCTCGTCTATCCCCTCGTCAATAGATGCCTGTAAGAAAATACTTAGAGGTTTCACATTTCCAGTTCTTATATCATCAGCAATCATTTGTATCTGTGATTCTCTGTCTGATACCGAATCTCTATATCCATATGTATCAATCTCATAAGATAACTGGTCAAGTTCTGCCGCAAGTGTCTGTATCTTCTGCTCTTTTGTCTCCATATCAATCACATCTTTCTCCGGATATGCCGCAATCAGCTTTTTAATTGCGTCCTGCACCTTTGGTGTATCACGAAGCTCCGGTGTATAATTCAGGAAATCCACATCAATTCTCTTGCCGCTTACAATGTCTGCCTGCTCATCTTCCCATTCTTCAGTCCCCTCGATGTGCATATTTACACCAATAGAAGGAATCCCATGCATACGGGAAGGATCAATGGCATTGTAAAGTTTCATAGCTTCCTCTATCGTTTCAATGCCCTCATGGTATTCACCCATATTATGAAATTCCCCACACTCCGCAACGGTAAATGTGATATGGACTGTCTCTGGTTCAATTACAGGCTCTTTTTCCAGTTCAGAAAGCACTTTTCCTTCTGATGCAAGTGCGTTTTGTTCCTGCACCAATTCTCTCCCCTGCGTGACAAGCTGATTGTTGATCTGCTCCTGCTGTGCCTTCTCCTGCAGGTAGGTTTCCACCTCCGGAAGATAAATCTCCAATGTTCCGGTTCTGCTCTCTGTAATCGGGTTAATATCCACCTGAATACCAGCGATATAAATGCTGTCCTCATGTAGCATATTGAAAAGGTCATCTTCTCTGGTTGAGCCTGTGTATTCCACAACTACATCCAAATCCGAATTTTCCTGCTCAATACCTCTGCATCGGCTTCCGGATACCACCACATCAACAATCTGTGCATCCAGTCCATACTCGTCTATCTGCGACTGTACATAGGCATATACCGTTTTTTCTATATCGTCCGCACTCTGTCCGTCCAGACTATGAAACAGTTCTTCCGTCTTTGCCCGGAAATCTGCAACCACATCCGGATTGTTCTCTCTAAATTCTGCCTGCTTTGCTTCTAAATCTGCCTGTTCCACTTCCTCGGCTTTCTCCGAAAGTTCCACAAAATCAACAATCTCTGCTTCGGAACCTGCATACACTTCACCCTGCAAATATTCGTCACGATAATACTGCTCTGTAACCGCTGAAAACCTCGGTTCTTTCAAATCCTCAATTACCATATCCATTGCACGCTGAATCGTAATATCCGGATTGTCATAGACACCGCCATCCAGCAAATGATACTGCTCATCCAGAATGGAATAATCATATCCCTCCTCACATTCGTGCATCAGGATATAACGGTCTGCGATATGAACCGCAAGCTCCGTCTCTATCTCATTTTCCTTGCCCTCCAGTGTCAGCATGAACTCCGGCAGTTCTGTAAATCCAAAAGAATCTACAAAGTGTGCGCTGTTTTCCCCGTTCTCATGTAATACCACAATATCGCTGACCGACAGTGAATGTGCCTTGTAGTCTGCCGGATGGTCAATATTAAGCTTTTTATAGATTGCTTCCAGTGTTTCCGATTGCGTCCGTCCCTGCAATTCTGACAATTCGCCCAAATACACCAGTTTATAATTTTCCGGCAATACCGCATCAAAATTGTCTTTGGTTATTCCCATACGCTTCAGGCTTTCCGTTCCCTCAAAGCGGAACTTGTCCAGTTCGGGATTATCCTTTAACTGGTAAATACCGTATTTATCGGTATTTCCATATAAAAGCAGTGCTTCCCTGTTGGAATTACTCTCTGTAAGTTCTTCCTGCATCATCTGGAGCTTTCGTTCATTCAGCCAGTCCCCTTTTTCAATGCCACACATCCCGTCATGTTCTGTAATCTGTTTTCTATCGGATACAGTAGTCTCGGAACCGTCCGTATGCAGAAGATACACAGGCAAATCATGATCAAATAGTTCTATTGCCCTTTCCTGTGTCAGAGGAAACATTTCATTCCATGTATAGCCATATTCCTGCATTTCAGATACACCTACCATGCTATCCGGAAGTGCGTCGATTTCCGCCTCTGCATCAATCATTGCTAATGCAACATCCTGATTTCCATCCACTTCCTGTGCATAGATATGTTCTGCAAGCTCCCTGGTTTTTTCAATGTTCCCCAGCTTGTAGGCATAATTTACAATCAGATTTCTTTCATCATCGGAAAAGGCAGGCTGTCCATGCTCCAACCGGTTAATGATATGCTCTGCCTGTTGAATGACAGACAATTTCTCCGCATCCGTCAGACCTGCATCAAAATCGTATTCATAATCCCAAAAGTCCGGCATATTTCCGTTTAATTCCTTACTACTGGACGCAAGTAACGTGATTTCCGCTCCCTGTTTTTCCATATATGAAAGGTAATTGCCATCCCATTCTTTTTCATCAAGAGAAGCCATATCTTTGAGCATTTTTCTGACATCATCCCTCAACATATTTGTGATTTTCAAAACCTCCCATTCGCTTTCAAAAATTGAAGCGAACTTAACAACCACATCATCGGCATTGATCGGCTCCATTGCCTTATCATAGACCGCCTTTCTCTCCTTCATATCAATCAGCTCATCTGTATCTGTGTTATAACGCACATCCAGATGATACTCTCCGTACTCTCTGGAATCCTGATTGCCGATTTCCGTTGTCCATGCACCCCTGCGTTCCAAATATGCCTGTATGCTCAACTTGTCATCGTCTGTCATTTCTGACAATGCCTGCATCAGTTCCGGTCTGTCCATGCCATATACATCAAGCAGACTGAACTCTGAAAGGTCAGTATTCTGTATGAGGAGAATACTTTCCTTTGTCTGTTCCTGTGATACTTCCCTGTTCCTTTGTAATTCCTGTAATTGTTCCTCTATCCCGGTAATCAACTCCGAAGCTGTCCTCCGTATCGTATCTATGGAAGCTCTCAGTTCCTTGGTATCTCTGCCACTGCTCCATCCGGCAATATATCCAAAGGAATAATCGGAAGTGTCCACTCCAAAATGCTGACATACTGTATAAGCTATGCTCTCAGCTTCCACTTCTTTGGTATTGCGGTCTTTTTTCATCTGCTCATCCTGCTCCACTTCCTTGCTATGCAGCTTGGAGTGAGCCACCTCATGGATCATGGTCTTTAAGGTCTGGCCCTCGCTCATGTTTTCCTGCACCGCAATCCGCTTTGCTTCCCTGTCATAGTAGCCTTTGGAATCTCCGGCTATCTCCTCCAGTTCAATCGGTACTGGTGAAATGGCTTCTACTGCACGAATCATATCCTGATACCCTTCCACATCTGAAAGAAGCTCCTTTGCCGCAAGTTCCGGTATCGGCTTTCCGTCTGTCTGCGCCACATCAAAAACGGATACTGCCCGGAATGCCGGAATTGTTATCTCGACTTCTTCTTTCTGCGGATTTCCGTCCTTATCAAGTAAAAGTTCTTGTGTGACCGGATCAATCTTGTCCCTCTCCTCTTTGATTTTATAGGGTGCTGGGGCAAGGATACGAATACCCTTTTCCCCCTTCTTAACGTGCCTGTCAAAATTCTTCTGCCAAGCCTTGAATCCGGCCACTAACGTAGCGTCTGGCTTTTGCATCGCAATTAACATAGTATTGTTAAAGCTGTAATTATGGAATTTTGACATGGTATTCAGATAAGTCTTGTACTTCTCGCTTTCAAAAAGCTCCTTGATACCCTGCTCTAGCTTCTCCGTTATTTCCTGTACTTTCTGTTTTTCTGTTTTAGATTCTGCCATAGTATTTCCTCCATCTGCTTATTTTTTGCATGACAAAAGGCAGCCATTATTGACTGCCTTTGCATAACTACGATATTCACTTATAAACCTTTATCATTACTGCCCGTATTCGTTTTGATTTCTGCAATGTACTCCTGTCTCCTTTCTGCACCTGTCACTGTAAATGTTTTTACAAATAAAAAAGACAACCAAGATTTTGTTTCTTAATTGCCTGTTTCTATGCTATTAAATTTTTATTGAACCGATAACCAACTCCCCAAACAGTCTGTATATAGCTTGGCTTGCTAGGATTATCCTCTATCTTCTCCCGAATATTCCGGATATGGCTCATGACGATGTTGTAATCGCCGGAATAGGATTCTTTCCACACAATGTCATAAATCTGTTCCTTACTGAACACTATTCCCGGATGCTTTGCAAAAAGCTTCAAGATTTCAAACTCGGTATATGTAAGCTCTATCTCCTGATTTTCCCGAATGATTACCCGTTGAACCTCATCTATCATAAGACCTTTGAAATTCAACAGATGCTCGTTCATACCTGACATCTGAATGACTTCTTCTCTGGTATTTATCAACGATAAAATGCGCTTCATCATATCATCCTCATTATCTTCAAATGTCAGAACTAACATTTTCCCATACACATCACCTGCCTTATTACTTTTATATACTGCCTAAGTTCTGGAAAATTCAAAAGAATGATTCCCATATCCAGCCAAGCAGTATGTTATCTGCTGTTTGGTTTTTCTTTGATAACTTCAATGAAACTATCTTTTCCCATGTGAACAGTCAGTTTGACCTTGTTCCCCCCTGCTATGCTGAGCCCAAAACTCATCTGCCTGTTTAATCTTTTCTTCAGCTGTAATTGGTTTCTCCCCAGTTTTTGTCTCCTGAGTTTCTATCAAGTTATCAGCCGCAATCGGTTCATCTTTTTTTGTACCTGCGGTTTGCAGTATTGCATACGGGGCTGTGGGTTTTATTTTCTGCTATGCCTTGGCATCAAAGCTACTCTGCATATTATCCACATTTACCGTCTCTTCACTTGCCAGCGGAATCCCTCTCTTTGCATTCCCCCATGCTTCATTGTAGATCATGCACATTTCCGTCTGTCTGGATGCCTCCGCATTGGTGGTATACATCGTCCACCCATTATTGGAATAAGTCGCGACCATCTCCCCATTCTTATCGTAAAACTCTATGTAATCGCTGTTGCCTGACGGCAATTTCTGATATTTCACTTTCCCTTCAAGCAGTGTTGCCACAAAATCTATTGGCTTCAGCACATTCTGTCTGTTTCTTGAAACAGCTTTTAGCCCGGAAGTGATGATTCCTTTTCTGTCTGGGGATACTTCTGATGTGTAGCTTTTCATCAAACTGTTAAATCCTTCGGATTTGTTTTGGAACTGCCCTTTTGAAAAATCCTCATAAGCCTGTTCCCTGATCTGCTTCCGATATTCTTCATCACTGATGCCGCTTTTCTTTTTGGAGAAAACATATTTGTCATTGAAGTCCGGCAGATGGATACCACCTATACTTCCTGTTCCTGAAAAATATCTGTTCTGCAATGAACTGTTGGATAAATTAACCCGCATTATTCCACCCTCTCCTGTAAATTACCTAATCTGTTCAGCACTTCATACATCCGGCCATTGCCAAATATATAATTTTGCAAAACAAGCGGCTTCCCCACCTGCCTGCTTTCCCGGTACAGCTTCATATAAGCATCCTTCGCTTGATAAAAGCTGTCTTCCAATTCTTCCATCTCTTTTGTTGGCATTTCAAAAATTTTCCCCTGAATGACCTGCCCCTGGGCTGCTATTCTTGCACAGGATTTCTGCCATGCCGCTTCCTGCTCAAATTGCATATCCAGCCACTCTATCTCATCTTCTTTTGTCAGCGGCGTCCCATCTACCTTATAATACTGTTCATTTTCATAGCGCTGTTCAATTTCAGAATACAGCCTTGCATAACTCAGCCCACAAGCATTCACAACATCCGAATAGCCATACTGCCCTTTTTCTTCCCTAATTTCTTTTAATATTCCGGCTCTCATATCGCTGAACGATGTAACCGAATGCACAACTGTATGCTTAATTTTATCCATTAAATTTTCCCTGTTTTTCGATAATTGAGAAACCTCTAAAGTATCCTTATGAAACACTTTCTGGTATTCACTTTGACTTCCCTGAGATTTCAAACATTCTCTATTAGGTTTAAAGCCATCCTGCAAATGTACAGGATAATTGGAAATACTAATTGACATACATTTTTCTCCTCGTATGATTGACCATTTACTAATCCTGCTATTTTAGACAGTCCACTGCAAAGTTGTTTTTATGTAACTGCCTGCTCGAGCAGGTAAGCGTACCGCCCCTTGCCAGGGTAAACTTCTTTTCAGTAAGATTGCTGTTTCTCCCCTCCGTTGCTCCCCTGCAGATATCCGTCCGGCTTGTTGATAAGCGAAGTCAGGTCAATCGTCCTCCCAAAGCAGTCCACGCCTTCAGCTTTATTACTCTTTCAGTAATAATTATTGAAAACTTTTTCATTTTCCTTGATAACTTTATTGAAATTCTGCTTCACGGCAAATTTCTTCGGATTCCAATGGATTACTTGGTTTGATAATGATACACCATTCATTACACTATACCTCACTGCCTGTCGCGGTTTCCGTCATAACATTTGCGTCATAAGCATTGGAAGCCATCGCCATCTGCCTCTTACTGCTCCTTGCCTTTGTCAGCCTGCTCCTCTCCAATTCCTGCTTTGCAATCTTTTCTTCCAACGCCTCCTGCTGAAATTCCTTCATCTGCGCCCGCTTTTCCAAATATTCTTCCAGCAGTTCCTTCTGCCTTGCCTTTTTCTGCCGTCCGGCATCAGTTCCCTTTGCGGAGGAACTCCCGGAATAACCGTCATTCTCCTTCATGCCCTGCGTATAGCCGTAACATTTCTCATATGTGTCATCTATATGCATATATGATATTTGTGGAATATAGTTTCCAAAATTAACTGCCTTATTCTTCGCTAAAGCGTCTAATATTTTCTTCTCATATTCCGGATCAGTCTGCATTCTTTTATAAGCGGCATCCGTAATATCTATAATATCATTTCTATTCCGCTGCGATGGATGTGTATATAATGAATTCATCTTTTCATTAAAATACGCCTTGTATTCCTCTAAAGTCATATCTTCTGGGGAAACCTGACTTTTGTCTGTGACCTTTTCCGCAAATCCCGCTTGTTTTTCCTCCTTCCTCAAACCCATGTAACTCTTTGCTGTTTCATAATAACTGCCATAAACTGAACCTACATCCATTACTACATTCTCCTTCCTTTTTCATATTTTTTTATTTTATTTCCTTCTGCTGCAGCATTACTGTGACTTTAAACACATCGTTTTTTATTTTGATATCCATATCTCCAAGATAATGGTCTGCCACATTCTTTACATTTTTTAACCCTATTCCATGCTCCATCAAAATATCCGGCAGATCGCTCTGTTTCGTTGTCATCGGGACGATACCTCCATCTTCCCATATCACTTTCCCATCAAAGCTGTTTTCCACTTCAATCAGTAGGAAATGATTCTTTTTCTTTAAAGTCAGATTGATATATCGCTGTTCCTTGTTTGTAATTTATACTTTTAAAGGCTACCAAAAACTTCTCTTTAGCCTGCTCCATTATTGATACTGCGGTTTTCTGATATTTTGTATCAAACATTTGAGCCTTATCTTGTGTTTTTACTTCATTTTGAGGGCTATTTCTACGGAAATACCATGAACTGTCCGCGTTTTCAAATGCTTTATTGGTTTGTTGACAGGTAATATATCCTTCTAAATTTGCCAGACGCATTTTAAAGGCTTCGTCCAATCCGGCTAAATCTTCGTCAAGTGTCAATGACCTTTTCCCCGTAAGTTCGTAGGAAACTTCACGATCTCCATTTTCATGTTCTTTTACGATTTCATTATAACGGGTTTCATATCATTTCCCGCAGCATATTTCTTCCTGCATCAGAAATAGAAAGATTTGCCGACTGCTTCACCATCTTTGAGATTGCTTCCCTAACAGTTGCTTCTCCCCGTATATAATTTGTAGTCGTTCCCAAATAATCATAATTATGTCCGACTCCATTAATAGCCATTTCCTAATTCTCCATTGTCATCAATTTTTTATATTGCCGCCCCTGCCCCCTTGCAATAAGTCCGGGCAGTCCGCAAAAGCAAAGGTTTATGCGCCTTGCGGAATATGAACAATTTCTCCTTATGCCTTTATATCAAAACTTGCCCCTGTCGGCGCAGATGTACCAGAAACCGCAGCTAAGAGGTTCTGCGTAACACTTTTTACATCAGTGCCAGTAGCTGATATTGTAAGCGTTTCATCTTCTGTCAGCTTCTCCAACTGCGCCTTTTTCTCTGCCCGTCTCTTAGCTGCCTTTTCTTCTGAGATTTTTCTTTCCTCACGCTTTTTCTATAATCTTTCTTTTTGTTTCTTTTCCGCATTCAATGTAGTTGAATTTTGTTTTGAACCACTGGTTCTTGTCATACCTCCGCAAGTAACAGAAGCATTCCCATCGGCATCTATTACAGTTGTAACACCATGTATCACTGCATTATCAGCTTTGGCTTGTGCAAACATTCTATTCTGTCCCGGTACTGCACCAGTTAAATTAAACTCTACTTTCTTGGCAAATTCCGGATCATTTGCCATTTTCTTTAGACATTCGCTAGAAAGATTTATTACCACTTTATTTTCATTTCCACTCATAAGACTGCTACCCGTATTAAAAGTAATCTCCGGGAACTTTTTACACAGTTTCTCATAATATTCCTGCACTTTGTCCTTGCTGTTTGTCTTTACCTCCGTTGCTACATTAGTGTTTCACACTCTTCTACTTCGAGAATTAATTGCTTTTTCATATCCTGTCATAAAACTCGCTATATTAAACAATTCCACCGTGCTTATATTGCTGTTCCCGAAGCTTATCCAACGATTTTGCTCCATCCGGGCTATACAAATCCAATAATTCCAAAAAATTACCAGACTCCTTACACCCATTCAATATCATACGCATACTATCCGCATCTTTACCGAATAACATACCCAACAGACTCATATCATACTGATTTTGACTATCACTTAATACTCCCTGCTGATGTAAATCCTCCATAAAACCATAAGAACGAACCTCGGAACCTATTCGCATCGCCACATTATATAAATCCGGATCAACAGTATGAAGATAATTTAGGTAGCGTGTCTCAATATTTCTATTGGGCGTGCCACTCATCATCCAATTTGCTATATCTTCCAAAGATGCACCTATGGCAGCATCATCAATCAAATGCATCTGCCATCTTCCGCTTTCAGTCTTTGTAAAGGTATATTTTCCATCTTCCGAATACAATGTATTTGACCATGAGTTTTTTGGAGCCGCCTGGTCTCTGACAAGCACTTCAAATGCATCCATTGCAACTCTGTCTGGGATACACTTTTTCTCATCTGTTGGTAATTCCATTTTCCCCAATGCTACTGCAGTTTGCACTAGTTCATAATCCGATATGTTTTCTCCATGATAAAAATAAGAATTTTGTTCTTTCAATTTATCAAATGATGCCGGTAGTTTTACTTCTGCCAACTGTTCTTTGGAAACCTCAGTCCAATCTTCTTTTTTCTTACTACCTGCGGTCTGCATCTGCACTCTCGAACCGTTTGTAATCTTTGTACCATATTTTGCATTTACCATATGTTCTGTTATTGTCACATGTGCAAACTGAAATAAACTCCTTTGGTTTCTTGTATTTCCGTAACCTTCAACTTTCACAGCATATGGAAATGATGACTTCGTATTCAAAACAGAGTAAGTACCTGTATAAAATGTATTTGCCGCTTGTATTCTCATAATATAACCTCCAATCCAAACAGAAACAGCGTCTATTTTCACATTCAATCCCTTGAAACAGACGCCATCCTTAGCTCATAATATTTATCGACATTTATTCATTTTTCTTTACAGAATGGAACGAAACCTAAAATTTGGGCGTGCCTCTTACTATATCTGTAACCCTATAAGTTTTCGATACTCCTTTGCATTTTCACAATCTGATACAATTCCTGATTGCGCATCCAAGCAAAACGGTAACATCTGCCAATCCTCATTGCCACATGCTCCTACCAATAACAATTGTCTGCCATAAATGATCTCCATCTTTGCACGATAAAGGGCAGCCACTACGGACTGCCCTTACATAAACTGCTATAACACTTTTCAATATTCCCAACCCAAATAATGCTGACAGGTTGGGAATAAACTTAGGAATAAAATAGATTTTCCTATAAAATTTCTTCTTTTTTCTTTGTCTTATCCGCTGCATCCCTTCCTGCAGGTGTCCCGGACACCCTTGCCTTCATTGCTGCGAGTTTTTCTTGCAATGAAGTCCGTTCTGCCGGTCGGTCTGACAGCTTACCACCCATAGCCGTTTTCCCAAGATTACTCTGCTTTGCTGGCATATCTGCGACCTCGTCCCTTTTGTTATCCACTGTTTTCACAGTTTCCTGTGGTTTTTCCGGTTCTGCGGCTTCATCATCCATACCAATCGCATCATCGCCCTTTTCATCCATGTTGAGTAAAGAATTAAGCTCTGCCAGACGCTCCAGTTTCTCGGCAAGTTCTGCTTCCTGTGGAAATGGCTTGTCTACCTCTGCTTTTGCTGTTTCAAGCTGATGTTTCACATTGGATAGCTTCATCTGTGCTTCCTCAAGCTGTGAAGACATGGCTTCCAGTACATTGTTGATTCTTGTGATATTTCCAAGCGGATCAGAGCCGACTTCCATCGGGTGGCTCATTGCACCTTTGACATTCATCACAAATTTATTGTTAAAAGAATCAAAGGTTACATTCAGCTTAAATCCAAGATATTCACCTACATCCGCACTGGCATTGATGCCTTTGATTTCCTTACACATGGCTATGATTGCAGTTCCAGCTTCCTTTTTGTCGGTGTATGATTTTCCACCCACCTGCATAAAGAACTGCTCCTTATCCTCCGGCTTATTTTTCGCATATTTATTCATATCAGCGGTAAAGCCTTCGATACGCTCCTTGAAAATGGCGATCTGATGCGGATAATGTTGTGTGATGTTATCCTCCAGCCTGTACTTCTGACTGGTATGGTTTGCCTTCATCAGTTTCAGCTTCGATACCTGAATATCGAGATCCATTTTTTCTTTTATGTAGGGATTACCTGTGGCAAGTGCCTTGACTTCTGCATAGGAAAGTGCCACTTCGTCCACATCCTCACAGCTTCGCACCGGGGATTTACTGGTCATGATCTGTCCGATGAATTTCTGTTTATTCTCGATGAGCTGCCACGAATAACTGTCAAACGTACCTTCCGTAACATAACGAAATATCTTGACCTTATCATTCTGGTTGCCCTGTCGTAAAATACGACCTTCCTGCTGTTCAATATCAGAAGGACGCCAAGGCACATCCAGATGATGCAGTGCAATCAATCTGTCCTGCACATTCGTACCTGCTCCCATTTTTGCTGTGGAACCTAATAAAAAACGAACCTGTCCGCTTCTTACTTTTGCAAACAGCTCCGCTTTTCTAAGTTCTGTATTGGCATCATGGATAAATGCAATCTCCTGCTCCGGCACTCCCTTTTCCATGAGCTTGTTTTTTATATCCTCATACACATTGAAAGTGCCATCGCCTTTCGGTGTAGAAAGATCACAGAAAATCAACTGTGCTGACTTCTGCTCTTTGGTGTTCTCCCATATCTCATAGGCTTTCTCCACACAGGTTGCCGCTTTGGAATTTTCCTCATCTGGAAGCATATCATTGAGCAGCCTCTGGTCAAGTGCCAGCTTTCTTCCGTCATTGGTAATCTTTAGCATATTGTCCTCGTAAGGCTGCACCTGTCTGTCCCGGACTGCTTCAGCACGTTCCGCAAGAGACGCCACCATTTCTTTCTGAAATTCACTCGGCTTTAATACCACATTTTCATACTCTGCTTCCGGCACAGGAAGTTTTAACATATCCGGTGTCTGAATGTCCGCACTCTCCTTGAAAAGTGCAATCAGCTCCGGAAGATTGAAAAACTTCGCAAATCTTGTCTTTGCCCGGTATCCGGTTCCTTCCGGTGCCAGCTCAATGGCCGTGGTGGTCTCACCAAAGGTAGAAGCCCAGCTGTCGAAATGGGTCAGCCCTTTCTGCTGCAATGTGCCGTATTGGAGATACCGCATCATGGTATAAAGCTCCGTCATGCTGTTGCTGACCGGGGTGCCGGTCGCAAAAATGATGCCGCGCCCGCCTGTCAACTCGTCCATATATTGGCACTTCATAAACATATCCGAAGATTTCTGCGCTTCCGAAGTGGACAAGCCTGCGACATTGCGCATTTTTGTGTAGAGGAACAGGTTCTTGAACGCGTGTGCCTCGTCTACGAACAGTCGATCTACGCCCAGCTGCTCAAAGGTAATCACATCGTCCTTACGGTCGGTTGCCCGGAGTTTCTCTAATCTCGCCTCCAATCCTTTCCGGGTCTTTTCCATCTGTTTGATGGAGAAACGTTCGCCATTCTGGGATTTCATCTCAGCAATGGCGTTTTCGATTTCATCAATCTGGGCAGTCAAAATCCGCTCCTGCCGTTCTGCGGACACCGGAATTTTCTCAAACTGGGAATGCCCGATAATGACTGCATCGTAATCACCCGTAGCAATTCGTGCGCAGAACTTTTTTCTGCGGGCAGTCTCAAAGTCCTTTTTGCTTGCCACCAGCAGTTTTGCACTCGGATACAGGCGTAGGAACTCGTTTGCCCACTGAAGGGTCAAATGATTCGGAACGACAAACATGGATTTCTGGCACAGTCCCAGCCGTTTTGCCTCCATAGCAGAAGCTGCCATCTCGAAGGTCTTGCCAGCACCTACCTCGTGGGCCAGCAGCGTATTGCCTCCGTACAGCACATGAGCAATGGCATTCTGCTGATGTTCCCGCAGCCGGATTTCCGGATTCATGCCGCCAAAGCGGATATGGGAACCATCGTACTCACGGGGACGGGTACTGTTGAACAGCTCGTTATACTTTTCCACAAGTTCCGCACGGCGATAAGGGTCTTTCCACACCCAGTTCTGGAACGCATCCTTAATGGCCTGCTGTTTCTGCTGGGCGAGGGTGGTCTCCTTTTTATTCAGAACCCGCTTCTGCTTGCCGTCTGCATCCTCCACGGTATCGTAGATACGAATATCCCGCAGATTCAGCGTATCCTCCAGAATCCGGTAGGCATTGGCACGGCTGGTGCCGTAGGTCATATAGGCATGGACATCATTCCGGCTCGGTGTACTCTTACCGGTGATCTGCCACTCTGCCGTCATGGGCGAGAATTTCACTTCGATGTTCCGGCGCAGATAAAACGGCGGTTCAAAGGTTTCTTCCATGAACTGCTGGATATAACCCCGATTGACCCATGTGGCACCAAGGCGCACATCAATCTCTGAAGCGTCCAGGTCTTTCGGCTGCGCCTTTCTCAGATATTCCGTATTTACCGTAAAGGCAGGGTCAGAGGCCGCAGCCAGTTCTGCCACTCGGAGCTTTTCCCGAACATTGCCGGACAGATATTCATCAGCTGTCACCCAGCCGGTTTCCTCGCCGCCCTGCGTCATCGGGTCTTTGAAAATGACACCATGCAGTTCCTGCTGGATTTTTTCATATTCCCCCGGCGTTCCTAAAAGCTCCGACATATAGGGCAAATCCACTCCGCCGCGCTCTCCGATAGAGATTGCCAGAGCTTCAGCCGGAGTATCTACGCTGGTAACAGCCCGTTCCGGTCGAATCGTCCGTTTGGTGAACATATCCGCCTTGGATTCCAGCCTGCCGTTTTCGTCTACGTTTTCCAGAGAGCAAAGCAGATAATAAGACGAATCTTCCGAAAAAGCCTGTGCATTTGCACGGGAATTGATAAGTCCATACTGATCGGCGAATCGGTCATAGGCCACATTCAGTTCCCGCTGTTTCTGGGCAATCGCGTCCTCCGGATAATCGTTCAGCTGATAGTCGATCAATTCCTGCACAATGGTACGAAGTTCCACCATACCCTTGATCCTGCCGGTGGCTGTCGCAGAAAGGTCAGCTTTCCGCATGATGCTGTTCTCACGGAAGTAAACATCCCCATCTACCACCGCATAGGAGAAGTTCTTTACATTTGGGTCTGCCGAAATGGTTTCGCCCTGCAAGGACAGCTCTTCCTCCGGTGCCAGCTCCTGCGCTTCATAATGACCACCGATGTGCTGCACAGCCTCATGCAGCTGGTCTCCAAGATCTGCATCCGGAATCGGAATGACCGTACATTCTTCCTTGCCGTATTGGGTGCTTTCCGTTGTAATCTCACCCAGCACCATTTCCTGGTGGTCAACAAAGTAGCTGTTGAGGGTAATACCCTCCGATGTCAGCCCCAGATGCACCCAATCCGGTTCGATATCAATGGGATGGTCTCTCTTTTGCAGGAAAATGATATCCGAAACCACATCTGTACCGGCATTGGCGCGGAATGCGTTGTTGGGAAGTCGAATGGCTCCCAGCAGTTCTGCCCGCTGTGCCAGATACTTTCGCGCGTCCGGATTCTTGGAATCCATCGTATAGCGGCTGGTAACAAAGGCCACGATGCCACCGGGACGAACCTGATCCAATGCCTTGGCAAAGAAATAGTTGTGGATAGAAAATCCGAGTTTATCATAGGGCTTATCGCTGACACGGTAGTTGCCAAAGGGCACATTGCCCACGGCCAGATCATAGAAGTCGCGCCGGTCGGTGGTTTCAAAGCCTGCCACCTTGATTTCTGCCTGCGGATACAATTTCTGCGCAATGCGCCCGGTGATGGAATCCAGTTCCACACCATACAGTCTGCTTCCCAGCATGGAATCCGGCAGCATACCGAAGAAGTTGCCGACACCCATCGACGGTTCCAGAATATTGCCTTTCTCAAATCCCATACCGTCCAATGCTTCATAGATTGCACGGATCACGGTAGGGCTGGTGTAATGCGCATTCAGAGTTGAAGCCCTGGCTGCGGCATATTCTTCTTCCGTAAGAGCTGCTTTCAACTCCTTATATTCGCCTGCCCAGGCAGTTTTCTCTGCGTCAAAGGCATCTGCCAGCCCGCCCCAGCCGACATAATTGGCCAGCGTTTCCTGTTCCTCCGGTGTCGCATCTCTGTGCTGATTTTCCAAGGTTTTCAGCGTATAGATGGCATCCATGTTGGCACGGAATTTCTGTTTAGGACTGCCTTCGCCGAGGTGAAAGCTGTTGATGCGATAGTTCTCCGCATGTTTTGCTTCATGCTCTGCCCGGAACGCTTCTTCCTCAGCTGCATTAGGAAATGTTTGAACGGTCCCATCAATCACAGCTGTAATCGGGAGCTGATCCAACGCCTCATCCGACCATACAGTACCTGTATTCTCAATATCTTTTGACGCTGCTTCTTTTCCAGAATTTAGATCAACCACCAGATTGTGCAGGTGAATATTATCCTCGTGCCCCAAAAGTCTTGCCAGATTTTCCTTGCTTTCCGAGCGGAAGATCGGATACACGGAATCCGGGTCCCGAAGCTCCACGTCGAACAGCCCGACTTTTTCAATCGTAAATGCCTTTCCGTCCAGATACAGCGTATCGCCGACACGATAATCCGGCTGCACCGGAGCTGCGGGTTCTGGCTGCACAGTTGCAGGCTCTTTTTCAGCCTTCATGTTCCTGCCGCGAATCTCCTGCAACGCCTCTGATGCGCTTACATAATCGGCAAATGTCTGCACTTTTCCGTCCGAATATCCGTAATACTCTTCTTTAACATAATCCCAGATGGCAAACGCATCCTTAGAATCCGGGAAATTATCGCCGGTCATCGTGACTACAAACCGTTCATCCGGTGCATAGCCTGACTCTCTGGCAAGTTCTCTGGCGTGTTCCTGCATTTCCAGCACCAGAGGATCTGCCTTTGCGTGAGCCGGTTCCTGTACTTCTTCGGATTCCACATCCGGGAATGGAATGTCCTGCTGCAAATCCTGCTTGCTCTGCTCAACATAGAGCCAGTCTTTGGCTTCCCGTTCCTGGACTTTTTTAATCAACTGCTGGCGGTAGGTCTCTGCCTCCCATTCGCTGGTAAACTCTTCGCTGACACCATCCGGCTCCACATGAATGCCGTCCTGAATATCATCCCAAACCGCATAGCCATCGTCAGTTTCCATCACGGTAAACCGCTGAGGTGCTGCCAACTCGCTACGGGCATAGATATCCGCAGCCGTATTCAGCATATTATCCACATGCTCATTTCCGGTATCGTAGCGTTCCGGCGGCGTTGGCGGAAATACATGGGCGGCAGTCGGCATAGGAAGCGACGCACCATATTCCTGCTCCAGCTTCCGATACTCTTCCATTTCCAGCGCAGTCAGGTACTGACCATTTTCCACAAGCCGGTCTAACCGCTTATCCACCGCCGACCATGTGAGGCGCACTTCCCGGTCATGGTCATAATTGCGAAGCAGAATGCCTTTTCCGTTATAATCGGCAAAACCGCGACTGCCATCCATAAAGGTATAGCTGTGACCACCGAGACCATATTCCGCTTTCAGGAATGCAGCTCGTTCTTTTGCGTCCCCTTGCTGCTGATACAGCGCATAAATACGAATTTTTCCGCCTTCAAAATTAGAGCCTGTCCGCAGCATCCGGTCGATTTCATCCTCAGAAATGACAAAAGCGGAGGGCTTTTCGCTCTCCGCTTCTCTGGCTGCATTCTCTGCCGCCGCATCAATTTTCTGAATCTGCTCTGCTTCGGACTGAAACAGGCTCATAAAGTTCAACTGTTGATAAGTTCCGTCAGAATGACTTCCTCTGCCTGCGCTTTCAGCATGTTCATGTGCTGCACCCAGGCCATCTGGTTCAATTTCTTGTCCGGTGCCGGATTCGCTTTCAGAAGCTCCGCCATCATCTGTTCCATCCGTGCGGTCGCGGTCTCCTGAATCTCCCACAGGTGCGGGTACAGCTTCTCGGTCAGGATCAGGTGATTGTACAGCAGCGTGTTGTTCTCCTGCAGGAATGCTCTGCGCATCCTCCCGTACTTGCCCAGAGGCTTCTGTTCCTGCACCGACAACTGGATGTCCGGAATCAGGTAATCGCCGTTCTTCGTGTAATTCAGCTCCATCATAGTTTTGGCTCCTTTCTGCCTGTTTATCTCTTTCATAGGTTCGGATCGTGCGTTCAATTTCCCGGAATATCTGGCTGGACATTTCACTGACCGCAGTTCCCAGCACATTGGCAGCAGCCTGCGTATTAAAATCAAAGATGTCCAGAAAATCCTCGTGTTCAAAATAGTCATCTGCATTGCCCACCGTCCGGGTAAAGACGGAATATGCGATGCTGACAGCGGCAGCTCTCTTAAAGGAAGCTCCGATGTTGAGTTCATCATACCCTTCCAGATAAGAATCTGCAACGATGTCACTGATCTGCCTGCGGTTTTCCTCCCAGTAATCCCTTGCAAGGCGTTCTGCTGCTTCCATAATGTGATTTTCCAGAGACCCGGCACCGGCAGGAACATCAAATGCTGCATCCAGTGCCCGAATGATCGGCTGCTCATGCTCCGCATTCATTTTCCAGAGCTGTACCGGGCGGGAATTCTTCCGTTCTCCGGTATCTGCCACATCAAATACATACCGCAGTTTCGGCTGCTCGCCGCGCATGTCCAAAAGAGCAATGCCCTTGGAGCCGCGCTTCACATAGCGATTCATCCGGTCATTCCAGAGATCGTACTCTGCACAGGCCGTTGCTTCTGGCCTCTGCTTATAGATCATCAGCTGTTCCGCAAAGGGATACTTATAAAGCCGTGCGGATGTGGTCAGAAACGCTGTCCACTGCTCTTTGCTGCCAGTGATCTGTGCCGCAGCTTCCTGCGCCATCTGCATATAATAAGCCGTTTTCGTCATCATCTGTCTTTTTCCTCCTCTCCCTTATTCGTCCGGATACAAATCCAGTGCCTCATATTCTGCATCTGTCATCTCAGCCAGTTTCGCAAGCAGCGAGGCCGTCCACCTACGCAGGTTTCTATCTCTGCCCGTCAGACTTTTCTGCATCGTCTGAAGCTCTGCAATCAGCCCCGTCCGTGTGCCAGGGCTGTAAAGCATCATGAGCATCCACTCGTCATCCGTAAAACGCATTTACAACTCCTTTTCTTCGCAGCACCTGCGAGGCGGTGCAGGCGGCACCGCCTCCTGCTTTTCCTTCAGCTGATCCAGAACCGATGCTCTCTCCGCCGGTTCTTCCTTCTTTCCGTTATTGATTACGCCGTCAATCATGCCGTAATCGTCTTCCATTGCCATTTCTGCGGCTTTCAGGTAATTCTCCGGTTTCAAAAATCCGGGCAGTTCCTGGAAGCCGATGGAATCCACATAGTGACAGCTTACAACACCATTCTGCCGTAAAGCCACGATGTCAGACACAGAAAGACTATGCCCAGTAAAATCATCAGGGCGGGAAACATTGAATTTCGCATACAGTTCCTCCAACATCGTATTCTGATCCTTGTAGGGAAGAAGCGGAGCCGTATACACCACCTCATAATGGTCAATATCCGGTTCCAGCCCCATCCGTTCCAGTTCGCGCATAGACGAAAAGCGTTCATATACCGTATCCTCACTGCGGCGAAGCTGCAAAATCGCATACTGGTCGGTAGCACTGTCGAGAAATGCCATCATTCTTTCGTCTGATGCCTGATTTCCATGCACTTCATCCCATTTTTCAATTCTTGCCATCGTTCATTTCTCCCTTCTCCATAAACGGCAGGCCGTTTTCCTTTGCTTCCTGTCGCTGCTGTTCCCGACGCTTTTCACTGTAAGGCGGTCGGATACCGACGCAGCGTTTCGGAATTGTATACGTGACCGACCCATGCTCCCGGTGCTCCAAAATAAACTGCTCCGGATACTGTTTTCGCAGTTCCCTGAGCTTCTTAATCAGGCGGCTGTCATGGGTATAAATGCTGGCGGTATCCAGTTCATTATCAAAATTGATGACGGTTTCCTGCTCTGCCTTCGTAAGCTTGTATTTCATCGCTCCGCCTCCTTCGCCTTGGCAGCTTTCACCGGCGTATCCGTTCTGGAAGACAAATCCGAGAGTTTACCCAGCACAGATTCCCGTCTGCTGATTTCCGCTTCCTCTGCACGATCACAAAGTTCATCATAGTCAATCCGCGTCATGGTGCGGCCACCGAACCCATAATCCGAAAGAATCTGGTCTCTGGCTGCATTCATGCTGATTTCCGGGTTGTCGATCTGTCCGCCGTCAATTTCCGTGAAGTCCTTATGATATAAGGTATAGTCGTAACCGTCCTCACAGGTCTGAATGGCAAGAAAGCCCTTGCTTCCCAAATCCCATGCACAGCGTTCTTCCGTAATCAGCGGCTCCGGGCGGCAGGTGCCACCGCCGCGTTCCAGCATTTCTGCCAGCTGACAGATGTGCAAAACATCATACCCCAGGCGCAAATGATATTCGTCCATATATTCGCAGCGAGCTGAAAATTTCCGATTCGGATACTCAATCTCCACCGCACTGCCATCCGGAATTTTGAACCGATCCTCGTAGCTGCTGGTGATAAACCGGATATTTTTAGCATTCTCCAGCTCAGGATCAGCCTTTTTCATCTGCCAGAGAACCTTTCTACCGCCGCGTACCTGCTCCAGCATCTCCGGGGCTACCGGCGCAACGGCAAGACCGTCAAGCCGGAGAATCTGCTGGAGTGCCGCCATCCTCGCGCTTTCTTCCAGCGTAGAAAACGGCTGTTTATCCAACACATCCCAGCCAATGTGTCCCTCGGCAATCTGCACCTTGCTGTCCATATCAAAGCAATGGAATTCCACGCCGTCCTGCTTTTCCTGCAAGGAAAGCAGTGCAGCATTATCCACCAGATAAGCTGCATTCATCATTTTCATGCTCATTTTTTACCTCCAAACTCCAGCTTAAATGCTGCTGCACCGTCCTCGCCGGTCTCTACATAAACGGTTGTGTCATAGTAACGTCCAGATTTCTTGGAATAACAATGGGTAAGCCGTGCTTTCCCCTGATTTACCAGTTGCTTTGCCAGTTCCTCCGTCATCTGCTTTCCCAGTGTCTGAAAGAACCTGTTTTCCTTCCAGAGCGCAAATCTACAGCCCTTATCCCTGCAAAACCATCCCTTTGCCGTTTCGCAGACATCACTGCCGCAGGCGGGGCAGGAGCCAATGACTTTCCGTTCCGGCTGCATCAGCACATCAGCACCTTTTACAGCCTCGTAGGTTTTAACAAGTCCGCTGACCATGCTGCTGATTTCACCCATAAAGGCATCGCTGTCATACTCGCCGTGTTCTATTTTCAGCAGTTTTTCCTCCCAGTCTGCCGTCATGGATGGGGACTGAATCTGTTCCGGCACCACCGTCACCAGCGCATTTCCCTTGTCCGTAGAACAAAGGTATTTCGTTTTCTTATCGCCCCTGCGCTCGATAAAGCCTTTCTGTACCAGTTTTTCGATGATGGCAGCGCGTGTAGCTGGTGTGCCGATGCCTTTTCGCTCTACACCAGCCGGAAATTCATCCGAGCTGGCACTTTCCATCGCTGAAAGCAGAAGATCTTCGGTAAACCTCTTGGGTGGGCTGGTCTTGCCTTCTTTCAGATCGACACCGGCAAGTTCCAATGTCATGCCTTCCGAAAGCTCCGGAAGATCACCTGCCTCCGCATTCTTCTCAGCATCTTCAACCGGCTTTCCTGCATATTGCCTCCAGCCCATATCCGTGACTGTTTTGCCTTTCGTGCGGAACTTCTGACCGGCACACTCCGCTTCTACTATGGTTTCTGCATAGTGGCAGGGTGTTCCGACCGCACAAATCAGCCGCACCGCCAGCAGAGTAAGAATCGCTTGTTCTCCACTGGGAAGCGAGGAAATGTCATAACCCGCCGCTGTTTTTGTAGGGATAATGGCATGGTGATCGGTGACTTTCTTAGAATTGATGACCTGCGCTGCATTCACCGGTGCCGGTACATCCGCCTGAATCTGAAAGCTCTGCTGGATCACAGAAACAAGTTCCGGCACCAGCGGTGCCATATCATCCGTCAGATACCGGCTGTCGGTACGGGGATATGTCACGAGTTTCTTCTCGTACAGAGCCTGTGTGTAATCCAGGGTCTGCTGGGCAGTGAATCCCAGCTGCCGATTTGCTTCTCTCTGAAGCGATGTCAGATCAAACAAGGCCGGGGGCTTCTCTGATTTTTCTTTCTGCTCTACCTTGGTAATGATGGCACTTCCTGCCTGGCAACACTCTGCCACCAGTTTTTCTGCTTCTGCTTTTTCTTTCATTCGCTCACCGCCCGCTTGAAAATCCCGAAATTTTAATTCTGCCGAGTAGAACGGCTCCGGCTTGAACGCCCGGATTGCTGCATCTCGCATAACCACCATCGCAAGCGTTGGTGTCATCACGCGCCCCACATTCAGGGTCTGCCCATACAGACATGAAAAAAGCCGGGTGGCGTTGATTCCGACAATCCAGTCGGCTCGCTCCCGGCATAAAGCCGCCTCATATAAGGCATCATATTCTATTCCCGGTCGGAGCTTCTGAAAGCCTTCCCGGATAGCACTGTCCTCCATTGATGAAATCCAAAGCCGTTCCACCGGCTTTTTGCAGCCGCACTGATGGTAAACCAGTCGGAAAATCAGTTCGCCCTCACGCCCTGCATCGGTTGCACAGATCAGACTCTCCACATCTTTCCGCTGCATGAGCTTTTTCAGGATTCCGAACTGCTTTTTCGTGCTGGCGGACACCTGATACTGCCAATGTTCCGGCAAAATCGGAAGATCATCATACTTCCACTTTGCATACTTTTCATCATAGGCTTCCGGCTGGGAAAGTTCCACCAGATGCCCCACACACCAACTGACAAGGTAGCCATTGCCCTCCATATAACCGTCCCCGCGCTGATCTGCCCCGATCACTTTCGAGAGACTCATGGCAACCGAGGGCTTTTCCGCTAATACAAGCTTCATTCGATACTGCTCCTTTCGCAAAAAAATTAGCAGCCAGGCACCGAAGCGCATGACTGCTATGTAAGGAACGGTATTCTGTTTTAGGTCTACAAACTGGGGCTTTTATGATCTTGCCACAGCTTATCAGTCTATGCACGTCAACTGTTGAAACCGCCGTGTACCGAACGGTACGCACGGTGGTGTGAGAGGACGGCGGTTA
>ERZ1026941.268-NODE-268-length-22267-cov-23.323249_pt1 | contig 22267 bp, 39 predicted proteins | sample MGYA00519305_ERZ1026941 | MGnify/ENA primary metagenome ERZ1026941 (study PRJEB26926, sample SAMN06164614) | human gut metagenome | biome: ENVO:00009003; feature: ENVO:2100002; material: ENVO:00002003 | host: Homo sapiens | place: USA | collected 2012 ...
CGATTACGGTTATCTGCTACCTGGCGGCAACAGCGGTCAAACAAACGCCGCTTGCTAACAAATGGCTGCCGTCCATCTGCGGCGCCCTTGGCGGCCTGCTGGGCCTGGCCGCCATGTACATCAACGTGCCGGACTTCCCGGCCGCTGATCCCCTGACCGCCCTGGCCGTGGGCATTGTTTCCGGCCTGGCTGCCACCGGCGCGGATCAGGTTATCAAGCAGGCAAGCAAAGACAACTGATCAGCAAGTTAAATAATCCATAACAAAAGCGGCGGGCCTTCCCCTGAAAATAGGGGTAGCCCGCCGCTTATTTTGTTGTAATGGGTCTCTAATGATGTTCTATTTGTTCACAAATTAGACTTAATTTATTTCTATTTCAGGCCCGGAAACGGACAAAGCAAAACGAACACATTACCTATCATCGTGATAAAAGTAGTGTGTTCGTCTTGATGGTTTATGGTGGACCATTTCCCACCCCAATCGAACACATTTTTACTCCTACATTCGTCAAAAAATTCATCTGTATCCCCGTTTTCTATGCTGGTGATCGGGATATCAGCCGGGGTCTTTTGGCCGAGGGGATTGAACCAAATCAGGAAGTGATCATCGTACAGATCTACCCGCACCAGGAACGTTTCAAACAGGCTTGCCAGGTACTTGCTGTCATTGATGTCACCATTCCGGTAGATGTGCAGCAGTGAAACAAAATTATCCCGTGTAATGGGTACCAGTTCGGCGCGGGCGTTTTCAATCTGGGCGTTCAACCGCCCCTGTTCCTGTTCCAGCTCCACCATGCGGGCCTTGGTGGTTTCGGTGATGACCCCCATCTCAATGGCTTTGAGCAGGTTGGCTGCGGAGGTTTTGACCGCGGCCAGCTGGCCTTGCAGGTCCTGCAGGTGCAGGTCTTTTTCCTGGCGGGCATTGTAGGCCATGGTTGCATCGGCCATGTGCTGGATCATCTCGTCCGTCAGCATATACTGCTTGATGGCCTGTGCCACACTCTTCTCGATCTGCTCGCGGATCACGCTCTTTTTATCACAGGCGTGTTCCCGGCGGCGCTTTTGGCAGGTGTAATAGTAGTGCATTTCGCCGGAGCGGCTGGTGCCGGAAACGCCCGTCATGGGCCTGCCGCATTTGCCGCAGAACAGCTTGCCTGTCAACAGGTAATCCTCTGCCCCGGTATGATGCCGGGCGGATTGTGGGGTCTTTTTCACTTTCAGCACCTCCTGCACACGATAAAACAGGCCATCCGAAACAATACGCGGAACGCCGCCTTCCACCCGGACGTCATCGTAAATATAAATGCCGCGGTAGCGCTCATTGCGGCAGATCGTATAAAAGCTGCTTTTGGTCCACGGGCCGCCGCGCTTGGTTTTGATGCCGCGCCGGTTCAGATCCGCCGCAATATCCACAAAAGGCTCCCGGCAGGCCACCCGCGTGTAAATTTCCTGAACCACGGCAGCCTGCGCCTTATCCAGCACAATGCGGCCGTTCTCCCCTGCCTTGTACCCCAATGGCAGCGCGCCGTTGCTCAGGCACTTGCTGGCATTATCCATCATGCCGCGGGTGATGTCCTCTGCCATATTCTCGCTGTAGAACTGGTTGACGTTCATCATATTGCGCAACGCAAAGCGGCCGGCAGCGGTATCGTCAAAATCTTCCTCCGCGTAAAAGGTCCTTACGCCCCAGTCTTTCAGGCGGGCTTCATTGGTCATGGCCTGCAGCATATTGCGGCCCATACGGTTGGACTTCCACGCCAGCACGCAGTCAAAATAACCTTTTTCCGCATCCCGCAGCAGGCGCTGAAAGCTGGGGCGGCGGTCGGATTTGCCGCTGATGGCTTTATCCTCGTAAGTTTCCACCACATCCAGCCCCAGCCGCACGGCCAGTTCCCGGCAGGCTTTGACCTGCTGTTCAATGGATGCTTCCCGCTGGTTATGGGACGAATACCGGGCGTAAATCGCCGCCCGGCCATGGCGGGTATTTGGTTGCTTCTTTTTCATGGTATCACCTTTTGGGTTTGCAATCCTGCCCGCAAGGTGGTACAATACAATTGTCGGGTCGATTGTATCCACTTTTGTGGGCAAGCTGATCTATGGAAACGCTCTCGGTGCGCCAACACCGGGGGCGTTTTTTATTTTGTTCTGGTCAAAATGTAGCCTGCGGAGCTTTACTATTTTAGTAGCATCTCTTACAAGGTGTATACCCAGCGGCTTCTGCCTGCTCTAGCGTTACGGCGGTGGCATCGTCCATTCCGCTGCAATCGGGGGTACGGTGGTACTTTTTGCCGTTGCCGCTGCTTGCAATATAAACCATACCTGGCTGATAATCTGATGTGCCGGTTGCTGTGGTACCGTTACTTGTCTGGCTGGTGTTACCTGTTTCTGGCACCGCTGTAGGGTCAGGTGTGGTGGCTTCCGTGGGTGCAGAGGTCGGGGCTTCTGTTGGGGTTACTGTGGGGGCTGGGGTTGCGGTAGCCACTTCTGTCGGCTGCGGCGTTTCTTCTGCTATTGTGGCGGTTGGAAGCGGTTGTTCTACCTTCTGCTGGCTGCCTCCGCTGAACGTTCCGATACAAAACATTACGATCCAAAACGCCGTAATAATTGCCGCACGAATCTTTTTACTTGCCTGGAATTTATCGGTTTTCCATATCCAGTAGCTCAGAGCAAATGGCCAAAACATCAAGGCAAGCAAAATCATCAGGCAGCCGCCTTTATTCTTTTTACCGCCACCATTTCCTGATGAATGGGTTCCGCCGCTTTTTGTCCTCGAAGAGGACTTTCCCGTTGATTCTGTAACTGAATACGAAATGCCCGTTCCCGGCAGTCCCACCGTTGCTGTTTTGCGCCCAGTTGAGCTTACTGTGTAGTGCGTGCCCTTGCCGCCCAGCGAAATGCTGGCACTTTTTCGATTCAGATTCAGGCGGACACCCGGTGCAATTTTTACACTCTTACGAAAGCGAAATCCCATCAAGAACACATCCTTATCGATTAAAGTCTATTCCCCTGCACTGCGTCCAGTAGTGCAGGGCTTTTTTTATGTAGTCTTCGTCCAGGTCAAAATATTCTGCCAACTGCCAGGGTTCTGTGTAGCCTGCCCGCATGGCTGTACGGATTTCTTCCGGCGGCAGGCAGCGGCGGAACGCGTCCGCATCGGCGCGGTATTCGTTCTGCTCCACCAACTGGAACGGGCTGTTTACCTTATGCAGTGCGCCTGTGTGCAGGTGGCCTGATTCATGCAGCATGGCGGTGCGCATCTGGCGCACGGTATGCAGACGCTTGAAGTTCAGCACAACAGCGTAGTTCTGCCCGTCCCGCACCGTACAGGCTGCCCGCGGCAGCATTGCGAACGGCATAACATCCACATCATTTTGTTTGCAATATCCGTAAAAGTCGGACAACTGAAACACTGGATCTATTCCTCCTGCTTTTTCTTGGCCCGGCGATCTCGCATCACCCTGACCATATCGCGCAGCACCGCTTTGTCATCTTCGGAAAGCTCTTTGTATTCACCATAAAAAGCAATATCCACATCGTCCAGGATATCGTGGGCAGGCATTTCTGTCTCTGCTTCCTGGCTTTCAGCTGCCCCTTCCAGGCGTTTGCGGTCAACGTCCAGTGCCTCTGCCAGCTTTATTAAGGTAGCTGGTTTGGGCGGATTATCGGTCGCTTTCCAGCGCGCGATATTCCCGCGGCTCATCCCGACCTGATCAAGCAGTGCTGACATTGCGATGCCTTTTTCATCGCAGAGTGCTTGCAGCGTATCAAAAAACACTAAAATGCACCTCCGGAATTTGTGCAAAACGCAGAAGTTCAGAAAATTGCATTAAATCACTTGCAAAGTGCACTTAAATGCCCTATAATGCACTTATGACATGAGGGCACCGCGTTAAAACTGATGTTTAGCAACTTCATAGTACTACAAAAGTGCACTTACGTCAATATGAAATGGAAAGAGAGGTGCATTTTTTTGAACTTTTGGAACACTTTCACAAATTTATGCGTACAGCATGGTGAAAGTGCTACCACCGTTCTCAAAACGCTTGGCCTGAGTAAAGGCAATGCCCAGCGCTGGAAGAACGGCGGCGGCCCTACCCTGGCAACGGCTGCTAAGATTGCCGACCACTTCGGCGTCCGCATTGATGACCTTGTGGAGCATTCCTAGCAGCTACAACCATTCTACCACAACACCTGTCCCATAGTCCGGACTTTGAACCGGAAGGGCTGGAAATTTTTAGGAGGTATCCCCCATGAACACCGAAAAAAACACAACCCGCATGGGCAGCACAACCGTAACCCAGACCGCCGAAGGCTTTGAACTCAAGAACGGTCCCGACATCAAGATTCCGCCGGAGGTCACATTCAAGGACGTAAAGAACGAAACCGTCCTTGGCGACCCGAACAACATGCACATCACAACCGGGTGCATCCGCAGCAAGTCCGGCAACAGCACAATCTATGATTTTAACGAAAAAGGAGGTTAAACCATGCCTCTTCCCTCTCTCCCCGCCACTATCAAAATCACCACCACCGCGGAGCCGGACCCCTATGCTACCGAGCGGCTGGCGGCGGCAACGCTGGATTTTTACCACCGCTTTATGCAGCGTCCCGATGCCAAGGAGCTACTGGAACGCAAAAAGGCCGAGCTACGCGCCCGCGGCGTGCGGCTAAACTGAAAGGAGAACCAATCATGCCCCAAACAAAAACAGCCGCCCCGGTGTTGCAGCACCGTGACGGCCAGACGAAAAAATTCATCACCTGTATTCTACCCCACATCAGCCCCATTTGCAAGGCTTTCGCCAATTTCACGCTAACGGCCTGCGGGCTGGGCGCGCTGTGCGCCGTGGCCGCCCTGGCCCAGGGTGGAGGGGCGGCTGCAATGGCAGGGCTGGCTGCCTGCCTGCTGGGCGGGTGGGCTGCGCTTAAAGTACATTACCTGGAGTAACCGATGGAAAAGTTTTTATTTTATTGCCTTTGCGGCGCGGCGTGGTACCTTTGCCTGTGGGCGATCCACCACGCGCTGCTGGCGCTGGTGGTTGGGGCTTGAACACCCCCACCCCGGCAGAAAGGACCCCTGAATGGAAAATGCCAAACCAAATATTCCCCCGCGGCGCGGCATGACGCCGTTAGAACGCGCCTGGGCCGCTGCCCTGTGCGCAAGCGGGGATGCCGTTGCCAACATGGGCACGGATGCCCTGCGCCTGGCAGCAGCCCAAAAGCCGCAGAACGTAACCAGCGCCGGCATTATGGAGAGCACTCACAAGCTGGCGCGCGCCTGCCGGATCATTGACGTCTCGACCGCCAGCACCCCGGCGGCCCAAAAAGCCGCCGACACCTATGCGCTGGAAGCTGCCCTGTACGCCGTGGCGTATGAAGCCGCGCGCCTTGTGCGGTCTGACATGTGGCCGCTTGTGGCCATGCGGCTGGACGCGGCGCAGGAAGTGGGCACAAGAACGTCTGACCTGCACATCCGCCAGCCGTTGGGCAAGCTGATTATGCGCCGCCACCCGCTGGCCGTGCGCGGATCGACCGCCCAGAACCTGGTGGAAGAGCTGCTGTACGCCGCGGCAAAGCGCGGCAGGCGGCAGCAGGACTGGGCCAACACACTGGAAGCCACCGTGGCCTGCGGCTGCATGATGGACGCGGTATTAAGCTACCCGCCCAGATGGGAGGACACCAACCAATGGAAACAAGAGAACTAACCGACATGACTGCCGTGCTGCGGTCCATCAATGACGGAAATCCCAGCAATGCCGAACGCTGGGTAACCCTGACCCAGCGCGTTGTCCGCGCCGAAACCCGTGCCAATGCGGCAGAGCGCGCCGCCGCCCGCAAGGATTGGGAAAAGCAGAACGCCGAATACGACAGCTGGCAGTCCAACTACCGCGCCGAGGTTGCCCAGCAGGAAGCCGCCAAAGCGCAGGACAAAGCCGCCCGCTGGGAAGTGCTTGCCCTGACCATGGCCGCGGCGCTGGTGCTGACTTTGAGCATCGCGGCGCACCAGGCGAATGAGGCCGCCCGCTGGCGGTACGAAGCCCAGGGAATGAGCCAAACGGAGATTGTTACCCCGCAGAATCAGAACACGGCGGTGCAGCCATGACGGTGCTGGAATGGCTGCAGGAGCTGGAAGAGGAAGAGCGGATCGTCAAGGTTGGCTGCGTGGACAACACCCTGCGGGGCCTGCGCCGCTGCACCGCCAGAATGGCCGCCGCCAGCTACCTGCACTGGGCCTGCCCGGAATACCTTGCGCCGCAGCTTGGACTTGCATTTGAGTGCAAAAGCCCGGCGGTCAACAACGAGAAATTCTGCGAGCGCTGCGCGGCGGCGTTTTTGTCCGCGCAGATGCCGAACACGGGGAGGGTGAAAAAGCCATGGACGCACCAATGACGCCGCGGGAGGCCGTGGCCTGGCTGGTGGAAAACACCGCTGCCACCCGCAAAACCTACTGCATTATACTGCGCAGCACCAACGGCGTACACAACCCCGGCACGCGTGGCATGCTGATCTGCCAGGCGGCAGAGCTGGCAGGCCGCCTGCACGCTTACCGGGAAAGCCTGCACCACATGATGCAGGCCGGAATGATACCAGCCGATCTGCTGGACGATGTGAAGGAAGTGCTGAAATAATGATTTACTATCTTATTACTGCCGGGGTTGTGGCCCTGGGGCTGCTGGCTACCTGGACCAGTGGCCGGGATGTGGGCTACCGCAATGCCATGCGGGATGCGGAACGGCTGCACGATGATGATGCTGTATTCCGCCCTGGCAAAGGCGGCCGCCAATGACGGCGGAGGAACGCGCAGCCCTGATTGACCGGCTGGCCCCGCTGATCATTGAGGAACGCCGCAAGGCCGCAGAGCAGAACCCCAAGCGCCCGCCCTGGTACATGATGAACATTGCCCACCCCGTGATGGGCTGGCTGTACAACCAGTACCTGGCCAAGCTGGGCGAGGTAAGTCCGCCCGGCGATGCCTGCCGCACCCGGTTTGAGCTATCCCTATTGCACCCGGCTGTGCTGAAACAGCTGGCCGAGCACTACAAGATCCAATAACCCCGCCCCGGCGGGGCAGATATGCCGCCAAAGCTGCACGAGGCCGCGGCGGCCCCTGAATCCTCCCACAGTTGCTGCGTGGGCAAGTACGGCAACACCACTGTGCAGGTAATGCACAACGCCCGGCACCGGCCACTACTTCCGGCTTGTGCCCGGCGGCCGCCTGTTAGCTTTTCAGCCCGGCTTTTCCACCGGGTGCCAGGCCCCTGCGTGCAGATTGCCAAGCGCCGCGGGTGCGCCTGGGCAGGCGGGTTTTTATGGTGCGTGTGCAGCACCGGCATGGCCCAAGCAACCTATGCCGCCCGGATCAACACCGGGACGCACTGCCAAAGAATGGGAGGTTGAATGATACCAATGACAATTTTTGATGCCAACTGCCTTTATGTTCTCAAGTGCCTGGCCCTTGTGTTTGTTGCTGCCCCCTGCGTGCTCTTTGCCGGCGGAATGCTGATTTGCCTGCTGATGTGGTGCGGGCTGCACATCACCCGCGCCATGCACCTGCGGCGGCTGGGCCTGCCGCGTTGCGGGCGCTGCCGCTACTGGGCCACCGTGCAGTGCCCGCTGTATGGCCGCAACACGCCGGATGATTTCTGCAGCCGTGGCGAAAGGCGGAGTGGCTGATGGAACGAAGCTGTAAAAACTGCCAACAGCGCCGCGTGGGCTGCCATGCCAACTGCGAGCGCTACAAGGCCGACTGCGCCCAGGATGCCAAGCGCCGGGCCTATGAAAAGCAGTTTGCCTATCTGGACAGCATGCCGCAAACCGCCACCGCCTTAAAAAAGACCCTTGCGCCCCGGCGGGTGGGCGGCCAACAGTAAAACAGAAAGGATGGAATCAATGACAAGGAAAAAGTGCATCAAGCTGATCATGGGCACGATGGGGCTGCCGCAGCCGCGTGGGGCTGAGATGGTATTCCGGTGTATGCAAGAGGAACTGTACAAAAGGGATGGATCGCAGCCAAGCAACAAAGAAGTGCTGGTAGCCCTGTTGTTTGAGATGGGCGAAGCGGGGCCCGGTTGCGGCGTATCAGCGCTTGACAGCCTTTTAGCCATTGTCCGCCGCCGCATTATCGAAACAAAAACCGCAATCATCCACGACCGCCTGATGGGCGGCCCTGCAAAAGAAACCCAAGCGTGAACCAAAGCCGCAGCCCTTAAACCAGGGCGGCGGCTTTCGCAAAACCGGGCACAGCTTACCTATTATATAGAGCATGTGGCTGCGCAGCCGCAGCGAGCTGCCGCCAAACGGTCCGAGGGGGGGCCGTTTGGGCGGCTTGTATAGGGGTTATTTCAAGGTCCATTCTCCCCCAAAAGAAAGAAAAGAAGTGAGCGGCATGAAAACTACCAGAAAGCAATACATCCGTGAGCAGAAAACAATCTGCGGTGATAGCTATGCCGAGGTAGACTTCTGCTGGATCACAGAACAGGAACACCGGGCGGGTCCCCGCGGCAAGAAGAAGTTTGCCAGCAGCCTGGCCCAGCAAAAGCGTAACCGGGAACGATCGGCGCGGCTGCTGGTACAGCTGCTGAACACAAATTTTGACCAACGGGGCTTTGCCCTTACCCTGACCTATGAAGACACGTGGCTGCCGGATGACGATGAAGCCGCCTGGAAGGACGTATACAACTACCTGAAACGGGTGCGCCGATGGCTGACCCGCAAAAACTGGCAGGATGCCACCCCCATCAAGTGGGTGTGCGTGACGGAAAACCAGGAAGCCGACCCGGCCAACGGCCTGAAAGAAGTGCGATACCATCACCACATGGTGCTGCAGGTGGATGGCCTGACCGCGGAACACCGCGCCGCCCTGCGTGACGCGCTGGAAGATCTGTGGTGCACCGGCCGCAGCCGGGAGCCGCTGGGGACCGTAAACGCCGACCGCCTGCAGCCTGAACATGACAGCTTGGAAGGGCTGGCCAAATACATGCTGAAATACCCCCGCCGCCGTAAAAGCTGGCACGCCAGCCGCGGTTTGAAGCGCCCCACCTATCCCCGCCCCAATGATACCCACTGGACCCCGCGCAAACTGGCCGATGCCTGCACCATGCGCGTGGACGATGCTGATTATTGGGAGCGGCGCTACCCCGGTTACAGGTTTTTGGGGGCTGTGCCCAGCTATAACGAGGAGCGGGCCGAATGGCGGCTATACATCAAGCTGCGCCGGAAACGCAGGTAATACAACGTTATCCCCCGCCCCGGCGGAATACCCATTCGCATTCTGGCCGGAGACAATTTTTGATGAAATATCAAGGAGGAACACGATGGAACCAAAAAACTTCTGGAAAGAAATGCAGCGACTGTGCAAACAGCGCGGCGGTACATGTGATGACAGCGAATGCGGGTATGACTGCCCACTGTGCGCACTGCCCTGCTGCGCTGATCGCAAAACCATGGCAAGCGTAACAGCTGCCGATTTTGCCGAAATGTATACCGCCGTTGAAAAGTGGAGTAACGCCAACCCGGACAAGACCCGCCAGAGCGAGTTCTTGAAGCAATTTCCAAATACAAATTTAAAAACCATCACTCGTATGTTGCCTTGCTCATTAGACGAAACCATGAAACCATTGCGATGCGCCAAGTACGGCTATTTGAGTATCACTTGCCGTTGTGATAGGTGCCGTGACGACTACTGGAACGAGGAGGTAGATGACAACTAATGGACGCAGTTTCAAGGACAGGAAAAATTGCATTGCGCCCATCATACTGGGCGAGCGTTTCTGGCGGCAAAGATAGCCTGTATATGCTCAATTACATACTACACAATTTGGACAGATACCCGCTTGACGGCGTGGTACACTTTGAACTCGAAATCGATTACCCTTTTATCCACGATGTCATCGACTATATGGAAGCGGAGTGCAAGCGAGCTGGCATCCAATTCGTGAGAATCAAGCCGAGGAAAACATGGGAAGAATTATATGATAAATGCGGTTTCCCAACAAGAAAAGTAAGATGGTGTAACGGTCACTATAAACTTGATGCAAAGCGGCAACTATCCGAATGGCTGAACGAAGTCGGTTTTTATGTAGTGCATTACATAGGCTATTGTGCCGACGAAGAACGCCGTTTTAACAAGCGGTTGAGTGCCAAAAAGTTAGAGATATACCCTCTCGCAGAAAACGGAATTAACGAAGATGTGATTTTGGAATGGGCAAAGACACAGCATATTTTCAACAACTACTACAAAACCAACAAGCGCTGCGGTTGTATGTACTGCCCGATGTCCTCGTTTCTTAACTTTGCCTATCTCTACAAATACTACCCCGAAAATTTCCGGTATATGCTTGAAAAAATGCGTAAAACGGAAGAATTGAGAGAGAGCGCGCTTGGTAGACCGTTCTCTGTGATTTCATCGAATCCCAAATATAATGCTGATTACTTGGAACACATCGTCAAAACGAAATGGCTCAAAAAGCTCAATGAAATGGAGATGACCGACAACGACTAACATCACAACCCTGTGCCCCGGCGAACACTTTATGTTCAAAAATTTCGAGTGGGTCTGCCTTGACCCGAACCACCCTGACGGCGGCGTGCTGGGCGCGGGGGTTGGCCTGGCTGGCGGCCTGACCATCGGGCTGGGAATTATAGCTTTTATTGCATGGATTGCGGAAACGCTGAAGCATAACAACCGCCGGGAGTAAGCAAAGGAGGCATACGCATGGGCAAAAACAAACGCCTGCCGAACGATACCGTACTGGCAGCCCTGCAGCTGGTGCGCGGCCAGGCCAGACGCAAGGCTGAGTATAAGCGACAGGTTGACGAGATCATCCTGCGCAGCGGCACAAATTTTGTGGATACCACAACCCGCTGCGGCACACCCATACGTGTGTACCTGCCGTGCGCCAACGGCAGCGCCAGCGACATCACCGCCGACAAGGCCGAGGCGATCCAGCAGCTTGAGACACAGCGAGATGTGCAGATCATGCGGGCCATTGATGCCGCCGCGGATGAGATTGGGGCCGACATCCAGAGCGCCACAGTACGGGCTGCGCTGCAAAAGGCTATTGCACTCAACTGCAATGACTGCCGTGTCTGGACGTTTGAGCGCCTGAATCTTCCGGGAATCAGCAGGCGGGAATTTTACCGCCGCCGCAGAAAATACCTGGAAAATGTGGCACAGCGTGTGGGTTTGGGCTAAAAGTTGGCACTGTGCAAGTATATTTAAGGCTAAAATTAGTATCATGGAGAATTGAGAGACAGCCCGGCGGCTGTCCCTCTTTTGTTTTGGAGGGTGAGCCATGGCAGACAAAAAAGCTGAAATCCCCTGCACGCACTGCATTTGGCGTATGTGCAACAGCGAACGGGCGGTCTGTTCCCTACCGCACTGCGTAAATCCTACGCAGTGTAAACGCCCAAAATATAAACTTGGTCCCGGCGGATGTTGGACCTACCAGCGGCCGCTGAGAAAGGCCCCTCTATGACTAACCCCCGGTATGCCAACGGAGCCCTGCGCAGAAAGCACCGGGCGCGGCTGAAAGCCATGGGCGCGCCGTGCGGAATCTGCGGCGGACGCCTTGGCCCGATCCATTACGACGAACCATCCGATGCCGCGCATCCGCTATCGTTTGTTGTGGATGAGATACGCCCCGTTGCCCGCTGGCGCGAGTTCGGGTACGCTTCCCCGCGGGCTGCGGCTGAAGATTGGGACAACTTACAGGCTGCGCATTACTGGTGCAACGCGCAGAAAGGCTGCAAGCTTTCGCCCACAAAACCCAATTCTGCGCAGCACACCCGCACACAAAGGCCTCCTGCAGACGGCAGCTGGTGAGGGGTGGGGAGGGACCCCCGCCCCGGCCGGCGGGCGACCCCAAGCCGTCCAGCGCCGATTTACCCCCGCAAAAAACAATTTGATTGGGGGGTGGTATCAAAACAGGAAGGAGAAGCAAAAAGTGGCAGCAGATACTTCTAATCGCGCGCGCGCGGAGATCGCGAAAAGGTCTGCCGCAGAGCGCAGAAAACTGGCTAAATTTTTGGCCAAAAACGGATTGAATGACGAAAAAATCCAGTCGCTTGACCCGGTGATTTTGAATGTTTCGTGGATGAAATCCAAACTGGACGATGCCAGGGAAGCCATCGGTGAGGAAGGCATCACGGTTGAATATGACAATGGTGGTGGGCAGTCGGGCGTGAGAGAGAACCCGGCCTTCCGGGCTTATGAGGCATTGTGGAAAACGTACATGTCTGGATTGGATATGCTGATTAAGCTCCTACCTGTGGAGGTGCCGCAAGAGCAAATATCCGACATTAAGCCGACAAGCGTACTCACTCTGGTGCAGAATCGGAGAAAACAGGACGCATGACCGGCGCACAGATTCCAAGATACCGCATCGAGCCGGAGCGCGTTACGACCGACGGTGCGGACGCCGCAGCGCTGATGGCTGCCTACGGCAATGCGCTGGATGAATGGCAGCAGCTGGTGCTAGACTGCTGGCTGGGCCGGGATGCATCTGGGCAGTACACCGTGACCTCTGCCGGGCTGGCCGTGCCCCGGCAGAACGGGAAAAACGTGTGCCTGGAGGGGCGAGAGTTTTTCGGAATGGTCATCAACGGTGAGAAGATCCTGCACACCGCCCATCAGGTGCGCACGGCGAAAAAGAGCTTTAACCGGCTGGCCCGGATGTTTACCGACAAGCGGCACCCAGAGGTGCTGGAACTGGTGAAAAACATCCGCTACACCAACGGCGAGGAGTGCATCGAGCTTCTGAACGGCGGGAGCATTGAGTTCTCGGCCCGATCCCGGCAGGCGGCCCGCGGCTTTGACGGCATCTCGCTGGTGGTCTATGACGAGGCACAGGAACTGACGGACGACCAGGTGGAGGCCATCATGGCTACGCTGGCCGCATCGGCCACCGGCACCAGACAGCTGATCTATACCGGAACCCCGCCTTATCCGGGCTGTCCCGGCGACGTATTCCGCCGCCGCCGGACAGCCTGTCTTGGCGCACCGGGCGCGCACGATGCCTGGCACGAATGGTCAGTGGAGGGAGAGCAGGTTGACAAGATCGATCTCGAAAATCACTCGGTCTGGTATCAGACTAACCCGGCCATGGGCATCCGGCTCAGCGAGGAGTTTGCGGCGGAGGAGTGCCGGAGCATGAGCGCCGATGGCTTTGCCAGAGAACGCCTGGGCTGGTGGAGCCCCGTTCTGACGGAGCAGAGCGACAAGGCGCTGGATGCCCGGGCCTGGGAAGCCTGCGCCAGCGAGGCGGAAAAGCCGGAGGGCAAGACCGCTTACGGTGTCAAGTTTGCCGCGGATGGTTCTGCTGTCTGCCTGTGCGGCGCGGTGATCCCGAAAGACGGTCCGGCGCGTGTATCCCTGATTGAACAGCAGCCCACCGGCCGCGGCCTGGCCTGGCTGGTGGACTGGCTGAACGAACGCTATGACCGCGCAAGCTGTGTGGTGATTGATGGCCGCAACGGGGTGGACGTGCTGGTGGAGCGCATCCGCCCCACCTGGAAAGCCAAAAGTGCCGTGCTCCGCCCCTCTGCCAGGGACGTAATCGCATCGGTAGGGCTGTTTACCACCACCGTGAACGAGCGCGGCCTGACCTGGTACAAGCCGCAGCAGGCCCTTGCCGAAAGCGCCGTTACCAGCACCAAGCGCCCCATCAGCGGCGGGTACGGCTTTGGCGGCGACAACAGCCTGCCGCTGGAAGCCTGTGCCCTGGCACTGTGGGGCGCAAAGACGAGCAAACGCGACCCGACACGCAAGATGAGGATTGGATAAAGGAGAACCATGACGACTACCCTGAATTTTGGTATTGTGGCCGGGCTGACCGCCGCGGAACAGCAGCAACTCAGCGACCTGGCCGAGGCGTACACCTATCACCAGAGCCACAACGCCACCAAAGACAAATATTATGAGGGTCATGTGACCCTGAGGGATGTCAACCTTGGCATTGCCCTGCCCACGGGGCTGCGCGGGCTGGAGGTCGGCTGCAGCTGGGGTCAGAAAGCGGTGGACGTACTGGCCGCCCGCAGTATGTTTGACGGCTTTGTGGGCACCGGAGGCAGTCTGGACAGCCTTGCCCGGCTGGTGGCGGATAACCGCCTTGTGGCCGAATACGCCAAAGCCTGCCGCGATGAGCTGAAATACGGCTGCGTGTTTGCCACGCTTTCGGCTGACGATGCGATCGGTTGCCGGATCCGGTTCCACTCCCCTGCTGCGGCTGCTGCCCTGTGGAGCGGCGAGAAAGGCCGGATCGACTGCGGCCTTGCCATCATCGACACCATGAAGGACGAAAAGGACGAAGGAAAATGGGCCCCGTCCATCGTCAACCTGTATACCGACACCGCCGTGGTCGTACTAACCCGTGAGGGGAACATCTGGACAGCAAAACGGCATCCCAATAAGATGGGGCGGCCGCTGATGGAGCCACTGATCTGGAACGCCACCAGCAGCAAGCCGTTTGGCCGCTCCCGGCTGAAACGGCCCATCCGCTCACTGATTGACGATTATGTCCGGGTTGTGGCCAACGCCGCCATTGCGCTGGAGTTTGACACCACGCCGCAGAAATACATCCTTGGCGTGACGGATGAGCAGTACGATAACATCGTATCGGACAAGTTCCGGCAGTATGTCGGGGCGATCATCGCGACCACGACCAACCCCGACACCGGCGAAAAACCCGCGTTCGGCCAGCTGGCACAGGGCAGCCTTTCGCCGCACGTTGAAAAGATGCGGATGACGGCCACCCAGTTTGCCGCTGCCACCGGTCTGACCGTGACCGATGTTGGCGTGGTGAACGATGCCAATCCCACCAGCAGCGATGCCATACTGGCCCAGAGCCAGACCCTTGTATTGCTGGCCCAGCAGCTGAACACCGGCAACGGGGATGCACTACGCACCATTGCCCGGATGGCCCAGGCCATTGCCCGCAAAGTAACGCTGGATGAGCTGACCGAGGAAGAGCGGGACGTGATGGCCCACTTTCGGAACCCCGCCATGCCCAGTGTGGCCGTGACCGCGGATGCCGCCATCAAGATTGCTTCCGCCCGGCAGGAGTTTGCCGCCACCGACACGTTTTTGGAGATGATCGGCTTTGACCAGGCCGATATCCGCCGCATTAAGGCGCAGGAACAGCGGGTGCGGGGCCAACAGGTGCTGATGGAGATGGAAAACGATGCAGATAACAGCCAACGCCTGGAATGAGTACATCACCCGATTGTCCCGCCTGAACCAGAAAGCCGGGCAGCTCATGCGGGAATACATAGGCTCTCACGGCACCGAAAGCACGGACGACCTGATTGCCTACGCTTACGGACTTGTGACGAAATACGGCGAGGGCAGCGCAGAGTTGGCCTGCCAGATGTATGACGCCCTGGCCGAAGCGGCCAACGCCGGGGTGCCCGCAGCGGAGCCTGCCGAACCGGCAGATTACGGCGAGGTGGCCCGCATGGTGAACGCCACCAAGAACCAAAACCCGGCCAACCTGCCCAACGGCGTCAGCCGCCTGGTCAAGCGTGCCGGGGCCGATACCACCCTGAAAAACGCCGTCCGCGATGGGGCCGAGTGGGCCTGGGTACCCCACGGGGACACCTGCCCGTTCTGCATCACGCTGGCAAGCAACGGCTGGCAGAAAGCCAGCAGCAAGGTGCTGAAAGGCGGCCACGCAGAACACATCCACGCCAACTGTGACTGTGAGTTTGCCATCCGTTTTGACCACAATACCACTGTGGCGGGATATGACCCGGAAAAATACCTGAAACAGTACCGGGATGCGGGCGGCGACATCAACAAGATGCGGCGGGTGAATTATGCGGCCAACAAGGAACGCATCAACGCACAGAAAAGGGCGGCGTATGCCGTGAAGAATGCCTTACCAAAAATCTCAAACTTTAATCCGCTCCCTGAAAATCAGGTGGTCGATGTTCTCCGTAAAGAGGCCCAGCCGTGGATTGATAAGCTCTCTGCGGTCGAACAAGACGCTATACAAAAATATACATATAACCCCGGAGATCAGAGACCGAACCGTTTTTTTGAACGCATCAACCGAATGCTGCGCGGCGATTCCGAAGAAGATGCCCATCTGCGCATGTACGCTGAGCGAATCTCTGATGCATTAAAACGCAGTCCCTTGGAGCATGATGTTTTGTGTTATCGGGCAATGGAATTCAATCCTTTCGACGGGATGCATGTCGGAGATATTGTTTGCCCCGGACAATTTTACAGCACATCCGTAGTGAAAAGCGGCTCTTTGAAAAAAGACTTTCGTATTACAATTTGTGCGAGGTCGGGTTCTCTGGCTGGATATGTTGAACCGTTGAGCAAATTCAAGGAGCAACGAGAACTTTTATTTGACAAAGACACCTTGTATAGAGTATTATTATTAAAAGAAAAAGAAGTTGTGTTGGAGGTGACTTTGCCATGAAAGATAGCAAACATATGAAAGATAGCAAACATATGACGGAAGGCGAGCTTGCCTGGCAGGAGCGCCAGGAAGCATGGGCAAAAGAGCCTGTCAAATTTCGGAAATTGACACCTGAGGAAGTTGCAAAATTAAAAGAGCAGGGTCGTATTTAATCTTGTTCATTCATTGAACCACGATGCACGCGCACCGTGGTTTTTTCATGCCCATTTTCAGGAGGCACACTATGGATAAACACTCCGGTTCCAACTCCGGCATCGGTTTTTGCAGCCTGCTGGCTCTTCTCTTTATCGCTCTTAAACTGACCGGTTTTATTCACTGGTCATGGCTTTGGGTGCTGTCACCCATCTGGATCAATCTTGCTATCTGGGTTGTGCTGGTGCTGATCATAACGGCAATCAACCGCTGACCTAGCGAAGTGCAAGATTTTAACAGCATACCAACAATTTGTTGAAGCCACGATGCAAATTCTGCACCGTGGTATTTTTATGCCTGCCTGCCCTGCATGAGGGGCAAGCGGGCACTTTTTATACCCATTTATTCCCCAAAACATGCCCGGCATGGCGTAAAACTGTACAGCCAAAGCGGATGCGACCCGCGTAAATAAAAGCGCAGGCAGAAAGGACACAACATGAAACGCGAAGACGTAAAGAAGCAGATCCCCAACATCACCGATGAGCAGCTGGACTGGCTGATGGGCGAAAACGGCAGGGATATCACCGCCGAAAAGACCAAAGCCACCAACCTGCAGATCCAGGTGAACGGCCTGACCACCCAGCTGAACACCGCCAAAGACAGCCTGAAAGCCTTTGAAGGCGTGGACGTGGCCGACCTGAAAGGCCAGATCACCAAGCTTCAGGGCCAGCTGGCCGATCAGGCCGACAGTTTTGCCTTTGATTCCGCCCTGGACGGCGCAATCCGTGACGCGCACGGGCGTGACGTAAAGGCCATCCGCGGTATGTTGGACGTGGACGCGCTGAAAGCCAGCAAGGACCGCACCACCGACATCGAGGCCGCGCTGGATGCCCTGACCAAAGAAAAAGCCTGGGCCTTTGATGCCGCCCCCGGCGGCTACCCCAACGTCCGCGACGGCGGCGACCCGAACAAAACCCCAACCGGTTCCACGCGCGAGCAGTTCGCGGAGTGGTTCAACGAAGTCATGAAGTAAAGGAGCAAAAGTATGGCATCTATTGATATCAACCGCACGACTACTATTTCCCTGCCGGGCAGCGTGTCCAGCGAAATTTTGCAGAAAGCCCAGGAATCCAGCGCCGTCATGGCACTGGCCCGGCAGATTCCGCTGCCCGGCCTGGGCACAACCATCCCCGTTATCACCGGCGACCCCGAAGCGGGCTGGGTCGGTGAGACCGAGAAAAAGCCGGTCAAGCGCGGCACTCTGGCCACCAAGCAGATGCAGCCCTACACCCTGGCCGTCATCGTACCGTTTTCCAACCAGTTCCGCCGCGATGTGCCCGCCCTGTATGATCAGCTGGTGCAGCATCTGCCCGGCGCTCTGGCCAAAAAGTTTGACCAGACCGTGTTCGGGGCGGTGAAAGCCCCCGGCTCCAACTTCGACACCCTGAAAGCCTGCACGGCCCAGAGCATCCTGACCAATGCCTACGGCGGTCTGGTTGCCGCCGATGCGGACATCGCCGTCCATGACGGCATTCTGAACGGCTGGGTGCTGGCCCCGCAGGGCAAGGCCATCCTGCTGAACGCGGTGGACGACAATAAGCGTCCCCTGTTCATCAACAGCGTGGCCGAAGGCGCAGTGCCCATGATTCTGGGCGCGCAGGTGCGCCAGAGCAAGGGCGCCTACACGGCCAACACGGCCAGCGATGCCGCCGTTGTCGGCTTTGCGGGCGACTGGAGCCAGGCTGTATACGGCACCGTGGAGGGCGTGCAGATCGCCATTTCCGACCAGGCCACCCTGACCGACGGTTCCACCACCATCAACCTGTTTGAACAGAACATGTTCGCCGTGCGCGCCGAGATCGAAGTCGGCTTCCGCTGCGACACCACGGTGTTCAACAAGCTGACCGGCGCAGCCAAAACGGGGTCCTGATCATGATTGAATTCAAGAACCGCCTGACCGGCACCCTGATGGTCGTTGCCCCGGAGCGGGAAGCTGAATATCTGGCGGCGGGGCATACCCGCGTAGATGCCCCGGCGGCCGTCCCCGCCAGGCAGCCCGCCGAAGAGCCCGCTGAAGAGCCCGCCGCCAAGCAGACCACCGAAGAGCTGACCGCCGAAGAGCCCGCCGAAGAGCCCACCGCCAAACAGACCGCCGCCAAGCAGACCGCCGCCCCGGCCTCGAAGAAGAAAGCCGCCGCCAGGAAATGAGGTGATGGCAATGGTCTATGCAACTGTGGAAGAGGTCGAAGCCGGTTTCCGCACGCTGAGCGATGACGAAAAGACGCTCTGCAGCGCCCTGCTGGCCGAAGCCGGCATTGTCATCGACGCATACAGCCAGGACGCCCCGTTTGAGCGCAAACAGCTGGTGTCCTGCCGCATGGTGCGCCGCCAACTGGACGCGGGCCCCGGCGGGCAGGGCGCCGCCATGTACCCGATGGGCGCCACCCAGGCGTCCGCATCGGCGCTGGGCTACCAGCAGAGCTGGACGGTGTCCGGCGGCTCGGTCGGAGAGCTGTACCTTTCCAAGCTGGAAAAGAAGCTTCTGGGCGTCGGAGACAAAATCGGTGCCCACAGCCCGCTGGAGGACTTATGCTGAAGGGTATCGACATCATCCTGTACGAAAAGACCAAGACCGGCGAGGACGCTTTCCACGCGCCGATCTACACTGAAACACCAGTCACTGTACACAACGTGCTGGTGGGCGAACCGGCCACGGAGGACATCGTCAACGATCTGCAGCTTTACGGCAGGCGGCTGGCCTATACGCTGGCCATGCCCAAGGGCGACGCACACGATTGGCACAACGTGACGGTGGAATTCTGGGGCCAGAAATTCCGCACCTACGGCGATGTGGTGCAGGGCATTGAGAACCTGATCCCGCTGTGCTGGAACAAGAAAGTCAAGGTGGAACGGTATGAGTAAAGTCAAGATCGTGCTGAACCGCGCCGGGGTGCGGGAACTGCTCCGTTCCCCCGAAATGGCCGCTATGCTCAAAGAGCGGGCGGATTCCATCAAGGATAGCCTGCCGGACGGCTATGTCTCCCGTATAATGCCCACCCGCGCTATTGCCATTGTGGAAACCGCCACGGAAGAAGCCTATGCCGATAACCTCCATCACAACACCCTGCTAAAGAAGGTGCACGAATGATTGAAACCGAGGTGCTGAATGTACTGACCGCCGCCCTTGCCCCGGTGCCGGTATCCTCGGAGGTTCCCTCCCCCATGCCCGGCACCTTTGTTGTGTTGGAAAAAATCGGTACATCCCGCACGGACCAAATTACCACTTCCACCTTCGCCGTGCAGAGCTGGGCCCCTACCATGCTGGATGCCGCCCAGCTCAATGAACAGGCCAAAGCCGCCATGGATGCCCTGCCCGCCCGGCAGGGCATTGGTTCGGCCCGCCTGGAAAACGACTATAACTTTACCAATACCGCCACGCACCGCTACCGCTATCAGGCAGTGTACCGCGTTGTGCATGGCACAATTTGAAAGGAGATCCTCTATGCAGAATGCCACCTTAGTCGGCGTGGCAAAGCCTGCAGCCGGCGGTGCCGTGTACCGTGCGCCGCTGGGCACTGCGCTGCCCACATCTACCGATGCAGAGCTGAACGAAGCGTTTAAGTCATTGGGCTACATTAGTGATGACGGCCTGACAAACTCCAACTCCCCCAAAACCGAACAGGTCAAAGCCTGGGGCGGAGATACCGTTAAAACCATCCAGAAAGAAAAGCCGGATACCTTCAAGTTTACCCTGATCGAAGCGCTGAACGAGGAAGTTCTCAAATCTTCCTATGGTTCGGACAATGTTTCTGGTACTATCGCAGCCGGGCTGACCGTCAAAGCCAGCAGCCGTGAGATTCCCAACAGCGCATGGGTGGTGGATACCATCGTCAACAATGCCAACAAACGCATTGTCATCCCCGATGCCGGTATTTCCGAAATGGAAGATATCGTATATTCGGACAGCAAGGCCCTGGGCTATGGCATTACCCTGGCCGCCGTTCCGGACACCAGCGGCAACACCCACTATGAATACATCAAGGAGGCCTGACCATGCTGAAAGGCACAACCCGATCCGGCTTTGCATTTGAAATTCCGGATGCCCGCTGCCGCAATATGGAGCTGGTAGATGCTCTGGCTGCCGTGGACCACGGCAACCTGAACGAGCTGCCCACCGCGCTGGATCTGCTGCTTGACAAGCCGCAGAAAAAAAACCTGTACGACCATCTGCGCGCTGCTGACGGCACGGTGCCGATTGAAGCCGTGATTGCCGAACTGAGCGATATTTTTAAGGCAAACCAAGAAGGAAAAAACTCCTCATCCTCGCCGGAATGATTGCAGACGGCGAGGATGAATTGATTTGTGACCTGGCCGAGACCTACCGGATCCTGCATTACCGTACCGTTGCGCTGCCCCTGCTGGCCACCCTGGCAGCGGGCCTGCGTGAAGATTCCCGCATCTGCAAAAAACAGTCTGGCGTAAAGACCGATACCAGCACCCTTCTGCTGGGGGCTGCCGTTGACCGCCTAACTGCCCTGTGCAGCGGATTTGGGGCTGGCAGCCTGCCAACCCCTGTTATGGATGCCATGACCGGCAGAGCATCGCTGCCAAATAAGGTACAATCCTTTGCCAGCGGCGCTGCGTTTGATGCGGCCTGGCGCAAAAACAACGGGAAGGTGAACTGATGGCAACCGAACTTGCAAAAGCCTATGTGGGGATCATTCCCTCTGCCGAAGGCATTACCGGCAACCTTGCAAAAGTGCTGGGACCGGAAGCCGAAAGCGCCGGTGAAAAATCCGGCGCATCTTTGGGCGGCCGCCTTGTCAGCACCCTGAAAGATGTTATGGCAACCGCTGCCCTGGGTAAGGCCCTGACCGATACCCTGACGGAAGGCGGCGCGCTGGAGCAGAGCCTGGGCGGTGTGGAAACCCTGTTCAAGGATAACGCCGACACCGTCAAGGCTTATGCGCAGAACGCATGGCAGACGGCGGGACTTTCGGCCAACGACTACATGGAAACCGTGACCGGGTTTTCGGCCAGCCTGCTGCAGGGCCTGGGCGGCGATACCGCAACAGCCGCCGAGGTTGCCAACATGGCCCTGACTGATATGTCGGACAACGCCAACAAGATGGGCACCGATATGTCCGCCATCCAGTACGCATACCAGGGGTTCGCCAAACAGAACTATACGATGTTAGACAACTTAAAACTCGGCTACGGCGGCACCAAGAGTGAAATGCAGCGCCTGCTGGCGGATGCCCAAAAAATCACCGGTGTCAAGTACGATCTGGACAACCTGGCCGATGTGTACGCCGCCATCCATGTAATTCAGGGAGGTGTGGATGAGCTGAACGGCGGCCTGGGCGATGTGAACAAAGGTCTTGGCATTACCGGAACCACCGCGCTGGAAGCATCCACCACGCTGGCCGGTTCCCTTGCAGCTATGCAGGCCAGTTTCAAAAACGTACTGGGCGCGCTGACCCTTGGGCAGGACCTGCAGCCGTCCCTGGACGCACTGGCCCAGTCGGTGGTCACATTCCTAACCGGGAACCTGCTGCCGGATATCTGGAACATTCTGTCCGCCCTGCCTGGTGCGCTGGTGACCTTTATCCAGTCTCTTGCCCAGACCCTGCTGCCGGATATCTGGAACATTCTGTCCGCCCTGCCTGGTGCGCTGGTGACCTTTATCCAGTCTCTTGCCCAGACCCTGCTG
>ERZ1026941.322-NODE-322-length-20053-cov-26.029403_pt1 | contig 20053 bp, 17 predicted proteins | sample MGYA00519305_ERZ1026941 | MGnify/ENA primary metagenome ERZ1026941 (study PRJEB26926, sample SAMN06164614) | human gut metagenome | biome: ENVO:00009003; feature: ENVO:2100002; material: ENVO:00002003 | host: Homo sapiens | place: USA | collected 2012 ...
CGCTGGACATCTACACGCGCCAGTGTTCGATCGGCGTGACGGCCAAGCAGCTCGCAACGATGGCCGCGACGATCGCCAACGGCGGCGTGAATCCCGTGACCAAGCAGCCGGTATTCAAACCGGAACTGGCACCGAAGATCGCATCGCTGATGGCGACGGTGGGCTTCTACGAGCACACGGGCGACTGGCTCTTCACGACGGGCCTGCCGGCCAAGACGGGCGTCGGCGGCGGAATCATGGGCGTCGTTCCGGGCGTGATGGGCGTTGCGGCGTTCGCTCCCCCGCTGGACGAAGCCGGCAACTCGGTCAAGGCGCAGAAGGCGCTGGCCTATGTCGCCGGACATCTCAACCTCAACATCTTCGGCACGACGCGCTGCGTGATGGCCGAAAAGGAACCCGCAAAGGCATAGGCCGAGCGGTAATGTACGGCGAAAGGGGCTGCACTTCGGAGTGCAGCCCCTTTTCTATCGGACGGGAATACGCCGTCCGTCAGAATTGATAACGCACCCCGGCGACAAACGAACCGGAGACGCCCAAGCCGCCTTCGGCATAGGCCGCCAGACGACCGCCGACCTCTATGCCTACGGGCGAGAGTTGGAAAGCGAACTGGGTTCGCGTATCGTCCATTTTAAATCTCTCATCACCAGGAAGCTTTAATCCGGACTCGGTAGTTCCGGTACTCGGACGCCACGAACTTTTGCTTTCCGTTAAGACTTTACCGGGAACATATGCTATTTCAGCTTTCGTGAAAACGATACCAGCTCCCGCACGCGAGTAAAGGGAGACGATCCCCAGCTTCATCCAAGTCCATTTCACATCGGGCATCACGGCCCAATAATGATTTTTAATCGAAAAATAATTATCCGTAATTTTCGAACGGATTTCCCTCACTTGCTGTTCGCTGGAAGCGTATACCGCCTGAACGCCTATGCTGAGATTTTTCAGCAGGCGGAAATTATACCCCATCGTCGCAGCGCCCCACATACCGGTTTCCGATATCTGCCAGTCATACCGTATTACACCTCCTATGCCGTACGAAATATACGGCTTTTCAAACTGCCCCGTCAGCAGGCGGTAATCATCGATCCAGTTGAAAACCGGGGCATACCCGTAAGAGACCGACACTTCATGCCGTTTCATTTTCTGGGAGACGGCCGGCAGCACCGTCAGCGCGGCAACAGCCAGCAAGAGAAATTTTCTGTACATAAGTCAAGCGGGTTAATGTTCTCAAAGATAATAAATTTCGTCGAAAAAAGCACGATCGGCCGCACAAATCATCACCAACCCTCTCGGCTGCATCATCCGTCCGGCAATGCGGCGGCTAGCGGATTCCCAAAAGCGCAAAACGGGTACGGCAGGGCTGACAAGTGACGCATTTCACAGAATAGAAGAATTCTTTGCCCGAACCGTACCCGGTAATATCGGCCTGCGCAAAAAAAAAGCGAGGGCGCAGGTGCAACTCCCTCAGCTGGCCTTCCGAGCCGTGTCTGGCAGTTGTCCTTACGCCCAAGCCCGCCCCGGCGCAAGGCCGGGACATGACAAGGGTTTCAGACAAGTTTTACGCCAGACAATTGTCATATTGCTATGACACGGAAGTTTGCTGAGGCATAAAGGTTGTCTTAACCTTATAATATGTCGTTACGGCGGAGCCGTATCGTTTCGCAAAGTTAGCATAATTTCTGTATTCGGAGTTTCTGTTTACCGATACAAATATATAAACAATTCCCCAATAAATACCGATCGGTAGTCGATATTTTTCGAGAAAAGCAATTTTTTTGTATGAAATGAGTTTGCCGAGAAAAGATAATCAGTTCCTAAACGACCTTGCCGAGCGATTGAAAGCATTACGCAAGAAGAGAAAATTATCTCAGATGCGTGTTACGATGGATACCGGAATCAATATAGGCCGGGTGGAATCGGGCAAACGAATGCTGTCGGTCTACTCAGTAGCCATTTTATGCAGCTATTACGGCGTTTCAATGGAAGAATTTTTCCGGGGAATCAAACTGACCGCAAATCCGTGGGAATAACCTTTCAAAATAGGTCTTGCTTTCCGACTGCAAGATCATCTTATCCGATCGAATAACAGAATACCACAAATAAAAAAGGGTTCCGCCAATAAGGCGGAACCTTCTTTTACAGTGCCTATCGGGCAGATTACTCCGTCTCTTCGATAACGGCCTTGAACAGCTCGACGTCCTCCAAGGTGGAGTTCATGACGTAGGTGTATGCCTCCGAAATCTTGCCTTCAGCCAGCTTGCAGAAGACCTTCGCCGAATTGACATACTCCTCCGACTCGCCGGCCTGACGCGCCAGCAGGTAGGTGATGATGATATGTCCGGCGGTCTCGACAAGACGGCGGGCGTGGAAATCCTTGAAGCCGCAAAGCTCCTTGTCCCCCGCTTCGACGCGGGCGATCATCTCCGCGAATTTCGCGGTCAGCTCCTTCAGCTTCGCAACGACGGGCTGCATGGGCTGGCTGTATTCGGCGGCAGCGTAACGCTCGATCTGCTCCATGAAGGTGCCTTTGGTCACGGAGTTGATGGCCGCAACGACCTGCAGCTGCGAAGTGCCTTCATAGATATTCATGATGCGCGCGTCGCGGTAGAGACGCTCGCAGGGGTAATCCTTCATGAAGCCCGAACCGCCGTGGATCTGGATGGCGTCGTAGGCCTGCTGATTGGCGTACTCCGACGAGAAGAGCTTGACAAGCGGCGTGAAGCCGTCGGCAAGGCGGTTGTAGAACTTCATCTCCTGACGCTCCTCGCCTTCGAGCGAACGTTCGTGCGCGATATGGCCGTACTGCTTGTAAACCTCGACGAAGCGCGTGGTTTCGTACAACAGCGCGCGGACGCCCTGCAATTTGGCTTTCATGTTGGAGAGCATCTCCGAAACGGCGGCGAAACGGATGATCGGCTTGCCGAACTGCTCGCGCTCGTGGGCATATTTGAGGGCTTCGCGGTAGGCGGCCTCGCAGAGACCCACCGACTGGGCGCCGATGCCCAGACGGGCGGCGTTCATCAGCGACATCACGTATTTGATAAGGCCCATCTTGCGGTCGCCGACCAGTTGCGCCGGAGCATTGGTGAAGACCAGCTCGCACGTCGGCGATCCCTTGATACCCATCTTGTTCTCGATACGGCGCACCTTGACGCCGCCGTCGCGCTTGTCGTAGACCAGCATCGACAGACCGCGGGCGTCGGTCGTGCCCTCTTCGGTGCGGGCCAGCACCAGCGAAACGTCGCCGTCGCCGTTGGTGATGAAACGCTTCACGCCGTTGAGCAGCCACGTCTGCTTCTCCTCGGACCACGTGGCCTTGAGCATCACGGCGCCCAGATCCGATCCGGCGTCCGGCTCGGTGAGGTCCATGGCGCAGGTAGCGCCCGCGGAAACCCACGGCAGGAATTTGGCCTTGATCTCCTCCGAAGCGAACTCGTTGAGCGTCTCGGCGCAGTCCTGAAGGCCCCAGATGTTCTCGAAGCCGGCGTCGGCGCGCGACACCATTTCGTTGGCCATCACGAAGCAGACCAGCGGGAAGTTAAGACCGTCGTACTTGCGCGGAAGCGTCATGCCGCTCAGGCCCGCATCGACGATCGCCTTCATGTTCCGGACCGTACCCGAAGCGTACTCCACATGGTCGTTCACCACGCGGGGGCCTTCGTGGTCCACGCCCTCGGCATTCGGAGCAATGACCTCGCCGCAGACCTCGCCCGCGATCTCCAGCACGCGGCGGTAGGAGTCCATAGCGTCTTCGAAATCCTGCGGCGCGAAATCGTAGAGGTCCTTTTCGGCGAAACCGCGCTCTTTCAGCTCCACGATCTTGCGCATCATCGGATGCCCAAGGTGGAACTGCAAATCTTTGTTATCTGAAAAGAAATTTGCCATTACTTCGAATTTTGTTTGTAGTACTTAATCATCTTGGGGATTATCTCATTGACGTCGCCCGTGATGGCGTAGTCGGCGATCTTGTTGATCGGAGCTTCGGGATCGGTGTTGATCGAGATGATCATGGCCGAACCGTCCATACCCGCCGTATGCTGGATCTGACCCGAAATACCGCAGGCGATGTAGAGTTTGGGACGGACCGTAACGCCGGTCTGGCCCACCTGACGGGCATGGTCGGCAAAGCCGGCGTCCACGGCGGCGCGGCTGGCGCCCACCTCGGCGCCCAGCACGTCGGCAAGCTCGAACACCAGCTCGAAGTTCTCCTTCGAACCCATGCCGTAACCGCCGGCGACGATGACGCTCGCGCCCTTGATGTCGATCTTGCTCTCCGAAATCTCGCGGTCGAGGATCCGCACTGCCAGATCGGTGTCCTTCACGAACTTCTGCCAGTCGATCTTCTTCACCTCGCCGGCGCCCGGCACGGCGGCGTACTCGCGGCGCATGACGCCTTCGCGGACGGTAGCCATCTGGGGACGGTTGTCGGGATTGACGATCGTGGCGATGATGTTGCCGCCGAAAGCGGGACGGATCTGGTAAAGCAGGTCCTTATACTCCTTGCCGGTCTTGGCGTCCTTGTGGTCGCCGATCACCAGCTGCGTGCAGTCGGCCGTAAGACCGCTGTAGAGGGCCGACGATACGCGCGGGGCGAAGTCGCGGCCGTTGCAGGTCGCGCCGAACAGCGCGATCTGGGGTTTCTCCTGTTCGATCAGGCCGCACATGACGGCCGTATGGGGCAGCGTGCGGAAAGGTGCGAAGATCTTGTCGTCGGCGACCCAGACGGTGTCGGCGCCGTATTTGGCCAGTTCGGTCTCGATACCTGCAAGATGCTCGCCCAGCACTACGGCTTCGAGCTTCACACCCAGCGTCGTGGCCAGTTCGCGGCCTTTGGTCAGCAGTTCGAGACACACGTCGGCGACCTTGCCGCCCTCGTTCTCGATATATACGAATATATTGTTCATGGATTACTTCTGCGGATTTAACCGAGCGTGTGGCTCGCGATAAGTTCGACCATCAGTGAATTGATATCCTCGTCGGAAGACGTGAGTTTCTTGGCCTCCTTGGCCTGAAACACCACGTTCTCGATCTTCTTGACCTTGGTGGGCGAACCCGCAAGGCCCAGCTGCTGCGGATCGGGATTGACGTCGGCGGCGGCCCACTCGACGATCTGCAGGTACTCCTTGGCGGCGGCGCGCTTGGCGGCCGGCGAGTCGGGAGCTGCGGCGATCTCCGATTTGGCGAGGGCGAATTTGCAGGTCATCACGCGCTTGGCGTTGCGCGGACGGCATTCGGGAGCCGACGCGTTGACCGTAACGACCACAGGAACGGGCGTCTCGACCGTCTCCATGCCGCAGTTCAGGCGGCGTTTGATGACCAGCGAATCCGCTTTGATTTCGGTAATCTCCTCGGCATAGGTCACCTGCGGCAGGCCCAGCTTCTCGGCCACCTGAGGTCCGACCTGCGCCGTATCGCCGTCGATGGCCTGACGGCCCGCGAAGATGATGTCGGGAGCGATCATTTTCAGCGCGCAAGACAGCGCGTACGACGTGGCGAGGGTGTCCGAACCGGCGAACTCGCGGCCCGAAAGCAGATAGCCGCCGTCGGCCCCGCGGAACATGGCGTCGCGGATAATGTCGGCGGCGCGCTGCGGACCCATCGTAAGGATATGAACCGTGGAGCCTTCGGTGCGGTCTTTCAGCGCGAGCGCCATTTCGAGCGCATTGAGGTCCTCCGGATTGAAGATGGCCGGCAGCGCCGCGCGGTTGACCGTCCCTTCGGGGGTCATCGCATCCTTACCCACATTGCGGGTATCGGGCACCTGCTTGGCCAATACGACAATTTTAAGTGCTTTTTTCATAAGGTTATAGTTACAAAATTAAATCGGTTTCGTTGTTTCGGACGCCGCGGCAGGCGGAAAACTCCGCGCACGGGGCCGCATATCCGGCCGCAATACGGCATGCGGGATACATTCGGCGCGGCATACGCGGCATGCGACATGCGGCGGCCGAAAGACTCCCCTACCGGACGATCGTTTCGCCGCGGTCGGGACCGACGGAGATGATCTTCACGGGAACGCCCGTCTCGCGCTCGATGAATTCGACGTACGTCTTGAATGCGGCCGGGAAGTCATCGTAGCTCCTGCAGTCGCGCAGGTCACACTTCCAGCCTTCGAACTCGCGGTAGACGGGTTTCAGGTCGTCGCCGATCTCGTAGGGGAAATGCGCGGTGCGCTCGCCGCCGACCTCGTATTCGGTGGCGACCTTGACGGTCTCGAAGTCGTTCATGACGTCGGACTTCATCATGATGAGCTGCGTCACGCCGTTGATCATGATCGAATATTTCAGCGCGACAAGGTCGAGCCAGCCGCAGCGGCGCTCACGGCCCGTAACGGCGCCGTATTCATGGCCGATACTGCGCATCCGGGCGCCCGTTTCGTCGAACAGCTCCGTAGGGAACGGGCCGCTGCCCACGCGCGTGCAGTAGGCCTTGAAGATGCCGTAGACCTCGCCGATACGGTTCGGGGCGATGCCCAGACCGACGCAGGCGCCGGCGCAGACGGTATTCGAGGAGGTGACGAACGGATACGAACCGAAGTCCACGTCGAGCAGCGTGCCCTGAGCGCCTTCGGCCAGAATGCTCTTGTCCTGAGCCAGACACCCGTTGACGAAATATTCGCTGTCGATGATGTTGAAACGCTTGAGGTATTCGACAGCCTCGAACCACTTCCGTTCCAGCTCCGCAATATCATATTCATAACCCAGACCGCGCAGAATGCTCTCGTGGCGCGCCTTGGCCCGTGCGTAAATCTGCCGGAAATCGGCGCTCAGCACGTCGCCGACGCGCATGCCGTTGCGGCTCACCTTGTCGGTATAGGTCGGACCGATGCCTTTGCCCGTGGTGCCGATCTTGGCGCTGCCCTTGGCCGCTTCGTAAGCCGCATCGAGAATGCGGTGCGTCGGCAGGATCAGGTGGGCTTTCTTCGAAATGCAGAGTTGTTTGGTCAGGTCGTGGCCGCTGGCTGCGAGCGCCTCGGCCTCCTCGCGGAAGAGGACGGCGTCAATGACAACGCCGTTGCCGATGATGTTGGTTTTTCCGCCCTGAAATATGCCCGAAGGAATCGAGCGGAGTACGTATTTCTCGCCGTTGAACTCCAACGTGTGACCGGCATTGGGACCGCCCTGAAAACGGGCGACGACCTCGTAGGCAGGCGTCAGCACATCCACGACTTTTCCCTTGCCCTCGTCACCCCATTGCAGGCCGAGGATAACGTCAACTTTTTTCATTGTATCCGGTTGTATTTTTGTGTGCAAAAGACATTTTTTGCATCCAAAGGTACGAATTATTATCCGAAATACCCAATTCGCCGCAGCGACTTTTCAACAATGTATCAGAAATCGGGCACGGGAAAATCATCCCGCAGAGAAAAAACAAAGCACTTGGCGAAATCGGCGGAATAAAATTCGGCGGCTCCGGAGCGGGACGGGCAGATAGATGGTCGGGGCAGACAGCCAAAGCGGACAGAGCGGACAAAGCGGACAAAGCGGACAAAGCGGACGGACACGAATGAGCGGAGAGACAAAGCGGGCAGAGCGGACGGGGACGAATGAGCAGAGAGACAAAGCAGGCGGAACAGCCGAACGAATGGACAAACGGACAAACGGGCGGATGGACGAGCAGACAGAGCGGACAGAACAGATGGACAGCAGGCGGAACAGCCGAACGAATGGACAAACGGACGGTTGGACGAGCGGACAGAGCAGACAGAACAGGACAGAGCAGGACAGAACAGACAGAACAGACAGAACAGGACGAACAAGCAGAGAGACGAAGCAGACAGGCAAAGCAGACAGGCAAAGCAGACAGACTGCAGACACCTCGCACCGCCATTCGGAAGATTCGCAAAACACCGGACTGAATCATGTCGCAGGCGAAAAAAACGACAATCCGCCCCGGAAAAACCGGACGGAAGCGGAAACCGGGAGCAGATCGGACGGAAGTGGAGACCGGGAGCAGATCGGACGAAAGCGGATCGGCCAAAAAGACGATACGGAATCAGCGGACGATTATTTCGGTATGTCCGTCGGCGCTGACGCTCTGCGATGCGCGGCAGTAGACGGTCGTGAGCGGAGGATTGCCGCCCGCGTCGGCCTTAAGCCGGTCCGAGCAGGGCCGCAGGTCGAGCGTCACGAGCCGGTTGCCGCTGCAGTCGAGCAGGCGGAGCGCTCCGGCGGATTTGAGGTCCAGCAGCGTGAGCGCATTGTCCGCGCAGTTCAGCTCCAGAAGAGCGCGCAGGCCGTCCAGATCGAGCGAAGCGATGCGGTTACGGCTGCAATCGAGCGTCTGCAACAGCGTACACTTGCGCAAATCGAGCTGCGTGAGATCGTTGCCGCTGCAGTCGAGCCGTTCGAGCCGCGAGAATTCGCCGATCTCCCACATATGCGCGATGCCGCGGTCAGGGCAGTCCATTTTCAGGACGCGCTGCGCTTCGTAGCGCGAAATGCGTCCGTCGTGGTCGATGTCGAAATGCTCAAGGCAATAAGCCTCGAATGCGGGATCTGCAAAAGTGATGTATACGCGCTTGTTCTTGTCGTCGCGTTCGTCGTCCGCAAGGCCGCAGGCCGCAAGAAGCGCAAACGCGAGGAGAGGAACGAAGCGGGTCATAGGCCTCAGATGTTTACGTCGTCGTCGGAGTCGTCGCCGCCGTCGGAATTGCCGTCGTCCTGAATCTCGTCGGCACCCTTGATCTCGTCGTCGTAGTAGTCCTTGTCGTCGTCCTCCTGCGCATTGTCGTCGATCTTGACGTCGATCTTAACCATGTAGGCGATTTCGTCCGTATCGAACGGTACGGCATAGAAAAAATCTCCGTTGGGCTTGTCCACGCGCATCATCGCTTCGGTGAACCCCAGCGGGTATTTCTGCTTGACGGCCTCCTGCAGTTCGGGGGCCAGATTATGGAAGCTCGTTACGATATGTTTCTTCGTCGTATTCTGTTTAGCCATAATAATGTTTGGAAATTTTCTGCAATTATAAGCAAAATTTACATATCGCGCCACATACTCAATTTTTTTTTGCATTTTTTTTGAATTTGCAGGTAGTTACGAACAAAATACGTACCTTTACGCACGTTATACTTATATTATGATACGCGAGAGAATCGAAGAGCTGCGGCGGCAGCTTGAGTACCATAACTTCAGATATTACGTCGAAAACGCCCCCGAAATCTCCGACTTCGAATTCGACGCCATGATGCGCGAACTGCAGGATCTGGAGCGCGCGCATCCCGAAATGGCCGATCCCAACTCACCTTCGGTACGCGTCGGAAGCGACATCACCGCGGAGTTCCGAAGCGTGAAACACCGGTTTCCGATGCTTTCGCTCGGCAACACCTATTCGCCGGACGAGCTGCACGAGTTCATCGAGCGGATCGAGAAGGAGACGGGTCCCACGGAATTCGTCTGCGAGCTGAAGTTCGACGGCACGGCCATATCGCTCACCTACGAGCATGGCCGGCTGCTGCGCGCCGTGACGCGCGGCGACGGCACGCAGGGCGATGACGTGACGGCCAACGTCCGCACCGTGCGGACAGTGCCCCTCAGGCTCAGGGGCGACGACTGGCCCGACTATTTCGAAATACGCGGCGAGATACTGATGCCCTACGCCTCGTTCGACAAGATCAACGCCGAACGCGAGGCGGCCGGGGAGACGCTTTTCGCCAATCCGCGCAACGCCGCGGCCGGAACGCTCAAGCAGCAGGCTTCGGCGGTGGTCGCGCGGCGCGGTCTGGACTGCACGCTCTACCAGCTGGCGGGCGACGACCTGCCCTTCACGAACCATTGGGAGAGTTTGCAGAAGGCACGCGAATGGGGATTCAAGATTTCGGACCAGATGCGCATATGCCGCAGTGCGGAGGAGATAGACGCCTACATCGCCCATTGGGACGAAGCGCGCAGGGAACTCCCCTTCCCCACCGACGGCGTGGTAATCAAGGTAAACGACTTCGGCGTGCGGCGGCAGCTGGGATTCACGGCCAAGGCCCCGAAATGGGCCGTGGCCTACAAGTTCAAGGCCGAGCAGGCTTTGACGCGGTTGGACAGCGTGGCCTTTCAGGTGGGACGCACGGGAGCCATAACGCCCGTGGCCAACCTCGAACCGGTGCTGCTGGCCGGCACGACGGTACGCCGGGCGACGCTGCACAACGCCGAACAGATGGCCCTGCTGGACATACGTCCGGGCGACATGGTATACGTCGAGAAAGGCGGCGAAATCATTCCCAAGATCACGGGCGTGGAGCTTTCGCAGCGGCCGGCAGACAGCAGGCCGTTCGAGTACATCACGGTATGTCCCGAATGCGGCACGCCGCTGGTGAAATACGAAGGCGAGGCGAAGCACTACTGTCCCAATCAGGGCGGATGCCGTCCGCAGATCATCGGACGCATCATCCACTTCATCCGCCGCAAGGCGATGGACATCGAGGGGCTGGGCGAAGAGACCGTCGAGCTGCTTTACGAAAACGGGCTGGTGCGCGACGTGGCCGACCTGTACGACCTGCAGGCTCCGCAGCTGGCGTGTCTGCCGCGGCTGGGCGAGAAGTCGGCCGACAACATCATCCGGAGCATCCGGGGATCGGTCGAAGTGCCCTTCAGGCGCGTGCTGTTCGGGCTGGGAATCCGCTTCGTGGGCGAAACCACGGCCAAATACCTCGCGGAACACTTCCGGTCGCTCGACGCGGTAATGAAAGCCACGCGCGAGGAGTTGACCGAAGCCGACGAAGTGGGCGGACGCATCGCCGACGCGATCATCGAATACTTCGCCGACGAGAAGAACCTCGCCATCATCCGCCGCCTGCGCGACGCGGGCGTGAAGTTCGAAGCCGAAGCGCGCGAACTGGCGTCGGAGTCGCTCGCGGGAAAGAGTTTCGTGATATCGGGCAAATTCTCGAACCACAGCCGCGACGAGCTGAAAGAGCTGATCGAAATACACGGCGGCAGGAACCTCGCGGCCGTATCGGCGAACGTCGATTACATCGTGGCGGGCGAGAATATGGGTCCGGCGAAGCTCAAGAAAGCCGAGAAGCTGGGCGTGAAGATCATCTCCGAAGAGGATTTTATCGCCATGATCGGCAGCGACGAAATACCCGCCGCAAATGCGGCGGAAAAGCGGACGGAAGGAAGCGAGGCGCACAAGGATGCGGCCGAGCCGGAGCTGTTTTAGCGGCAGGCGCAACCGGATAGGCCGTCCCCGCCGGTACGAAGAAACGGCAGCGGGAACGGAAGAGACGACAACGGCGGGAACAGAAGACGCCGCGGCGGCGGAAATGGAAACACGGCAGTGAAGGCAGGAGACGCAATGCCGAAAGAAGGCTAAAACGCAGGGCGGCAAACGAAGACGCTGCGGCAGAAGCAGGAAACACAACAGCAGAAGCAGGAAACGCGGCGGCGGAAGCAGGAAATACAACAGCGGAAGCAGGAAACGCGGCGGCGGGAACGGCGTAAGCGCCGGATCGCGGAAGACAGCCGTCGAAAAAGAAACTACGAACAAAACCGGAATACGATGATAAGAGAGAAACTGACAGGCGTGGGGGTCGCGATGATAACCCCCTTCACATCGGACGGACGCGTCGATTATCAGGCATTGGCGCGCATGATAGACTACGTAATAGAAGGCGGCGTGGATTACATCGTGGCGCTCGGCACCACGGCCGAGACCCCGACGCTCTACATGCCCGAACGCGCGGTGATCGCCATGTTCATCACCAACCATATCGCAGGCCGCGTGCCGCTGGTGATGGGCTGCGGCGGCAACTCGACGTCGGAGGTGCTGGACCAGCTCCGCGAATTCGACCTGCGGGGCGCGGACGCCATCCTGAGCGTGACGCCCTATTACAACAAACCCTCGCAGGAGGGACTTTACCAGCATTTCCGCACCGTATCGGAGCATTCGCCCCTGCCCGTGATACTCTACAACATACCGGGTCGGTCGGGCGTGAACATGACCGCCGAGACCACGCTGCGGCTGGCGCGCGACATGAAGAACGTCATCGGCATCAAGGAGGCGTCGGGCGACATCGAGCAGATGCAGCGCATCCTCGACAACCGCCCCGAAGGGTTTCTGGTGCTGTCGGGCGACGACGGCATGACGCTCGACCTGATGCGCCGCGGCGGCGAAGGCGTGATTTCGGTGGCGGCGAACGTATTTCCCAAACGTTTCATGCAGTGCGTCGGTCATGCCAAGCAGGGCGATTTCGACCGCGCCGAAGAGGAGTACAGGGCGCTCGACGAAGCGGTGCACGCGCTCTTCGAGGAGGGGAATCCCGTGGGTGCGAAATGCGCGCTCTCGGTGATGGGCAAAATCGGCCCCACGATGCGGCTGCCGCTGGTCGAGGGTTCACAGGCACTGCGCGAAAAGTTCAGCCGGCTGATTGCGGAATACGATTTGCGCTGATTCCGCGTTAGTGTCTAAAATACGGACTAAAACACGGATATGAAAAACTTACTGCTGTTACTGCTTCTGCTTCCGGCGCTGGCCGCGGCGAAGGTTCCCGACGAGGAGGATATTCAGAACAAGACGATGGACGCCGAGTCGCCGTTCTACTATCCGTCGCTGATGATGCGCTACAACGCCGGCGACGAAACGCTGACCGACGAGGATTACCACTACCTCTATTACGGCTACGCCTATCAGGAGAGCTACAAACCGCTGGACTCGAATCCCGATCTGGACAAGCTGCTGTTGATGGCTTCGGGACTCGATCCCGACAAACCGGCCGTCGAGACGCTCGAAGCGATGCTCTACACGGGCGAAGATGCGCTGGCCCGCGATCCGTTCAGCCCCAAGATCCTCAACCTGATGGCCTACGCCCACGGCGCGCTGGGCAACAAACTGCAGGAAAAGATGTACTACAACCGGATGCAGGGCGTCATCCGGGCGATCCGGGAGTCAGGAGACGCGCTGACGCAGAAAACGCCGCGCCATATCCTGATGTTCGACCACGCGCTCGACGTGATGGCCACCGAAGGGCTTTCGTACGACAAGAGCCGCATCATCAGCCGAACGGTGGAGTTCATCCCGCTGACCGTACCCTACACGGTGGAGGGCAAGAAGCGCAAGGGACTCTACTACGACTTCGGACGCATATACTGGAACAAACCCGAAGGTTATACCTATAAACGCGACCGCACATGGCAGTTCAACAACCTCAAACCCCGTACGTACAAATAATCCGGCGCACGTTCGCCCTGCTGCTGGCGCTGGCGGTTTTCGCCGGCTGCGAAAAGGAGCGGGAGCCGGCGGAAATAACGAGTTCGCAGGAAGAAGCGGTGCTGCGCAGCACGGCCGGATCGGCAGCGGCGTTCACCGTGACGGCGACCGGACCGTGGACGCTGACCACCACGGGCAGCGGATTCGGCATCTCCCCCACCGCAGGGGGCCGGGGCGAGACGACGGTAACGGTGACGGCGTCGGACGGGAATCCGGGCCGCAGCCGCGTCAAGCTGGGGACGGTCACGCTGACTCTGAACGCAGGAGGCGCGCAGTGCAGCGTCACCGTGTCGCAAAGTCCGGCGACGGCGACGCAGACCATGCTGCTCTACATGCCGGGACGGGATCTGCTGAAATTCTACAAGCAGAATATCGACGGCGTCCTGAAAGCCGTCGATGCGAACGTTCCGGGCGACGGCCGCGTATTGGTCTGCTATCAGCCCAACGCGCACTCGCAGGCCGAAATGTACGAGGCGTATTTCAACGCCGAAAAGCAGGCGGCCGCATTCGCGCTGCTGAAAAGCTACGACGATTTCGCGGCGGCCGATCCCGCATGCGTACAGCGCATGCTGGCCGACGTGGAGGCGCTCGCCCCGGCGCAGCATTACGGGATCATCGTCGGCTGTCACGGCAAGGCGTGGGTGCCCGCGAATCAGGGAGCGCTCAGCTACTCGGCCCGGATGTCGAAGGAGCTGGAGGATTTATGGACCCCGGCGCCGGGGGCGCTGACGACCCGTTCGTTCGGCGACACGGGGCGGTCGATCGACATTACGGACTTCGCGGCGGCGGTCAAGGCCCAGAATTACAGGACCGACTACCTGCTTTTCGACGCCTGCTTCATGGCCAATATCGAGACGCTTTACGACCTGCGCGAATGCACGGACTACGTGATTGCCGCGCCCTGCGAAATCATGGGAGAGGGATTCCCCTACGAGCGGGCGATGCCGTGGTTCTTCACCGACGGCGGCAAAACCCGCGATCTGACAAAGGTGTGCGAAGCGTTCTGGAACTTCTACATGAACGACGCGACGACCCAATCGGGCTGCATTTCGCTGGCCGTAATGTCGGAAATGGAGGGCATGAAGGAGGTCATGCGGCGCATCAACGCCGCGCCGAAAAAGTCTTATGCCGAGGAGCTGCAAAGCTACGAGGGAATGTCTTCGCACATATTCTACGATCTGGGCCACTGGGTCGAACTGGCCTGCGGCGACGCGGGGCTGAAAGAGGATTTCAAAGCGCAGCTGGACAAGGCGTTTCCCAAAGCCGCACGGCTCAGCACACCGGGATTCTACTCGGCGTACAACGGCCGGATGAACCCCGTCGCCTACTATTCGGGGGTGTCGTTCAGCGAACCGTCGGACAAATACGTCGAGGAGAACAAGCAGACGAGCTGGTACCGGGACACGCATTGAATGAAAAAGGGTGATTCGCAAGAATCACCCTTTTCCGTTATTCGTACTGGCCGGACTTGAGCCGTTCGACCTCCTCGCGGGAGAGGAAACGCCATGCACCGCGCTTGAGGTTCTTTTTCGTCAGACCCGCATAGTAGACGCGGTCGAGCTTGGTGACAGTATAGCCGAGGAACTCGAAAATACGGCGCACGATGCGGTTGCGGCCCGAATGGATCTCGATGCCGACCTCCTGCTTGTTGTCCTTGACATAGGAGATCTCATCGGCGAAAATCTCGCCGTCTTCGAGCGTAATGCCCTCGGCGATGCGGTCCATGTCGGCGCGCGTCAGGGGTTTATCGAGCGACACCTGATAGATTTTCTTCTTCCGGAAGGCCGGATGCGTGAGCTGCTTGGTCAGATCGCCGTCGTTGGTGAACAGCAGCAGTCCGAGACTGTTCTTGTCGAGACGCCCCACCGGGTAGATGCGTTCCGTGCAGGCGCCCTGCACCAGCTCCATGACGGTTTTGCCCGCATGCGGATCGTCGAGCGAAGTCACATAGCCCTTGGGCTTGTTGAGCACAAGATAGACCTTCTTTTCGCCCTGCACACGGCTGTCGTTGAATTTCACCTCGTCGGTGGGCAGCACCTTGGTGCCCAGCTGGGTGACGATCTGACCGTTGACGGTCACCAGACCCGCCGTGATGAAATCGTCGGCCTCGCGGCGCGAGCAGAGTCCCGACTGGGCCAGAAAGCGGTTCAGGCGCATTTCGCCGATCTGCTTTTCGGGTGTGAACTTCGGATAGGAAGCCGGCTTGTCGTCGTGCTTCCGGAATCCGGGCTTATAGGGTTTGTCGCCGAACCTGCGGTCGCCGGACTTTTTGTCCGTGAACAGACGGTCGCCGGCGGGCTTGTCGCCGAATTTACGTTCGCCGTAGGGTTTGTCGCCGAACCTGCGGTCACCGGACTTTTTGTCTGCGAACCGACGGTCGCCGGCGGGCTTGTCGCCGGATTTACGTTCTCCGTAGGGTTTGTCGCCGAACTTGCGGTCGCCGAATTTCTTGGGACCCCGGTTGTCGCCGTAGGCGGGTTTTTCGCCGCGGGGCTTATCGCCGAACGAGCGGCGCGGTTTGTCGCCGTCGCGGTAACGTTCGTCCGAACGGGCGCGATCGCCCTGCCGTTCGTCGCCGAAACTGCGGCGCGGTTTGTCGAATGCAGGACGGTTGTCCTCCGTAAAGTGGGGGTTGTACGACGCCCGCTTGACGGGCTTGCGGTCATCGGACGGCTGCTCCGAATCGGCAGCATCACGCTGCAAACGCGGGCGACGCTCGACACGCTCCGCCGTAGCGGTCACGGTACGCTGACGCTTGTCGCGTCCGAAACGCGTAAGCACCGAGGTCGAGTCGTTTTTAAAGTCTTTCATAATCAGTTTGAATGTTTACGCGGCAAAGTTAATCGAATTTTCCGGATAAAAGCATATTGCATGCCCGATTCGGAGATAAAAGCCGCAGGCCGTTACAAATTCGCCGCTTTTGCGTTATCTTTGCATCCATAAACAACGCCCGGCGCCGTTTGCCGGGTATTTCCCCCGTCGCTTTCCATGAACATGAACCGTGAAATACTGCGCATTGCGCTCCCCAATATCGTCTCGAACATCACCGTGCCGCTCATGGGCATCGTCTCGACGGCGATCGCCGGGCACTGGGGTTCGGATACGGCCGCGACGATCGGCGCGCTGGCCATCGGCGTGTCGATCTTCAACTTCATCTACTGGAACTGCTCGTTCGTGCGCATGGGGACCAGCGGACTGACGGCGCAGGCGTTCGGCGCGGGCAACTTCCGCGAATGCACCAACATGCTGGTCCGGGCGCTGCTCATGGCCGGAGGAATGGGCCTGCTGATGTTGCTGCTGCAATACCCGCTGGGCGAGCTGGCCCTGTGGGGACTCAACGGCAACGACATGACGCGCGAGTACTTCTACGCCCGCATCTGGGCCGTGCCGGCGGGGATTCTGCTGTTCGGCTTCAACGGCTGGTTTACGGGAATGCAGAACGCGCTGATACCGATGTTCACGGCCATTACGGTCAACGTGGTCCATGTGCTGTGCAGCCTCTGGTTCGCATTCGGACTGGACATGGGGATCGTCGGCATCGCCTACGCCTCGGTAATCGCGCAGTGGACGGGCGTGGCCCTCTCCGCCCTGCTGCTCTTCGCATGCTACCGCAGGATACTGACCGGAATCGACTGGGCGGAGGTGGTAAACCTGAAACCGCTCAAGACCTTCTTCATCGTAAACCGCGACATCATGCTGCGCACGTTCTGCATCGTGGCCGTCTACACCTTCTTCACGGGGGCGTCGGCCCGCATGGACGAACCGGCGCTGCTGGCCGTCAACACGCTGCTGCTGCAGTTGTTTACGCTCTTCTCGTACATGAACGACGGATTCGCATACGCCGCCGAAGCCCTGACGGGCCGATTCATCGGCGCGCGCGACGAAGGGGCGCTGCGCGACTGCCTGCGCCGCTGTATCGCGTGGGGCACGGCCGTGTCGGTGCTGTTCGTCGGCATCTATATCGGCTGGTGGCGCGAACTGGTGGGGCTGTTCGTGGACAGTACGGCGCCCAATGCCGCGACGATCGTGGAGCTGGCGGGAGAGTATATCGTATGGATCATCCTGATTCCGGTCGCCAGCGCCATGCCCTTCATCATGGACGGCATCATGGTCGGAGCGACCGAGACGCGCGTCATGCGCAACTCGATGTTCTGGGCCACGGCAGCCTACTTCGGCATCTTCTACGTCGGCTACGCGATAATCGGCAACAACGCGCTCTGGCTGGCGTTCACGCTCTACATGTTCCTGCGCGGGGTGCTCCAATACTTCATGACGCACCGCCTGCGGTCGATCTATGTGAAAGCGACAGTCTGACCGCCATGGAACTGACTCCTGATTCGCTCTACATCAAATACGTCCGCCTGAAAGAGGAGGACGAAACGCCGCAGACCTATCCGTACACCGTTCCGGCGCTGGCCAACTTCCGGCGGCTGGAATTCCGCAGGCCCATGACGTTCATCATGGGCGAGAACGGCATGGGGAAATCGACGCTGCTCGAAGCCATAGCCGTCAAGGCGGGATTCAATCCCGAAGGAGGGTCCAAGAACTTCCGGTTCGCGACGCGCGCCAGCCATTCGGGCCTTTACGAACATATCGTTCTGGGACGCGGTCTCCAGCCGCGCGACGGCTATTTCCTGCGGGCGGAGAGTTTCTACAACGTGGCGACGGAAATCGAAAACGTCGCTGACGGCGTACTGAAATATTACGGCGACAAGTCGCTGCACCAGCAGTCGCACGGCGAAAGTTTTCTGGCGCTGCTCGGACACCGGCTCTTCGGACACGGACTTTATATTTTCGACGAGCCGGAAGCCGCACTGTCCCCCTCGCGCCAGATGTACATGCTGTGCCGGATGAAGCAGCTGGCCGAGCAGGGATCGCAGTTCATCATCAGCACCCACTCGCCGATCGTCATGTCCTACCCCGGCGCCGAGATATACGAAATCACGGACCGCGGACTGGAACCGACCGAACTGGAGGAGACCTCCCACTTCCGGCTGATGAAGCGTTTTATCCTCGACCGGCGGGGAATACTGCGGCAGATGGAGCTGGAGAAGGAATAGCCCCCGAATTAAGTTCGGGGGCTATTCCTTATTCGGAGTGCGCACCGGACATAGCATCGAATAAAGCGCCGGACAAAAGAGCGCAAACAAAAACCACCCGGCTCCTGCGAGTCGGGTGGTTCTATATTGCCGGCGGGCTGTCCCGCCCGTTATGCGGCGGTTATTCGCCCTTGGCAGCTTTCCAGAGCGGGAAGTATTTGTCGTACTTCTCCTGAATGCCGGGTTCGTCGCGCAGACGGAAGCAGAGCTGCTTGAGCATGTCGAGCGTATTGAAGTCGTCGGCTTTCAGCTCGTGGGCCTTCTCGAACCACGGAATAGCCTCCATATAGACCGCATTGGCGGCTTTCAGGTCGGCATCGTAAGCGGCCTGACTGCTGTACTGCTTCTCGTTCATCACCTTGTTCATCTCGTCGGCCTTGATCGTGTAGAACACGCCCAGATAGTAGTTGCCTTCGAAGAGGTCGGGTTTCAGTTCGACGACCTTCCGGAACGATGCGATGCTTTCGTCGTACTGCTTCAGCGCGAAGAAGATACGGCCGCGGCCGAACCAAAGGTCCACATTCTCCGGATTGCTCTCGATAGCCGCGTCGATCAGCGCCACCAAGTCGGCGGGGTCGCCCACCGAATCCTCAGGATTGGTATAGAGCTGAACCAGACCGTCGAGAATGCGCTCGTTCTTCGGGAACTTCTTGATACCGGCGACCAGCGCATCCTTGGCTTTCAGGACATTGGCCTTGTCGGCGTCCTTCTGGCCGTAATAGCAGTGGAAAAGGTAATAGTAGATATTGCCTTCCTCGTCGTTATAGCCCAGTTCGAGCGCCTTGTTCAGGTAATCGGCACCGATGACGAACGAAGCGGGGTTCGCAGCACCGTCCACCGTGCGCAGGTAACCCGCATAGTAGAGCAGCGCGGGTTCGGGATTGCCGTGAGCGGGGCTGGACTGGGCTTCGAAAGCCAGTGCATAGGCGTCGGCGGCATCGGCGTAATTGCCGGTGTCGATACCCGTGTTGCCCACCTGCGAGCAGAAGTCGCTGATCTGCTTGAGACCCTCCTTGACCTTATCGGCCGTCTTGGGGTCCATTTCGTAAGCCTTGTTATAGGCTTCGATAGCCTTGGCGGGAGCGTCTTCAATCACCCACTGCGTCTGGCTCCAAGTCGCGATCTTGCCGTCCTTGATATATGCCGTGAACCAAGGATAGACCCAAGCCTCGTAGGGAACGTTGACGAGCGTCACCGATTCGGTCGAGGCGGGTTCGCCGACGGCCAGCTTGAGCATCGCGGCGTCCATATTGACGAAAAGGTTCTTCGTCGGTTCGATAGCCGCTTCATAGAAGGCTTTGCCGCGGTTGATCCACGTCGCAGCCTTGGCGCCCTTCTTCGCATCGGCGATGTCGGCGTCGCTCTTCTCGATCTTGGATACAAGCGCCGACTTGTTTACTTTCTGGGCCTGAACGGCAGTAACTGCTACGAGAGCCACCGCAAGGACCGTCAAAAATACTTTTTTCATAACAGATTGAATTTTAATGTTTTAAAGTCATTTCTTCGTTACTCCTCCGCCGGACGGTCCGCTTCGGGAGTGGCGTCATTCCCGGTTGCAGCGACCTCTGCGGATTGTACTTCTTCGTCTTCATCGCCCGCTGCCGGCACGGCCATCACCGAAGCAATGGCGTCGCCCTCGCGCAGGTTGATGATACGCACGCCCTGCGTCGCGCGGCCCGCAAGGCGGATCTGCGACACTGCCGTACGTATGGTAAGTCCCGAACGGTTGATAATCATCAGGTCGTTGTCGTCCG
>ERZ1026941.333-NODE-333-length-19663-cov-20.325887_pt1 | contig 19663 bp, 11 predicted proteins | sample MGYA00519305_ERZ1026941 | MGnify/ENA primary metagenome ERZ1026941 (study PRJEB26926, sample SAMN06164614) | human gut metagenome | biome: ENVO:00009003; feature: ENVO:2100002; material: ENVO:00002003 | host: Homo sapiens | place: USA | collected 2012 ...
CAGTGGTGTGCAGTCCTGCATTCGACCATTTGGCGTGAAGAACGAACCTTCACTGAAAATCAGCTGATGGGTTTGCAGAAATGCGGTACAGAATAGCGGCTCGCTGAGATTTGTGCCGTCGAACCATGCGGGGAAATTTGCAGACGAGCAGAATTGCTTCTTGGACATTCGGGTTCACTTCCTTGTGTTTCAAAAATGCGTTGATTCGTTGGATGGAACGCTTGTGGGAAGCTATCCAGCGATTCGCAGGTTTCTGAATTAGCCGTAGTGGTACAGCTGCCATTCATCTGTGTAGGCTAATTCGAGTGTCTTGTTTGAAAATCATAATCATAGAAATCGCCTCCTTTATCATCTGATGGAGAAGAACTGCTTCTCCACCATAACTGGTAAAAAATTTGGCGTTTTTTACGCGATTCGCAAAAATTTAGAAAAAATTTTTGAGGAGGCAGTTTGAAATCACTTCATCCTGAATCGTTGGGCGCTTGGCGGCAACATAGCAGTAGACGAGAGCAGTTCATTCTTGACAACAGCCTCCTTTCTGTTCATGTGAAGGGAAATTTATATACCCCCTTCACACTCGAACTGTAGAAAAAACACCACTTTGCGACACGATTTGAAGCGGATTGAAAAATTTTTTCTGAAACTGCTAACAGCAAGGAATGGGGGAGCGCTATACCGCTAATTCATTAGCATTACCATGCGTAGAGCTGCTGCATTCACAGGCATTCTAAATTTAGATAAACAAAAACCCTGCTTGCTAATTTCCGCCTCCGTGGAGGAAGAAGTAGTGGCAAGCAGGGTCATTTTGCTAAAAATGACGATTAGCTTGTTGGAAACACATTTCCCAATCCCAATGAATGCAGCGCGGACGCTGCGGTTATATCGTCATGAAAGATGCAGTCAGTGTCCAATTGAATACAGAAGAGCGGATAATAGCGTTCAGATTTCCATGCATCTTTACACTTTTTTCGCTTCACCATCCACCATCGGGAATACAATCCGCACCTCGAAAATATCCTTCATCACGTTCATGGTGCAGTGCCCTTGGTGTTTTTCGCAAATCATGCTGATGCTTTTTGTGCCGAAACCGTGGTAGCGCTTGTCCTGTTTGGTGGTCAGCGGCAGATTGTTTTCAAACTGCGGCGCAGTAAGCAAATAGTTCTCTTCCTGAATGACAAACGTGCCGCAAGTGCTTTGACCAGTAAGGCTGATGAGACGTTTGCTGGGAATTTTGATTTGCTCAACAGCTTCGATGGCATTGTCCAGCAAATTGCTGAATAGGGAGAAGATTTCTGCATCAGAGAGAAACTGCAGCGGCTGTCCGTCGATGCTGCATGTCAGCGTGATACCCTTCTTTTCGCAAAGGAGACTGCGATTCGTCAGCACAATATCCAGTGCATGATTGCCGGTTTTGAAAATAGAATCGTAGATGTTGACGGTTTCTTGAAGCGCCTTGACTTCATCGGGCGGAATCACGCCGTTCAGCGCGGAAATTTGATGCTTCAGGTCATGGCATTTTACGTTAATGAGGTCGATGATGTCTTTTTCAATTTGAAATTGCTTGCTGTCGTCTTCCGCCATTTGCAGCACGGTGCTCTTTTCGATTTCTGCCTTGCGTGCAGCAAGCCAGCCAAATTCCACATAGAAGGACAGCAGTGCCGTTAAGCAGGAAAATACCATAATATAACTCTGCACTGACGGAAAACCGATGGCTGCACGATGCGCAAAGGAATTTAAGAAAATTGTAACCAGCACGGCGATACAGCTGACAACAATCTGTATGCGGTTGTTGAGCATCGTTCCCCGGTAGTCAGCTTTTCGAATCATGGTGAAATAGAGGATAACATAATATCCCGCCGTGATGCAAATCAGCATGAGTGCTTTGAAAAGTGGGTGCATGGAAACGCTGATGAAACGTACTAATAGCAGATACGTTCGCTGACTCATGTGCTGCATACAGTAACCGGCAGTGGAACAGAACAGCATGGCCCAGAAATCGCATTCAAAGCAGAAGCCAATGGACAGCAGCGATAGGCAATACAGCAGAAAACTATCCAGCACACGGAAAAGCAGAGTCACGGTATCGTCCGGCGGAAGGGCGTAAACAAAGGCATCAGAACAGGATTTGTAGAGGATGACCACGCCGGTACAGCAAAGCAGACGAAGCGGAAACAGTTTTTTTCGGGGCAGTTTCATCGCGACAATATAAACGGCGACAAAGAGGGCAGAAAGATAACTAAAAGAGCCCCAGATATTGGTCAGATTCATTGAGTATTTGCCCTCCGTTCGCAGAATTGGGTCATTGCGGCAAGAAAGTCCTTGCGCCGGGGATGAGAAATTGCAAGCGGCGTTTCGCCGACATAGACGGTATAGCCATCAATGCGGCGAATGTATTGCAGATTGACCAAATAGCAGCTGTTGCAGCGGAAAAAACCGTGCGGAGACAATTTCTTCTCCACGTTTTTGAGTGTCCCGTACGTTTCGTAATCATGAGAAAGTGTGTGGTAAATCAGCGTGTGCGACACTACCTCCACATAGAGCAGCTCACTGAGCGGCAAGTGGGTGTTGCCGTCCGCGGTAGGAATCACCACGCTCTGCTGACGGCGCTGCTGCTGTGTCTGGCAGTAGCGAAGAACCTTCTGCATTTTCAAATAGAAAGCATCGTAATCCAAAGGCTTCAGAATATAATCCAGTGCACTGACTTCATAGCCGTTAATAGCATAGCGCGCAAGGTTCGTGACAAAGACCAGTGCGACGTTGCTGTCGATTTCACGCATTCTGCGCGCTGCGGACAAGCCGTCCATGTTTGGCATTTCAATGTCCATAAAAATCAAGTCAAACTGCGAATGAAACGCGAACAAAAACTGCTGGGCATCGGGATAATGCGATAAATCAAATACTTCCTTGCTTTGCAGCGACAGCTTTTCCAGACAGGCGGTCAGCTGGTCATCGGCGCTTTGATCATCCTCGACAATAGCAATGCGAATCATGGCTGCCTCCCTCATCGCGCAGTAGATGTGCAGATACGGCTATCTGGCACTATTCACGAAAAAACGGTGCGATGCATGATGATTATAACAACCACCTGCTCAAAAGTCAAGTTTATGGGGAGAAAATGCAAGGATACGCGAAAAACAGCACAAAACGGGAGGAAAATGCTAAGATACAGCTATCCGATGATTGCGGAGAGGCAATCAATCAAAAGGAGGAGGAATGAAACATGAAGAGAACGGTTTCCAAGTGGCTGTCGATTCTCAGCTGCACGGCGTTGCTGTGTACGTCGATTCCTGCGGCGTTTGCGGAAGGCACGGTGGAAGAATCGCTGATGCCGGTGACGGGCGCGCAGACGGGTTTTGTGCTTTCGCAGGGAAAGTACTACGCTGACTTCGCGAATTTGGCGCAGGAACGCGCGTCGGCAAAGGCGCTGAATATTCAGTTGGGTGAAGAAGGCTTTGTGCTGCTCAAGAATGACGGTGTGCTGCCGCTGGATAGTGCGACGACGAAGGTGTCCATGTTCGGTTTCCGTGCTGCCAACATCATGATGGGCGGCGGTGGCTCTGGCTCTGGCCGTCCGGGGCAGTACGGTGTGCCGAAAACCTCGCTGGAAGATGGCATGAAGCAGGCGGGCTTTGATGTCAACGAACGTCTGCTGTCCTTTTACAGCACAAAGTCGGCAGAAGTGAAGCCGACGGATATTCCGGATTCCATCGCCTACACTTACGATGCTTACAGCGATGCAGCGCTGGTGGTTGTTTCCCGTTCCGGCTCGGAGGGCAGGGATGAAGTGACTTACGGCTATGCGCAGGACGAGAATGCTGACCCGAATGCGCACATGCTGGAGTTGACAGACACGGAAAAAGACCTGATTCGTTACGTGAAGGCGAATTTTCCCAAAGTCATCCTGATTGTCAACTCATCCAATGCGATGGAGCTGGCGGAAGTGAATGCGTCGAAGACGGAGGACAACCTCGGCGTTGATGCGATTCTCTGGGTGGGTCATACCGGCAACGACGGCGCGGCGGCAATCGGCAACATCCTCTCTGGCAAGGCTTCGCCGTCCGGCCGCACTGCGGATACTTACGCGGTCGATTTCACCAAAGATCCGACGTTCACGAATTTCGGCTCGAATGGGCAGAATTTTGAAAACGGCGAGCGCATGAACAACAACGTCTATGTCGGCGATACGATGACGGATTATCACTCCGTGGAATACCGCGAAGGCATTTACGTCGGCTACCGTTATTATGAGACGAAGGGACACGATGCCGGCGAAGCATGGTATGACGAGAACGTCGTGTATCCGTTCGGCTATGGTCTGAGCTACACCACCTTTACGCAGGAAATCGAGGGGGACATTGCGCCGACTGGTGTGATTCATGCGGCGAATGAAACCATCACGGTGAAGGTTCGTGTGACGAACACGGGCGATGTGGCAGGCAAGGACGTTGTGCAGCTGTACTACACCGCGCCGTACACCGAGGGCGGAATTGAAAAGGCGTATGTCAATCTGGCAGCGTTCGGCAAGACGAAGGAGCTTCAGCCCGGCGAGAGCGAAGTGGTGACGCTGCAGTTCGTGGCACAGGATATGGCTTCGTTTGACTGGAACGACGCCAACGACAACGAGTTCCGCGGCTACGAACTTGAAGCTGGCGACTATGTGCTGTCCATCCGCCGCAACGCGCACGAAGAAATCGCGTCGATTACCCGCACGGTTGAAACGGGCTTGCAGTGCGTGACTGACTACACCACGGGTGCGGAAATCAAGCCGCTCTTCTCCGGCGATGAAGGACTGGAAGCCTACAACTCTGTCAATGAAACGCTGGAAAACAATCAGATGTCCCGTGCGGACGGACTGGAAGTTCCGGCTGCCGCAACGAAGGAAGACCGCACTTGGGATCAGGCAGTTATTGATGAACTGGATGCCCAGAAGGAATATTTCAGCCTGAATGACACGGAGGATTCGCCGTGGTACGTTTCGCAGGTGCCTGCGACTTGGACGCAGAATGCTGGTACACGCGATGAAAACGGCAAAACGGCGATTCAGCTGGCGGATTTGGCTGGCGTGCCGTACACCGAGCCGAGCGTGGTGGATGGCGTGGCAGCTGCCTCTGACGATGAAGGCACGAAGAAGTGGGACGAGTACATGAATCAGCTGACGTGGGACGAAATGGCGACCATCGTCTCCTACGGCGGATTCGGGCAGCCTGCGGTAGAAGCTATCGGCAAGAAGCAGAACGGTGCGTATGACGCGGCGGCACATCCCTTCTGGAATGGCGCGATGTTCGGCGGCGCACAGGCACCCGAAAATCAGATGGGTACGAACTGGGTTACGCCGGCTGTATGGGGCTGCACATGGAACACGGAGCTGCTGTATGACATTGGCATCATGACGGGCAACGAAGCGCTGCTGTTCAATATCAATGGTCTCTATGGCTTCTCCCTGAACATTCATCGTTCTGCGTTCGGCGGCCGCAACTTCGAGTATCTCTCCGAAGATCCGCTGCTGACCGGCAAGCTCGCGGCGGCGCTGAGCAGTGCTGCGACCGAAAAGGGCCTTGTGACCTACACGAAGCACTACATGATGAACAATCAGGAAACGAACCGCAATACGAACGGCGGCGTGATTACATGGGCGAACGAACAGGCCATCCGCGAAATCTATGCCAAGCCCTACGAACTGGCGGTCAAGGAAGGCAACAACTCCGCATTCATGACGGCGTTTAACCGTATTGGCTTGTCCACCTGTTCGACGAACTACGCGCTGCTGGAACTGCTGACCCGCGGCGAATGGGGCTTCTGCGGCCATAACGTGACGGACTACATGGACTATCCGGAATATCGCTATACGAACCTGATGGTTCGCGCGGGCAATGAACTGCCCCTTGGCGGCCCGAACAAGCTGATTGGCAAGGGCAAGGGCGGCAACAGCTCCAGCACCGAAGGTACTTGGAGCGCAGAGCTGAACACTGTGCTGGTGGCGGCCGATACAGCCAGCGCAGAAGCAGCTGATGCAGCGCGCCGTGCAGGGGAGGATGCGTCCACCTACGAGACGGTTCCTTCTGCAACGCAGTATTTCGCTGCCCGCAAGGCAGCGCAGCGCGTTTTGTACTCCAACGCCAACTCCAATGCGATTCTCAATGGCTATGAGAATCATATCGTGGAAGAGATGGAATACAAAGTGGGCGACAAGCTCGGCGGTTGGGGCGGCGGCAAGAACATCATTACGCCCCTCTTTACGGCGCGCTATGCTGATGTCGGCGACATCAAGATTGTGAATGCGGATACGATTCCCGGCATGAACCTTGGCGCGGATGGCGTTGCTTCCGGCACATTCAACGAGGCTGGCGACTACACTGTCACGGCGACGGCAACGGTCGATGGCTGGGTCTATGTGCAGCTGACGCTGACGATTCACGTCAAGTAATATAGGAGCATTTGGTTACTGGACGGATTCGCGCTGGCGGACAAGCGAATCCGTCCTTGATTTTCTGATGAAAGAGAAGGAGCAAAGTTTATGAAGCGAATTACAGCGATGCTGTTGTTGATTTGCTTATGCTTGATGGGGCAGAGCGTGCTGGCTGAGGAAAAAGTCGGCAAGATTGCTGTTGCGCAGGAACCGACGAAGATGGATTACTGGGTTGGGGAAGAATTTTCCGCAGAGGGCGGTGTACTGCTGGTGACATACCGCGACAAAACCACTGCTGAAATTCCGATGACGGATGAAAATGTGAAGCTGCCTAACGTCAAGACGAATACACCCGGCCGCAAGGCAGTGAAAGTGACTTACGGCGGCAAAAACGTGACCTTTTATATCAACGTGGCAGAAAAAGGCGCGGAAGTGACGTTCGAGCTGAATTACGACGGTGCACCGGAAGCGCAGAAGGAAGCGGCACGTCAGGGCAAGGGCGTAGAAGCCCCGGAGAATCCCGTTCGTGACGGCTATACGTTTGATGCGTGGTATACCGATGCTGCCTGCACGGTACTGTATGATTTTGCGCAGGTGGTTGAACAGCCCATGACACTCTATGCGAACTGGCTGGCGGACGATGCCGTGTATTATCCTGTGACGTACAGCTTGAACTATTACGGCGTACTGCCGGACGGTTATGTGCAGCAGGTAAAATCCGGTGAAACGGCACGGATGCTGTCCTTAGCGCTGGTACGCGACGAATTTGAATTTATCGGATGGTATGCCGATGCAGCCTGCACCGTGCCGTATGTGCAGGAAAACGCGATTGAAGGCGAAACGACCATCTATGCGGGATGGAAATCGCTCAAAATGGGTGCAGAGACGTATACGTTTGAAGCCGAACAGACCAGCTTGCTGGGCAAGGAAGGGCCGGGCATGTCCGGTTCTGCATCCGGCGCATCCATGATAGTCAACGATGCGACGAATCTGGACGCCAGCAATGGCAAGTATGTCTCGTACCTGTATAAAAAAGGGCTGTCGTTGGATTTCTATCTGGCGAGCAGCGAAGCGGTGTCGGATGCAGTGCTGACGCTGCGGGTTGCGGCGGAAATGGACAACATCAGCCTCTCGCCCGATAACTACACGATTGAAGTCAACGGTCAGCCGGTGATGTTTGATGCGATTGCACTGGAAAAAGGAGCAAAATTTGCAGACTGCATTGTTATTCAGAACGTCGCTTTGCAGGTCGGCGCAAACACGATTCGCCTTGTGACGAATAACAGCGTGAACCCGATGGGTGAAGGCATGGGAACGTATCAAGGCACAGCGCCGATGGTGGACTGCATCAAGCTGACGACGACGGCGGTTGTAACGTGGGATGCAAACTACAATCTGCCAATGATGTACTGATTTCGCGGAGGAGAACATGGCGCAGAAAACGAAGAAAAAGCTGATTCGCGTATGGGCAATTGTCAGCGCACTGGTGCTGATTCTGCTGACCGTCGCGACGGTGCTGACGCAGTTTGTCATGCAGGATGTGCTGGCCTCTCTGCTGGGACGCGACGTGGCGGTTTATGCCGAGGGCGTGACAACACTGTATACCACCGAATACACGAACAAGGACGAAGTCTATCAGGCGGCGAACAAACTCAACGAGCGCATCTGCGAAGAAGGCTTTGTGCTGCTCAAGAACGAGGGAAATGCGCTGCCGCTGGCATCAGGCAGCCGCATCACTGTGTTTGGCAAGAACAGTGTGAACCTTGCTTATGGCGGTTCGGGGTCGTCCGGCGGCGATAAGTCCGCAGCCATCGACCTCTATACCAGCTTGCAGAATGCGGGCTTTGCGGTAAATCCGGCGATGAAGCCCTTCTATGAGGATGATAAGCGCTCCGGCGCACGCCGCTCAGAAAATTCCACCAACTTGGATGACGGGAATACCGTGTTTTACTCCATTGGGGAAACGCCGCAGCGCTTGTATACGAAGGAAATCACGGATACCTACAAGGATTACAATGACGCGGCGCTGGTTGTGCTGACCCGCATCGGCGGCGAAGGTTTTGACCTGCCGCGTTCAATGAAGGATGTGGAAGGGGCGCGGCAGGACAGCGACCACTACCTGCAGCTTGATCAGAACGAAACGGACTTGCTGGCGGCGGTCTGCGAGGCAGGATTCAAGAAGGTTGTTGTGCTGATTAACAGTGGTTCACCGATGGAACTGGCATTTTTGACGCATCCGGATTATTATGCCTATCAGGACAAAATCGACGCAGCTATCTGGATGGGCTTCCCCGGTGCATCCGGCGTGAATGCGCTGGGACGCATCCTGAACGGCGAAGTGAATCCGTCCGGGCGCACGGTTGATACCTACGCGGTGAATTTCAAGAACAGCCCGGTGTGGCAGAACTTTGGCGATAATCTGATTACCGGCAAGGACAGCGGCGACCGGTATCTTGGGCTGGAAAACGAAAACTACTACTTTGTGGACTATGAGGAGAACATTTACGTCGGCTATCGCTATTACGAGACGCGCGGCGCGGATGACCCGGAATGGTATGCGCAGGAAGTGGTGTATCCGTTTGGCTATGGTCTGAGCTATACGACGTTTGACTGGACACTGGAAAGTGCGCCGGAAAACTTCGTCCTCAGCGATGTCAGCGACAAGATGGAAGTGACTGTGCGCGTAAAGAACACGGGCAGCGTCGCTGGCAAGGACGTTGTGCAGCTCTACGGTCATGCGCCGTATACGCCCGGCAGCGTGGAGAAGTCCGAAGTTGTTCTGCTGGACTTTGCCAAGACGCCGCTGCTTTTACCCGGCGAGGAATGCACGCTGACGCTGACCTGCGACCCGTACTATCTGGCATCCTACGACTATACGGACAAGAACGAAAACTGGGATAACTGCTTTGAACTGGATGCGGGTGACTACGCACTGTACGTCAGCAAGAATGCGCATGACCGCGTATTTGAAGTGCCGTTCACGGTGGAAGACGACATTATCATTAGCGAAGACCCGGCAACGGGCAATACCGTAGAAAACCGTTACACGGACTTGGAACTGGACAGCTCTGATTACCATCTCCAGACGCTGCTTTCCCGCGAAGATTGGGAAGGCACGATGCCGGAAGCGCCCTCTGTGGATGACCGAACGGTGGATGAAGAATATCTCGAAGCGCTTCAAAACCGCGACCACAACAATGAAGAGGCGGATGCGCTCTTTGACTTGGGGCTTCCCGCAACAAGTCAGACGGACATTTCACTGGTGCTTCGCGACCTGCTGACGGATGAAAATGGGCAGAATCAGCGAGTATCGTATGATGACCCGCGCTGGGATGCGATTCTGGACAAGCTGTCTGTCGAGGACATGGTGAAAATGTGCAACATGGGCGCATTCAAAACGAATGAACTGCCCATCATTGGCAAGCCTGCCACGAACGACACAGATGGCCCGACTGGCTTCACGAACTTCATGGATCGCAGCGGCATCTACTGGAAGTGCTGCTATTACTGCGCGGAAGTCGTCATGGCTTCGACATGGAATCAGGAGCTGATGGAAGACATCGGCGAAATGATAGGCGCGGAAGGATTGATTGGCGCGGATGGAAAGGGCAACAATCTGCCGTATTCCGGCTGGTATGCGCCCGGCGTCAATATCCACAGAAGCCCCTTCGGCGGTCGCGATTTCGAGTATTTTTCCGAAGACGGACTGTTCAACGGCAAAATGGCGGCGGCGGAAATCCGCGGATGCGCCAGCAAGGGCGTTTACTGCTTCGTGAAGCACTTTGCGCTCAACGAACAGGAAACGCATCGCTCCTCCAACGGTTCGGGCACTTGGGTGACGGAACAAGCAATGCGCGAATTGTACCTGCGCCCGTTTGAAATCGCGGTCAAGGAAGGGCATACCACAGCAGTGATGAGCTCCTTCAACCGCATCGGTACGCGCTGGACAGGCGGCGATTATCGGCTGCTGACTCAAATCCTGCGGAACGAATGGGGCTTCCAAGGCATGGTCATCACCGATTTCAATACGACCTCCTACATGAATTTGCGGCAAATGGCATATGCAGGCGGTGACTTGAATTTGGGCAATGACATGACGCTGCCGGACGTTATTCAGCCGAACTGGTGCGACGCATCCGACCCGGTGGACATGCAGATCCTTCGCCAATGCGTGAAGAACATTCTCTACACGGTGGTCAACTCGAATGCCATGAACATCAGCGTGGCATACTATCGCCCTGCATGGTGGAAAATCACGATTTATGTGGTGGATTTCGTGGCGGTTGCGGTGATTGTGTTTACAGGGATTCGCTGTTTCCGCGGAAAAAAGGAAGAGCATAGCGCAAAGGCATAACAGCAAAGGGGCAGCAAGCGAAAGAATAGCTTGCTGCCCCGTATTGCGTTCGTCATGAAAACAAGTCTTATACTATTTCCAGATTCAACTGCGCCATCTGCTTGCGCTTTTTTCGTTCTGGCGTCCGCTCACTCCATTTAGCGTAGCGCTGCTACGCTGCATTTCGTTCCCGTTAGCCAGAACGAAAAATTCGCCGCGCATCTTGGCGCATTTTCATTTGGAAATAGTATTATGCCCATGCACCCGCTATCATAGGGGAACGTTCTACAACAAAAGTGTAGATTTTCTGACGGCAGTTGGTCATATCCGCGTCCGTATAGCTTGTGGGGAGACTGTGCCACAGCGTGTCGCGGATGATTTTTGCCATTTCAGCGCGGGTGGTTTCCTTTTCGCGCCAGTTGTTCATATTGGCGATGGCTTTACGAATGGTGCTTAGCAGCTCTTTCGCAGAGACTTTCAGCATCTTGATTTCCTCCTTGGACAGCGTGTCCTTTTTCAGCAAATCAAAAAGCGCAAGCTGCTCTTCGTTGTCGAAGCCCTCACGGATATAACGCTCCGTTTCGATGTCCAGTTCATTGGCCAGTGCCAGCAAATCGGTGAAGGACTTTTCGATGGCAGCACGATTCTGTTCGGCGTTGTAGTTGCTGATAATGGTTTGATACCGCTCGTAGTAGTCGATTCTTGTTGGATTGCGAGCCATCATTTCAGCAAGACGACCTTCAATCAGCTGCTGCAAATCCCGCAAAAGCAGATTTTGATGTTTCCGCCGCATAAATTCCGCGCGAAGCCGTTCAAAATCAATTTTGCTGATGTCAAACGTCTTATCCTTGTTATCATCGTTGATTCTTACATCAATCGCGTCGCTGACAATATCATTGATGCGCTTCATCAGCGTGGAATTGTCGGCATGAAGGACACGCGCGTGCATCACATCGTAAATCGCGCTGATGGCATCCTTCTCCTTGCGCTCGCTGTCCAGCTGACCATGTTCGACATACTTGAACATGCGGAACAGCTCACGCGCGATGATGCCGAAGCGCTTGCGCGTGTCTGCATCGCCGGAAAGTGCATCCGCACCATCTTGCACAGACTCGATTCGTGCAAAGCTGTCGCTGCAAACGGCGGTGTCCAAATTAAACGAATGCGCCAGCATCAGCTGTCGGATTTCGTCGATAACTGCACGAATCTTGCTGTACAGCTGGCTAATATCCGGCGTGGGGTCAACCGCAATTCGCCCGCCGGATGTGTAGTCTGCCAGTGCCTGCCGAAGCGCTTTCACAACGCCGATGTAGTCAATTACTAAGCCGTTCGTTTTGCCCTCGCAGACGCGATTGGCGCGGGCAATGGCCTGCATCAGCGTGTGCGCTTTCAGCGGCTTGTCCAGATACAGGCAGCTAAGGCTCTTGACATCAAAGCCGGTGAGCCACATGGCGCATACGAATACCACGCGGAAAGGATTTTCGCTGTCCTTGAACTCTTTGTCCAGCCTGCGCTCTTCCATTTTGGCGCGGTGCGGGCGAATGTCCAGCCCCCAGTTGTCGAAGGTCTGCCACTCGTTCTGCTCCTGACTGATGACAACCGCCATTTCGGTTTCTTTCATCCATGCCAACTTGCGCTGCATTTCCTGCGCTTCCTGCTGGGAAACCGTGCGCAGGCTCGCATCTAACTGGCGGATGGCATCTTGCCAGTATTCCTGCACGAAATTGTACATGCGCACGCAGGTCACTTTGTTGATGCACACGAACATCGCCTTGCCTGTGTCCCACATGTCGGTGTAGTGCTTCACAAAGTCCTTTGCGATGGCGCGCAGCCGCTTTTCGGCGGTGATGATGTGAATATCCTTCGCTAATTCCCGTTCCATTTTTGCCTGCTGGTCGGGTGTAAGGTTTTCACTGTCAAGCAAATCGGTCAGTTCGTTGGAAATATTGGGATTGGTGATTTCCAGCTGATCGGCGCGATTCTCGTAGTAGAGGGGAACCGTGGAACCGTCATCGACCGCCCGTTTGAAGTCATACACCGATATATAGCCGCCGAAGGTGCGCTCGGTGATGTTGTCGTAGGCGAACAGCGGCGTACCGGTAAAGCCGATGCGGCTGGCGGTGGGCAGCAGCTTCATCATGTTGTCGGCAAAAAGCCCGTTCTGCGTGCGGTGAGCTTCATCGCTCATGATGATGATGTCGTGATTCGGCGTGATGGGGTCGGGGTGGTCATTGTTGAATTTCTGAATCAGCGTGAAGATATAGCTGGGATTGCCCTTCAGCATCTCAACGAGCCGCGCACCGCTGGACGGGACAAATGTGCTGGATTTCATGCCGTTAAGACATCCGCAGCTCTCGAAAGTAGCGCTAATCTGCTTGTTCAGCTCGTCCCGGTCGGTCAGCACAATGATCGTCGGACTGCCCGAAAACTTGCGGCGGATTTTCTGCGCCAGAAACACCATGGAGTAGCTTTTGCCGCTGCCCTGCGTGTGCCAGAATACGCCTAACTTGCCGTCGCGCAGCTTGCGATCTCGATAGGCTTCAATGGCTTCATTCACGCCGAGATACTGGTGATTTCGTGCCAGAATTTTGGCAGTATGATTGTCGGAATGGTCATAGATGATGAAGTTTTCCAGCAAATCGAGGAAAGTTTCCTTTTTGCAGATACCGCGCAGCATGGTTTCCAGACTGACAACACCCTGTTCGCCCTCATTCAGGCGTTTCCACTCGCTAAAATACTCATATTTGCTGCCCAATGTGCCGATTTTGGATTCCACGCCGTTGGAGAGCATCACAAAAGCATTGAACCAGAACAGTTGCGGGATGGTATGCTGATAATCGTGATAGTTGGTATCATAGGCTTGGCGAACATCCACGCCGAGCTTTTTGAACTCCACAAACAGCAGCGGAATGCCGTTCACAAAGCCGATAATGTCCGCACGGCGATGATACAGTGCGCCGTCAATCTTCATTTCCTTGACGGCAAGAAAGTGATCATTGGCGGGGTTGTCGAAGTCGATGAGCCGTGCCATGCGCGTTTCCATGTTGCCGTTTGGCAGGCGGAAATTGACGGGAACGCCGCCAGTGATGAGGCGGTATTTCTGCTCGTTGGTCTGCATGGGCGTGGCAGAAAAGGAGGTTTCCATGAGCGACTTGACCACGCTGTCCGCATAAGCCTCCGTCATCCAGCTGTTCAGGCGGAACAAAGCCGGACGCAGGTACTTGGTGAGCAGCACCTGATGGTAGTCTGTGCGCCCCAACGTGCCGTTTGCGCCCAACGTTTCACGGTTGTGCGCATAGACCAGTTCCCAGCCCAGCTCGTCGTGGAGCAGGTCGCCGGCGGCGCCTTGAACAAGGACGTTTTCGGAATAGGAGTAGCTCATAAGATGTATCTCCTTATCTTCTGCCGAGTGTCTTTTTCGTCAATTCTACGGTTAAGTCTTTATTATCCCATAATTTTTCAAAGTAATCGCTATAACGCGTGAATCCCTTTCCACCCTCTTCAAAACCGTAGGTTATTGTTTGATTGCTGGGTTCGTCATAGAAGTAGGGACCAACGTAAATCATATTATCAACACGCCAGTAAAAATCCAAAGTCATGCAATTATATCCTTTGATGATTATTTTCCCTTTGTATTTATTTTGATTTATCCGATCAGCCCAAGAAACAAGATCCTCGATTGAGTGCTTTATTGCTCCGGAAACTTGGTTTTCTTCCCTTTCGCGCTGTGCAACAAATGGACTATCGGGACTCATTGTGATGATTCTGAAGTTTACGCCTCGACGAAGGAAGGGTTCCACCTTATTGCCGTATCTACTTCGAAAATTACTAAGCCCAAAAGCAATAGCATCCACCTGATGCCTTGCTTTATCAAGTTTGGGGTCGTTCGCCTTCGTTTTTTCAGCTCTTGTCTCATAGATGACAGAAAGCTTCCAATCATCAACAGGATTGGGTTTATCATAATCAATTAAAAGTGTGGTGAGTAGAAGAACAAGACCAGAGGCTAAAAGAGAACAGCCAATACTAACAAGCAATGCAGAAGGCGATTTCCATACATAAGCATCAACGAGGGCAAGGATTGAGCCAATACTCATAAGGATTAATGCAACAATAATTGATTTCAGATTTCTTTGCGTCATACAGTTATACCTCCATTTCTCCGTTCATCAACTTAGGTAGCAGACGGTCACGAGTTTCAGTTAAGAGTTGAATTTGATGTTGACATATCATCATCTTCTGATGATATGCTTCCTCAATTTTTTCAAAAATTTGCTGCGTGTGTGAATCTGCTATATAGACTTTGACATTTTGCACGATAGAACGAGATAATTCAGTCTGATTAGTTGAACCTGTTTTGCAACTATCAAAGTATTCTCGCAGTTCATACATTCTTAGATTCAAGTAGTGCTTTCCAACGGTTCCATTCGTGCGAACGAGTGTAACATGCGAGTCGAAAGTGCAATTGGGATGATTGCCGAAAACCTTGCCAACCCTACCAAGTGTTCCTGTCCCTGTTGAACAAATTACCGTGTCTGAATCCAACAACCCCATTGACGAATCGAAAGATTTTGATTGACGCCTTACTTGATTCATATCTACCATATATTGGCGAATGCACTTTTGACTAATAACACTTAATCGAGCAGTCTCATCATAATTTGGCGAGATACCGCGACGTAGCACATTGGTAACCTCAGAAGCAGTTGTTACTGTCCACCCCTCCGGCACGCCATCCACCACCTTCACGCTCTCATGTCCCGGAAAGCGCAGTTCCACGAACCACTTCCTGTATAGCCTTTGTGCAGCTTCTTCCAGTAGCTTGATTTGGCGGCGGTTGTTTTCAATTAGGTCGTCATAAGCAGAAAGGATGGAGGCAATGCGCTTTTGCTGCGATATTGGAGGCAATGTTAATTGCAAGTCCTTTATTAATGCAATAGGGACGGCTTTTTGTGCGGTGCCTTTTGCAATAGCATCAATTTTTTTCTGTCCTTCATAAGACTTAAACCAATAGTATAAATAATGAGAAGATAAGCAATCATCAAAGTCTTTTAACCATGTTAAATTGCCATCGGCAAAGTAGAAGCAATCACGTTCTTTATAAATATACGGTATTCCATAAGTGCCTCTTGTAGTAATCAATAAATCACCAGAACTGGGAACACCGTATTTGATTTGTATATCTCTAAAATGTTCGTTTGTGATATGGTCATAATCCGATGGCATCTCGCCATTTTCAAGTTGTATTATTTGCTTTGAGCAAAAAAATGGGACTCCGCTTTCTGAACGTTCAGATAAATGAAAACGTTTGCTTGACGTGACTGTACAATGAGTTCCGATAGTGGTTTTCATACCCCCATCTCCTTCCAATTCCGCGAGATGGTTTCCATCAGTGTGTCGCTCTGCTGTTGCAGCGTCAGCAGTTCCGCGTGGATTTCGCGCATCCGCTCCGCAAAATCCACATCATCCGTCTGCTGTGCCTCTACGCCCACATACGCGCCGGGGGTTAAACTCCAATTCTTTTCCTCAATTTCCTGCAACGTGGCAGCCTTGCAAAGACCGGAAATGTCACGGTATTCGCCGTCTCCGAATTTGTCGGTTAGCCAGCACGCTTCCTTCGCAATTGTCAGCTTCTCCTGTATGGCAGCGAGGGATTCGTCATACTGCGCCTGTATGCGCTTCTTGTCCTTGCGGGCTGCCGCGGCAACGGCATCCTTGCATTCTGCGGTGACGCTGGCTATCTCTTGCTGCAGCTGCTCGGCGCGCTGGGCGAAGGTGCAATCCGCCGCCATATCAAGCGCGACGCGGTAGTCTGCCACCAATGCGTGGTATTTCTCTGTTTCGCCCCGATGCAGCCACACGATGGCGTTCAGGTTCTTCATCTGCCACGGACTCCACTCGTTCAGCGTGCGATCCACGGCGGTGTAGTAGTTGCGGCTGTCGATGAACAGCACTTTGTCGCGCAAGTCGAGTTTTTTGCCCTTGTCGAAGAACCATAGCGTGCAGGGCAGGCTCTTGGTATAGAAGAAGTTCGTACCAACGGACAGCATCACATCCACCGCCCCGGTGGACACCAGCTGACGGCGAATGTCTCGATCGCGCCCGTTGCTGTCGGTGGCGGATGCTGCCATGACAAAGCCCGCACGCCCGTGCTCATTCAGATAGCTGTAAAAGTAGCTAATCCACAGATAGTTGGCATTGCTGACTTCTTTGCTGGGATTCACGCTCGGCATCCCGAAGGGCAAGCGCCCAGCAGAGGCGGTGCTTTCACTTTTTACTTTGTCCACATTGAAAGGCGGATTCGCCATCACAAAGTCGCACTTGCCCTCCAGACCAAAATGGTCGTGATAGAAGCTGTTCGCATCGTCCCCGGAAACGATTTGCGCATTCAGCCCATGTACTGCCATGTTCATCAGGCACAACTTGGCATTGTATTCCACCTTCTCTTGACCGTAGAAGGTCATGGCCATATTCGCGTTTGCGCCGTACTGCTCAGTGAAGTCCGCAGAGGAAACGAACATGCCGCCGCTGCCGCAAGCGGGATCCAGCACAATACCGCGTTTGGGCTCGATGATGTTCACAATCATGCGCACCAGCGATTTGGGCGTGAAGAAAACGCCGTCATCCGAGGCCACCGCCGGGGCAAACTTGTTGAGAAAGTACTCATAAATGCGCCCGATGATGTCGTCCTGAATGTCGTTCAGGGCGCTGTTGTTGAAGATGCGCAGCAATTCCCACAAGAGTTCGTTCTTGAAAGACGTGTAGGTCTTGGGCAGCACGCCGCTCAGCTGAGGGCTTTCTGCTTCTATCAGCGTCATGGCGTGGTTGACTTTTTCGCCGATATTGACTTTACCCGCTTCCAAGTTCAGCAGATATTCATAGCGTGCTTCTTCCGGCAGAAAGATAGCGCTTTTCTGCTGGAAGTCGATGGATTCCACCGGTAGTACACGCCCGTTGCGAACCGGGCGGTCTTTCATAATCTCGGCTTCCACATAGCGGAAGCGGCTATACGCATAGCGCAGGAAAATCAAGCCCAGCACGGGCATACAGTATTCCTGACTGGTCAGCTTGCTCTCTGCTCGGAGCAGGTCGGCGGATTCCCACAGCTCGCTTTCTAACTTGCGAAGGTTAATCATGGTGCATGTCCTCCAGTATATCACACACAGTGCGACCACACATGATGCGGCACTAACTCTATTATACCTCTTGAAGTGCATTCAGGTCAATTGCTAAATCAGCTTCGCCTTGCTTTTTGCATGAAATTTGCAAGGTGCCTACAGAAGCTCTTATCGCTTGATATGAATGAGTGGCCGAATGGAAAAGAACAAATTTTCAAAATGTACAGTATCATCTTTAGCGACTGCAAGGAGCAAAGCACACAAAAGCTGTATTCCGAGTTCCTTGCACGGAATGGAAATAATCAATCATTGAAAAAAGAACAGAATGCTGCCGATGAAACTGAAAAGACCGAGCAAAATGGCGAGAAAAATTTATTGCTGCCGCAGTCAGCAGTAGATTCGGAATCGGGAGCATTATCTTCCGAAAAAACAATGTGCAAGGAAAGTGAATGCGAGAATAAGCAGGATGAAGTAGCTGCTACTGCGGCTGAAGAAAATAATGCACACCAAAGACAAGCTGGAAAACTGTCCGATGGTGTTGCATTGGCTGAAGCACTATTGGCATGGACTTCTGAGCAAAAGAAAAAAATGCAAAGTCAAGCAGAGCAGATTGCGGAACTAACATATGAGCTAAAAAAGAAGCAAACAGTGCTTGAAAATCAAGCTGCGCAGCTTGCAGAGCTGAAAGAACGTACTGAAAAGCTGCTTGCGATAAAAATCAATCTTGAATCGGTCATTGAGACGGCTAAATCCGAAAACGAAAATCTAAAAACAGCGAAAGAAAAAGCGGAAAATACCATTGCACAGGTTCAACAGATGGCAGGAAACTCTGCAAAACAGGAGCTGGAAGGCTTTAAGGCAAAGCTGTCATCAGAAATGTCATATGCAATTAGGTGCTATCAGGACGGCTGTGCAGAGGATGAAAAGGCGGAGATTTAAAGCCAATGAAAAAAGGAATACGCCTGCACAGCATGAGGATTCAATAAGCATTCAGCAAGTCGAAATGAAGTCTCAGAGCGACTGTGCAAAGATTGCAGAGCCAGAGAGGATGAACGCACCTGCAGCAAGCAAACCGGAAATGCAGGTAACGCCAATCAAGACCATTGAAACGGTTGCAGAAACAGATACGGCGATACCAGTTAAAATGGATGACGTATGAGAAATCGTATAGTCGTGACATTCGTGCATATCGTTTCCCTGAAATTTTGTATTGTCCAGCATGTACATATCTGTGGAAGGACAAGCAGTTTGCTGGCTTGCAGAAAGGAGAACTGCGCTGTCCAGAATGCAACCATAGATTGGTTCCTTCACGCTTTATTGTTGCATGCCGTCATGGTCATATCGACGACTTTCCGTATTCACGATGGGTTCACCGAGGTGCCGCGTGTGAAAAAAATCAGGGAGGGGAACCTGAACGATTAAAGCTGTTCAATATTAATGGGCGAACAAACTTGGGCAGTCTGATGGTATCCTGTGAACTGTGTGGAAAAACACGCAGTATGCAAGAAGCGTTCGTTCCAGGGGCATTAGCAGCCGTGTATAAATGCGCTGGCCGCCAACCGTGGTTGGAACACGACGCTGATTCGCCATGCACAGAGAATACTGTTGCTCGAATGAGAACATCCGCTGGTGTCTATATGCCCGTAAATATTAGCGCGCTGAACATTCCACCGTGGAGTACACAGGTCAACAAAATTCTATTTCGACATCTCGATGCGATGGAAGGAAAGAGTGATGAAGCGCTGCAATCCTATATAATGTCTACTGACCAACCCAAAAAGCATTGCGACACAAGGCAATCCCGGCAAT
>ERZ1026941.406-NODE-406-length-17597-cov-6.260005_pt1 | contig 17597 bp, 9 predicted proteins | sample MGYA00519305_ERZ1026941 | MGnify/ENA primary metagenome ERZ1026941 (study PRJEB26926, sample SAMN06164614) | human gut metagenome | biome: ENVO:00009003; feature: ENVO:2100002; material: ENVO:00002003 | host: Homo sapiens | place: USA | collected 2012 ...
GTAAGGAGTCGTCGGCAGCGTCAGATGTGTATAAGAGACAGGATCATGAGGGCGAAGACCACAATCACGAAGGTGACGAACACAACCACGATGGACATGACCACGGTGAAGTAGTAGCAGCCGGACATAGTGACGAAATCATTCTGCCCCCCGCCAAGGCGCAGGCTGCCGGAGTAAAATCCAATGTTGTAGAACCAGGAATTTTCCATCAAGTTATAAAAACCAGCGGCCAGGTAATGGCAGCACAAGGAGACGAAAGCGTTGCTGTAGCAACAGTGGCAGGTGTAGTAACTTTCCGTGGAAAAGTTATCGAGGGCATGAGTGTCAGCAAAGGTACACCGTTGGTTATATTGTCTTCTAAAAATATGGCGGATGGTGACCCTGTAGAACGGGCACGCATCGCTTATGAAGTATCCAAGAAAGAATACGAGCGTATGAAATCCCTTGTAGGAAATAAGATTGTTTCTGAAAAGGATTTCGCTCAGGCTGAACAAGCGTATGAGAATGCACGTATCAGCTACGAAGCCGTAGCCAAAAACAGTTCGGCAAGCGGACAAGCCGTGGTTTCCCCCATCAGTGGATATGTAAAAAGCCTGTTAGTGAAAGAAGGCGATTACGTAGCGGTGGGACAACCGTTAGTCAGCATTACGCAAAACCGCAAATTATTCTTGCGTGCTGACGTTTCAGAGAAATATTACCAATATCTTCGTACTATTGGTTCTGCTAACTTCTGTACTCCTTATAATAATAAGGTATACGCATTGAAAGACTTAGACGGACGTCTTCTCTCCTATGGCAAAGCCTCGGGTGGAGACGGTGGATATTATGTACCTGTAACCTTTGAGTTTGACAACAAAGGTGATATCATCCCCGGTTCCTTTGTAGAAATCTTCTTATTGTCTTCCCCTATAGAAAATGTAATATCCCTACCCCATTCAGCATTGACTGAAGAACAAGGCAGTTTCTTTGTCTACCTGCAACTGGATGAAGAAGGATATAAGAAACAACTCGTGACTCTTGGAGCCGATAACGGTGAAAGCGTACAGATTCTCTCAGGTGTAAAAGCAGGAGACCGCGTGGTAACCGAAGGAGCTTATCAGGTGAAACTGGCAAGCGCTACAAATGCAATACCGGCACACAGTCACGAACACTAAAAAACAGTGGTAAGTGATGAAGTTATAGAGTGATAAAGCAACTTCACCCTATCACATTATCACATTAACACTCTAACACTTTAATCAACATGTTAAACAAGATTATACATTTCTCACTTCATAACCGCATCCTGGTGCTTGTGGCCTCGGTGTTGTTACTGATAGGCGGAACTTACACCGCCATGCACACGGAAGTGGACGTATTTCCAGATCTCAATGCACCTACGGTTGTCATCATGACTGAAGCAAACGGTATGGCGGCAGAAGAAGTGGAACAACTCGTCACATTTCCTGTTGAAACAGCAGTGAACGGTGCAACAGGTGTGCGCCGCGTGCGTTCTTCATCTACCAATGGATTCTCAGTAGTATGGGTAGAATTCGATTGGGATACGGATATTTATCTGGCCCGGCAAATTGTTAGCGAGAAGCTGGCTGTTGTAAGCGAAAGCCTGCCTACCGGTGTAGGAAAACCGACACTGGGTCCACAATCATCCATTCTGGGCGAGATGCTGATTATCGGTCTGACTGCCGACTCTACCTCTATGCTTGACCTGCGTACAATAGCTGACTGGACCATCCGTCCGCGCTTACTCTCTACAGGCGGTGTGGCACAGGTAGCGGTACTGGGTGGTGATATAAAGGAATATCAGATACAATTAGATCCGGAACGGATGCGGCATTACGGTGTTACGCTGAATGAAATCATGACCGTAACCCGTGAAATGAATCTGAATGCAAACGGTGGCGTGCTATATGAATATGGTAACGAATACATTGTGCGTGGAGTACTTTCTACCGATCGGGTAGATCAACTGGCACGTGCCGTGGTACGTGGTGGAACCACTTCAGGCAGTGCTCCTATTCTGTTGGAAGACATTGCAGACGTACACATCGGAGCAAAATTACCCAAACTGGGTACAGCATCGGAACGGGGTAAAGCTGCCGTATTGTTGACTGTAACCAAGCAGCCGGCCACCAGCACGCTGGAATTAACGGATAAACTGGAAGCATCCCTGAAAGATTTACAGAAAAATCTGCCACCGGATGTAAAGGTCAGCACAGACATTTTCCGACAAAGTCGCTTTATCGAAAGCTCCATCGGAAACGTACAGAAGTCCTTGTTCGAAGGAGGTATCTTCGTGGTGATTGTACTATTCCTGTTCCTTGCAAATGTACGTACAACAGTGATCTCATTGGTTACACTACCACTTTCATTGATTACTTCACTGGTGACGCTGCATTATATGGGATTCACAATCAACACAATGAGTCTCGGTGGTCTTGCCATCGCTATCGGTTCGTTAGTGGATGATGCCATTGTGGACGTGGAAAACGTATATAAACGACTCCACGAAAACAAGTTGAAACCTGTGGAAGAACGACTTTCCATATTGGAAGTGGTATTCAACGCATCGAAAGAAGTACGTATGCCTATCCTGAACTCTACGCTGATTATCGTAGTTAGTTTCGTGCCCTTATTCTTCCTCACAGGTATGGAAGGCCGCATGCTGGTTCCTCTGGGTATTGCGTTCATTGTAGCATTGGCTGCTTCTACGGTAGTGGCACTGACGGTTACACCGGTACTTTGCTCTTATCTTTTGGGAAAAGACAAGAAGAAGGAAGAGAAAGAAAGCAGTGACTCGTATGTAGCACGTAAAATGAAACAATGGTATGGCGCTGCACTGGCTTTCGTACTGGGACATAAGAAGATCGTATTGGGCAGTACTATTGGTTTGTTCGTAGTAGCCTTGGCATGTTTCTTCACATTGGGCCGTTCGTTCCTGCCACCTTTCAACGAAGGTTCGTTTACGATCAACATATCTTCTTTGCCGGGTATCTCGCTGGAAGAAAGTGACAAGATGGGACATCGTGCAGAGGAATTGCTACTCAGTATTCCTGAAATACAAACCGTTGCCCGCAAGACCGGACGTGCCGAACTGGACGAACATGCACTTGGAGTGAATGTTTCCGAAATAGAAGCTCCGTTCGAACTGAAAGACCGTTCACGTAGTGAAATGGTTGCTGAAGTACGTGAGAAGTTAGGTACTATCGTAGGAGCAAACATAGAAATCGGCCAACCTATCAGTCATCGTATCGATGCTATGCTTAGCGGTACAAAAGCAAACATTGCTATTAAACTGTTCGGTGATGACCTGAACCGTATGTTTACTTTGGGTAATGAAATCAAAAGTGCCATCCAGGATATTCCTGGCATTGCCGACTTGAATGTGGAGCAACAGATAGAACGTCCTCAGCTTATCATTTCGCCCAAGCGAGAAATGTTGGCTAAGTTTGGAATCTCATTACCGGAATTCTCTGAGTTCGTGAATGTCTGTCTTGCAGGAGAAACCGTATCACAAGTTTACGAAAAAGGCAAAAGTTTTGACCTCACTGTACGTGTACGTGATGACCTTCGCGACGAAATGGAGAAGATACGCAACTTGATGATAGATACCAGCGACGGAAAGAAAATACCGTTGAACTACATCGCCGAAGTGCGTTCTGCAATGGGGCCGAATACTATCAGCCGCGAGAACGTAAAACGTAAAATTGTGATCTCTGCCAATGTTGCCGACCGTGATTTGCGCAGTGTGGTGAATGACATTCAGGCTCGCGTGGACAAGGATATCAAATTACCGGAAGGATATCACCTTGAATACGGCGGTCAGTTTGAGAGCGAACAGGCAGCAAGCCGCACCTTATTACTCACATCGCTGATGAGTATTGCAGTGATCTTCTTACTACTTTATCATGAATTCCGTAGTGTGAAGGAAAGTGCGATTATTCTTATCAACCTGCCGCTTGCATTGATTGGCGGTGTGTTTGCTTTGTTGATGACAACGGGAGAAGTGAGTATTCCGGCTATTATCGGTTTTATTTCACTGTTCGGTATTGCTACCCGAAACGGTATGTTGTTGATCAGTCACTACAACCACTTGCAACGGGAAGAAGGACTGAATGTATATGACAGTGTTATCCGCGGTTCAATGGACCGTTTGAATCCGATTCTAATGACTGCGTTGTCTTCTGCTCTTGCACTTATTCCGTTGGCACTGGGCGGTGATTTGCCGGGTAATGAAATTCAAAGTCCGATGGCAAAAGTTATACTTGGCGGTCTTTTAACTTCCACGTTCCTGAACGGTTTCATCATTCCGATTGTTTATCTGATGATGCACCGGAAACCGGCGAATTAACATCCATATAACTATTAACAATATCAAATAATGAAACGAATTCTTATATTTAGTTTTATCACTTTTTTCCTATATGCGGGGATGCGTGCCCAATCGGTTGACATAGACGAAGTGCTGCACCGCATTGAAGCGAACAATAAGGAGTTGCAGGCCAATGCGCAACTTATCACTTCACAGAAATTGGAGAATAAGTCGGAAAACAATTTGCCTGATCCCACTCTCTCGTATGCCCATTTGTGGGGGTCGGAAGATAAGAGCGAGACGATAGGTGAACTTGTTGTTTCCCAAAGCTTTGATTTCCCTACTTTATATGCTACACGCGGAAAAGTAAATCGACTCAAAACCGGTGCACTTGATGCACAGGCTACTGCTTTCCGTCAACAATTGTTGTTGCAAGCCAAGGAGCTTTGTTTCGATATCATCATGTTACAGCATCAGCAAGTGATTCTGGATGAACGCATGAAACAGGCTGAGGAACTCTCCGCATACTACAAGAAACGTCTGGAAACAGGTGATGCCAATGTATTGGAAACAAACAAGATCAATTTGGAATTACTAAATGTACGTACAGAGTTCCGTGCCAATCAGACTGCGCTTGATAATGCCTGGAAATCTCTCCTTGCACTCAACGGAGACCAGTCTTTGCAAGACAATGAACTGAGCAGTTTCCGCTCCATCAATGATTATCCGTTACCGCTTCTTCCTAACAACTATGAACAGTTACGTTCGGAAGTGTTGGCAGCCGATCAGACTTTGCTGTCATTGAGCAGTGAAAGTGCTGCTGCCCGCAAACAGATTTCTGCAAGCAAGCAAGGCTGGTTGCCAAAATTGGAACTGGGATATCGCCGTAATACTGAGTCCGGTACTCCGTTCAATGGAGTTGTAGTGGGCTTTTCTTTCCCACTGTTTGAAAACCGCAATAAGGTGAAGATAGCCAAAGCGCAGTCTCTGAATCTCGACTATCAGAAAGAGAATGCAGCTTTCCAGGCCGAAGCCACCTTAGCAAAACTATACAGCGAAGCGCAATCATTGCAAACCTCCATACAGGAATATAGGGAAGCATTCAGTTCACAACAAGATCTTGCATTGCTGAAACAAGCCCTTACCGGTGGACAGATCAGCGTGATAGAGTATTTTGTAGAAGTCTCTGTGATTTATCAAAGTAAACAGAATCTGCTTCAATTGGAAAATCAGTATCAGAAGGTAATGGCACAGATATATAAGAGTAAACTATAAAAATATATTCTTAGTATTATAAAAAGTAAAGCGAAGAACCAACTCCGGCAATTGAAGGAGTCGATTCTTCGCTTTCTTTATAAATAACATAGTCAATTACAGTTTTGTAATTTTTCCCATAAAGAGGATGGCTCCCGTACTCTTTTCCTTTATTATAAAAGCAAAAGGACGATTCACAAAGAAAGGTATAGGAGAAGATGGATCGACAGAAGTCGCAAAGTTTCCTCCCACGGTAACTGCAGCGGCTTCAGTACCTTCCTCATCTACATTTACGTAAGTAAATTGCTGTAGAACACCAATATATAAATCCTCTGCCGACATTTTGGAGAAATCCGCCTTATTGCTATCAAAGGCATCATTCATTCCCAAAGCAATCATATCGCCTATGAGTATCTTGTTATATTCCACATTGAAACGGGGAAGTTTAACCTGCAATTGTCTGCTCGACAAAACCTGATTCCACTCTTTCCAGTTTTCATAAGTCAGTTCGGACAAACTCTCATCCAAAGTTTTATCTTCAGCAGGCAATAGGAGCACCATACTAAAAGCTTCGTTACCATACGGCAATTCTGCGATAGAGAATGCCGAGTTCTGGGCATAATTGAACCTTTTTGTCTGATTCATCATGTCCACCTTCCGCTGAGTATCATCAGAATTGGTAAAATTCTCCTGGCGAGTATCCGATTTTTGGAATTGACTTTTCCAAATACCTTTGAAGTAGAGTGCGTTAATCAAATACATACGCACATCCTCCGGTATTCTCTGTATAACCTCTTTTATACAATTATTCGTCTGCTCAGCACACCACCGGTTAATTACATCTTTCGCTGTGGGAGATGTAAAATCAAGTTCCTGAACCCGGGCATCATACATCTTCTTATTCACATCCACAAAAGAATCGTAAACTTTAAAACCTTGTTTTACCCAAATAGAATTGGCGATTCCTAATTGAGTGGTATTATCTAAATCCAATAAAGCTGAAGTTAATTTTTGATTATAATTATTCAGATCATCAAGAGAGAAAGAAGCGGCAGGAAATCCCAATACGTCCTGCATTTCAGTAAGCGTATTGCCCGAAGCTCCGTTAGTAATCATTGATAAGCAAAGTGATGCACTCAATGGAGACACAAAGACATTCGGCTTTTCCTTTTCGGTACTGCACACCTGATCAAAGAAACGGAAAGCAAAGTCTGTACCTTTGTCCATTAAATCTTGTTCCGTACGGGTGAGTTTGATGTCTTGACGTGGTTTAGGTTCCGGAGAAGGGTTCTCATCATTCTGACAAGCTGCAAGGATACTGAGTAGGCTTAGCGCAGCAATAGTTTTCTTTAGCATAAGCATTATAGTATTAGTTTTCTATTAAGTTACTCTGTTAGAATAAATGCATAAATTTATAAAATACTGCACTACATTACAAATTAAACATAAATCTTTCCTATCTTTGTTCCCGGTTTTGTTGGAGGATGCCTTTCGGTATACTCCATGAAAAGGGAATTGGGTGTGACTCCCAAACAGTCCCGCTGCTGTGAACTCCTATTGCAGGATTTGCCAATCACCTGTGCCACTGCCAATATTCGTATGGTGGGAAGGCGGCAAATCCGGAGTAAGTCAGAAGACCTGCAAAACCTATCATCCCTCATGTCTTCGAGGAAAGGACATGAGATGTATATAGTTTTTATAGCATTCTGTTTATGATAAGAGATAATCTATGTCGGTATGCCCGGCTACGGTTTTATTTGTCTTGCTTTGCATGTTGGCTTTGTGTCAGCCTGCAAGCACAACAGGTGGGAGACTCCATTACAGGAAAAGTACATGCCATTCCGGAAGTGGGGATAAAAGGTCGGCGTGTGCCACCGGCTCTCTCAGCAACCGCCCCGCTCCAACAAATGAAGAAAACTGATATGGAACGTTTGGGAGTATCGGATGTGGCCGATGCAGTTCGCCATTTCTCGGGAGTCAGCGTTAAGGATTATGGTGGAATTGGTGGATTAAAGACTGTTTCTGTACGCAGTTTGGGAGCGCAACATACAGCAGTCAGCTATGACGGAGTGACTGTCAGCGATTGTCAGTCAGGCCAGGTAGATATCTCCCGTTTCTCGTTAGACAATGTTTCCGAACTGGCACTCAGCATTGGTCAGAGTGATAATATTTACCAGACAGCGAAGATGTTTGCCTCTGCCGGTGCTTTAAGTATCGAAACCGCACGTCCGGATTTCAGTGACAGACCTTTCCGATTGCTTGCAAATATGAAAACCGGTTCTTACGGGCTTGCTAATCCTTCTTTATTTTATGCTCAGAAATTAAGTAACCGTTTCAGTCTTTCTGCCTATGCTGATTATTTACGGGCAGACGGAAATTATCCTTTCAAAATGTGGAATGGGAATAAACTGATTGACTCCAAACGAAACAATAGTGATATAGAGACTTATCGGGCAGAATTAAATTTGTTTGTAACTCTGAATGAGAAACAGGATTTGAAAGCCAAAGTTTATCTCTTTGATTCGGAAAGAGGGTTACCCGGCGGAGTGATTTATGACAATCCGTATGCTGCCGAAAGACTATATGACCGTAATTACTTCGGTCAATTGAAGTATGAGAACCGATTCTCAGAGAAATGGAAACTACAAGCAAGTGGAAAATTTAACTTCAGCTGGAACCGGGACTATAATAATGAATCTTCCGGTATTACAGACTATCGTTTCCGCCAGACTGAGACTTACTTATCCGCTACCCTATGGAACGAACCGGTGAAAGGGTTATCTTTCTCATTAGCACAGGATTTCGCCTATAACTATTTGTCAACGACTTTACAGAACAATCAATATCCGGAACGTTTCACCTATTTAACAGCAATAGCCACACACTATAAAAGCAACCGATTTTCTGCTACCGCTTCCCTGCTGAATACTTATATTACAGAGAATGTACGGACAGGAAAAGCTGCTGCAGACCGTAAACGCCTTTCCCCCGCTGTCAGTCTGTCGTGGAAACCATTTGATTTTGGTCTACGTTTCAGAGCTTCATACAAAGATATCTTCCGTACACCGACATTCAATGATTTGTATTATCTGGTAATTGGCAACCATAATTTAAAGCCTGAAGTTACCCGGCAATTCAATGTAGGTACAACGTGGAGTTCTACTTCATTGGAATTTATCGACTATCTAAGCCTTTCAGTAGATGCTTATTATAATCGGGTGAAAGATAAAATTGTGGCAGTACCCACTATGTTTATCTGGAAGATGATGAATTTAGGTAAAGTCGAAACCATTGGTACGGATATTAACCTGGCAATTGAAAAAGAATTAGCAGAACATTATAAGTTATATCTCACAGGAACTTACAACTTCATGCAAGCGGAAGATATTACTGACCGTAATTCTAAAATATGGCGGAATCAGATTATATATACTCCGAAGCATTCAGGTTCAGGAAGTCTGACTTTTGAGAACCCGTATGTCAACCTGACTTATAACATAATGTACGCTTCGGAACGCTATTCAATTGCCCAGAACATTCCGGAAAATCGTATTAAATCTTACACTGACCACAGTATATCACTCTCGCATACCTTTAAATGGAAGAAGCAGTCACTACGCATACAGCTGGATGCCTTGAACCTAAGTGATAAGAACTACGAAATAGTCCGCTTCTACCCGATGCCCGGACGCAATTACAAAGTAACAATCAACTATAAATTATAAACTAAAAACAAAAACTATGAAGAAGTATTGGTATAAAACCGCCATGCTGGTTATAGCATTAGGAGCATTTACCGCATGTAGTGATGATGACGAACCGACAATTCCGAAAGGACCGATAGCACCTGTTAATGGAGCATATGTTATTAATACAGGAAACTGGGGAGAGAATAATGGTACTATACAATGGTATGACAGAGATCTGAAGACAATTAGTGCAGATTTGTTTGCAGCTGCCAACGGAGCAGGTATCGGTGATGCACAGGACTTGTGTATATATGGTACAAAAATATATATCACTTGTTCCAGTTCAGCCAAGATTGAAGTGGTGGACAGAAAAGATTTCGCTCGTATAAAAACGTTGAACTTAAAAGACGAAAGTGAGAAGTCTATCCAACCACGATATATGACAGCTACCGGAGGAAATGTTTATTTCACCTCATACGATGGCACGGTATCACGCTTGGACACCACGAACCTCTCCATCACCGGAAAGATAGAAATAGGAGATCATCCGGAAGCATTGACTTCTGCAAATGGAAAACTCTATGTAAATCTGTCAAATTATAACAATGATGGTACCGGCAAATACGTGGCAGTTGTCGATATTGCTACTTTCAAGAAAACGAAAAACATAGAAGTACTTCTCAATCCTTATGATGTTTGTACAACCGGAGAAGACGGAAAAGTATATTTCATTTCATGTGGAGATTTCAGAGGAAATCCAGTTCAGACATTACAATGCATCGACCCGCAAACAGATCAGGTTACGGAAATATGCCCAGCCAGCAAAATAGCAATAAAAAACAACAAGATCTATCTCATTTATGCAGAATATTACGAAGATGCCGCTCCTAAAAGCATTTCTGTATATGACATGAATACCAAGCAAACTACGCGGTTTGCCAACTACAGCGATTTCTCCAATCCTGGTAATATTGTAGTCGACCCGGCTACAGGAGATGTAATTATCATCGATCAACCCTTCTCTGCTCTCAACGACATATATGTTTATGGTAGTGACGGCGTACTTAAAAAGAAGTTGGAAACCGGATACTATACCACTAATATGCGTTTTGTAACTGAATAACAGCATGAAACAAATTTCTTTCTTTCTAACCTTTTGGGTGACAGTGTTACTTCTTTCCGCCTGTAGCGGAAAGAACAGCACTGCTTCCGGCTCTGCACAAGGAGACACCATCCCGCTGCACTACTCCGCTAATCTCTCTCTGATAGATTACGAAGATTACATCGTTGCACAGCTACGCAATCCCTGGGATACAGCAAAGATACTACACACCTATGTATTAGTAGACAAAAAACAGCCGTTGCCCCATGAACTGCCTCAAGGCACCCTTGTTCGCACTCCACTTAGTAAAGCCGTCATTTACTCATCCGTTCATTGCAGCTTACTGAAAGACTTTGGTGATTTGAATAGCATTGGTGGCGTATGCGACTTGAAGTATATCAAACTACCGGAAATAGAGGAAGGATGTCGAAACGGAACCATCGCCGATGTAGGTGATGGAATGAATCCCAATATTGAGAAAATCATAGACCTGCATCCCGATGCCATCCTCCTTTCTCCTTTCGAAAACAGTGGTGGATACGGACGTGTAGAGAAACTGAATGTACCCATCATTGAATGTGCCGACTATATGGAAACCTCTTCATTGGGACGTGCCGAATGGATGCGTTTCTACGGTTTATTATTTGGTAAGAAAACAGAAGCAGATGCTATGTTTGCTTCGATAGAAAGAAATTATAAGGATTTGCAAGAATTAGTAAAGCCTATCTCTTTTGCTCCCTCCGTGATGTGTGATTTGAAAACAAGCTCTACCTGGTACACTCCGGGTGGTAACAGTACCATCGCCAAACTATACTCTGATGCAGGTGCCAACTATATTTTCAGAGAAGATACACATAGCGGCTCACTCCCCTATCCTTTCGAAGTTATCTTTGAGAAAGGTCAACAAACGGATTTCTGGCTGATACGCTACAATCAACCCGTAGATAAAACATACGGGGAACTTGAAAAAGAGTTTGCCCCTTATGCAGGTTTCCGTGCCTTCAAAGAACGGAACATCTACGGATGCAATACCAACCGGGTTCCTTTTTATGAAGAAACACCTTTCCATCCAGACTGGTTATTGAAAGATTTAATTAAGATATTTCATCCTTCACTGTTGGAAGGGTATGAACTGAGATATTACAATAAATTAGCAGAGTAAAATCTGCGGTCTATTTCAGAATGAAAGCAAAAGGATATATATATGGTATAGCACTGTCAGTCCTCATTCTCGTATTGATGGCTGCCAATCTCTGGTTCGGTTCAATCAATATCCCCGCCGGAGCAGTGTGGAATACCCTCACAGGAAATGAAGTAGAAAAAGCCAGCTGGACTTTTATTATCTGGGAGTCCCGTCTGCCACAAGCCGTCACGGCATTACTATGTGGTGCCGCACTCGCAGCTTCGGGACTGATGCTGCAAACGGCATTCAACAATCCACTGGCAGGTCCGTCCATCCTGGGCATTAACTCAGGGGCAAGTCTTGGCGTGGCGTTGGTGATGCTGGCAGGCGGAGGAAGCATTGCTACAGGGGTATTCACCTTATCCGGTTTCTTCTCCGTGATACTCGGTGCCTTCATCGGATCGATGGTGGTAATGGGACTTATCCTTTTCTTTTCTACACTGATTAAAAGCAATATCATGCTGCTGATTACAGGTATCATGATTGGTTATATCACTTCTTCCGCTATATCACTGCTCAATTTCTTTGCAACAGCCGAAGGGGTACATTCTTATATGATATGGGGTATGGGAAACTTTGGAGGGGTCTCATTGCAACAGCTCCCCTATTTCTCTATTTTCTGTCTGGCAGGTTTGTTACTTTCCATCTTGCTTATCAAACCTCTGAATGCCCTGCTACTGGGTACACGCTATGCTGAAAACTTAGGAGTAAACATCCGTCGCACAAGAAATCTGCTACTGATTGCTACCGGACTACTGACAGCTGTCACCACTGCTTTCTGCGGACCTGTGGCTTTCATCGGTCTGGCCGTTCCTCATATCTCCCGCCTGATGCTGGGCACATCCAATCATAATTCACTGCTTCCCGTTACTTTGCTGACGGGCGGTGTGATTGCTTTGCTCTGCAATCTGATCTGCATTCTTCCGGGCGAAGCAGGTATTATTCCTCTCAATGCGGTAACTCCAGTACTGGGTGCGCCTGTTATCATTTATGTCATTGTCAACCAGCGTAAAATACAATACTTCAACTGATGGAGAAAGCTGTTATCACCGCAAGCGATTTATGCATCGGCTACCGCCAGGGAAAGCAAGAAAAACGGATACATGAGCATCTCTTCTTCCGGCTCTACCCCGGAGAACTGACTTGTCTGCTGGGAGCTAACGGAACCGGCAAATCGACTCTGCTCCGCACTTTGGCTGCTTCACAACCAGCGTTGTCGGGCGAATTACTTGTACAAGAAAAGCCGTTGTCCGCTTATTCCGAGAAAGAACGTTCACGTACCATCGGTGTAGTACTAACAGACAAGACACAGGCAGGCGGACTGACTGTATATGAGTTGGTAGCCTTGGGACGGCAACCTCATACGGGGTTCTTCGGCAGATTGAACAAAACGGATCATTCTATCATTGAAGAAGCTCTGGAAGCTGTAAGCATCAGCCATAAAGCCCACAGTTATACCGCAGAGCTATCGGATGGAGAACGGCAGAAGGTTATGATTGCCAAGGCATTGGTACAAGAGTGTCCGCTCATTCTGCTGGATGAACCGACAGCTTTCCTGGATGTAGTGAGTCGTATTGAAATTATGACGTTGCTTCATCGCTTGGCAGTAGAACAAAAGAAAGCAATTCTGCTTTCCACTCATGACATAGAACAGGCATTGGTACTGGCAGATAAACTTTGGTTACTTTCCAAAGAAAACGGACTGCAATGCGGAGTAACAGAAGATATGATTCTGAGTCACCGGATGGACGGCTTGTTCTCCCGTAACGATATCCGGTTTGATTATGCGCACGGGGTATATTATCCCAAAGTAGACAGCCACCACCGTATCAGTGTAGAAGCCAATGATGAAGTATTACTGCATTGGACAACAAACGCACTCAATCGTCATGGATACGCTTGTCACCCTGTCTCTTCACCGGAAACCAACGAATCGCCGCGTTTGCAGGTTTTAGCTGCCGACCACTTCATATTACACACAGAGGGACAACACGAATATCATTCTTTTGAACAGTTGCTTGCAAACATCTGATTAAGATTTCAGTAGCATCAGTATCTCATCCGGCAAGTATCCGCTCCGGATGCGCCACTCCTGCGGGTAAAGGTTATTAGCCCGGTTACCGATATTCTTCACAAAGCCCAGAGGAATATTCTTATACGTCAACAGCACATAACCGCGTGGAGCAGAACCGGAAAGTACAATGGCTTCCTTACGCAAATAAGCAATAGCCTGTTCATAAGAGATCTCTTCACGAGGAAAAGCATCGGAAACCGGTACAGTGCTCATAGCAAGAGCATGATTGGGAATCAAGTCTTTTCCTTTCACTTCGGCAAGAGTAACACCTGCCTGAACAACGCGAAGGGATTGTTGGAAAATGGATAATTCGGATATATATTCTTTAGGGAAAGCTGTAATATTCATTCCATTTGCAGAAACTTCATAGTCCTCTGCCGAAAGAAGCCAGGCACGTGCAGCCAATAATTGTTCCTTAGATGCTCCGGCGTTAACTTTAGAGCTACCCGTTTTTTTCTTTCCTTGTGAAGAAGTGGATTTGTAGCGGATTTGTGCTGCCTCTCCTTCCGGTTTACGAAGCACGGCAAGGAAAAAGCCTTCACCCTTTGTACGGTGAGGCAGGAAACGATATATAGGAAAATCTTCACCTACAAGCAGGTTTCCGGTAATGTTCCACGTTGCCGGAGCATCTACAGGAAGTATCTCTGCACCGAATTCATCGTGCGTCCAACGGATATTTTCTTCATCTTCCTTTGTGTTATACGTACAAGTGCTATAGATAAGCAACCCACCGGGTTTCAGACTGGGCCATATATCGGAGATGATGCGCCGTTGACGTTGCCAGCAGATTTCCACATTCTCCGGACTCCACTCGCTGACGGAAACAGGATCTTTACGGAACATGCCTTCACCGGAACAGGGAACATCGGTCAGGATAACATCGAAGAAATCTTCCAGACCAGCGAAATCTGCCGGATCATTATTGGTCACCACGACACCAGGATGCCCCCACTTCGTCAGATTCTCCGCCAGAATTTGCGAACGGTTACGAATCACTTCGTTTGCTACCAGCAGGCTACCCTCGGGCAATACACTGCGAGCATGAGTAGATTTTCCACCGGGAGCAGCGCAAAGGTCAAGCATTACAGAGGGTGTTTCGCCGATATATTGCTTTAGTGCCTGCTCCACAAACATGGAAGATGCTTCCTGTACATAATAACATCCGGCATGAAACAACGGATCGAAGGTAAACGTCAATCGACGGTCGAGATAGTAACCTGTTGCCGACCAAGGCACACGATCGGAAGAGGCATGAAAAAGACTGAATGAAGAACTGGATAGTTTTTCGTCATTCAGTCGGATGCTTACGGGCTGTTCGTCATTCAAGGCATCAGCCAGTTTGTTATATTCTTCATCTCCCAGGAGGGAACGGGTACGGTCTGCAAAAGATACGGGTAAGTCCATGTGCCAAATTATTTTATGTCCGCAAAGGTAATGCAAATCGAATGCATAACTTTCATGCTTGCATAAAAAAGTTATGTTAAGATGTAGCTTATCTTCTTCAAAGGAACATAAAAAGGCGATACAAGACAAAACCGCCGGGTACTAAAAACTAAGTTTGACGCCCGCAAAGTAGGAACGAGGTGCTCCCGGACCATAAATGTAACCGGAATCACGAGTGGCTCCTTTATCAAAATCTTTCTGATAAGAGTTGAATATATTTTGTACTCCTACGTTGAATTGCAGGCACATGCCGGAGAAATCTATATCATAAGCGACTTTAGCACCCAGTTCAAAGAAATCCGGGCTCTTCACCAACAAGTCTGCCGTACCATCTACTTCGGACATCAGGTGAGGCACATACATTTGCCCGGTATAATTACCGTTCAAGGCCACCGACAATGCCTTTGTGGGATTGAAAGTAGCAGTAAAATAGCCATAAACATCGGGGGTACGCAATAACCGGTCGCTAGATCGTTCTTTGTCAGACAGGTGCTCTTTGTCTGCACTCCACTCCTCGGGAGAGTCGTACAGACTGCGTTGCACAGTCAGTCCCGCCTGCAACTGGATTTTATCACGCCAAGCAATCTTTCCTTCCAATGTACCGCCATATACTTTTGCACCAGAACCGTTGACACGGGTTTGTATCAGATATCCGCTACCGTTCGGATCTTCTATCGGTGCTGTCAGCACAAATGGATCAGAGAGTTTTGTGAAGAAGCCTTCTACCAACAGGTTTGCCTGAAAGTCACCGAAATAGTGATACCAGTCCATCGAAGCATTCACACTGCGCGAACGTTCCTCTTTCAGATCCTTGGCACGAACGATGGAAATCAACTCGCCTCCCACATTGCTAATATGCAGATCTTCGTCGAAAGCCTGCGGAGCACGAAAACCTTCGGCATAACTGAAACGGATATTTATATCTTGTGTAGGATTGTAGCGGACATTGGCACGAGGGCTGAAGATGGCTTTATCCATAATACTGTTCTTATCCAAACGTCCGCCTATCAGGAAACTCCATTGCTCACTTTTCCATTCATTCTGCACGTAGACACTTGCTATGTTCACTATTTGCTTCAAAGGATCGGGCGTATACTTATCAATCAACTGTTGCAGACGGTCGCCTGTTGCAGTAGGATCTTCCGCCAGGGCAGCATCGCGGTATTTTTGCATGTCTGTTGCCTTGTCATCCAGATTATCATGGTTAAATTCCACACCACCCGTCAAGTCGGAAGGCATGAAAAAGAGCTTATCAAAATGATAGATATACTGAGCACCCAATACACCGGTAAAGTCTGTGGTATGCCCATAGGCACTGTAATAACTATCGCGCACGATATGCTGGGCAGAGGCGTATGCATTGAATGAGTGTTTCTGGTCCTTGGAAAAGGCACTGAACTTCAATCCGCCCGTATTGATGGAATGTTCAATCTGTTCCACCAGTCCGGGCTTACCGGCACCATTCAGATTGGCATCTTCGGCAATGTGAGGCGGCAAATCAAAGCGATTACCGCCACGACGAAACTCTTCCATGTGATGATATTCCAGATTCAGCTTGGAATAGGGATTCAGTCTATAATAAGCGTTTATGCCTACTGTCTGGTTCTTCAATTTGGGCAATTCGGAGAAGCCGTCCCCATTGGAATCCCATGCCGAACGGTGGCGGTTCTGCCCATAAATGTAGGCTCCCATTTTGTTATCCGAAGATACAAGGGAAAGATTGAGCGTGGTATTATTGTCAAACGAACTGGAGCCATCGAAATTGGAGATGGAGTGGGCAAACGAACCGGAGTTGCGGAGAGGTTCTTTCGTAATGATATTCACCGTTCCGGCAATGGCGGAAGAGCCGAATAGGGCCGAGCCACCTCCACGCACCACTTCCACACGTTCTATCATGTTGGCGGGAATTTGTTCCAAGCCGTAGACACCTGCCAGTGCAGAGAAGATAGGGCGGGAATCGATCAATATCTGTGTATATTTTCCGTCCATACCATTGATACGCACCTGAGAGTAACCGCAATTCTGGCAATCATTTTCTACACGTACACCCGGCTGGAATACGAGCCCCTGCGATAAGGTGTGCGAATTGGTCATATCAAATAGTTTCGGGGTAACGACTTTTACCAAGGTAGGTGCTAGTCGGCGGGCGGTTTCATTACGATTGGCTGTAACAACTACGCCATCCAGGGCTACCATGTCTTCTTCCAGTTCGAAGTTTTCTTCCAGTGTCTTGCCTCGTTTCAGGGTTACTTTTCGTTCTTGTGGCTTATAACCTACGGCACTGACGGAGAGCGTAAACTCACCTTCCGGAAGGTTCTTCAAAAAGTAGTGTCCGGTACCATCAGTCATGGTTCCGATAGTGGTCCCTTTCAGGGCTACTGTCATATAGGGAAGGTGTTCTCCTGTTTTTTTCTCCAGTACGTGGCCGATGATATTGGCATCGGATTTATTTAAATCAATGGCATAAGCGGTGTGGGAGAGCAATGTACACATTCTGTCTCTTATACACATCTGACGCTGCCGACGACTCCTTACGTGTAGAT
>ERZ1026941.418-NODE-418-length-17112-cov-6.435071_pt1 | contig 17112 bp, 16 predicted proteins | sample MGYA00519305_ERZ1026941 | MGnify/ENA primary metagenome ERZ1026941 (study PRJEB26926, sample SAMN06164614) | human gut metagenome | biome: ENVO:00009003; feature: ENVO:2100002; material: ENVO:00002003 | host: Homo sapiens | place: USA | collected 2012 ...
CGCTCAGTGTCTCGTGGGCTCGGAGATGTGTATAAGAGACAGCTCCGATACGGTCTCGTTCCCGGCAGCCCAACAATAGGCCGTTATCGTACAGGCAATGATTGCCAGTACACTCATTGTTATAATTCCTTTTTTCATTCTTTACTTGTTTTAGATGTCTATTCAATAATTCCGATTCGACGCAGCCAGCCTTCCGTACCGTTTGCACTGCCCGGCATATCGATGCCCGCATCGTCGGGACGCCCCGGCATCGTAATGTCATCCGCATCGAGGTCTTCGGGAAGTGTTTCAGGAATATGCTTCGAATCGGGCGTTACCTTGTAAATTTTCTGCATGGATTCGTTCAGATAGGTAGTAGCTCCGTAGGTAAAGAACGGAATGACAACCTTGTCTTTCAAGTCGTATGCTTCGAGGAACGTACAAACCACCATCGCAGGTTGATGCCACCAACAAGGCGAACCGACGAAAATCGTATCGTATTTCGCAATCGTTTCCTCATCAAGCAGGTTCGCCACTCCGGGACGCAGGTCGTTGTAGGCTTCACGCTGGATGCGGTCGCTGTCATCATAAGGATTTGCGGCATACGGTTCGGCAGCCTCAATCCGATGGATGTCAGCACCCGTAAGCTCCACGATTCGTTCCGCTACGGCCCCGGTGTGTCCTTCAGCGGAGAAGTAAACCACAAGCATATTACCGTTCCCGGACGGAGTATCAGGTTCATCCGGATTAGCAGGATTTTCAGAATCATCGGGATTCCCTTCATCGCCCGGTTCTTCGGGAGTGGAGGGTTGCTCCGTCGGCGGCACAGGATCATCATCGGGAGAACAAGCGGCCATAGTCGTCAGAGAAAGGAGCAAGAGCGGAATAAAAAGTAACTTTTTCATATTCAATCTGTTTTTTGATGTTTATTTATGGTTGTACTCTTCTTCGGTTACGGGAGCATACCACTGGGTAGCACCCAAATGAACCTTTGTATTGATTGCTATATGCGTGAATCCGCTGTCGGAAGCCGCCCCGTGCCAATGCACCACGTCTGCCGGAATAGCGACCACGTCACCGGGATTCAAAACTTGTATGGGTTTCCCCTTTTCCTGATAGTAACCTTTTCCGGCAGTGGCGATCAGAATCTGGCCGCCCGGATGCGAGTGCCAACTGTTTCGGGCTTTCGGCTCGAATATCACGTCGGACACTACTACATCGAATGTTTCACTGTCGGTCATCAACCGCCTAAGATAGGCCGTGCCGTTGAAATTAGCACCTTCAATGACATTTCCTTTGGGAAAGATGGAAGAAAGTGCGGCAGGCTGGATTGTTTCAACCTTGTTTTCCGGTTTCGGGGTACAAGCATCGAGTGCTGCAACCAGTAAAAATAAGCAAGTTATCTTTTTCATATCGAATCGTTATTTCAAATTTTATTGCCAATAAACGCTGTGCCTCGGCATAGCCCGAACCAGTTCGGCTCTGCACTCGGCTTGCAGTTTATTTTAGATATTGTTTGAAGAAAGCGTCCAGTTTCGGAAGTGTGATTTTCAGATATTCCGGCTGGTCATATAAATCCACGTGCGTTGCTCCGGGTACGACGAACAGCTCTTTCGGTTCGACAGCTTTCTCGTATGCGTCTTCAGAAAAATATTTCGATACCGCATTTTCTCCCACGATGAAAAGCACAGGACGCGGAGATATGGTCTCAATTTGCGCGAACGGGAAGAAGTTCATCATCGGCGCAAGGCTCGTGTAGGAGTAATAGCCCGTAGAGTTGGGATGCTGCCCGCGCTCGGGATTGTCATAATAATCGAGGAAGTCAATGGCAAACTTTGGCGTATTCTCATCCACCTTTTCAGGCAGGGCGCGAATATCCCGGCGCGCAGCTCCACCATATTCCGCCGTGCGCTGACGACCGATCTCATCGAGAATCGCCATACGCTGCTTGTAGGTCTGCGTGTCGCCCACGCCCTGACGGCGGGCACGCCCCATATCGTACATACTGATGGTGGCAAGAGCCTTGATACGATGGTCTATCTGCGTAGCACTGACAGAATAACATCCTCCGCCACAGATACCGATTACACCTATCTTATCTGCATCTACAGCCGGATGATTCGAGAGGAAATCGACTGCCGCGCTGAAATCTTCCACCCTTACTTCAGGTGATTCCATGCGACGCGGATAACCGCCGCTCTCACCGTAATAGGACGCATCGAACGCCAATGTCACATAACCCATTTCCGCCAGCTTGCGGGCATGAAGTCCTGAAGTCTGCTCCTTGACACCACCGAAAGGATGCCCGACGATGATGGCGGCATATTTTTTTGCCGAATCATAGTTTGCAGGGAAATAGAGATCGCCGATCACATCAATCAGGAAACGGTTGTGGAACGTGACTTTCTGTTTTTTTACGCCGTTTGCCATTGCCACGGCAGGAGTTTCCGAATGGGCTGTAAATCCTTTGCCTTGCAGTACTTCATTTAAGACCAGTCTGCCGCCATCGGCTTCGCTGCGTCCGACGTGCTTTTCGACTATAGCCAGCACACCGCGTAATTCATCCGGTGTTACGCCCACATTCAGCGCGATACCCATGTGTCCTTTCAGCATTGGTTCTACGCCTTTGCCCAAAGAGGCGATGACAGCGACGGTCGTCAGCTCCCGTTCGGCATAGGTCAATACATCCCGCTCGAAAAGGTCAGCAAAGAGGTGTTCTTTGAGGAATATTTCGATTTCCGGAGCCAGTACTACATAGTCGGCTTTCGGCGCATCTGCCGGAACTCCCGAAATTTCTGCAAGAATATCGCGTCCACGTTCGTACTTGCTGCGGGTATCGGTTATCGGCGACGCTTCGCGTCCCCAATCGTCTTCGATACCTTTTGCCTTACGCTCGTCGAGTACCGCAACTAATGTTTGCAGTCCGCGCAGGGCACGGGGAAAACCGCAATAGGCGTAGGCGTGTACCATCACTTCTTTCAGCTCACCGACGGTCATGCCGTCATTCAACCCGTCCGTGAGGACGGGTTTCAGTTTGTCGAGGTCTCCCGTACTCGTAAGGGCTGCGACCTCTGCAATGTGTTGTCGTTTACTGTCCATAACTTGTTCTGCTTTCGGTGTTTGAGAGGCTGCGATTCCGCATCCGAATAAGACACCGAGTAGCGTTGTCATAATTTTCAATTTTATTTTCATAATCTCTACCATTTTATTTATCTGTTTTACCTGATGCAAAATTAGGCTGGAATTTTCACCCCGACCGGTCATGAATTACGGTTTGAAGGATAATTATTACGGTTTTGTAGTTCACTGACTACAAAACCGTACACAGTAATTGAGTAGTAGTTCTATATGTGAGGCGATGATTGTTGCGCTATGCCGGTCGATGGCATGGTGCAACTCTTCTCCGATTTCCCGCAGATTATCGGTTATGATTCTCCTTTCGTGCTCCGACAATGCCCCCTTACAGCAGCAGCGTTTCGGGTAGGTCTCGATACGGTTTTCAAGCGATGTGTCGCATAACAGATCGGGATGAAACAACACACCCGAATAGTATCCGGTATGTAGATGCCGGTTCGAGGGTATTTCAACCGTTTCACCGGGATAAACCAGTCGTAGCCACTCTTTTTCAGATGCTTTTTCTTGCTCTGAATCGTTGTAATACAACAGTCCGTAAAAATTGCACATCATCCGAATATCCTCGGTCAGATTTGCCTTTGACAAATCGACCATACAGATCAACGGATGCAGTGTTTCATGCCCCGTCAATTTATTGAACCTATCAATGGTCATAAGTCCCGAATTATTCATTTGTATCATTGTTCTTTCTTTTATTCAGTTTTCCACGATGCAAAATTACAGGCTGTCCGAGTGCTCCATAGGGTATGAATTACGGTTTCATGTATAATTATTACAGATTGGAACCGATAAACTGAAGATATTTTCTACATTTGCATAGAAACAATGAAAGAGACTGTTATGGAGAAGATTATGCAACTGAAAACGATAAAGGAGTACAATGATTACATGGGCGTGGAAACGAGGCATCCATTGGTCAGCGTCATCGAGGGAAGCCGTATGCCGCACCCCGTACCCCATGCACGCAAGCACGTGGGGATGTATGTGGTCTTCCTGAAAGAATTACGGTGTACGGACAATTTGACCTATGGCCGACGCTCCTACGATTTTCAAGAAAATACATTGGTGTTTATCGCTCCGGGGCAAGTGTTCGGACATGAAGCCGACGGAACGACTTTTACCGGTTCGGGCTGGTGTCTGCTGTTCCATCCCGACTTGCTGCGGGGCACGCCGCTCGGCCGCCATATGCAGGATTATACTTTTTTCTCCTATGCCGCCAATGAAGCGTTGCACCTCTCCAAGCAGGAGCAGCAGACCGTCATCGACTGTCTGACAAAAATCGACGAGGAGACATATGACAAGGCAGATCGCCACAGCAACCTGATTATCGCTTCTGCCATCGAGTTGTTGCTCAACTATTGCATCCGTTTCTATGACCGGCAGTTCATTACCCGCAAAAAAGAGAACAAGGATACGCTCGGTTCTTTCGAAGCCTTGCTGAATGACTATTTCATTTCGGATAAACCCTCTAAATTCGGTACACCAACCGTTGCTTATTGTGCTGACCAGTTGCATCTGTCTGCGAATTATTTCGGAGATTTGATTAAAAAAGAGACCGGTTTATCTGCACAAGAATATATATTGGCAAAAACAATGGATACAGCAAAAGAGCTGCTTGCCGATCCTACAAAATCTGTCAGTGATGTGGCTTATGCTTTGGGGTATCAATATCCGCAGTATTTCAGCAAGGCTTTCAAGCGTGTCGTGGGATGTTCGCCGAATGAATACAGAAAATTAAATTAACTTATAAATAGCTATGTAATAATTGATTAAGAAAAAATACTTATGATTCTTCCTTTAGCATTCATCTTGTTACCGACATAATAATCATTTTTCTTCGCTAATAGGTAAATGTGTATCGCAATACTTCTTTCTATATTGCAAAGGAGTCATATTATGATATTGCTGAAACAACTTGTTCAAGTAGCACGGGTCGGTATAGCCCATTCTGTTTGAAATCTCTTTAATGCTCATTTGAGTGCCGACAAGCATGTCTTCCACCGTTTTCAACCTGCTTTTTTGGATGTACTGTTTGAAATCCTCTCCAAAATTCCGTTTAAAGAAACGTCCTGCATAAGTGGGGGAAAAGTGAAATTTTTCAGCCACAATATTCAATTTCAGGAGTTCGGGCTGGTGGATATGCTGCCTGATGTATTTTAGCATATACTGTGCCTTGCTACTGTCCGCATTATCATGCTCCGGGGCCAATGTGGAAAGATTTCTTACAGCAAGCACAATGACACTGTTCACGTAGTAGTTCAGCAGATAGCCCGACATCATTTTCTTTTCAGATACCTCCCTGACAATTAGCTCAATCAAACTGTGAAGCATTTCCGCATCACTCTGTTGAAACCGGATACAGTATCCGGCTTGTATGTCGAGAGCCCCTTCAGCATATCTGTTTATATAATCGGTCACATAATTCTCCGTGAACCGGATAAACAAATAACGGCTATGTGAACAAGTCCGAAACAGGTGAACTCTATTGGGGGGTATCAGGCATAAGTCGGCGGCACAATAGTTATGATGTTCTTCCCCGCCATTTACGGAATTGACAACAAAACTTCCGGTACCTTCCAGAATATAAGCCATTTCGAAAAAAGAATGCTGGTGCTCTCCAATCGGAAATGTATCGTGCTCCCTTAAAAGTATTTCAACCGGCTGATATAGATTTTCTTTCCACATAACTTATTTTTCCATGTTTATGGTACAAAAATACAATAATCTTCATTTCCATGACATTTAACTTTGCACAAAAAAACAGAAACATGAGAATATTAAAATTTATAGTAACATTTATTTTACTTATGGGAAGTGTATCTAATAGTTTAGCACAAGTATCTTCAGGAAGGCTGAAAGATAAAGTTGCAATTGTAACGGGAGCTGCATCCGGCAATGGAAAGGCAATAGCTGTCTTATTCGCCAATGAGGGAGCAAAAGTTATTCTGGCAGACATCAACGGTATAGAAGTAAGGAAGATTGCAGACACGTTGCAACAAAACCAATCGGACGTTATACCGGTTGAAGTGGATGTAACCAGAGAAGATGATGTACAGCGGATGATAAACTCGGCTTTAGGGCGATTTGGACGGATTGATATTCTGGTAAACAATGCCGGAGTTTTTGATGAACTTCTTCCGGCAGGCGAGGTCAGCGATGAGATTTGGGACAGAGTGATTTCTACAAATCTTACAGCGCCGATGCGTGGAATCCGTGCCGTTATTCCTGTATTTGAAAAACAAGGAGGAGGAGTCATTGTGAATACAGCTTCCATTGCCGGCTTTACGGGAGCAAGGGGTGGAGGGGCAGCCTACGTAGCCTCCAAGCATGGCCTGATAGGACTGACAAAAAATGTGGCATTTAATTATAAGGACAAGAATATCCGTTGTAATGCGGTGGCACCGGGCAGAGTCGAGACAAACCTGCGGGTAAACAGTGAGAACTTAATCGGATCAAAAACGGCTCATGACAAATCCATTGATAATTGGAGAGACATTGAGACCAAAGTTTCGGAAGGTTATATCACTAATATGCGGAAATGCACTCCTGATGAGATAGCCAAAGTTGTACTTTTTCTGGCATCTGACGAGGCCTCTTTTGTCAACGGTTCCATATTTGTAGCAGACGGAGGTTGGACTTCTTATTAAAGACATAACAATAACATATGGAAAAGATTTGTTGGAAAGGACATGCCGCCATGTTCGGGGCAAATGCCATGTGGGGGTTGATGTCTCCCATATCCAAATTTATCATGTTGGGAGGAGCTGTTACGCCTCTTGTCGTAACTGATTTACGTATCGGGGGTGCGATGGTTCTCTTCTGGATAGCTTCTTTTTTTCAAAAACCGGAACATGTCAGCCATAAGGACTTGGCAAGCCTGTTTGTTGCCGCCCTTTTAGGTATTGTATTCAATCAAGGTTGTTTCATATTCGGTGTCAGTCTAAGCTCACCCGGTGATGCCTCCATTATTACTACCAGTATGCCTCTATGGGCTATGGTACTGGCTGCATTGATACTGAAAGAGCCCATTACCGGAAAGAAAGTGTTGGGCATTGCGGCCGGAGCGAGCGGTGCGTTGTTACTGATACTTGGAAACGGGCAAAACGGGCAAGGAACATCGGCAACAACCGCAGGCGGCACAATGATATGGGGCGATTTGCTGGTGTTGCTGGCGCAGTTCTGCTATGCCCTTTACATCGTATTGTATAAGGATTTCGTGAACAAATATTCGCTGGTGACCATTATGAAGTGGATGTTCACCTACTCGTTCATATGCATCCTGCCATTTTCTGCCAACAGCCTGATGCGCACGGACTGGAGCAGCCTGCATCTTCCCGAACTGGGTGGCTTGTCCTTTATTGTCGTGGGAGCTACCTTCATCAGCTACATGCTGATTGTGGTCGGACAGAAGAATCTCCGTCCCACCGTGGCGGGCATGTACAACTATATCCAACCACTTGTTGCCTGCATTGTTGCCGTTTGTTGGGGTATGGACTCTTTCAATTTCATCAAGGGCATGGCTGTTATCTTCATTTTCGGCGGTGTCTATCTGGTTACTTCGAGCCGGAGCAGGAAGGAACTGGAATCCTATAAGACAAATGGCAGCGAGAAAATCTGAAAGTATTCTTATTAAACGTTGTCACAATAAGTAGATATGCATAATGCCGGATTTGAAGATATTCCTTTCAAATTTCACTATTCCGGAAATTATAATGTAATCATAAACGATGACCCCAAGGTGAGCATATTCATATATTCACCGCTATTCCTACTATGTGACGGAAGCAAATTGTAGTCGAGGAAGAAACGGATGCCGTAATGCTCTTTTGCCTTGAACGTCAATGAGACCCCGCTTCCCAAAGAAAAGCCGCCTCTTGCGGAAATCATACGGTCTGCCAGTTTCAGTTGGGGATAATGCACATAGCCGCCCAACAGCTTGCTGCCCAACAGCCAGCGCGACGACAACGGATAGGAGAAGTAGCTTCCTCCGCTAACCGATACCGCATCGAAAGTATTATTCTCCGCCCGGTCTTTATTGACTATTATAGAGGTATTGGAAACAGCAAACCGTCCCCCGGCACCAATATACGGATTGAAGAAATAGGCACCCTCCACACCTGCCGTGCTGCCTGACGAGGTGCTGAACTCCGTTTGCTCATCGATGTCATAACCGCTCAGAGGTATGTTCAAACCGAAGTACAGACTCACGAAGGAAGGCTTGTCCAACCGTTCGAACACGTTTTCATTGGCAAAGCGGGTAATTCCCTTTTCCTTAAATATCAGGTCGGCAAGGTAATAACCAATTTCTGTCGAGAGTATTCCTATGCCCGCGCCGGTCAGCACGTCACTCAGCCAATGCTTGTTATTTGCCATCCGCATAAGGCCGGTTACGGTGGCCATGCTGTATGCCCCGACACCGATCCACGGACTTTTATGTCCGTACTCCTTATTGAACATGGTAGCGGTCATAAATGCCGTGGCAGTATGTCCGGAAGGAAAAGAATGGCGGTTGGAACCATCCGGACGCTCTACGTTGGTCGTGCGTTTCAACGTGTTCACCACACTTCCCATAAGGATGGCGGAAAAAGCGTCGGAGACAATCATCCTGCCCCATGAACTGCGGCTTTGCACACCGGCGACTTTCATACCGAGCATTATCGCGGCAGGGGCATACTGCATATAGTCGTCCGCATGGCGGTCGAACCGGGGCATATAATCGTTGCGCAGACTCCGGAAATGGTCGTCCTCACTTCTTACAATCAGGCCTCCGACAACCAGCGGAACGCCGATGTATGTCATCTGATAGAAATGGGAAGACGAGAACCGGTCAAGTCTTCCGCTGAAATTGCTTGTTGCGGAGATACGTAAACTGTCCTTTCTCTCGGCAATCAGGCTGTCTGCCGAAGTCCGGGCCGACAAAAGGGTAAAGCTGTAAATGCCAACGATACATAGTACTATCTTTTTCATGCTGCCATAATCTTTTTGAATTACGGCAGCAAAGATATCAGGCGATTTTGGGGAAAGTTTGAAGATTTACCGGAATATCACCACAAACTGATGTTTTCCATCAGCATAGGCGTATAAAATCTTCCAGCCGTGATAATCGCATACTGCCTTGACAATGGAAAGCCCGAGACCGTTGCCCGTCGTCTTTTCCGAAGGACGATAGAAACGGTTGAATATCTGGTCTGCATCCAGTGCCGCGTCATCGGACGTATTGGATACCATCAGCCGGTTGTCCGACAAGGATACGGTTATCTCCCCACTCGTCTTATTGTGGCGCACGGCATTCACGACGAGGTTGTTTACCATGCTTTCCAACAGAGAACGGTTGGCCTTTATCGGCAAGGAAGCCGTTGAAAAGTTTTGCTTCAAGATCAATCCTCCGGAGAGACTTTCGAGATAGGGCTGAAGGTCTTTTATCACCGTTATGACATCGACGGACTCCGTACGGCTGAACTGGTTGTTCTCCATCTTGGCCAACAGAAGCAGGTTTCGGTTCAAACGCGACAAACGGCTGTTCATTTGGTATAAATCCTGTATGATGGCGGCTTGCCGTTCGGTTAGCTCCGGCTGTTGGAGCAACAGGTCGAGCTTGCTTTGGAATACAGCCAATGGCGTTTGTAGCTCATGTGAGGCATTTTCCGTAAACTCTTTCTGTAACCGGTAGCTGTGAAGACTGTCTGTCATCAACCTTTGCAGGGCGATATTTAGTCTTACAAATTCTTTGGTGTCACTTTCCGCTAATTGTGGACATACTCCGTTTTCCAGCTTGAAATGTTCTATCGCCTCCAGTGTTTTATCAAACGGTTGCCATAACCGGCCGGAGATAAAACACATCGTCAGCACGATAGCCACGCCCAATACCGTAACGATAAGTGCAAACTGTATCATGATACCATGCAGGATATCCTCTTCAAGGTCGAGGGCCGGAACCGGTTTCCCTTGCTGTACGGCTTCGATAATATCTATTATGTCCTCGGCATAGAAACTCTTGGTCAGCCAATAAAACAGAGGGGTTGCCAGCAGCAGGAGTATTGCCACGCAAACGATGAACTGCGTGAGCGATTTGTACATCAGGCTCTTCTTTTTCATAGTTCCGTCCATTTATATCCCGTTCCATACACATTCTTAATGCAATCTTTACATCCCGCAGCGGCAAGTTTCGCTTTCAGGTTCTTGATGTGGGTATAGACAAAATCGTGATTGTCCATCATGTCCGCCATTTCGCCACTAAGATGTTCAGCCATGGCGCTCTTCGATATGACACGGTCTTTATTTCCAATAAAAAACAATAGCAGTTCGTATTCCGACTTGGTAAGTTCTATCGGCGTTTCATTCACTACAGCCGACTTGTTCAACAAATCAATCCGTACTCCATTGCTCTCCAAGATATTGTTTGCCGCGAACTCCTTACGGCGGATAATGGCATAGATGCGCATACTGAGTTCGGGCAGGTGAAAAGGTTTGGCAAGGTAGTCATCCGCACCTATCTCCAATCCTTTCACTTTATCACCCAGCGAGTCTTTGGCCGATACGATAATCACACCTACCGGGTTACGTTGCTTCCGGATGTCACGCAGGATGTCGAGACCGTTGCCACCGGGCAGCATCAGGTCGAGCAACACGCAATCGTACTCATACAGGTTTACCTTCATCTTGGCATCGTCATAGGTGAAAGCCTGTTCGCACAGATATTTTTCACTACTGAGGTAGGCTACGATGCTATCCGAAAGACTTCGTTCGTCTTCTATGATCAATATCTTCATACTTTTCTACTTTATTAACATTACAATACTGCCACCCGTAATGAGCAATGCCCCGATGATAACCCGCAGACTGGCCGGCTCTTTCAGAAACAGAAAGGAAAGGCAGATGGTAATCACCACGCTCAATTTATCTATCGGTGCCACACGCGACACATCCCCCACCTGCAATGCCTTGAAGTAGAACAGCCACGAGAGACCTGTGGCAGCACCGGACAGAATAAGGAATATCCATGTATGTCCGCTGATGCCTTTCACCCCAGCAGTATGGTTTCCGGCAAGAACGATTCCCCAAGTGATAAACAAGATGACTGACGTGCGGATAGCCGTAGCCAGATCCGAATTGATATCTTTTACCCCGATTTTAGCAAACACAGCCGTCAGTGCGGCAAAGAGGGCCGAAAGTAAAGCATAATATTTCCACATAAATTTCTATTTATCGCAAAATTAGTGATTTACTGTTATTTCATTTACTCTTTTTATAAATTAATAGCATGATACTGGGCAATACTAACAGCAGCAAGGGCAAGCCGACAATAAATCCGCCGATGACAGCTACCGCCAACGGTTGTTGCATCTGTGCGCCGAGGCCGATACCGAGTGCCAATGGCATCAGGGCAAGTACGGCGCCGATAGCCGTCATCAGTTTGGGACGGATGCGCAGGGCGATGGCGTAATCTACAGCTTCGGATACATCGCCACCCGTGCGGCGGTTCATTCGATATTGCCATACGGTGAAGATAGCATTCTCCGCAATGATGCCCACCACCATGATGATGCCTGTGTAGCTGCTTACATTGAGTGGAACGCCCGTCAACCACAAAGCCAGCAGACAGCCGCAGATACCCAGCACGGAGATAAACAGTACGGTAAGCGAGATGCGCCATTCGCGGAAAAGGAACATCAATACGGCGAACACCAGCAACACGGCGAGCGAGAGAATCATCATCAGTTCACGGAACGACTGTTGCTGTTCGGAATAGGCCCCTCCATAGGAGATGCTGTAGCCTGTCGGAAGATGAAGCTGCGCATCGAGAGACGTTTGCAAGTCTGCTATCGCACTGCCCAAATCCCGGTTCTCCAAGCGGGCGGTCAGGGTGATGTTACTCTTCAGGTCTTCACGTCTCTGCTCTATCTCCCCCGGAATGACACGAACGTCGCAGAAGAAGCCGAGCGGACGGGTGCTGCCATCGGGCAGGAATATGGGCTGCTGTTCCAGCCATTCGGGAGAGTTGTCTTCGAAGTCCGTGAAACGGAGCAGGATGCGGCGCATCTGCTCGCCTTCCTGAACGGAACCTATTTGCAGTCCGCCCGTCATGACTGCCTGTGCCGGGTTAGGCTCTATCATATTGGCAGGCTGACAAAGGGGAACACCGCCCGTATGTGCCGTGAGCTGTTCCTGAAAATCGATCAGCGAAATGCCGAATTGCGAAAGGCGTTCCTGATTCGGGGTGAAGACCAGTGAGGCTCCGGCGGGTATCAGTCCGTTGTCAATGTCCACAATGCCCGGTACGGCTTCCATGACCTTCTCCACCTGTGCTGCTATCTTCTGCAAGGTTTCGTAATCGTTTCCGAATATCTTCACTTCGACGGGTTGCGCGGTACTCATCAAGTCGCCCAAAAGGTCGGCAATCCGTTGCCCGAAGCCGATGGTCATCAACGGAACGGCTTGCAATATTTCCCGGCGCAAGTCGCTGATGACTTCGGGGGTACTCGTTTTCCGGTCTGTTTTCAGCTGAATCAGATAGTCGCCGAAATTGCTCGGTCGTGTCTTGAAGGACATGCCGAGCGCCGTACGGCGCGAGTAAGTCTCCACATCGGGATGTGCCATGATGATACGTTCCATCTGCCGGCAGAGGCGGTCGGTCTCCTCGATGTCCGTTCCTGCGGGAGAATGGTAGTCGAGCACGATGGTTCCTTCATCCAAATCGGGCAGAAAGCCCGAAGAGAGCTGGGAAGAAGCATACCAGCCGCCCAAACCTAAAAGCAGGACGAACCCGGCGGCAACCAGCGGTTTGCGATAGACGACGGTCAGGAAATGAACTTTCCGGATGGAGTTCTCCTCAAGCGTTTTCACGTCCAGGTCTTTCGGGCGCAGTTGTTTCTTATAGCCGATGACGAGGTGCAGCACAGGAAGCAGCAACCATGTGACGAGGAACGAGGCGACAAGCGTAAGCTGCATCGTGTCGGACAGTTCCTTGAAAAAGCTGCCTGCCAGCCCGCTCATCAGCCGGAACGGGAAGTGGATGACAATTGTCGAAAGGGAGGAAGCCACCATGGCGGGAAAAAGATTACGGATGGCATGGCGCACGACAGTGAAGCGGTCTATGCCGGGACGTTCTTCGTGCTCCCGGTAAATCTGTTCGATAACGACAATGGCATCATCGATAATCAATCCCACCGAAGCGGCCATCGCACCGAGCGACATGACATTGATGGTGATTCCTGCCAGATAACAGAGCAGGATGCTGAAAGCCACCGTAACGGGGATGGTCAGCATCACTACCAGGCTCGACCGCCAGGAGCGGAGAAACAGCACCATCACGATGATGGCGAGGAACAATCCCTCGTAGATGGTTTTCAGTACGCTGTGGATGCTGTCGCCTACGAAAGCACTCTGATTGTAATAAGGTTTCAGTTCATAGCCTGCCGGAAGCTGCTGCCTTATCTCGTCCGCCTTGCTTTCCACCTGCTTCGCGAAATCAATCAGATTCACGCCCGGCTGCTTCACCAAATCGACAAGCACGGCATCGTTGCCGTCGGCATTGATTTTCAGAAACTCCTGCTGTTCCTGTATCTCGACTGCCGCAATATCGCCCAGGCGGACAATCCGCTTGCCGTCGTTGCGGACAATCACATTCCGCAATTCTTCCATGTCGTTGATACGTGTGTCGGTCAGCGTCAGATACAGGCGGTTATAGTCCGCCACGTTACCGTTTCCCAATACATAATTCGTCTGCGCGAAAGCGGTCTTTATCTGTGCGGGAGTAATGCCGAGTGCCGTCATCTTCGCGGCATCGGGTTTCACGACGAACTCCTTCGCCTTGCCGCCGCGTACCACTACATTGCTGATACCATCTACTTGCGAGAACATGGGGCGCACCACGAGGTTGCCCACATCGCGCAGGGCAATGCGGCTGTGTGTCTTGCTCTCCAGCGTGAAGCCATAGACCGGGAACAACGACTGGTTCATCGCCTCGGTGGAGATGACCGTACCATCGGGCAGAAATCCCTTTATCTCATTGATACGGCTCTCCAGCTGGGTCTTCAAAGCATAGATATCCAGTCCCCACTTGAAGTAAACGTCTATCACGCAACTGCCCCGGCTGGTGCTGCTCTTGACGACCGTCGTACCCTGCACTTTCTTCACCGCGCTTTCCAAGGGTTTGGTGACGGTAATCATCATACGGTCTACGGGCTGCTGTCCGGCATCGGCTATCACCGTAATGCGGGGGAACAACACTTCGGGAAACAGGTTGGTCTGCATCTGCGTGTAGCACCACGCTCCGGCAAGCAGCAGAAGCAGCCCTACGAACAGGATAGGGCGGCTGTATAACTGGTGAAGGCTTCGTTTCTGTATCGTGTTCATAAGGCGGCCTCCTCTTTTGTAACGATGACTTTCGCCCCGTCCTCCAGACCGTATCCACCCGTGAGGATAATGCGGTCTTGCGGTGACAAGGCATCCGATTTGATTTCGATTTCTGAAGCGTTGCTGTTGCCTACCTCAATGGGTACTCTGACTGCCGTACCATTATCTGCCAATTTCATCACCCAATGCTTCGTGAGCGTTTCATCACTTTGCACGGCGCTTTTGGGAAGTATCAAGCCTTTAGAAGAGGAATCGTTTTCTGTAAATACAGCCTTGACATTCATGCCTTCCGGCAAGAAAGGCGCTTTTGCCCGTGCAATTACCCGCTCCGATTGCGATACCATGTTCATTGTTACCAACGGGGCGTGGACGGTTGCCGTCAGCCGGGTTCCATCGGGCAGTTCCAGCATACATTTGCTTCCGCTGTGCGCATACCGTTGCTGTTCGTAAGGGACATTAATTTCGAATACAAGGCTTCCGGCTTCGGCAACGGAGCAAAGCACAGTGCCTTCGGTGACATAACTTCCCGCCTGCTGCTGCACATCGAGAACAATACCGTCGCGTTCTACCTTTATGGGAATGACTGCATGGTTGCCATTTCCCAAAGCGTGCTGTTCTTTACTCTCTATACGGTAAAGTACATCTCCGGCTTTCACCCTTGAACCGGGCTGTACAAGAACTTCCGTGATGAACGCCGGAATCGGGGCGCTGACCACCGACTTGTTCTGGTACATCGTAGTGGCTGATAATATGATTTCCTTCTCGATTTTGCCGAAAGCCGTATGAGTCAGCGTGACTGCCGTTCCGGGCTTCTCTTCCTGCATGTTTCCGTTAGATGTGCCTCTTTGCCCGCATCCGCCAAAGCTTACTATAAGCAATAATAAAACGATCTGATATTTCATGACTGTAATGATTTGATATTACCAATTCCAATAATTATAGGCGGCTATGACAAGCTGCTTGTTCGTGCGCAGCAGCAGGCGGTCTTTCTCCGTCTGAATCTTATTGCGCAGCACGGTGATATAGTCCAGTACGGATACTTGCCCGGCATCCATTTCCCTGCCGTAATCGGACAGTACGGATTCGTACTGCGCAAGCTGGTTATCCAAGACCTTTTCCCTTTCATCATATCTGCCCAGCTCGGAGAGACATTGTTTGATTCTCATGTTCCGTTGATATTCGGAGTTCTCCCTGTAAGTCCGTATGGTGTTCTGTTGCCACCCAGCCTGACGTTCCTTCAGGCGCTTCTGCCTGCCGTCGAAAATGGTCCACGAGAATGTCACCCCTGCACTCAACCCGAAATGGCGAAACCAGCCGGAAAAGTCACCGACTTGAAGACCGCCGTTTATGAACAGGTCGAGCTTGGGCTTGTATTGAAGGTTGAAGGAGCGAAGGGCGACTGCCGTATTCAGGCTGTCTAACCGGTATTGCTCGGTAAAAAGACTCGATTTCCCGTCGCTGCGCAACCGAACGGGCTGGCTTATATCCGACAATGCCACATCGGTCGTTTCATCGATGCCGCAGAGCAGATTCAGATCCATCAGATGGGTATGGTAATCCTGACGGGCGGCGGTATACAATTCGGCATTAGCCTCTTGTTCAATCATCAGCAGGTTCAAATCCGACTGTTTAAATAGCCCGTTTGCGACTAACTTTCGAACGATTTCTATTCGGTGTTCGATGACCGTCCCGACAGAATCCGTAAAGTCTATCTGCGCCTTGTCGAGCAGGCAGAGCAGGTATTGCTCCGTTACGGAACGTTCCAACTGGTGTTCTTCCATACGGACACGGTTATTCGCCATATCCGTGTTAATCTTTGCCTGCTCTTGAGCTATCTTGTAGGAACTCCTACCCAAAAGGGGCTGCGTCCAAGTCGCTCCGGCATGGAAAGATCCACTGCTCTCTCCCAAATCGTAACCGTAGTAATCCGTAGCCGACCGCGCATTCCATTTGAAGGCGGTTCGTCCACCGTCCTTCGAGATAACCGGCACGAACAGATAGTCGCCGTTCAGCTCCAAACGGGAGTGTGTGTACATGGCTTTCAGCCGTTTAAGTTCCGCTTGTTCTATCTCCGTCTGATTCCGGTAATCCGTTATCAGCGGACTGTTCTCTTTGGCTGTTTCTATATAGTAATACAGAGAACATTCTTGTATCTTCTGCCCATACGAATACAGCCAAACTAAACTAAATGTAAGGGATAATAATAATCGGTTCATATTCTACTTTTAAGTTTTCGGCAAAAGTAGAACAGAACTTTGAAGAAATTTGGGAGAAAATGAAATTCAATGATATTCATATCTATATATTCGTTGCTTAGGCACTTATATCTCATACCGTATCCTTTCCGTAAAGAATGGAAAATCACCATATTTTCACTACACTGCCAATGATTTTATAGAAAATCAATGCCTTTCGCAATTTAGATTAGACTTGTTACGATAAAAAACATAAAGGGTACTGTTATTGAGTGTCTAATAAAAGAAATTAAGCTATTAGAAGAAAGCAACTAATGGCCTTTTTAAAAAGGATTATATATATTGAATCTCTGTTCTCTATAAGTTTCTCTCTAAATAATTGGTGTATACTTTTAAATAAGTATTTAGGTAAATCTGTCTCTTATACACATCTGACGCTGCCGACGAC
>ERZ1026941.432-NODE-432-length-16859-cov-5.786598_pt1 | contig 16859 bp, 18 predicted proteins | sample MGYA00519305_ERZ1026941 | MGnify/ENA primary metagenome ERZ1026941 (study PRJEB26926, sample SAMN06164614) | human gut metagenome | biome: ENVO:00009003; feature: ENVO:2100002; material: ENVO:00002003 | host: Homo sapiens | place: USA | collected 2012 ...
ATCGCTCAGTGTCTCGTGGGCTCGGAGATGTGTATAAGAGACAGGTATAAGGCATGCAATCACAGCAATCCGGCAGAATCCATCTCCGTGCAGCAGGCGCTGCGCATGTGTACCTACAACGGATATTACACGACCTTTGATGAGAGGGAGCGCGGAAGTCTGGAAGCGGGAAAAATAGCGGACATGGTGTTGCTGGACCGCAATCCTTACGACATCCCGAAGGAGGAACTGGCTTCCGTCAAAGTGAAGCAGCTCTACCTGCGGGGGCAGGAATATAAAAAAGGAAACGGCGGCGGAGCCGCACAGATTCTGCGCGGAATGATAAAGCGGGGAAAATGCTGACCGGCATTTTTCCCAGTTAGGGTGATCTTACAGATATTTTACATATCCCTTCTAAATTTTACACAACGCACCCGAACAATTTTACAAACCTCCGATATGATAGAAGAAATAAGAAGCTATCATATTGGAGGTTTTTGTATACATGGAAAAACAGACATTGGTATGGGCGCACCGCGGCGCAAGCGGCTACGCGCCTGAAAATACACTGGAGGCATTCCGGAAAGCGGTTGAGATGGGCGCGGACGGCGTGGAGCTCAAGGGACGCAGCCCCTATGTGACCGTCAACGTGGGTGTGTCCGTGGTGGCAGGCCCGGGGCGTGACGGCCAGCCCGCGGACAGCGCGGTGCTGGTGCTGGCCGCTCTGGTGGCCGGTGTCATCGCGGATCAGCGCTTCGGCCTGGACTGCATGCGTCCGGAGAGCGTGCGGGCCACCAACATCACCAGCGGCGACCAGGCCACCAACAACGTGGCCCTGTGGACCGTCACCTGGAAGCAGGCCGTGGATGTCTCCAATGTCATCACCTGGCCGGAGCTGGACGACTTTTTGCGCTGCTATACGCGCGAGAAGAAGGACGGCCCCGTGACCATCGAAACGCATCTTCCCGGCGCATCCGCCGGAAAGGAGAACACGCATGTGTAAGCGCATCACCCCGCGTGCGGGTCTGGTGGTACGGCGTCCCGATACGGGCGAGATCCTGCCGCCCGACGGGGCCGTGATCCCCTTGGGGCCGCATCGTGCCTACTGGCTGCGCCGCCGGAAGGACGGAGACGTGACCATCACGGACCCGGCAATCCCTGAGAGCGAGGAGGTGGACTAATGGCTGTCTCGTTCAATGTCATCCCCGCGGATATCCGCGTGCCGCTCACCTATATCGAGTTCGACAACTCCGGAGCCGTGTCCGGCACGCCGGTCATGGAGTGGCGCGTCCTGCTGCTGGGACAGGCCGAAGCCGACTGCGCTGGCGAGCTGCTCAAACCCGTGCTGATGAACACCGCGGACCAGGCGGCCCGCCTGTGGGGCCGGGGCAGCCAGATCGCGGACATGGTGCGCTATGCCAAGCGCAACAGCACCATGCTGGAGATCTGGGCCATGGCCGTGCCGGACGATGAATCCGCCGTGGCCGCTACCGGCGAAGTGACCCTGTCCGGCAAATGTACGGCCACGGGCGTGCTGTGCCTTTATGTGGGCGGCAGGCGCGTGCGTGTGCAGGCCGTAGGCGGTGAAGAGCTGGCCGCCACCGTGGCCCGTGTGGTGCAGGCCGTCAATGCCGACGGCGAGTTGCCCGTCACCGCCGCGGTCAAGGAAGCCTCGCCCGGTGTGCTGACCCTGACCTGCAAATGGAAGGGCGCCACGGGCAACGACATCGACCTGGCCGTCAACCTGTCCACGGACGACAGCTTCCCTGCGGGCCTTACCGCTTCCTGCGGCAAAATGGCCTCGGGCGCGGCTGACCCGGACATGGAAAACATCATCACCGCCATGGGCGATACCTGGTGGAAGGCGCTGGTGCTGCCCTGGAACCAGAAGGACGGCCGTGTGGTGCTGGAAGAATGGCTGGACGCGCAGTTCGGCCCCCTGCGCCAGCAGGAATGCCAGGCTTTTCTGGCCTATCGCGGCACCCTGTCCGAGACCTCCACCTACGGCAATGCCGGGAACTCGCAGCTGGTGAGCTGCATGGGCATCGGCTCCATCCCCACCTCGCCCTGGAACGTGGCTGCCGCCTATGCCCTGCAGGCCGCGACCTCGCTGGCCAATGACCCGGCACGGCCCCTGCAGACCCTTGAGCTTGTGGGCGTCATGGCGCCGCCCCGGGAAAAACGCTGGAGCATGGAAGAGCGCAATATCCTGCTTTATGACGGCATCGCCACCTATCGCATCGCCAGCGACGATACGGTGCAGATCGAGCGCGAAGTGACCATGTACCAGACCAATGCCTGGGGCTCGCCCGATCCCTCGTATCTTGACGTGCAGACCGTGGCCACCCTGGGCTACTGGCGCTATGCCGTCAACGCCCGCATCCAGCAGAAGTTCCCGCGCCACAAGCTGGCTGACGACGGTACGGCCTACGGGCCGGGCAATGCCGTGGTCACGCCCTCGGTCATCCGGGCGGAACTCATCGCCCTGATGCGCGAGCTGGAAGAAAAGGGCCTGGTGGAGAACGTGGAGACCTTCAAGGAACAGCTCATCGTGGAACGCAATGCGGACGACCGCAACCGCGTGGACGTGCTGGCCCCGCCGGATCTGGTCAACCAGTTCCGCATCTTCGCCTGCCTGACCCGCTTTGTCCTGTAAGGAGGGACGCATATGACCGTCAAAGAACTTATGGAAAAACTGGCCGGACTGCCGCCGGACATGCCCGTCATGTACGACGACAAGACCACCTGCGGCCTGGATCTGGCCGCGGTTTCCGAGGTGTGTATCGGGCTGGATGACGAAAATCTGGAAGTGCTCGTCATTCACGCCGAGGGCGGCCATCCCGGCGCCACCCTGGACGAGATCGACCGGTGTGAAGCCGGGGGAAAGGAGTAAGCCATGCCGCAGATCACAGGCAAGGCCGTCATCCGTGTGGACGGCGAGGAATGGCGCACCGAAGACGGTGCCAAGCTGAACCCCGGCGGCGTCACGCGCGAGGCCAAAGTGGGCGGCGGCAAAGTGCATGGTTTTGCCGAAAAGACCAAGGAACCGGAACTGGAGTGTGCCGTCTATCACACCCGGGATACGGACCTGACGGCCATCAATGCCATCAGGGACGCCACCGTGGTGTATGAATCCGATACCGGCGACCGTTATGTCCTGCGCAGCGCCTTTGTGACCGAACAGGGCGAGCTGGATGCGGAAAACGGCACCATCAACGTCAAATTCAGCGCCATCTCGTGCGAAAGGATCTAGCCATGACCCAACCCGCTCTGAAGGATTTTACCCCTGTGGACGGTATTACCAAGGCTGAAGGCGGCCAGGTGCGCATGCCTCTGGCCGATGGTCTGACCGTGGGGTCCGTCACCTACACGGCGGCCGTGCTGCGCCAGCTCAATGCCGGGGCCGTGCTGGCCGCGGCCGAAGCCGCGGAACGCCTGGTCTCCACGGCTACGGGCCTGGAGCTTGTTTCCTCCCCGGCGCGCATGGGGGCGGAATTGCTGCGCCGTCAGATCGCACGTCTGGAGGACGATAACGGCGGCAAGTTCGACGGGCCGCTCTCTCTGGAACATCTGGGCAAGGCCTCGGCCCGAGATCTGGACAGCCTTAACTTTGCCGCCCGCCTGCTGGATCAGGGAGCGGAAAAAAGCCTGGAAGGAGTAGCCGGCCGGGGGCGAAATGCTGCCGGTAGCGACCAGTCTCGAGATGCTGCTGGCCCGGCTGGCCAGCCGGGCGGGGCTGCCGGTGAATGAGGGGGCGTCCTGGCCGCTCCAGAGGCTCCTCCGTTTTTTGCACTATGTGAAATAGGATTGCATCGTGGCGAACCTGCGCACCTCCTTCACGCTTGATCTTGGCGGTAATCTCATTACCCGGGCCAAGGCCTTTTCTACGTCCATATCGGGCATGGCCCGGCAGATACGTTCCAGTCTGGGGGGCCTCAATGGCGTGGCCGCCCAGGCCGGGAAAGGTCTTGAGGCCCTGACCGGGCGCTATGCCGCGGGCCTGGCCGGACTGGGCGTCAGCTACAAGGCGGCCCAGGCTGTCATGGACAGCGCCCGTCTGGACAAGGGACTGATGCGTACCAGCCAGACCATGGGCCTGACCGCACAGCAGGCGGTCGATGCCCGGCGCGAACTCTTCGCCATGGCACAGCGGACGGGTCAACCCATCGAAAAGCTCAAGGCCGGCTTGGATGACCTGGGGGCCTCGGGGATGGAGTATGCGCAGGCCCTGGAATCCATCAAGGCCATCAACCCTGCTATGGCCGTCACCGGGGCCAGCGGCGAACAGCTGGCCAGTGCCCTGAGTGTGGTGGGGGAAAGCTTCAAGTTTGATCTGTCCAAGGCCGGTGTGGCCGTCAAGCTGCTGGACCAGATGACCGTGGCCGGACGTCTGGGCAAGGCGGAGCTGGAAGATCTTTCCTCCATCGTTTCCCGCGTGGGCGTCAACGCCAAGAGCGCCGGATTGAGCTACACCCAGAGCCTGGCCTTCATCGAGCAGCTTTCCCAGATGGAGAAAGAGCCGGAGCGCCTGGCCACGCTGGCGGATTCCACGCTGCGTCTGTTCACCAACCAGAACTACCTGAAGGAAGCTGCCAAGGTCACGGGCGTCAAATTCTATGATGCCAAAGGCGAACGGCGGGCCGCCTTCGATGTTTTGCGGGATATCGCCAAGAAGTACCAGAAGTTCAAGACCGATGCCGAACGGGACAAGGCCTTTTCCCAGGCCTTCGCCAAGACGGACCTAGATACCCAGCGGGGCTTGCGTTACCTGTTCAGCGCCGGTGTGCTAGACAATCTGGACAAGCTCAACGCGGAGATCGAGGGCGCATCCGGCACCATCGCCCGCGACCTGCCGGACGCCATCAACAACAGTGTGGACCAGGTGGGACGCCTGAAGGCGGCGCTTTCCCAGGCCGCTGATGACTTCGCCAGGCCCTTCAATGAGGCCATCGCAAGCGGCATCGCCATGCTCCTGGACGACAAAGGCCTGTCCGGCAAACAACTGCTGGGCGGTGCGGCCGCTGCGGGCGTGGCCGGATATGGCGCCCTCAAGCTGGCGGGCATGGGCCTTTCCCGCCTGGGCAGCAAGGCGGCCGGCGGGCTTGTCTCCACCGTGGCCCGGCAGGCTGGGCTTGCCGGGCTCAAGCTGCCGCTGCCCGTCTATGTGGTCAACAAACAGATGAGCCTTACCCGTGAGGCCATGCTGGGCCAATCGGGTGGCGCTCCCGCAGCTCCGGGGGCTCCAGGCGGAAAAAAGGCCGGCAAGGGCAAAACGGTCTCCGGGGCACAGCTTGACGGGGCCAAAAGCGCGGGCCGGGGCGCGGCTCTTTTGACTGCGGCCGCGACAGTGGCACCGGTCCTTTTTGATTCCGATGCCACCATGGCTCAAAAGGTCGATGCCGCGACAGACGCGGCCGGCGGCCTTGCCGGTGGCTGGGCGGGCACGGCGGCCGGCGCCAAGGCGGGCGCGTTCCTTGGCGGTTTTTTGGGGCCTTTCGGCGCTGCCGCCGGTGGTGTCGTGGGAGGCGTGGCCGGGGGCATCTTGGGCTCGGAGCTGGGACAAAGCCTTGTCTCCACCGTCAAAAACTGGCTCGGCGTTGGGGAAGGTGAAAACCCGGCCCTGCAGAAAACGATGCAGACTTTCTTGACCTCCATGCAGCAGGTCGTCGCCGCCATCCCCACGGGCGGCATCGCTGTGGACGTCAACGTGACGGGCAATGCCCAGGCCGCCATCCGGTCCAGTAACGGCAATATCGACAGCGGCCTGTCCTATTCCCGGCAGATAGCCAACGAGATGATGGAGTAAGCCATGCGTGCCCGCAGCTTTTTCAACAACCTGCGCGAGGCCTCCTTCCGGGGCGCCCGTTTCGAGGTGGACGATGTGGAAGCCTCGGGCGGTCGCCGTGTGGTGCTGCACGAGTACCCGTTGCGGGATACGCCCTACAGTGAGGATCTGGGCCGCCGGGCGCGGGAGTTTTCGGTGCGCGGCTATATCATCCAGGGCCGCACGTATGACTATGCCTCGGCCCGGGCGGACGTGCTCAAGGCCCTGGAAGCCTACGGCCCCGGCGAGCTGGTGCATCCCTGGCATGGCGAGGTCAGTGTGGTGGTGGACGACTACCGCCTGCGCGAGAGCATGGAGCGCGGGGGGCTGCTTGAACTGGATATCCGCTTTCGGGAAGCCGGACAGCTCGCGAACCCCACCTCATCCGCCGATACGGCCAAGGGGGTCGCTTCGGCCGCCTCCAGTGTCCGGCAAGCCCTGAAGAACAGTTTTTTATCCGCCTTCGCGCCCGCCCTGGACGAGATCGACAAAGCTGTCACGGCGCTCAATGACGCGGCAAGCCTTGCCATGGAATACCTGGGCCTGCCCCAAAGCCTTATTGCGGAAGGGCTTGCCTATGTTCAAAGCCTGATCGCCACGCCCGCGGCCTTCTTCGATGCCCTGGTGGGGCTCTTCGGAGGGCTGCTCGGCAATGAGAGCGGGGAAAAAGCCCTGGCTGCTCCCGTGTCGGATGCGTCCTTCAGCATCGCATCCGGGGAAGGCACCGCGCCGCTGGAAAGTATCCTGGGCGGCAGTGCCGTCATCACCATCGAAGCCGAGCGCGTGATCCGCGATACCGTCGCCCAGGTGGTGGTCATAGAGGCCGCCGCATCCACGGCTCACGCGGAGTACGCCACGGCCGACGACGCTCTGGCGGATCGGGATGCCGTGGTGGAAGGCCTGGATACCATCGAGCCGGCGGCTGATGATGCCGTCTTTCTGGGTCTTGCCGAGCTGCGCCGGGCCGTAGTGACGGACCTGACCACACGCGGCGCGGAGCTGCCGCGCGTGCGTTCCGTGACCCTGCCGGGCACCGTGCCCGCGCTGGTGGCCGCCTACCGCATCCATGCGGATGCAGGGCGTGCTGATGAGATCGTGTCCCGTAACCGCATCCGCCATCCCGGCCGCGTACCGGGCGGCACCCCGCTGGAGGTCCTGAGTGAGTGAACGCAAGCCCGACATTATCCTGGAGGTGGACGGCCAGCGTTACGGCGGCTGGAAATCCATAGATATCAGCCGGGGCCTGGAGCAGTGCGCCGGGACCTTCCGCCTGTCCGTCACTGACCGCTGGCCGCAGCAAAATGAACCGCGCGGCATCAAGGCCGGGGCCGCCTGCCGTGTGACCATCGACGGCCGGGCCGTCATCACGGGCTATGTGGATGATGTGGAAGTCTCCTGGAGCGCCACCTCCCACGAGTATCGCGTCTCCGGACGAGACAAAACGGCGGATCTTGTGGACTGCTGCCCGCCCTCCCTGCAACTCAAGGGCGCGGACCTGCCCGCGCTGGCCCGCCGCTGGGCCAGGCTGTTCGGCATCGAGGTCATGGTGGAAGCGGAATGCAACAAGGCCGTACCCGGGTTCAAGACCGAAGAAGGCGAGACCTGTTTCGAGATGCTGGAACGGCTGGCGCGGGCCAATGCCGTCATGCTCACCAGCGACGGCGACGGCCGTCTGGTCATCACCCGCGCCGGCACACGCAAGGCGGCCGCCGCCTTGCAGATGGGCGGCAATCTGCTGCGCCTTGCTTTGTCCTCCAGCATGAAGGATCGCTTTTCGGAAGTTACTGTCAAAGGCCAGTCCGCCGGTTCCGATACCTGGGACGGCCCCGGCAATGCCCAGGCCAAGGGGACGGCCACCGATCCCAACGTGCCCCGCTACCGCCCCCTGACCATCATCGCGGAACAGGAGGAGTTCGGCAGCGCCACCACCCGCGCCCGCCACGAAGTTGCCGTGCGCTATGGCAAGGGGCATCAGGCCCGGGCGCTGGTCAACGGCTGGTATGCGGGAACGGAGCTCTGGCAGCCCAATCGTCTGGCCGACATCCTGGACAGCAGCGGGCAGGCCATGGCCACCTGGCTCATCGTCAATGTGAGCTGGCACATGGACGACCGGGGCTGCCTTACGGAACTTTCCCTGTCCCCCAAGGAAGCCTATGAACTGCTGCCCGAGATGCCCAAAGGGGCAAAGGGCAAAAAAGGCAAGGAGGCCTCGTTATGGCTGCAATGATCCCCGGGCGCCTCCTGCGCTCCCTGCAACGGCGCATGGCCACCCTGGTTGGCCGGGCCGTGTTATTGGCCGTCAATGCCGGGACAGGCCTGCAAAGCGTGCAGGTGAGCATCTTGGCCGACGAGGTCATGGACGGAGTGGAACATATGGAGCCGTATGGCTTCACCTCCAACCCCCTGCCGGGCGCGGAAGGTGTGGTCCTCAATGTGGCCGGACAGCGCGGCGCCTGTGTGGGCGTGAACTTCGGCAACCGCGGCGTGCGTGTGGCCGGTCTCAAGAGCGGCGAGGTCTGCATCTATACCGACGAGGGCGACAAAATCACCCTCAAACGGGACCGGCATATTGAGATCGAGACCTTGCATCTGACCATCCATGCCCAAGAGGATGCCACGGTGGAAACGAAGACCTACACGGTCAAAGCCTCGCAGAGCGTCAGCTATGAGACGCCGTCCTTTGGTCTTGGCGGGGGATCGGGCGGCTGCACGGCGGATATTGCCGCCGACATGGCCATCATCGGCAATACCACGCAACAGGGCACTATCACCGCCAGCGGCGATGTGACGGCCGAAGGCATCTCCACCGCCCACCACACCCATCCCGGCGATTCCGGCGGCAGCACAGGAGAGCCGCAATGATGCGCGTCAATGACCTGGCTCTGCTGCCTCCTGCTCCTCTGGACGTGGCCGGGCCGGATTGCGGCATGGAGGCCGGGGATCTGGTGGCCGAAGACAGCTTGCGCACGGCCGTCATCCTCTCTCTGTTCCTGGACAGGAGGGCAAACGATGACGACATCCTGCCCAATGGCAGCGACGACAGGCGCGGCTGGTGGGCCGATACTGTGGCATCCATGACCGACTACGGCATCGGTGGCGGGCTCGCTTCCGGGGACCGTATCGGCTCCCGCCTCTGGCTGTTGTCCCGTGAAAAGCAGCTTGCCGGCGTGCTGGAGAGGGCGCGGCACTATGCCGAGGAGGCCCTTGCCTGGCTGGTGGAAGACGGTGTGGCCACAGAGGTCCAGGTTACGGCCACAAATCCCAGGCAGGGCTGGCTTGCGCTTGAGGTGACGATCACCTTGCCCGACACCAGCGAATACCGGGAAACATTTTCTCTGTCCGTCTGAAGCCTCCCGCGTTGCAACGACTGAATCATGGCCCGGCTTTTACCGGGCTTTTTTTGTGAGAATCCTCACCAGATTTTTACAGACGCTCCGGGCATGATGTGTCCATGTCATTTGAACGTCCCTCCCTTCAGGAACTCATTGCCCGCATCCAGGCCGATATGGACAGCCGTCTTGACGGCCAGCCTTGGCTGCGCCGTCGCCTGCTGGCCATCCTGGCCCGCATGGAGGGCGGCGTGGCCCACGGCCTGTACGGCTATCTGGACTGGCTGGCCCGGCAGATCATGCCGGATACGGCCGAGACCGAACATCTGGAACGCTGGGCCTCCATCTGGGGCATCACACGCCGGACCGCCACACAGGCAGCCGGGTATGCCGTTTTCAGCGGTGAGGATGAATCCGCCATTCCCGCCGGTACGGAGCTGCAAAGCCCGTCCGGGCAGATCTACGTGACCCTGGCCGATGCCTGGATCGAAGACGGTACGGCCCGTGCGGCCATCGAGGCTGTGGAGGCCGGGCCGGACGGCAATGCATCCGACGCAACGCCCTTGCAGCTGACCATACCGGTGGCAGGCGTCCAGGCCCGGGCCGCAGCTTCCGGCAACATCACCGGCGGCGCGGCAGCGGAGACGGATGCCTCCCTGCGCACGCGCCTGCTGTCGCGCATCCGCACCCTGCCGTCGGGCGGGGCCGTGCGCGATTACGTTACCTGGACACTGGATGTGGCGGGCGTGACCCGCGCCTGGTGCTACCCGGGCGAGATGGGTCGTGGCTCCGTGACCGTGCGCTTCATGATGGATGATGCCTATGAAAACGGCATCCCCCAGCCGGAAGATGTGCAGCGCGTTGCGGATCATCTGGACGGTCTGCGGCCGGTCACGGCGGATGTCTATGTGGTGGCCCCCGTGCCGGAGCCCGTCAACCTTGATTTGCGCATCAGCCCGGACAATCCCCGGCTTCGCGTGGTGGTGGCCGAGGCCGTCTGGGCCGTCCTGCGTCGCGATGCCGTGCCCGGCGGCACGGTCGTCATCTCCCGCCTTAACGAGGCCATTTCCGGCGCCGAGGGCGAGGAAGACCACGTTCTCTTGTCTCCCACCCAGAATATCCAGATCCCCACCGGCAAGATCGCCGTGCCGGGCAGCATCACCTGGGAGGAGGCATAGTGTCCTACCGCGAGCAGTTCTTTGCCCTGCAGCCGCCGGGTCAGGCCCTGCCCACAGACCCGGACAGCGTCTGGGGCCGCCTGCTGGACGGTCTGGCGCGGGAATACGGCCGCACGGAGAGCCGGAGCAGCGCCCTGGTACGGGAATCCGATCCACGGCAGTCCGCGGAGCTGTTACCCGACTGGGAGCGCGTCTGCGGCCTGCCCGGAGACTGCGCCATCGCCTGGGACAGTACCTTGCAGGCCCGCCGTGCGGCCGTGGTAGCCCAGCTGACCGGCGCCGGGGGCCAGCGTATCGCCTATTTTCAGCAGCTGGCGGCCCTGCTGGGCCTTTCCATCCGCGTCACGGAATACCGCCCCTTCCTGACCGGACTTTCCCGCTGTGGCCAGCGCCTCAACGGCGACCACGACGTGCGCTTCGTCTGGTCCGTGGTGGTCAGGGGGCAGCGTGTGCTGCGCTTTCGCTGCGGGGCCAGTGTGCCGGGGGAACGCCTGCTGGACTTTGCCCGCCGGGAAGATCTGGAATGCCTGCTGCGCCTCTACGCCCCGGCCCATACGGTACTCATCATCGGATACGAGGAATAAGCATGAAATACGCGCCCCCCATCGGGCAGGAAGCCCAGGGCGAAGACGCCCACTATGTCGACGGCAACCCGGAACTCGGCATCCTTGGCTCGCCCGTGCCCGCGGCTGCCATTGAGCAGGGCCAGCGGGAGCTTTTGCATGTCATCAAACAGGCAGGCCTCACGCCCAGCAGCGAAGACCTGACCCAGCTCTTCCGGGCCATCGGCAAGCTGATCAGCGACAAAGTCCCTATCGCCAGCAAGGAGACCGCCGGTATCGTCAAACCCGGGGCCGGGTTGCAGATAGGGGAAGACGGCACCCTGGACGTACTGGTCTCCGCCGTATTGCCCGGCACGGTGGTGGCTTTTGCCGGTTCCTTCGGTGGTGAGGGAAACCGCCATCCCATACCGCTGGGCAGCTCGGAACCGGATACATCCTGGGTCTTGTGCGACGGCGGTAGCGACGGCAAGGGCGGCACCGTGCCCAACCTGCTGGGCCGTATGATTCGGGGCGCGTCGGATTCCGTGCCCGCTGGCTCCACTGGCGGCTCGGAGACGCATTCACACAGCCTGTCCGGCACTGTGGGGGAGACAACGTTATCCACTGAGCAATTGTCCAGTCATAAGCACACCTTATCTGTACCAGCTGCAACCGGAGGCGGAGCTGGAGGTAATTTCTACATGCGCGACGGAAACGGGTATTATCCCTCGACTCAAAACGCTGGCGGCAGCCAGCCGCACACGCACGCGCTCTCTGGCGAGTCTGGCAGCGCCAATTCCCTGCCACCCTATTACGCCCTAGCCATGATCATGCGCATCTCATAATCAACGCCAGAGCGTAGTACGGGGGCAGGCCGTTGGCCTCGCTAGATGCACCGTCCAGCGTGTGGGTGTGGGGTTGAGAGCCACCGGCAGACCCCGTTTGTCTCTGTCCTGCAACCTCGCTTCGCTGGCTGCCTCCTGCGGCATTTGTCGTGCCTGAATTAGTGCTGTGGCTGTGAGATGGCATCTGCTGTGCCGTGAGCGTTGTCTCCCCCACAGTGCCGGACACACCTGGTCATGGTCCCGCAGACCACGCCTGCCGCCGGATCAGACCGTCCGCATGATGTACGAAAGGGCGTAATACGGAGGCATGGAGGACGCCTCTCCAGATGCTCCATCCAGCGTGTGCGTATGGGGTTGAGAGCCACCGACGGCGCTGGTGGTTGCAGTCGCCTCCCAGATACCAGTTCCCCCGCCACCAAAACCGCCAGAGGCATTCCCCGTACCTCGCACTGTATGTTTATGACTGGCCAGCTGCTCGACCGTGAGGGTCGTGGCCCCGACAGTGCCGGACAGGCTGCTGAATAATTGGAAAGTTCAACAATAGAGGATCGTTATGTGGTTTGAACTGGTACCGCACGGAATGCGGGCGATAACAGACGATGAAATTGTGGCCAGGGCAGAACAAATCAAGGCGCATCGCGCTTTACAAGGCGGAGCCGGTCACGAGACGACGCCCCCGACACTCTATCCCTGGCAGATGCCTTCCCATTCTCACACCGTAAGCCCCTGTGGAGGTTGCTACCATGCCCACTGTTACTGTTGTCCCCTCCGATAGTCTGATCATTGTCGATGGCAAGGCCCTCGTTTTCCCGTTTGACGCCCCGACAAATCTGCATGCCCTGCAATGGCGTGGGGACACTGGCCATACCGAGTGGACGGACGGCCCCAACAAGCCGCTGACTGCTGAGGATTATGACGAGCAGGTCGTGCCGTATGTGAAGCTCTGGCAGGCGGAAAAAGCACGCCTGGAGAAGAAAGCCGCCGAGGAGGCCGCCGCCCGTGCTTTGCCCGATGCCAAGGCCGCCAAATGCACCGAAATCCAGGGCGGCTACGATGCAGCCCTGGCCGCTTCATTGACCATGCCCGCCACTTCCCCTACGGCGCAGGACGTGAGCATCGGCGCGGCCCTGTTTGCCGTAGAGGATGCGGAGGGGCTGACGTATGTCCAGACACGGCATGCCGCCCGCCGTGACGAGCTGCTGGCCGCCGTGGATGCCGCCGAGACCGTGGAGGCCGTGCAGGCCGTGGTCGTGGACTATGACGTATAGCCTGGCGGGACAGACCATCACCGCTCCGGACACGGGCGGGCATGGCCTGGATATGAGCCACGGGCAGGACTGGCTGGTGGAGGATTGCCTCATCGACCTGTCGTCCTGCCCGCTGGATCAGCTGGATGAGGCTGTGGGCGTGCTATGGGGCAGCAGTGCCGTTTTTCGACGCTGTGTCATCCGGGGCGCGGGCAAGCTGGTGCTGTGCGGCTCCGGGGATACGGATAAATTGAACGTTGAACGCGGCAAGACCGTCATTTTCGAGGACTGTATCCTCGAAGACTTCGGGCGGCGGGGACCGGAAGCGCAGTCCGGCATGCGGGTCATGCTGCGGGGCTGCCTGATCCGCAACTGGGGCGCTCCAGACCGTTTCGACGTGCGGTCCTTCGGGGCCTGGGCGCATCACGGCGGCAGCATCGAGGCCGTGGACTGCGTCTTTGACCAGCCCCGTGCCTGGCGCGGCTGGCATATCATGGTGAGGGACTGGCTGGCCCATCTGGGGCAGGCATGGAACGACGAAGGCCTGCGCGGCCTGTTGCGTCCGGCCAACTGGCTGCCCGGTGTCTGCCGGGGGCTGGTGGCCACAGCGGGCGGACAGGTCCGGGCCGAGAACTGCCATGCCACACGCTGGTGGATACGTCTTGAAGGGCACCGTGGCCCGCATATGAGCCGCAGCCAGGCGCAGGCGCTCATGGCCAGGCTGGAGAACATGCTATAGGCCTCCCACAAGGAGGTTCTATGGCAACAAAACACAAACGGGCGACCATGACGGCCCGTCAACTGGCAGAGGACTATCTGGCCCACCAGATCACGCGGGACGTGACCCGCACCAGCACCCGGCATCACCTCAACCAGCTGCTGACCCTGTTCGGGGGCTGGCAGGCCCGCCGGGTGGGCGCGGCCCAGATGCAGGCTTTTTTGGCCGCCCAGAAGGAGCGCGGCGTCATGGCCACCACAGCGCACCACCGCGTCCGTCTGTGGCGTACCGTCCTGGCCTGGGCCGTGGAGACGGGCCGCCTGCCCGCGTCACCTCTGTCCGGTTTCCGGCTGCACCGCCCCAGGGCACGGCGCATCGATCCACCCACGCGGGCCGAGGCTGCGCGCATGTATAAAATGGCCGCGCCGCATATCCGACGTGTGATCGTCTTGGGCATGGCCGCCGGGCCGCGCATAGGCCCCAGCGAGCTTTTCCGTCTCACCTGGGGGGACGTGGAACTGGAGGCGGGCTACATGAGGATGCCTAATGCGGCCAAGGGCGCGAAGGACGACAGCAGGATCGTCCCCATCCGGGACGACATCCTGCCCCTGTTGCGGGAGTGGAGAGAGGAAGACGAAAAGCGGGCCTGTCCGTGGGTTATTCACTGGCAGGGACGGCCGGTGCGATGCATAGGCCATGCGTGGCACCAGGCCCGCAAGGCGGCGGGCATCACGCGGCGCATAACACCTTATAGCCTGCGCCATGCCATGCCCACGGAAGCCCTTGAGCATGGCGCGGACGTGAAAGCGGTGGCGGAGGTCATGGGCCATGCTGATCCCACCATGCTGCTGCGTGTCTATCAGCACACGCGCTACAGGCTGCGGAAACAAGCGGTCAACGCCGCGCCCGGCCTGAAGCTGGACAAGATTTGACAAGTGGCGGGGGCGTTGCAGCGCCCCCACCGACGGGTCTGACAAGCCCGCCACGGCCCCACGGATAGAAAGGCAACCACTATCCGCAGAGTATCCGCCTTGTTTGGATGTCTCGGAGCGAGACTCTGTCAGCATAGGCGGTTATGGCATGGGGCGCAACATGATTGCATACCATGAAACAGGAGCAACCTACCGAGATCCGCTGCCGCCATTGCGGCAAACTTCTGGCCAGAGGCTGGATAGTTGAAGCATCACTTGAGCATAAATGCCCCCGCTGTGGGGCATATCACATCCTGCGGGCCACGCGCCCCGATCTGGCAGGCCATGGAGCCTCTCCTATGGAGGCACTATGGCCACAAACCGCAGACCATACCATCCGCCGGTCCTGAGCGACTGGCTGCCCCCCCCTGGCCGGGCCGCCCGGCTACATCATGGGGGAAACAGGGCCGCAGGGCTTCGGCACGGCCGACTTTTATGTGGCCCAGATCCCTTGTGCCACGGCCCGCGCCGTCATCATCGAGCACCACTACAGCCACCGCGTAGTCAACAACAGCTACCTGCACCTGGGCGTCTTCCGTGAGGGCGCGTTCGAGGGCGTCCTGCAATGGGGCTATGCTCTTAACCCGGCCAGAGCAGGCAAGATCGTGGAAGGCACCGTGCAGGGCCAGTATATGGAACTGAACCGCATGTGGCTGTCGGACGATGCCCCGCGCAACAGCGAAAGCCGGGCCATCAGCTACGCCCTGAAGTACATCCGCCGCGCCTGTCCGTCCGTGGCCTGGGTACAGTCCTATGCGGACGAACGCTGCCAGGGCCTGGGCGTGGTCTATCAAGCGTGCAGCTTTCTGTACCTGGGATTCCATGAAAGCCCGTTCTACGAGCTGGACGGCGAGGTCTACCATAAATTGTTGGTAACGGTCCACCTCAAGAGCGGCAAGCGCGGAACATACCTGCGGGCCAACCTAGAACGGGCAAAGCTGCATAAGCTGCGGCAGTTCCGCTACGTCCGCTTCCTCAAAACGGACTGGATCAAGCGCCTGCGCATGCCAATCCTGCCATACCCCAAACGACAACTGGACTAACAAAAAAGGCGGGGACCTGCCCCGCCTTTGCAATTTTCTTGCACCGCATGCAATCGCTTGTGCCGCTGGTTATAACGCACTCCCCAGGGGAGTTTTGACGCGCCGCATCACCATATCTTCGGCAAGGGCCTTCCCGGTCTCTGGGCGTGCGTGGATCCCAAATGTCCGCACAGGCAAAAGGAGTTGCAGGATGACTGGCCCTATGGCGCCGTCTGGACAGACTCGCGCATACATTGCTCTTGCGGGAGCCCGGTCTATGAGATCGTTACCTGCAGGGGATGCCGCACACCGTTCCTCGTGGCCCAAAAGCAGGATCTTACCGACAAAGACGGGCTACCCGCAGAATACCTCAGACAGAAAGACCGTCATCCTGAATTGGAGGAAGATGATGCCCTGATTGACGAGGAAGAGACCATCAGACGTCTGTCCGATGCCTATGCCGTCCTGCTGACCTCGCCCGAGGACTCATCGCAGGGGCTTTTCCTGGATAAAAAATCCTGCCGCCTCATGGAGAAGGATAACGGCAATGCCATCCGTGTCTGCCTGAAAGAGCCGGAGCATGAGGAAGGCTGCCTTGTCTGTCCGCGTTGTCAGGAGACATCACAGGGCAAACAGGATTTTTATTATTACAACTTCATCAGTACTCTGTACTTGCAGAATACCATCGCTCCAGTGCTTCTGGACTTCGCTCCTGATGGTACGGATCCCGTGCAGCATCCCTGCCGTGGACGGAAAATACTCACGTTTAATGACAGCAGACAGGGAACAGCCCGTTCGGCCATGCGGATGCAGCTTTTTTCCGAGCTTACCCGCATACGCGGTCTTCTTTACCACATCGGGCTGCAGGACTGTGGGCGTACTGATGACGGAAAACGCGCCGTGGTGGAGCAGGAACTCGCTACTCTGGAATCTCTCCCCGAAAATACCCGAACCAAGCTTCAGAGCGTGATCGACGGCAAAAGGGAAGAACTCAAAAAGCTCGGCGAAACTACTCCCATTTCCTTTCAAGACTTGGCCAGGGGCCTTCAGAACGAACGCTCCAGCTTTGAGGCTCTGTACCGGCTCTATCAGGAAAAATCGCCCATGCTGCTGTCCACAGCTTCCGGCATGGAAGATTTTGCCAGGATGCTTGTTTTCCGTGAATTCGGCCGACGACCGGCCAAAGCGGCCAATCTTGAGACAC